>JACXTT010011004.1_pt1 | contig 12139 bp, 11 predicted proteins | sample 9270951 | NCBI WGS metagenome assembly JACXTT01 (sample SAMN15532306, study PRJNA645909) | rock metagenome | isolation source: weathered quartz diorite | place: Puerto Rico | collected 2017-06-21 | reverse complement strand
TTAATTATTCCCGTTTTTGGCGGCCGCAGGACCGATCCTTGGGGAATCCTCGCCGGCCTCTTGAAAGCGCAGGGCTCTGTCAGTTTTACAGCCGAATTTCGTCAACTGGTGTGGAAGTCACTGGTAGACCTGGGTGAAGAAGACCAGGCTCAGGTACACGAACCGCGGCGTGAGCGGCGGCAGGTATGCCGCGTTGTTGAAGCTCACGTCGTAGAACCAGTGCCGCGGCGGCGGAGAGTACCGCTGCGTGCTCCAGAACCCCTGCAGCGAGTAGGCGCTGCACGTGTAGTTGGGATCGTTCCCGATCCCGCCGACGGAGTTGTACTTCCAGCAGGTGTGCTGCGGCGTGCCGATCTCGACGAACGACCCCTGGTACCAAAAGCCTCCCGTCCCAGACCAGTTCTCGTGGAACCGCGGGTAGTTCTCCAGCCCACCATTGTAGTTGCTGCCGCCGCAGTTTTGCCCGGTCGGGTTGCCCGAGCACCAGGTCTGATCCGCATTCGCGAGGAACCCGGCGTTGATCACGGTGTTTCTTGCCGCGCATCCGCTGCCACCACAGGCCACGTTACCGTTCACGAAGCTCGGCCCGAGGATGGTTCCCGACTGGACGGTGCTGGCTTCGTCCGCGGGACGGCACTGGGAAGCTCCCCCAGCCGTGCCGCACGCCGTGGTCCACTGATCGGCATCCATCGAGAAGCTGCCGCAGGGATCCTTGCCGGCCGGTGCCGCCACCCAGTTGCACGACTGCACGTTGATCGTGTCGCCGACGATCGACGTACCCTTCTGGTACGTCGATGCTCCAGTCGGCGGCCACGACGCATCGCCGCAGGTCGCCGGGGTCGAGCCGCCACCGAGGGTCGGCTGCGGGCAATTGAAGTTGCCGGCCATGTACATCGCTCGGTCCGTGACGAACGTCACACCCGGATCCAACGTATTGCGGCGGGCCCGGCCGGCATCGTAGATGCGAACCCCGTAGTTGTCGGCGGCGAGGGCTTCCGTGCCGGAGGTGTCCTTGACGGTCAAGAAGACGATGAGGCCATTGTTGGTGGTGACGTTGTGGTTGAAAAATATATCTCCGTTCGCGTTGTTGTACTCCTCGAACGCCACCCAGTCGATGTTCAGCATCAGGATCGGCTTATGCTCGCGCCAGCTGAAGAATCCGCCATAGCGATAGTCGTTGCAGTAGTTGGCAGTCGTGATCTGGTCTCTCGGATTCCGCGGGCAAACCCCGAGGTTGAACGGTGTCGCGTAGCTGGCGCTGACAGCATACGCGTTCTGTTCGCATTGGTTGCTCCCGCCGTGGCTGGGGTCGCAGTTCCATCCGCTCGACGGCACATCGCTATAGGTGATTGCCCCGGGCCTGGTCTGCAAGAAGGTGGTCAGATTGGCCGTTGCGGCCAGGTTTGCGCTGCCATCGGCGTTGAGGATCTTGATTTGGTAGATCAGGCTGCCGTTTCCGGTCGCCCAGGTCTTGTCCGTCGTATCGAGGGCGATCCGAAGGTTCGCGTTCTGCCAGTACGCGCCCGTGGTCCCGCACCCGGTGATCCAGGGCACACAGAGCAGCCCGGGCGGCGTGGGGAGCGAGATGTTCTGGATGCCGGTCGTGACGCGGTTGTTGAACGTCGCAATTTCGGTGCTCCCGATCTGCCGCGTCGCCACCTGTGTACAACTGCTGCTGCCCGGGGAATCCGTGCCGAGGACCTGGAGGCCACCGGTCGTGCCATCGGTCGAGATGTAGACGTTGTCATGGTTCACCGACAGGTCGTCTTTCCGGCCCCGGTTGAGCGTCCCCGCTCCTGCGATCGTGATTCGGCCAAGGATGTAGAGGCCGCCGCTGGGCGAGCACCCGCAGCTGTCGCTGTTGAGGTACAGGTTCCCGTTGGTGTGGATCCGGCCGTTGAGGATCGCCGGGGGCCCGGGTTCAAGCTCCAGGTCGTCCGCATAGAATGCGTTGAACTGGAACATCGGGATGAGATGGGCCTGGAACTGATTGTTGATGGTAGATTCCACAAACCCCAGCGCGTTCTTCGCCTTGGACGTCAGGTTGTACGCGTACAGGAGCGAGTTCAACCCCGCGTACGGGCCCGCCGCCTCGGTGGTCGGCAGGGGCGTCTCCGCGCAGGAGCCGGGGGTGCCGTTGTAGGGCGCCCCGGTCGGCACGCTGAGATAGTAGGTGACCGTCCGGCCGTTGATGTTAAAGGACGAGCCGCCGGCGCCGCAGTTCGTGGGCAGCTGGTAGTTGAGCATCTGATTCTGAACCTCCACGGCGCCCTTGTGGATGCCGGCTTCCGCGGAGTGGAACCCAACGAGGCTGCGTTGGAAGGCGAAGCGGAGGTCGGTATTGCGGTCGACGGCCAGGATGATGAACGTGCCCGTGGCGACGAAGACGAGGATGCCGAGCAGCACGAGGATGAGCGCCGCCCCGGCTTCCCGTCGGACCTTCTCAGCCATGTGTCCCTTTCCCCCTAATACGGCGTCCATGTAATCCGCGCGTTCGGTGAGAAGATGAAGTTCCGCGGCGAGATCTCAACCGTCTCGCTGAGGTGATAGTGTCCGTCAGGGCTCCCGGAGGCCCGTACCCCGATCGTCGACCGCGCGCCGAGCGTGAAGATCAACGCCCGCACCAGCTTCCAATCGCCCGAGATCGAAGGCGCTGTCTCCGGCAGGTTCACGACGCAGAGACTATTGGTCCCGCCGGTCTGCGTGTTGCACTGCGCGGGGGCGGCCGCGTACCGCCGGTTCAGAACGTAACGGACGGTCATCGCGTCGATCCCTTTCACGAGCGCGTGCCCGGCCGCGTCGCCGAACTGCTGAAGCGTCAGGCTGGGGATGCCGTTGCATTCGGCGCACGTCGAGCTCACGGCAAACTGTCGCAGGTCCGCGCCGGCGACAAACGCCGGGGGATCTTGACCTGATGGAGGATATGGGTAGCTCAAAGTCAACGCCGTGGTGGCACTCACGGTGATGGTAGTGGCCGTGATTGACGCAACCTTGAAGTACTCGCCCCACGTGGTGTTGGGCCCCTTGCCGATGAACGCCCACATCCCGGCAGTGAAATTGAGGGTATTGTTGACGCTGATCACGGAACACGCGTTGCACGCCGCGGTCAATGCGACCGGGCCGGCGCACTGCGGGTTCGCCGTGCTCGCGACGCTGTCGGGCGGTCCGCTCGTTGCGGTGAGCATCCTGTAGTTGGTCGCCAGCGGGGCGTTTTGATCGACCCACGTGATCCCCATGCACGCGCCCGTAATCCGCATCTCGCGGGAGATGGCGCCGATCGCCACCCGCAGGCTTTGCTGGGCCTGCGACCTCGCCTGATGGTCCACCCAGGCCTTGGTGACGAACACGTAGCCCGTCCCCACGCCCAGGATCACCATGGAGGCCATGGTGAGGCCTACGAGGATCTCGCTGAGCGTGAACCCGCCCGCTCGGGCGTTACTGCAGCGGGCTGAGGATCGTCGACGTGGCATAACTGTTGGCCCCCCATGTCACCGTCACCGCCACCCGCTTCATCCCCGCGGCGGGGTCGTCTAGTGTCACTACGGTCTGCAACGTATAGGTGATCGCTCCGACCACCGGGTACGCGGTGTAGGTGCACGACGGAGAACATCCCTGGCCGAGCGTGGCGTAGTTGATGTCTCGGTACTGCTCGATCGTCTGCGCCGCGAGCGAGGCCGCGTCGCTCTGCTGCCTTGAGAGCGCGATGTGGCCGGTCGCCATGATCACCAACTGCGAAGTCGCCAGCAAACCGACGGTCAGGAGGAACGAGGCCACGATCACCTCGATCACGGTGAAGCCCCGACACGACAGTCGCCGGGAACCATCCCTTCGCATCGTCGCCGCTGACCTCATGCCACCGACCCCTGTACCGCGTGTGTATTCCCAGTTCGTTCCGGTCCTAGAAGGGGAGACCGAGCGCCGATCGTGTCCGCCGGCCGCGCGCCACGCTCGTCTCACGTGTGGTCCACCAGCCCCTGTGCGCTCACGGTGACCTGCTTGCTCCATCCGCGCCCGGTATCCGTAAGCGTAAACGTGGGCAGGGGGGAAGAGACGCAGAGGCCGCGCATGTCGAACTCAGCAGTCTTCCCAACATCTCCAGCCGCGAACCGGACGTTCGGCCTCAGGCTGAGCCTTCGCTCGGTAGCCCAGCCACCGCCGCCAACGCCGTCCATGGTGTACGTTGACTGGCTCGCGATGCTGATGCGGTAATGCGCCCCATGGCTGATCCCGAGCTCTCGGGCGACCTGAAGGTTGAGTGAGAAATCCTGAAGATCCGCGGCCAGGCCCTGTGGGGATGCCCCCGGTCGACTCAGCATGGGGAAGGCGATCGCCATCGCCAGCATCACCACCGACAGTGCCACAACGATCTCGAGGACAGACAATCCGCGTTGTGCCCCTTGTGCGCGCGTCCTCATGCGGGCGCCTCTCTCAATCTCACGTTCCCTCGCTACGCACGTGATCATTGGGTTCTCATCCAGAAGGTTCATGCAGTCGGCTTATCTTCCTTGGTTCCAAAGTGGGATTCGGAACGTCGTTCGAATGACTACATACCCACTTTCTGTGGATGAGTTTCGTTGGAACTACGATTCCGTGGAAGGAGGCAGGAGATTGTCGCGAGGTTCAGCAGCAGTTACGGACGGGCCTACCTCATGTAATACGACTCACGGGACGCGAGCCGGGCGCGGTGCGGCCCATGTTGCTCATGGATGATGCTCTCGAGCCTAGCGCGCGGCCAGCGGGGCGACAAAGGGATTGGTGCGCCGCTCTTCCCCGATCGTGGTCTCCGGTCCGTGGCCCGGATAACAGATCGTCCCGTCGGGGAGTGGCAGCAAGACGCGGGCGATCGAATCGAGCAAGGTCTCCAAATCGCCGCCCGGAAGGTCTGTGCGGCCGATGCTGCCGGCGAAGAGCGTGTCCCCGACAAACGCGATCCCGTCACCGATCAAGCACACGCCGCCGGGGCTGTGGCCCGGAGTATGGCGCACGGTGAAGGCGAGGCTCCCGACGACGAGACGGTCCCCCTCCACGAGCCACCGGTCCGGGACCGGGGAGGGCGGAAGGTCGATCCCGAAAATCACCTTGGCTCGGGCGGGCCCCTGCGCCAGAACGTCGCGTTCGGCTTCGTGAATCCAAAACGGCGCGCCGGTCGCCCGGCGGACCGCGTCCACCGCCTGGATGTGGTCGAAATGGCCATGGGTGTTGACGAGCGCAATCGGACGGGCCCGCAGACTTCGAACCGTGTCGAGAATGCGCTCGGGCTCATCCCCGGGGTCGATAACGAACACTTCCCGGGTCGTATCGTCACCCACGATGAAGCAGTTCGCGCCGATCGGGCCGACGGGAAACCCCCGAAGAATCATCGCGCGGGATCCGGCAGGGTCAGGCCGGACCCCGCGCGAGAACCATGTCTCATTCCGCTAGGAGCACGAGGAAGTTGCGACCTGGCGAAACCTCAGGCCCGGGCGCCCACCCTGGCACCGCTCAGCGCCTTGATGATCTCCCGGCAGAACGCGGGAAGGTCGGGCGGCGTGCGAGACGAGATGAGGTTTCCGTCGACCACCACTTCCTTGTCGACGTAGTTGGCGCCCGCGTTAATGACGTCGTCCTTGATCGCGCTCACGCAGGTCATCGTCTTGCCCTTCACGATGCCGGCAGAGATCGGCACCCACCCGGCGTGGCAGATCGAGGCGACGACCTTGCCCGCCTGAAAGGCATCTCGCACCAGGCGCAGCATCGGCTGATGGCGCCGCATCCGGTCCGGAGCGTATCCGCCGGGGACGATCACGGCGTCGAAATCTGAGGCGCGGGCGTCTTCCATGGACAGATCGGCCTTCGCGGGGTAGCCCTCCTTGCTCTTGTAGGCGTCGCCCGCCTTCGGGCCGACGATGGTCACCGTGGCCCCCGCTTCCCGCAGGCGGAGCACGGGATACCACAACTCGAGGTTCTCGTAATGGTCTTCCGCAAGCACTGCCACCCGCTTACCAGTCAGCTCCATAGCATCCCTCCCTGAGGTTCGCACTGCGAGGTTCGCACGAAACGCGTTGCTCACGCGAGTCGAAACTTTTGCCGGCAGTTTTAGTATACGAAGCGCTTCCGCCGGGGGTCAAGATCGGGTCGTGATCCTGGGCGGGGCGAGAACGTCCCGCCCTGGCTCTTCCGATGCAGGGGACTACAAACAAAGACGGGAATGTCGGACTACGATGATGCGCAGCCTCCTGGTGTCGTTGGTCATCGTGGCGTTCATCGCCGGCCTTCCGGCCCCGGGCTCGATGGGCGCCCCGGGCGCGCCGGCCAATCTCGGGGCCGTCGTCCCGCTGACAGGCCGGTATGCCGCGATCGGCGCGCTGGTCCGCACCGGCTACGAATTCGCCGTCGAGGACATCAACAGCCGCGGCGGCGTCGAGGTCGGTGGCCGGCGCGTTCAGCTGCAGCTGTCCATCCTCGACGACGAGTCCGATCCGATCAAGACCGTGACCCGTCTCGAGTTCCTGGCCGGCCAAGGCTCGGTGGCGCTGCTTGGAGGCGCCGGGAGCGACCTGCACGCCGCGGCGGCGCCGGCCGCCGAGAAGAGCAAGATTCCGTACTGTGGCGTGGGGTTCGCACTGCACGCGATCCACGAGCATGGGTTCCGGTACCTGTTCTCGCCGTTCCCCAAATCCCCTGAGCTCGGTCGCGAAACGTACCGACTACTCAATGCCAATATCCCCACGGCCCAGCGGCCGCACCGCGTCGCCATCTTTCAAGAACGGACCGACTGGGGCCGGGAAATGGGCAATGTTTGGACGGCCCGCTCCCGAGAATACGGGTATGAGGTGGTCCTCCGCGCCGAGTATAGCCCGCTGTCGCGGGATGTGTCGGATATCATCCTGCGAGCGAAGAGCGCAGGGGCGGATGCCGTCTTCGCGGTGCCGAACCCGCCCGACGGCATCACGCTCGTAAGGCAGATGAAGGAGCTCGATTTCAATCCGAAACTCGTCTTGATGTTCCGGGCCGCCGACGCGGTCAGTTGGACGCAGGCCCTGGGCAAAGATGGCGACGGCGTGCTCCTGGCCCCAGGCTGGCACCGTGCGCTCAAGTATCCCGGGGTCGAGGCCATCAATGCCAAACACGAGCAGCGATATCACCGCCCGGCGGACGTGGTCGTTGGGTCCGCGTACGCCTGCATCCAGATCGTGGCCAATGCGATTGAACGCGCAGGCCGGCTCGATCCGACCGCGATCCGGGACGCGATGGCCACGACCAACCTTCAGACCGTGATCGGTCCTGTGCGGTTTCGGCCGGATGGCACCGGAATCGTCCCCATCGTGTTTGTGCAGTGGCAGGGCGGGAAGCAGGAGCTGGTCTGGCCGAAGGACCTGGGCGGCGTGCCGCTGATCTACCCTGCCCCGCCCTGGCGTGACCGGTAGCGGGGTCGATCCCCCAGATCGGCCGGGACTGGCAGCATATCCAGTGTGATGCTACGCTGGGCGCCGGACCTGCGTGTATACCCAGAGCACCGCGCGGACGTACCACTGCGTCTCGGCGTACGGGGGAATGCCGCCGTACTTCTTGACCGCGTCGCTCCCAGCGTTGTACGCCGCGAGGGCGAGCGGCCAGTCTCTGAACTCGAGGTAGTTCCACCGAAGGATTTCCGCCGACCCCAGCACATTCTGCCACGGATCTCTTGGATCCACGCCGGCGGCGCGCGCAGTGCCGGGCATGAGCTGTCCCAACCCCATCGCCCCCGCCCAGCTCACCGACTGGTGATTGAACCGGCTCTCGATATAAATGACCGCGGCCAGCAGCCACGGATCGAGCCCCTCATGGCGCGCTGCGGCGTCGACCGCGGCGCCGAGCCAGCGGGCCTGTCCCCAACTGAGACGTGGATTGCTGGCAAGCGCTAGCCATCCGATCTTGAGGGCAGTGCCTCCCTGGGGGGCGACGGGTGTGGTGAACACCGCGAGCCGGGCGATCCAGGCTTCCGCGAGCCGGGCCACCGCCGGGCTGTGCGGGCGCCGCAGTGCCTCTTGGAGATACGTCCTCGCGTCGTTCCACTTCCCGGCGCCGGCCGCGGCAACGCCCGCCCAGAGTGCCGGCACGGCATCCTGCGGCGCTCGGTCCGCCGCCTCGACGAACGACCGGAAGGCTTGGGCGGGCACTCCCGCCCGGTAGGAGCGGATTCCCGCCTGGACGAGACCCTCGGTGGTGGCGGTGGCGACGCTGACGCCGGCGGCCTGGCAGAAAAGCACGACGAGGACGATCCCCGCGCACGCCGGCGCCGATCGGATGACGCTGCGCATCCGGCCCCCCTTCCTTAGGACCCGGGTCTACAACGATGATCCTTCCGCTGCAAGTGATGCCCCAAAACGCCAGATGGGAGACGCGAGGGTCATGGTTGCGTGGCCCCCCGCCGGCGAAGCACCACGATGGCGAACGCGGCGCCCGCGGTCAGCAGAGCGGCGCTCGCGACGAACGGTATCTGAGGCCCGAGCGAATCGTACAAGACGCCGCCCAGCAGCGGTCCGACAATCAGCCCGGCCCCCTGCGCCGTTTCCGATGCGCCCATCACCATGGCGGTGCTGCCCGGAGGGGCTGTTTCGCTCATCAACGCAAGCCACGCCGGGGAGGAGACCGCGTAACTGCCTCCCAACAGGAGCGCGGCCACGCCAAGGATCGCCAGATTTCCCCGTCCGGCGAGGGGCAGCAGCCACATCCCCACGCTCGCCATCGCCATCCCCCACATGACGGTTCGGGGGCGGCCGATCCGGTCGGCCATCCGGCCCCCGGGAACCGACGCGAGCGCCACGCCCAGGACGATCACGAGGAAGAGCGTGCCGATGAGCGGGTCGCTGAGCTGCACGACCTCATGCGCGTAGATGACGAGAATGGGCGCGAGCAGGCCCACGCCGAACATCTGGATGAACGCGACGAAGAGCATCGAGAGCAACAGCGGTGATTGCCTGACGCCGCGGAGCAGCCCGCCTGCCCACGCCCCTGGAGGCTGGTGGGGCGCACTGTCGCGAGCGTGTTCGCCTTCTCGGAAGACCCGCGCGGCGAGCATCGCGGCCCCGAGCAACAACGCGCTGGCCAGATAGAATCCTACACGATAACTTCCTGTGAAGCCCGAGACAAACAGGCCCAGGCTCGGACCGAGGGCCAGGCCGGAGAGAAAAAACATGTTGAGCGTGCCCATCGCGGTCGCGCGCCCGCCGCCGGTCGTGCGGTCTGCCATGACCGCCGCCGCCGCCGGCCACAAGGCGGCGCTTCCGATCCCATCGATCAGGCGCAGGGGAACAAACAGCCACGCCGACCGCAGCAGGGTCATCAAGATCGGTGCGGTGCTGCTCAACACGAGCCCCCAGATGATCACCGGGCGCCGCCCGATCCGGTCCGCGATACTGCCCCAGGTCGTCTTGAACACGGTCTCCACCGCCGCGAACGTGGCCACCACGAGCCCTACAAGCGTGGCGCTGGCGCCGAGGCGTTCCTTGAGGTACAGCGGGAGCAACGGCACAACGGTCGCGAATCCCAATTCGGCCACGCCGACGATTGCCGCGACCCGGAGCAGCCCACGGTCGATGCCGCCCGGGCCTGACCCCAAACGGTTACCCGGCCTTCCTGCCCAGCCGGGCGAGCATCACCCCACGCGCACGCGCCGCGGCGGCGTCCGGCAGGGGAGCGAGCGCAACGCCGGGGTGCCGCCGCTCCAGGGCTTCGCGAATCAGCCGGTCCGCAAACGCCGGATTCTTCGGCAGCAAGGGCCCGTGCAGGTAGGTTCCGTAGACCTTACGCGACACGGCTCCCTCCCCTCCATCCCTGCCATTGTTGCCGAAACCGCTCCGCACACGTCCCAGGGGGCGCGTGCCCGGCCCCAGGTGGGTGCGTCCTCCATGGTTTTCGAATCCCACCAGCGGCTCGTCGAGCCCGTCGACCTCGATGACGAGGTTCCCAATGAGACGCGGCACACCGGCGCCTGGGTGCTCGGTCCAGATGTCCAGCAGACCCGCGCCGGGCAACTCTTCCCCCTCCGCCGGGCGGTAGTACCGTCCGATGAGCTGATACCCTCCGCAGACCGCGAGCACCACGGCGCCGCCGGCGGCGGCATCCTCGAGTGGGCGCTGTTTGAGCCGGCGGAGGTCGTCGGCCGCGATCCGCTGTTGCCGATCTTCGCCTCCGCCAATAAAGAACAAGTCCGCCGCGTCAGGAGCCACGGTCTCGCCCAGCCCCACTTCGCTCACCGTCACTTGAATGTCGCGCCATAAGGCGCGATGCACCAGAACCATGATGTTCCCGCGATCCCCGTACAGATTCAGCAGGTCTGGGTACAGGTGGCAGATGCGAAGCGTGGGCATCGGTCAGTGCTCCCAAAATCGGCCGACGGTCCCCCACTGCCGGAGGACGTCGCGCAGCGCGAGCATCGCCGTATACGTGGGAAGGACGAAGAGTGGTTGTCCGCCGGCGTGCCCGAGCGCGGCACGCAACGCCGGTTCGTATTCCGTCCGCACCTCGATCGCGTCGTCTGGAACGCCGGCGTACTGCAGCCGCAACGCCATGTCCTCGGCCCGAAGTCCTGAGACGACCACGCGGCCGACCTGCCCCGCCAGCCGCTCAAAGTCAACGTCCCACAGCCAGGAGACGTCTCGTCCGTCCGCGATATTGTCGTTGATGGCGATCAACAGCGCGGGCAAAGGGCCGCCGGAAAGGACTGTCCTGAGCACCTCGTTGAACCCGGCCGGGTTCTTCGAGAGCAACATCCGAATCTCCACACCGCCGACCGCGATCCGCTCGCCGCGCCCAAACGCCGGAGCAAACGACCGCACCGCGCCGGCGACCTGTTCGGGCGAAGCGCCGAGCTGGAGCGCCGCCCCGGCCGCCGCGAGCACGTTGTACACGTTATAGAGTCCCCCGAGCGTGGTCGCGATCGGGATCGGATGCGGGATCCCCGCGAGCGCCATGCTGAAGGTCGCGCCCTCCGGCCCCACAAGCGTCACATCTCGGGCCGCTACGTCCAGCGCGGGACGGCCGGCGCCGCAGGTCGTGCACCGGTACTGCCCCATGTGGCCGTAATATGTGAAGGCGTACTCGTAGGGGGTGCCGCACCGGTAACAGTATCGTGCCTCTGCCGTGTGCTCCATCGCGGGGAGCGCCAGGCGGTCGTCGTCGACGCCAAACATCAGATGGCGGCCGGGCAGATCGCGGACCGCATCGACCACGAGGGGATCGTCGCCGTTTGCGACCACGACAGTGTCCTGCGGCAACGCGCGCCCAAGCGTCCGCCACAGCCCGGCGATGTGATCGATCTCCCCGTACCGGTCCAACTGATCCCGGAACAGATTGGTGAAGACCACGACTCGAGGCGCGAGGTGCGGTGCGACGCGCGGGACCGTCGCCTCATCTACCTCGAACACGCCGATGTCTCCCGCCGGCCGGCCCCAAACGTCCGTCTGCTCTACGAGCGCCGACGCGATGCCGGCAGCCAGGTTCGCCCCGGCGCGATTGTGGACTGGACGGCGGCCGATCGAGGACAGGATGTGGGCGAGCAACCGAGAGGTCGTGGTCTTCCCGTTCGTGCCGGCCACGATCACGGTTCCCTGACGAAGGCGGTGCGACAGCAGCGGCACCACCTTCGGCTCGACGGCTCTCGCCACCCGGCCCGGCATCGTGGTGCCGCCGCCCTGCTGCAGGCGGCGGCTCAACGTCGCGGTCATTTTGCCGAGGGCGATGGCCGCGCTCAACCGGACGCGGAGTGGCAGCCGGCCGTTCCCCTGGGGACCCGCTGAGCGCGGCGCCATCGGTAAACACTTCTCCTCGCACGGAGAGATGCCTTTGCGGCGTCACCCTAACGGAAACATGCGCCGCGTCGTGGCGCCCATGAATATATCCATCTATGAGGACATCTACCCCGACTCGCCGGGGACGAGGTGTGTGCCAACCGATAAGGAGGCCTTATAAGACTTAACAATACCTTATACTTCTCTAATGTGCTATCCTGGGGCTATGGAGCGCCTGTTGACGGCCAGCGAAGCAGCTCAGGTTCTCCATCTTCACGTCAAGCGCGTACAGGCGCTGGCACGGGCACGGCGGCTCCCCGGGGTGCGGGTCGGCCGGAAGTGGCTGTTCCCGCAGCGTCAACTGGAGGCCATGATCCGAGGCGCGGTTG
>JACXTT010011003.1_pt1 | contig 12139 bp, 12 predicted proteins | sample 9270951 | NCBI WGS metagenome assembly JACXTT01 (sample SAMN15532306, study PRJNA645909) | rock metagenome | isolation source: weathered quartz diorite | place: Puerto Rico | collected 2017-06-21 | reverse complement strand
CCGGCGCCCGCCACGGCGATGGCGGCGGCTCCGGCGCCGGCGCCCAGCAGCCAGCCGCGCCGGGATCGCGCGGGCTCGGGCGGGGTGGGCAGAGGCGGCGGTGCGGCGGCGGTTGAGGCGGCGGCGAGCGGCGCGCGCTCCACGTCGTGGCGCCCAGCCACCGCCAGCCGATAACCGACCTTGGTGATGGTCTCGACCTGGAAGCCCTTGGGCCCCACCTGATCGGCGGCGCGGCGCAGGCGGGAGATCACCCGATGGATCGCGTCGTCGCCGACGATGCGGCCCTCCCAGCAGGCCTCCGTCAGGTCCTCGCGGGTCAGGATCTCACCAGGCGTGCGGGCCAGGGCGACCAGCACCTTCATCACCCGGGGCTCGAGGCTCACCTGGCCTGCGGGTCCGATCAGTTCGCAGACGCCGGGCCGGATCTCGGCGGCGCCCAGCCGGAACGGCCGCTCGCGGGCCAGCACGATGGCGCGGTCTGCGTCCGGCCCTGGCGGTGTGGAGCTCATGCGGGCCTCCCGAAGCGTGGGGCACCATGGGCGGCGCCGTCCGCGCCGCGCAAGCGCCGGGATGGCGAACCGGCCCGCCAGGGGCCGGTGGTCGGTGGAAAATCAGGACTTCATCAGCCGATCATCAGACCGGCGTCCTGGCGAGCGGCGGCGTCCGGCGGCGCAATGGGCCATCGCCTCCGCCGCGGGGCTCGCCAACCCGAGAGACACATCATGAAGACGATCACCGCCCTCGCCGCCGCCGCCGCCCTGACCCTGGGCCTGTCCGCCGCGCCGGCCCTGGCCGCCGGCCACAGCTGGCAGGTCGGCAACAGCAGCTTCCACGTCTACTTCGACGATCTGGACCTTCAGGCGCCCACCGGCCGGGCGGCTGCCCTGGCCCGCGTGGAAACCGCCGCCGCCAGGCTCTGCGGCGGGGTCGGCGTGCGGACGGAAGTGCGGGCCTGCCAACAGAAGGTCGTCGCCAATGCGGCGCAAGGCTCCGTGCACGGCGCCCTGCAACTCGCGCTGGCCGAGCGCGACGGCCGCCCCGACGTCGTCCTGGCCCAGGCCCGGTAGGACGGTCCATGGACCGCCCTGGCGGCGCCTACTGGGCGCCGCCGGCCGAGGTCGCCTTCTTGGCCGCGGCGGCTGCGTCCTGCTCCTGGTGGCGTGCGCCGCCGAGCATGCCGGGCAGCGCATAGTTGCCCTCGTGGCAGGCGTATTCGTAGATGATCCCGGGCATCGGACCGAACTCGTACTCACCGCCCCAGGGCTTGTCCCACATGGTCGGGTCGTCGACGACGAACGAGTAGCGCAGCCGCTCCTTGCCCACCCGGGTGAAGCGCTCGGTGACCTTCAGGTTCTTCCACGAGCCCATGAAGTTCTGCGCCTGCGGGAGGTTGGTGGTCTCGACCACCAGGGTGTCGCCCTCCCACCAGCCGATGGAGTCGCCGAAGTAGGGGCGCACGTCGTCCTGACGATGCTTGGAGTTCAGCCGGATCATCCGGGTGTCGTGGTTCATCTCCACCTGGATGGTCACCACGTCCGGCGTCTGCAGGATGCGGTAGTCGTTGTTGTAGAAGCCGTTCGGGAACATCGGCGGGCCGCCGTTGCGCCCGAAGCCGATGATGCAGCGCTCGCCCAGCGAGCGGCTCTCCGGATTGTCGAACGAGCCCATGCCGCGGCCGAAGCCGGGGGCGGCGGGCGCGCCGGCCTTGCGGGCCGGGGGCTGGCCGTTCGGCGTGGTGAGCAGCGAGGTGCGCGGCTCGCCGCCGACCCGCATCACCGAGGCGCCCGGATCGAGCCAGCCGCGGTTGTAGCCGCCCACGTCGCCGCCGGCGGCCGCGAACTCCGGACGGATGTTGTCGGGGTTCTTGGGCGCCGCGGCCGGGGCGTTGGGATCGGTGGGCTTGTTGCCGTCGGCCACTTCCTGCACGGCCGCGCCCTCGAGCTTCTTCACCTCTTCCGGCGTGTAGACGGCGCGCGTGCCGAACGAGGCGGGGCGCAGCATCGGGGTCAGCGTGGCGTTCGACCAGTAGCCTTCCAGGTCCGGCTGGCCGATCGACAGACGCGGCGCCTTGTACGGCGCGGCGGCCTTGGCGGGCGCCTTCGAGTCAGCGGCCGCGGCGGCCAGCGGGGCCGCGCAAACCGCGGCGGCGAGAGCGAGAATCAGGGCGCGTTTCAAGGCGGGCTCCAAATGTTCAAAGGGCCGCTCTGACGGCGGTTTCAATGCGGCCAGTCTAAAAGCAGTACCGCGTTGCAGCAATGTTTCGCGCCCGTACCGTTGTTTCCAAACGGATCAGATCGAGTCCTCGATCGACCGCGCCAGCGGGGTGAAGGTCTTCGGCCCCGCGTCGGTCATGTGCCAGCAGTCCTCGAGGCGGATGCCGAACTCGCCGGGGATGTAGAGGCCCGGTTCGTCGGAGAAGCACATGCCCGCGGCCAGCGGCGTTGTGTCGCCGTGCACCAGGTAGGGATATTCGTGGCCGTCCATGCCGATCCCGTGGCCGGTGCGGTGCGACAGCCCCGGCAGGTGATAGCCCGGGCCCCAGCCCTCCTTCTCGTAATAGCCGCGCACCGCGTCATCGATGGCCCCGACCGGCACGCCCAGCCTGGCGGTCTCCAGCGCGATCTCCTGGCCGCGCTTCACCGTCGCCCAGACCTTGCGTTGCTTCGCGCTCGGCGTTCCCACGATCCAGGTGCGGCTGATGTCAGAGGTGTAGCCGTGCACCGTGCAGCCGACGTCCACCAGCACGACCGATCCTTCGCGCACCGTCTGCGCCTGGTGCGAGCCGTGCGGATAGGCGCTGGCCTCGTTCAGCAGCACCAGGCCGTTGTCCCAGCCGCCGCCGGCCTTGACCGTGGCCGCGCCGATCAGGGCCGAGATGGCGCCCGGCGTCATACCGACCTTGGTGTTGGCGTGGGCGTAGCGGATGGCGGCCAGCGTGATGGCGTTGGCGGTCTCCAGCAGGGCCAGCTCGGCCGGCGACTTCACCATCCGGCAGGCGCGGACCAGCCCATCGCCCGAGACCACACTGTAGGCCCCGCCGCCGGCGCTCTTCACCCCGTCGACGATGAACAGCCGCGTCGTCGCCTCGAAGGCGATCGGGCCCGACGCCACGCCGCGATCCTTCAGCGCGCCCACGATCCGCTCGAACGGGCTCTCGTGCTCGTTCCACGGCCGCACGTCGTCGCCCACCGCCAGCGTCTCGCGCACAGAGGGCTCCTCGAACGCCGGCGTCACGATCACGATCGCGCCCCGCGCCGGGATCACCGCCGCCGTGGTCCGTTCCGAGCGCCACCACTGGATGCCGGTGAAGTAGTCGAGGCTCGACCCGGACTCGCAGATCAGCGCGCCGACCCCCTGGTCGACCATCAGCTTCTGCAGCTTGGCGATCCGCCCGCGCCGTTCCTCCGGCGTGATCGGCTTGGCCCCCGCCGTCATCGGCCGCGCGTCCGGCGGCCCGGTCAGCGCCCGCGCCGCCGGCGCGATCAGCCCCGAAGCCGCCCCCGCGGCGACCGCGGCGGTAAGGAAGTGACGGCGGTCCATGGGCGCTCCTGGTGGTCAGTGTTTGCGAACCGCCGCCTTGGGCGGCGCCGCGGCGACCTGCGGACTATCCACGGGCGCAGCGGTCAGCGCCAGCGCCGCCAGCGCCTCGTCGATGGGGATGAAGAAGTTGATGTTCTGGGAGACCCCGCCGGGCTCGTAGGTCATGTCGGTCAGGCCGACGATCCAGCCTTTCTCATCCAGCAGCGGACCGCCGGAGTTGCCGTGGGTGATCGCCACGTCGCTCTGGATGTAGCGCAAGCCGTCCATGCGGCGGTCGACGGTGGAGACTACACCCCGGGTCAGCGTGCCGGCGAATTCGCGCTCACGCGGCGTGCCGATGGCATAGACGGTTTCGCCGAGCTGCACGGGCGTGTGTCGTATGGCCAGCGGCGTGACCTTCGGTGGCGTCGTCTTGATCAACGCAACGTCGCGGCGCTTGTCGGCCCTGACCACCTCACCGACGGTGTCGGTCCCGTCTGGCCAACGGATGCGCACGCGGCCCGTGTCCCCGGCCACATGCTGGTTGGTGAGGATGTAGCCATCGGGCGAGATCAGCACGCCGCTGCCTAGCGCGTCGGCGACGAAGATCGTGACCACGCCCTTCGCATCGTCGGCCAGGGAGATGGGCTGGCTCGCTGGAGGCAGTGCGAGCTCGAGAGTGCTCGGCGTCACAGCCGGAGCGTTGGAGGCGGGCGTCGTCTGATCCGCAACCAATCTGGCAAACGCCTCTGACTGGGCGAGGTCTCGCGCGTTGGCCGCGAACAACTCGCGCGTCAGTCTGCGATATCCATCACTTGCGGTGGGAACTGTGGCCGAGTGCTCCGTGTGCACTTTGCCGATCACCTGGCCCCGGGCGACGGAGTAGACCTGCCACTCCACCGCCATCGAGCCGGACCCCTTTGTCGCGGTATTGCCGTTTACGCCCACGGCCGGCATGCAGAGGTCTTCATGCAGCGCGGTCATCAGCGCTCCGACCTGGAGGTCGGGGTTCTCACTGTGTGTCTCGAACAGGTCGCCTGCCGTGCCGACAACCCGGAAGTCCTCAGCCTTCAGGCTCTGACGAAAGGCGTCGCGCCACGAATTGTCGCCCCTGAACTGCGCGTTCTCGGAAGTCCACTCGATCCGCCCGTGGGGGACGCAGAGGAAGCCGCCGCGAATGTCGCCCAGTCGTTGGCCGATGGGAATCGTCGATCCGACGCGCGCCAGATCGATCAGCGGCTTGCCGGGCTCAGCGCTCCGCGCAACGCTCGCCGTCAGCGCCAGCCCGAGGGCCAGCCATGCCCACTGTCTCATGCCCCGTCCCCCCTGCAACCTGGACGCTATCAAACCGCCAAGGGATTACCAGATCGCGACCGGCCTACCCCTCGCTGAACACCGCCAGCTCGTTGCCGCTCGGGTCGCGGAAGTGGAAGCGCCGGCCGCCCGGGAAGCTGAAGATCGGCACGGTGATGGTCCCGCCCGCGGCGGTCACCTTGGCCTCCATGGCCTCCAGGTCGGCAGCGAACAGCACCACCAGGGGCGCGCGGGTCTTGTCGCGCTCGGCCGGGTCGGCGTTGAAGCCGCCGTCGAGGCCCTCGGTCATGGCCGCGTACTCCGGCCCGTAGTCCGTGAAGCTCCAGCCGAACGCGGCGGCGTAGAACGCCTTGGTCGCCGGCAGGTCGCCCGCCGGGAACTCCACATAGTCGATCTTGCCGTCCTCACGCATCTCGCGGTCTCCACAAGTGTTCCGTATTTGTTCTAGAATGCCGTGGAACGGGAGTCCAGCGTCTCAGCTCGCCAGCAGCATGGCCCCGGCGGAGATCAGCACCGCGCAGCCGGCGCGGCGCAGGGTGAAGGGCTCCTTCAGGAACAGCGCCCCGATGATCGTCGCGAAGAGGATCGAGGTCTCGCGCAGCCCCGACACCTTGGCCATCGCCGTGAACGACAACGCCCAGACCACCACGCCGTAGCCGACCATGGAGATCACCCCGCCGCCCACCGCCTTCCAGGTCTCGCGGTCGTTGCGGATGGCCGGCCACTGCCGCCGGATCGCCAGGTAGATCAGCGGCATGGGCGCGCCCTGCACGATGGTCATCCAGATCACATAGGAGGTCGGCCGCCCGGCCAGCCGCACCCCGATCCCGTCGGTGACCATGTAGCCGGCGATGAAGGCGCCGCAGATCACCGCCGCCAGCATCGAGCGGACGTCGGGCCGGTCGCGTCCCAGGCCCACGCCGATGATCCCGGCCGAGACCATCGCCAGCCCGGCCCAGGATCGCCCCGACAGCTGCTCGTGCGCCGCCGCGGCCGCGGCCACCGCCACCAGCAGCGGCGCCGTGCCCCGCGCTATCGGATAGACCTGGCTGAGCTCGCCGTCGCGGTAGGCCCTGACCAGGAACAGGCAGTAGCCGATCTGCAGCACCGACGAGCCCAGCGCATAGGGCCAGCTCGCCATCGCCGGCGCCGGCAGGATGAAGGCGAAGGGCAGGGCGACCAGCGCCGAGACCAGGCACATCACGCTGATCGACCACAGCCGGTCGGCGCCCGAGCGCAGCATCCCGTTCCAGGTGGCGTGCAACAGCGCCGCGCCCAGCACCAGCCCCAGGACCAGCGGCGGGACGCCCAGGCTGAAGGCCGGGGTCAAGGAAGCATCCAGACGGCGGTCTTCTTGACGGCCATGTCCTCCAGCTCCCGGGTCGTCGGCACCTGATATTCGGCGAGTCGGGTCAGGCCCGTGCGCGGAAAATAGCTGCGGCCCGGATCGCCGATCAGCACCGTGGCGCCGCGCTTCCTGGCCGCGCCCAGCCACGCCAGCACCCGCTCGGCCAGCGGCTTCTCGTAGCAGATGTCGCCGGCCAGGATCACGTCCGCCCACGCCGGCGCCGGCGCGTCCAGCAGGTCGCTCGCCGTGTAGCCGCAGGCCACGCCGTTGACCTGCGCGTTCAACTCCACCGCCGCCGCGCAGAACACGTCGATGTCGGCCGCCAGCACGTCCGCCGCCCCGGCCTTCATCGCCGCGATCGCCACGATCCCCGAGCCCGACGCGAAGTCGATCACCCGCTTGCCCGCCACCACATCGGGGTTGTCGATCACATAGCGCGCCAGCGCCTGGCCGCCCGCCCAGGCGAAGGCCCAGAACGGCGGCGGCAGGCCGATCTCCGCCAGCGCCTCCTCGGTCAGCTTCCAGATCGGCGTGATCTCGTCGGCCAGATGCAAGCGGAGCTCTTGCACATGGGGCGGCGCCTGCAGCCGCGTGTTGGCGGCGATGAAGTCGCGCCGCGCCTGCGGCGTGTCGGCGATCATGGCTGCGGCGGGGTCGACGCCGCCTTGCCGAAGTTCTTCGCCAGATAGGCCGAGATCGCCACTTGGTCCTCGGCGCTCATCTCGGCGCCGGCCGAGACCATCTTGCTGATCTCGTTGTCCCACTGCTCGGGCGTGTAGCGCGCGAAGGCGAACTGGTCGGCGCCATGGCAGGCGGTGCAGACCCGCACCACCACGTCCTTGCCCGGGCCCGGCGGCAGCGGGTCCTCAGGCGCCTGGGCCAGCACCGGGCCGCTCAGCAGCAGCGCCGCCACGGCGAGGAGGATTGGGCGTTTCATCCGCCAGCCTTAGCCCACCCGGAAAAAGAACTGCAAACAACCGCGCGCATTTACGGGTAGTGGACCCACAGCGGGACAACCGTCGCCCATTCGAAGTCCAACGCGAAGGAAACGCCGATGAACCTGGGGAAGACGGCCGTGCTCGCGGCCCTGATCGCAACGGGCGCGCACGCCCAGGTCAACCTCGGGTCCCAGCCGCCGGAGGCCAGCCAGCCCTTCGCCCTGACCCAGGTGGCGAGCTTCGCCTACGGCTGGCACATCGCCTTCCTGCCCGACGGGCGGATGATCGTCACCGAGAAGACCGGCCCGATCTGGTTGGTGACCCAGAAGGGCGAGAAGAGCCCGGTCGCCAATGTGCCGGCCTCGGTCTACGGCGGCCAGGGCGGCATGTTCGCCGTCTTCCTCTCGCCGCACTACGCCGCCGACCACCAAGTCTACATCACCTACGCCGAGCCCCACCAGGGCGGCTCCAGCCTCGCGCTGGCCAAGGCCACGCTCAACCTCAAGCCGGGCGCCGCCAGCCTCGACGGCCTGAAGGTCATCTGGCGCGACGCCGCCGGCGGGCGGGGCGGCCAGTTCGGCGCCCAGGTCGCCTTCTCGCCGGACGGCAAATACCTGTTCCTGACGGTGGGCGACCGTCAGCGGATGACGCCGGCCCAGGACCCCAACAGCCCGCTCGGCAAGATCCTGCGGCTCACCCTCGACGGCAAGCCCGCCCCCGGCAATCCCATGGCCGGCAAGACCGGCGCGGCCACCCTGCCGATCATCGATCCGCCCGCCGACACCGAGAAGGCCAAGACGGCGCCCGTGGTCCGCACCTACGCCTTCACCGGCCCGAACCTCACCCCGTCCGAGACCTGGGCCAGCGGTGTCCGCACGCCCTACGGCCTGGCCTTCGCGCCCGACGGCAAGCTGTGGGAGGCGGAGATGGGCCCGCGCGGCGGCGACGAGCTCAACCTCATCGAACCCGGCAAGAACTACGGCTGGCCGCTGGCCTCCTATGCCGTGAACTACAACGGCGTGCCGATCCCCAGCCCCGACACGCGGCCCGACCTCGCCAAGCCGGTGCTCTACTGGACCCCGGTCATCGCGATGGGCAACCTGATGTTCTACAAGGGCAAGATGTTCCCGCAGTGGAACGGCTCGGCCTTCCTGAGCGCGCTCGGCGGCAAGGCGATCATCCGCGTCACCACCTCCGGAAACGAGGCCAAGGGCGCCGAACGCTGGAACCTCGGCAAGCGCATCCGCGACGTCGAAGTCGCCCCCGACGGCGCCCTCTGGCTCCTCGAAGACGCCAACCCCGGCGGCCTCTACCGCGTGACGCCGAAGTAGCAGCGCGCTTGACCCCGCCCCGCTCCCGGATACCCATGGCTCTCGGGCTGGGGAGCACACCGATGACGAAGCTGGGACGCCGCGAACTGTTCGGCTTCGCCGCCGCGGGGTTCGCCACCTCGGCCTGGAGCGCCGCGCCCCACGAGGCTGACCTCGTCGTCACCAACGCGCGCGTCTACACGGTCGACGACCGCCGGCCGAAAGCCCAGGCCTTCGCGGTCAAGGGCGGCAAGTTCATCGCGGTGGGCTCCAACGAGGCCGTCAAGGGCCTGATCGGCAAGCGCACCGAGGTCCACGACGCCAAAGGCGCCACCGTCGTCCCGGGCTTCATCGACTGCCACAACCACGCGTCGGGCAACACGCTGCTGTTCGAGGTTCTGGCCGGCAATCCGTTCGAGGTGGAGTTCGTCACCATCGACTCCATCGTCGACAAGCTGACCGCCAAGGCGAAGACGCTGCCGCCGGACACCTGGGTCGAGGGCTTCTTCTTCGACGACACCAAGGTCAAGGACGGCCGCCTGCTGAACATCCACGACCTCGACCGGGTCTCCACGACCCAGCCGGTGATGGTCGAGCACCGCGGCGGCCACACCGGCTTCTACAATTCCCGCGCCTTCGAGCTGGCCGGCGTCACCAAGGACACCCCCAACCCGCCCGGCGGCACCTTCGACAAGTTCCCCAATGGCGAGCTCAACGGCCGCGTCACCGACCGCGCGCGGGCGGCCTTCGGCTCCGGCTCATCCGACCGCGGTCGCGACTCGGCGCGCGGCCTTTCCGGCGCGGTGGCCAAGCGCGCGGTGTTCAGCCCCGAGGAACAGGTCCGCCGCAACCGCGAAGGCATGGCCTACATCTCCAAGAAGTTCGCCCAGTACGGCCTGACCGGCGTCTGCCACGAGTCCGGCAGCCTCGACGCCATCCGCGCCATCCGCGCCGGCGGTGAGCTCAAGCACCGGGTCAGCTACGAAGCCACCGGCGCCGAACTGGAAGCCATGATCGCCACCGGCAAGAAGACCGGAACGGGCGATGAGTGGATCAAGCTCGGCGCCACCATGGAACACCTGGCTGACGGCTCGTTCTCCGAGCGCACCATGGCCATGAGCACGCCGTTCCCCGGCTCCAACCCGCCCTACTACGGCAACGTCACCGAGACCCAGGACGTGCTCAACGCCTGGGTCGAACGCGTCCACCGCGCCGGCATCCAGGTGAACTGCCACGCCAACGGCGACGTCGCTATCGACCATGTGCTCACCGCCTACGAACGCGCCCAGGCCGCCTTCCCGGTGAAGGACGCGCGCTGGAAGATCACCCACTGCAGTCTCGTCAACGACGACATCATCCGCCGGATGAAGGCGCTGGGCGTCACGCCGGCGCTGTTCAGCACCTACGCCTACTACAACTCCGACAAGTTCAAGTTCTACGGCGAGGCCATGATGAAGCACACCATGGCCTATCGCTCGCTGCTCGACGCCGGCATCCCGGTCTGCGCCGGCTCCGACTTCGACCCCGGCCCGTTCTCGCCGCTGATGGCCATCCAGGCCATGGTCACGCGCACCGGCTGGAACGGCGAGACCTGGGGCGCCAACCAGAAGATCACCGTCGACGAGGCCCTGCGCGTCAACACACTGAACGGCGCCTGGGATACGTTCGACGAGAAGATCAAGGGCTCGATCACGCCGGGCAAGCTCGCCGACTTCGTGGTCCTGGCCGATGATCCGCACACGGTCGATCCCGGCAAGATCAAGGACATCAAGATCCGCCGCACCGTGGTCGGCGGCGCCACCACCTACCAGGCGTGAGCGCGAGACGGGCGGACCACGGCGGGCGTCGATCAGCCCTAGTCCTGATCCCGCGTTGACGCCCGCAACTCCGCCATCAAAGTCTCCGGATCGGTCGGCTCTCCGCTGACGGTCGCGGTCACCTGTCCGTCCGGCGCGACCTCAATCCACACGCCGGACTTGCGCCCTTCGGCCAACGCTTCTTCAAATTTCTCCGGCAGGCGCGTTCCGCACCACGGGCAGTAGAAGATTGCGGTGTGCCCGATAACGAAGCCGCCGACGTGATCCACCCATTCGACAAGCGGTTTCCAATCGCTGAGATCATCCCCCGGACGGGACAGAACCGGATCGCTCTCCAGGTCCTCCCCGGTGAGCGTCATCGTCCTCATCGTGGTGCAACACGGGTCGAGCATTGCAATACCATCTCACTGGTCACTGCCGGAGGCCAGCCGCGGCAGCCGGCCGACATGAGAGTCGGCCTGACCCTCAGAGCCCCTTCTCCCCTTGCGGGAGAAGGTGGCCTGCGAATGCAGGCCGGATGAGGGGTCTCTCAGAACCCTCAACGCAACTGGCCCGTCAGCTCGCGCCGATAGCCCGGCGCAACCCCTCATCCGTCAGCCTTCGGCCGACACCTTCTCCCGCAAGGGGAGAAGGGCGGCAGCGCGCCCGCCGCCGCAAGGGTCGTGGACTAAGCTTGACCCAAGCTGCCGCCGAGATACCGATTGCTAGGGCAGGGAGGAGACGCCGATGACGAAGCTTGGATGGCAGGGATGCTGAGCAAGGACCCCGACGCCGTGCTGGAGAAGCTCCGCAAGCTCGCGCTGGCCCTGCCGGAGACCGCCGAGCGGCTCAGCCACGGCAGCCCCGGCTTCTTCATCGAGAAGGGCAAGTTCTTCGCCTACTTCAGCCACAACCACCACGGCGATGGCGACACCGCCGTCTGCGTCAAGACCACCGGCAAGGACGAGCAGGACATGCTCATCGAGGCCGCGCCGGAGATCTATTCCTGGCCGGCCTACATCGGCCCCTCCGGCTGGATCGCCATCGACCTGGGCGGCGAGGTGGACTGGGGTCTGGTGGAAGCCCGATTACTGTCCAGCTATCGCCTGATCGCGCCCCGTCGTCTCAGCCACGTCTGATCGGTCTTCCAAAACGCGAAGGCGGGGCATAGCTTCGCCGCTTCGGGTTTCGGGGGAGATGAAATTGCTTCGTAAATCACTGTTCGTGGGCGCCGCCCTTTCGCTGGTCGCCGGCCTGGCGCTCGCCCAGGAAACACCCACCGGCAAGCCCCAGGCGGGCGCCGATAAGAAGCCCGTGGCCACCGCCACCGCCGAGCCCAACGCCGGCGTGCTCTTCCAGCCCGAGCACGTGGATTCCGAAGGCGTCGCCACCATCCGCGGCCAGACGATCCCCTACCATGCCGTCGCCGGCACCATCGTCGTCCACCCCAAGGGCTGGGATGATGCCGCGCGCCGCGAGAAGGGTCCGGACGGCAAGGACCTGGGCGCCGGCGGCAACCCCGAGGCGGAGGCCTCGATGTTCTACGTGGCCTACTTCAAGAAGGGCGCGCCCAGCGCCGACCGGCCGGTGACCTTCATTTACAACGGCGGCCCCGGCTCCTCGACCATGTGGCTGCACATGGGCGCCTTTGGGCCGAAGAAGGTGGTCACCGTCGACAACGGCACCCACACGCCGGCCGCGCCCTATTCCATCGTCAACAACGACAACTCGATCCTCGACGCCTCCGATCTCGTCTTCATCGACGCGCCCGGCGCGGGCTTTTCCCGCATCGCCGGCAAGGACAAGGAAAAGGCCTTCTGGGGCGTCGACCAGGACGCCTACGCCTTCGAGCAGTTCATCCTCGCCTTCCTCGGCCAATACGGCCGCTGGAACTCGCCCAAGTTCCTGTTCGGG
>JACXTT010011002.1_pt1 | contig 12141 bp, 11 predicted proteins | sample 9270951 | NCBI WGS metagenome assembly JACXTT01 (sample SAMN15532306, study PRJNA645909) | rock metagenome | isolation source: weathered quartz diorite | place: Puerto Rico | collected 2017-06-21 | reverse complement strand
TGATGAGAAAATTCTCATGAGAATTTTCTCATGTGAGTTTCCTAGAAGAGAGGCCCTACTCGGTGATCTTTGATTTTGCCCGCACAACCTCTGCCGTAGTAGCAGGCTCAGCAGCTTTCTGCGCGAGCACCATAATCTCCATTTCGTCGAGTTCGACTGGGCGTCGACCCCAACGTCCTGCAGTGCCGCCCCAGAGATAGAGCACCTCGAGGCCAGCTAGCTGAAAAAGGAGAACAAGCTCTGTGGGTAAAAATGCTCGCTCTCGCAACGGCGCTGTCGTAGAGTCACCAGGAGGAAGACACCTTGAGACCTCGCTTATACTTACCGGGTCGAAAAGCCCTTGTTCGACCTCCGTCTGTGTGTGCCTGCGAATCATGGCTAGGCCATTTAAAACTGTGAACAAGCATCTGGCGTTCGGCTTTAGAGCATCCGCCATGTTCTGCAAAATAGCCAAAGGTTGGCGAAGCGCTTCATTGACTTGCCCCAGCAGACCAAACGCGCCTTCGCATAAACAAATAATCCCATCGAACAATTGCGTGGAACGGAAGGTCGTAGCGTCGCAGTGGAGCCACACGACCTGTACCTCAGCAGTCTTTGCCTCAATCTCGGCCTGTTTCAACATGCCGGCAGAGAGATCAACCCCCGTGACGCAGTAACCGCGGCGCGCCAGTTCGATCGCGTGGCGTCCTGTTCCACAACCTACGTCAAGAAGGGAGGCTCCTGGACTAACCGCAAGCACTTCCGTCACAAAGTCTACTTCTGCAAAAGTATTCTTTGTAAAAATGTTTTGGTTATACATCGGGGCATGTGCATCGAAGAACTCTTCCCACTTGGTCTTCTGCTGCATAGCAATGGCCCTTTCTCACTCCTCCTGTTAAGACTTCCCCCACTGGAGAGCTTTCGCAGTCAAGGGTGAACGAACACGAAGCAAACGGACGAGCATACCGGCGGCTAAGGCGATGGACAGGGGAACAGCCGCTCCTCCTTCTAGTATGTGTGGAAAATAACTCTGAGCAAAAATAAACCACACGTAATACGAGCCGATAGTGTGGAGACGTCGCCAGCGCGCGCCTCCCAGCCATTGGTAGGCGTAGTCGGACGAAGTCGCCGCCATCGCAGCGATCAATGCATACGCCAATCCGCCTCCAACTATGGTGACCCAGTTCAGATCGTCTCGGAATGGATGGGGAAACCATACGGATAAGAGGACTAATGCAATCAAGTGATAGAAATGCGCGACGGCGAACGAGACGCCGATGTATCGCCGGTTCCGCAGTACCCACGCCGTTCCGCTTTTCCGAAGCAACTCGTGTAAACCTGAAGCCGAGAACGCCAGCAGAAAAAGTACGACTGCGCTTCGTGCACTGATTCGCACGACAGCTCTCATGCTCTCTTCAGTTGGACCATCCCATAAGCCTATTGCGATTAAGAACGAGGCTAAGACCACTGCCGTTACACCGGTTATTTTCCATCCTTCGAAATGCATACGGTGTGTCCTTTTATCATGAGACTTTTTCAATAGAGCACGATCTACTGAAAAAATCGCCAGCGTTGCATATGATGATGTTCACAAAGCAAGTGTCCTCTCAAATATTTTCTACTTCTGCAATTCCATCCGTTATCACCGTTTTCCCTTCGGGATTTGTTGTCTCGTAACTATACATTTGAACATTGTCATGGTCTGAGCGCCGCCAGATTACAGTAGTGATGGTTTGCCCTGGGAACACAGGGCGAGCGAAGCGCACTCGCAGTCGTTTCAAGCGGCGCGGATCACCATTGCAGAGATGATCGATCATGACTTTTGAAGTAAACGCCATCGTGCAGAGTCCGTGCACAATGATGCCGGGCAGGCCCGCTAACTTCGCTACGTTCTCATCGGTATGAATCGGATTATGGTCGCCGGAGGCTTGTGCATATCGATAGGTCTGATCGGCGTCAATAGTTTGCGCAATACGGAGAAGCGGCTCTCCCGTTGGAGGCGCTTCGGCAGGCTCTTCTGACCTTTTCTCTCGCTTGCCTCTGCCGCGAATAAACGCGGTAAACAGCATGCGTTGGACAAGTTCGTTCTCCTGTGTTGTAGAAAGCACTTCGACAATGACAGACTCGCCAGTCGCCTTTTCTTCAATGGAAAGAATTTTCGCCGTGCTGGTAATGATATCGCTCGGACTGACCGTCCGGTAAAAATACATATCCTGTTCGCCGTGCAAAAGGCGCAGAAGATCAGCCTCTAATTCTGTATCCGTCATGACTAGCATGATCGGCAACCATCCCATCACCACGCCAAACATCGGCGGCGCAATGATGTCATCCGGACGGTGGATGTCGAGAAACCGTGGGTTGTCTTCGTTGTATGCTCGGGCGTAGCGCAAGATCGCTTCGTGCGTTACGCCATAATCTTGTGGAGGATATTGTTTGCCGACGAGAGTGCGATTGAGTCCCATAGTGTGAGTTCAGTCTTTCCTTTTTTAGCAACCTCCTTTGTTCTTATTTGTCCCAATAGCCGTCGTCAACAAAGCTGATGTACTTACCTTTGCCGACGATCACATGGTCCAACACACGCACGCCCATTACCTCGCCAACCTCACGCAGACGACGGGTAATGTGGAGATCCTCCTGGCTTGGCGAAGGATCGCCGCTTGGATGGTTATGGATGAGAATGACCGCAGCAGCGGACTCGCGGATCACTGGATTAAACACCTCGCGAGGATGCACAAGAGAGGAAGTCAGCGACCCTTCGGATACGCGCACGTCTTTGATCTTGCGGTTCTTCGCATCCAGCAGCAATACATGAAATTCTTCTTTTTTTAAGCCGCCGAGATGCTCACGATAGTGATTGAACACGTCATTGCTGGAACGAAATGCTTCCCCTTGTTTGATGTCTTCTTGGGCAAATCGTTTGCCAATTTCAAGCGCTGCCTTAATCTGCGCCGCTTTGGCGGGGCCTATGCCTTTGATTGTACAGATTTCTTGGGTGCTTGCCCCTTCCAAATTGCGGAGTGAGTCCGCGAAACGGGTCATCAAAAGACGACCATGGTCGAGCGCGCTCTGGCCTGTGCTGGCGTCGCCGACACGCAAGAGGATAGCCAGTAACTCTGCATTCGAGAGTGTCTCGGCTCCTTTTTCTAAAAGCTTCTCACGAGGGCGGTCGGCTTCGGGCCAATCTTTTATCGGGTGGGTCATGGCCCATTTTCATACCATAGTCGTCCATCAAGAGTCTAGAAGAGATCTGAAGTGCAGGAGGGTGCACAAGCGCACTCTATAAGAGTGGGAAGTTAAAGCGGAGGTTCCTGTCGAAAATTTAATACTGCCTCACACCACTGCCCCGCCGCAATGAGCCGATCTTCGCGAAAGGCTGCACTCATGAGCTGAATACTCAATGGTAAGCCATTTGCGCTCAGTCCTGAGGGAAGTCCGAGACTAGGGTGACCGCTGAAAGTTGCTGGACCGTTGAATGCCGGATCGCCAGTTGAGCTTAAGCCTTTTGGCGCTGGCGCAGGAGTTGACGGCGTCAACAACACATCGACAGACTGACATAAGACTTCTATGTCGTGACGAAAGCGTTGCTGATGGCGACGAGTTTCTACATACTCCGCAGTCGAGATGCGTTGCCCTTTCTCGATAAGATCTTGCATCTGTGGACTGTATTGCGCCTTGTGTTGCGCGTATCTTTCAGCATGCGCGACAGCAGCTTCCGCGTAGAGCATCTTGAAATGCGCCTCTTGTTCACCGACAAAGCTGTCCGGTAAACGCACTTCTTCGATTCGTGCTCCAGCACGAGCAAAGCGTTCTGCTACATCTTCAACATGTTTTCGAATTTCTTCATTCGTTTTTTCAAGAAAGAAATCGCGCACGAGACCAATGCGTGGAGGCAGTGGATTATGCACAGCCGACTGATAATCCGGCACGGGTAGGGTGGAGCATCCTGGATCACGCGGATCGTCGCCAGCTAAGACATACAGCAGAATCGCTGCGTCTCGCACCGTGCGGGTGAAAAGACCCACATGGTCAAGGTTCCAGCAAAGGGCAAACAGACCGTGGGCGCTCACCCGTCCGTATGTTGGTTTTAATCCAACGCAACCACAGTAGGCTGCGGGGCGAATAGTGGAGCCGTAGGTTTGCGATCCTAACGCAGCGGGGCACATGCTAGCCGCCACGGCCGCTGCCGAACCGCTACTCGATCCGCCGGGTGTATGCTCCACATTCCAAGGATTCCGAGTCGGCGAAGGTTTGGTCGCAGCAAATTCGGTGGTTTGTGCTTTCCCGAGAATGAGTGCGCCAGCCTCTCTTAGCTTCTGTACGGATGTCGCATCATAATCCGGTACGAAGTTTTCATAAATTGGCGAGCCGGCAGTAGTCTTCAATCCTTTGGTGTAAAAGATGTCTTTAAGAGCAACAGGAATACCATGCAACGGACCGCGATACTGACCACGCTGGATTTCCTCTTCACATTGCTGCGCCGCCGCCAATGCTCCCTCTCGATCAATAGTGACCCAAGCCTGCAACTGCGGTTCAAGTTGATCGATCCGAGCCAAACACGAACGGACGAGGTCCACTGGTGATAACTGGCGCGTACGAAGCTGCTCGGCGGCTTCGGCGATAGTAAGAGTATAAGGCGCAGGCATAGGAATCCCTTCGAGGGGCACACAAGGCTTTAGGCTTCAGGCTAAAGGGAGAACAGAACAATAAGAGCTGCATAGGAAAAAGGATTTCCCTCAAGCCTCAAGCCTTTGGCCTACAGCCTATTCTGTTAATTCATCCAACTGCACGAGAATCCCGTCGGGATCAACGACGAACGCGCTATTGAAATTCCCATCTGCAGTCTTCGCTACCGTTGGCGGCACAACGAATTCAACGCCTTTGGCTTGCAGCTCTTCGTACACCTTCGGGAGGTTTTCTACCCAGAACGCAAAGTGATGAATGCCGATTTGGTCCAGTTTGATCGGCTCGCCGCTGACTGGCTTGTCGTTGTGTTCCGACAACACGAGGAAGGCTTCCTCTTTGCCTCGCTTCCAGTAGAGCGTGGCCACGCGCCGCTCTTCATGTGGGTCTTTGTAGACCGCAGGCAATACCGTGCCTTTGGTCTTTTGCACTTCATCTCGCACGACCTGGAACCCAAGCTGGTCGCGATAGAAATGCAACGACTTGTCCATGTTTCGCACGCCAATAGCGATATGAGAAACGCCTTTAGTTACCATAAGAGATCCTCCTTTGCTGTTATAGTCTTCAATAATATTGTGTCATAGCGGTCGTCAATGTGATGGAGCCGTGGCCTCCAGGGTCGGCGATACGGCTATGCGACCGGCCTGCTGTTCTGCCTTTTCCCGCATGATCCGTTTCTCGTGGCCCATGATCGGTATCTGGGCGAGCCCACCAAGGGCTGCACTAACTCCCAGAGCAACAAACCCCCAAAAGAAGGAGCCGGTTTGGTCAAACAAATATCCCAAAAGTAATGGACCGAACACACCGCCGAGTCCGCCACAGAGGCCCCCGGCGATGCCGATAGCCGAGCCAAACAGTTCAGCGGGAATTAAGTCGAACAGTAAGACCGCGAACCCATTCACGGCGGCAGAGTTCAGGAAAAGCGCTAGGCTCATAAGGAAGATCGTCATTCCTACCCCTCCATTCTGTCCCAAGCCCAGCAATGCGGGGCACGTCAGCACCCCGGCCACCAACGAGAGCAGGCTGCGGTGACCAAAACGGTCGCCGATGCTGCCGCCAATAAACGTGCCGGCAAAGGCTGCTAGATATGGGATGGTCAAATAGACGCCGCTATTCAAAACGCTAAAGCCGCGTTCCTTGACCAAATAACCCGGCAGCCAACTCATCGCGGTAAAATACACGCCAGCGCTGAAAAATCCAGCGATGCACAGAAACCAAAAGATGCGAATACGAAAGAGCGCCCCCAAACGGTCACGCAGCGGAATTGAGGACGTTTCGCGCCCGTGCAAGTCAGACATCACCTGTCCTTGCGCCAAAGTTTCACGAAAGTGGATTTTTTCTTCTGGTGAAAGCCAGGGATGCTCATGGGGATGATCACGAATAATAATAGAGAAGAGGATGACTTGTATCAGCGTGAGAGCGCCTACGGCGGCAAACATCCAACGCCATTCCCACAGATTAATGAGCCAGCCCACGAACGGCATGCCAAAAGCAATGCCTAAATAGGCGAATCCAATAAAGATGCCATAGACTCTGCCGCGTTCCGCTGGCAGCAACCAGTTATTCTGTACTTTATGAGTTAAGTTGACAGTAGCGCCTTCAGAGATACCGAACAGCAACCGTATAATCCCAAACTGCCAGAGGGTGGAACAGGCTCCAGTCAAGGCAGTAAGGGCGCTCCAGAACAAGATCATCCACGAGGTTACGCTGCGGAGCCGCACCTGATCGCTGACCAAGCCGCTAGAAAAATTCCCCAGCAGGTATCCCCAATAGTAGGTGCTGAGCACGAACCCCATTTGCACGCCGTCAAACTGCAATTCATCCATGATTCGTGGTGCGGCTAGTGAGATGTTCACACGGTCAAGGATAAGAAAAAACGAACCGAGCCAGAGAACACCCATGACCAGTAGACGGACGCCTTGCATGATCCCTCCTCTTCGCTTGGGGATTATCATGCGCAAGCGCGGCGGATGTCAATGGTCATCGGGTCATTTTAGGATTGAATCATCGGGCCATTGAGTCATTAGGGCATTGTTCCTAATTTTTTAATGCGTCAATCACTCAACAATGACTCAGTGCTACAATGAGACAGTTTTTAAGAGGGAGAACCTTATTATGGAAACTCACGGACTGAAAGCCGAAGGCATACAATGGAACTTGAGCGAATTGTATAACGGTCCAGACGATCCTCGCATCGAGGCGGACCTGGCCGAGGCGCGACGGCAGGCCGAAACCTTTGCACAGAAATATCGCGGCAAGATTGCCGGCGGTGAACTGGATGGACGTGCGCTGGCAAAAGTGCTGGCTGAATATGAAGCCTTGGCGGAGTTGGAGCATCGTCCGTCTTTCTATGCCTCCTTACTGTTTGCCGGCGACACGCAGAATGCGAAAGCGCAACGACTTGTCCAACGCACGCGTGAGGTTGCCACCGACATCGCCAACGTGCTGGTATTCTTTTCTCTGGAATTGATCGGGATAGACGATCAGCAAGCTGCTCGTCTCTTTGCTGCGCCGGAAATGGCACAGTACCGACATTATGTAGAAACTGTACGTCGCTTCAAACCCCACACTTTGAGCGAACGAGAAGAGCAATTACTCAATCAGAAACAACTCACGAGCAGCAGCGCCTTTGAGCAGCTCTATGAAGAACTCACCGGCTCGCTCCGCTTTACGATGAAGCTGGACGGTGAAGAAAAAGAACTCACTGACGGTGAAATCATGGCGCTGTTACGCCATCCAGACCGCGCCTTGCGTGAACAGGCTTTGTCGACGTTCCTGGAAACGCACGCTAAGCACTCGCTCGTCTTAACCACCGTTTTCAACAATATCTTTCTTGACCACAAGATCGATTGCGAGATGCGCCACTACAGCGACGTCACGACGCCGACGCATCTCTCGAATGAGATCGCACCAGAAACGGTTGAAGCCATGATGCAGGCCGTCGAGCGTCACTATCCTCTTACGCAAGAATACTTCCGTCTCAAAGCGCGACTGCTCAAGGTTGACAAACTCAAGAACACCGATATTTACGCGCCCATCGAGGCCGAGGTCGAGCAGGTCACTTTCTCTCAAGCAAAGGACCTGATTCTCACCGCATTCAGCGGCTTCAATGCACACTTTGCTGCGTTGGCGGCGGACTTTTTCAACAAAAGATGGATCGACGCCGAGGTGCGACCCGGAAAGCGCGGCGGGGCCTTTTGTGCGGCGCTGTCGCCCCTGCACCATCCCTACGTGCTGAGCAGTTTCAACGGAACTGGTCGTGATGTTTCGACCATTGCCCACGAACTGGGGCACGGGATTCATTACTCGCTGGCGCGTCGTCAGTCTCTATTAAATTATGACGCCCCGCTCGTATTAGCCGAAACAGCCTCTGTGTTCGCTGAAATCATGTTGACGCGTCACTTGCTCATGGAAGCAAAGAGTGTTGCTGCACGCCGAGGAATTTTGTGTGAAACGATCGAAGAGATGTACGGCACCGTATTTCGGCAAACGGCGTTGACGCGCTTTGAAATGGCCGCTCATCAGCAACGAAAAGAGGGACAGTTAGCAGCGGATGACCTAGCAGCTCTGTGGCTCCAAGAACAAGAAAAGCTCTTCGGTTCCAGCGTGGAAATGATTCCCGCGTATCGATGGGGATGGACGTACATCAGCCATTTCATCCACAGCCGGTTTTATTGCTATTCCTATTCATTCGGAGAATTACTCACGCTGGCGCTCTACCAACGCTATCTCGACGAAGGTGAAGCGTTTGTCCCGAGTTACATGCGACTGCTGGAAAGCGGCGGCTCGCAACGTCCAGAACACGCGCTGGCGCAGATTGGCGTCGATATTAACCAGCCAGAGTTTTGGGATCGCGGCTTTCGGGTGATCGAAGGGTTGCTCAGTGATTTGCGAGCAACCCTGCAGTAAGAACAAAGAAGAATAAGGGGCGCGCCATTTCTTGACTATAAGGCGCGACGGTGTCGCCGTCGCGCCCCGATTTCAAGATGTTTACTTCAATGAAAATCCTTCGTAGGCGTTTTGCACGACCTCATTGCATTTTGCGACGTACCCAACCCAATCGACATACGGCATGAACACCCGGGGTTTGCCTGGCACGTTGGCGCCCAGATACCAGTTATCGCAGGCGTTCCACAACGTGGCGTCCGCCGCTGTTTGTACCTGAATCAGCCACGGATCCTCTGCTTCCACAGTGGCTTCGATAGTCTGCTTCCCCTGGTTGCGCATGTATGTTAGGCAGTCGCCGATCCAATTTACGTGCTGTTCGATCGCAGGAATCATATTGGCAAGAACTGAAGGGCTACCGGGACCAGTGATGGTAAATAAGTTCGGGAACCCAGAGGAAGAGAGCCCCAGGTAGCAGCGTGGACCCTCCGCCCATTTGTCTTTCAGCGCTTGGTTGCCTTTGCCTCGAATATTGATATTGTTGAGCGAACCTGTCATCGCGTCAAATCCGGTCGCAAACACAATACAGTCAACTTCGTACTCTTTCCCATTTGCCTGCAGCCCATGCGCTGTAATGCGCTCGATCCCCGATTCGCGGATGTCTACCAGCGTGACATTCGAGCGGTTGTAGGTTTCAAAATAGCCGCTATCCAGGCAAGGGCGCTTACACGCATAGATATGATCCGGCATGAGCAGCTCCGCTACCGCCGGGTCCTTCACGATTGTACGAATTTTTTCCTTCACGAAGTTGGAGACCGTTTCGTTGGCTGCAAGATTGGTCCCGGAGTCTTCAAAGGCGACCATCATGCCCAGTCCCCCTTTTTCCCAACACTCTTCATAACGGCGGCGGCGCTCTTCTTCGCTGACCTCGAAGGTCTTTACCGTGGAAAGGTTCAGATCTTGCGCAAACGGCTGCCCGTTATTTTTCATTCGGTAGCCTTTGTAATTAGCTTTGATCCGGGCTTCTTCTTCCGGATCAAGGGGCGTATTGCGAGCCGGCACGGAATACTGCGGTGTCCGCTGAAAGACATAGAGATGTTTCGCTTCCCGCGCAATCATGGGAATGGCCTGAATTCCGGTAGACCCCGTGCCAAGCACTGCGACACGTTTTCCTGCAAACTCAACGCCTTCGTGCGGCCAGTTCCCGGTGTGATGCCATTCTCCCTGAAAATCTTCGAGATCCGGAAACTTTGGAGTATTCTTTGTGGACAAACAGCCAGTAGCCATAATGCAAAACCTGGTGGTGGCGCGGTCCCCACGGTCCGTCTCAATTGTCCACATGTTCGCGGACTCGTTAAAGATGATGCTTTCAACTCGTGTGTTGAACTGCATATCTTTACGAAGGTTAAATCGGTCGGCAACGTGGTTGGCGTAGCGCAGAATTTCAGGTTGAGTAGAGTACTTCTCTGTCCAGCGCCATTCTTGCTGCAGTTCTTCGGAGAATTGATACGAGTACTGTAAGCTGGGCACGTCGCAACGCGCGCCTGGATAGCGGTTCCAATACCAGGTGCCGCCTACGTCACTCCCAGCCTCGTACACTTTAGCGGTGAGCCCTATCTCTTTCAGCTTATGGAGCATGGCCATGCCGGCAAAACCAGCGCCTACGATCACTGCGTCACAATGGGGTGAGTTCTGAGACTCAGGCATTCAAGATTCCTCCTCAATGTTCTCGGAAACTGTCTAAGGAAACGGACCGATGAGCATTACCCCTGAGTTCGAGAACTGTCAAGCTGATAGGAGTTACGGTAGTAGTGCAATTTCCCATGAACGGATGAACCTTGGCAACGACTGCCCCTTGTGCGCCACCATGTAGGGGCTTGATTCATCAAGCCCTGTGGCGGGTCCGATGAATCGGACCGCTACCGCGTAAGAGGGTAACCCGATTAAACTGCACCACTACTGAAGTCGCAGTAGACATAACAAAATTCTGGTGTTTGGAGACCCACTCGCCCCTACGACTTACAACCGTTCTTTCGCGCGCAGATCTTCCACCAACGTTGTTCCTGTTCGCCAGAAGAACCACGCTGACAGGAGATTCATGGTCACAGCGACATACAGCAGCGAGTAACGAATGGCGTCAGGAGTCCCAATCCAGTCGTTGAGAATTCCGATTGCTTGTGGCCCCGCTCCTAAGCCAATAATTGTCAAAATAAAGATAAAGACAGCGGACGCCACCGCGCGCATGGCCGGAGGAACAAGATCTTGCACGATCGACGCTGCCGGACCAAACCAGAGCGTACCGCACACCATTGCAGGCAGGAAGCTGAGTAAGGCAAGCCGGTGATCATCCAAAAGGACGCTGGCGACATTGAAAGGAATAGACAGTATGGCCCCGATCATACTGATATACGTGCGCGCCTTGGGCTGAGTGCATACCCAGCGATCGGCGATGACACCGCCAGAAAAGGAACCTACTACCCCGCCAAGCGCGGTGATCCATGACATCCACAGTCCCAGCGTGCCTGGCGTCATATGATGGATACGGACGAAAAACGCAGGAAGCCATGCCGCCAGACCATAGCCGGAGAAAGCAAGGAACGCTGCGGCTAGACTAACATGACGGCCGGCAGGAATGGCGGTGAGAAACCGCCAGACTTCGCCTATTGAGTATTGTCGGGTGCTGACCGGCGTGTGCTCACTCATGCCGCGCACGGGCTCTCGCACGGTCAGGCGTACGATCATTGCTAAGAGCAACCCAGGCAGACCGACGACGAAAAACGCGACACGCCAGCCAAAGGCGTCGTTGATGGTCCCACCTAGCCAATAGCCCAGACCAACGCCAACCGGGACTCCGCTGGCGTACACGGCCAGAGCTGTGGCGCGTTTTTCTGGAGGGAAATAATCTGAGATCAACGAGTGCGCCGGCGGTGTGGCTCCCGCTTCACCAATCCCGACCCCAATCCGTGCGAGGGCTAAATCGGTAAAGCCCCGCGCGAGCCCACACGTAGCGGTCATGACACTCCAGGCCGAGATGCTGATAGCAATAAGGCTGCGCCGGACCCAGCGGTCAGCCAGACGCGCCAGCGGCAAGCCTGTAAACGTGTAGAAAATGGCAAAAGCAAACCCGGTGAGAAACCCGAGGGCTGTGTCGGAAATTTTGAGGTCCTCTTTAATAGGTTGCAGCAGAATCGCCAAAATCTGTCTGTCAATAAAGTTAAATATATAGACGACGAAAAGGACGGCGAGGACATAATACGCATAGGCGCTATCGACGCTCTTGCTCGGCGTATGGATAACCACAGCCGGGGAAGGTTGGGATTGAGAGCTGTGGTCCACTGACGTTTGCATGTGTCGCTCCTCCTTTTGCCCGTTGTTGGGGCGTTGCGACGATCAAGATTGAACCACGAAACATAAAGCGATTTTCGTTTGGATTTGTCTCATAAGATTCCCCTCACCCGCAGCCGCCCTACGTCTGCTGCCCTCTCCCCGCTGGGGGCAATGGCGCGCAGTTAAGCCAGCACGCGTTTCCCATACTTGGCAAACCGCAACCGATGGGCCGCCGACCGTTTGTTGCGTTTGCCCTGGCGACCCGGGCGC
>JACXTT010011001.1_pt1 | contig 12141 bp, 11 predicted proteins | sample 9270951 | NCBI WGS metagenome assembly JACXTT01 (sample SAMN15532306, study PRJNA645909) | rock metagenome | isolation source: weathered quartz diorite | place: Puerto Rico | collected 2017-06-21 | reverse complement strand
CCTCACCGCCCGCGGCTGGACCCGCACCCTGCGCCTCGCCCGCACCATCGCCGACCTGGAGGGCGCCGACGCCGTGCGCCGCGTCCACGTCGCCGAGGCCCTGATCTACCGCCGCGTCGCCCCCGGCCCGGTGGGCTCGCCCCTGATGGCCGGTTAGGACCAGAAATCCCCGGCCAGAAAAGCAGCCGGGGCCCTTTGGTAAACGGCTTGTTCACGATACTCACCGAAGCCTTACGCCGCCGCGCGCACCTGTGCTGTAGGCGTGCCTGAGGGGCGATACCGATGCTGGACTGGATACACGCCGCGATCCTGGGGCTCGTCGAGGGCCTGACGGAGTTCATCCCGGTCTCCTCGACCGGCATGCTGCTGCTGACCAAGGACATCATGGGTCTGAAGGAGCCCTTCTGGGACACCTTCGCCGTGCTGATCCAGCTGGGCGCGATCCTGGCCGTGGTGGTGCTCTACTTCCGCCGGCTGTGGTCGATCGCCGTGCTGGTGCCCACCGTGCCCCGGGCGCGGCACTTCGTCTGGAGCCTGCTGATCGCCTTCTTCCCCGCCGCCGTGGCGGGCCTTCTGCTGCATGACGTCATCAAGCAGATCCTTTTCGAGAGCCCGCGGATCGTCTGCGTCTCGCTGATCGTCGGCGGCGTGGTGCTGCTGGTGATCGACCGCTTCGCGCCCTATCCGACGCGCAAGGACGCCATGGCGATCCCGCTGGGCGCCTCCTTCGCCATCGGCCTCTTTCAGTGCCTGGCCCTGGTGCCCGGCGTCTCCCGCTCCGGCGCGACCATCGTCGGCGCCATGCTGATGGGCGTGGAAAAGCGCGTGGCGGCCGAGTTCTCGTTCCTGCTGGCCATCCCGGTGATGGCCGGCGCCTTCACGGTAGACGCCTACAAGAACCGCAAGGACCTGATGAACATCAGCCACATCGAGCTGGTGGCCATCGGCTTCGTGATCTCGTTCATCGTCGCGCTGTTCGTGATCCGCGGCATGCTGGCCATCGTCACGCGGCGCGGCTTCGCCCCGTTCGGCTGGCTGCGGATCGCCATCGGCGTCGCGGGCCTCGCCTACTTCACCCTGCTGCGCTGAGCCGCCTCAGACGGCGGCCAGCTCGCGGTCTTCCTGGTCGGCGTACTGGCCGCCCTTGCGGTAGATGTAGAGATAGCTCGGCAGCACCGCCTCGAGCGTGGTGGGCGTGATCCCGAGCTCGGCCAGGCCCGGATGCGCGCCGGACGCCACATTGTCGGCCTTCAGCAATTTCACCTGGTCGGAGGTCACCGGCGGCGCGATCAGCGCGCCGGCGACGTCGCCGGCGATACCCAGCAGGCCCGCGATCGGCCAGGGGACCGGCGCCAGGATCCGGCGCTTGCCGATCTGGGCCAGGGTGAGCGCCATGAGCTGGCGGAAGCTGAATACCCCGGGACCGGCCAACTCATAGGTCTGGCCCGCGGCCTCGGGCGCGGCGACGGCCCGCACCAGGGCCTGGGCCACGTCGCCCACATAGACCGGCTGGAAGCGGGTGTGGCCGCCGCCGATCAGCGGCAGGGCCGGGGAGATCTGCGCCATGGCCGCGAAGCGGGTGAAAAAGCCGTCGCCGTCGCCGAACACGATGGAGGGCCTAAGGATCACCGCATCGGGATAGACCGCCCGCGCGGCGGCCTCGCCCTGCGCCTTGCTGCGCGCGTACTTCGACGGCGACTGGGCGTCGGCGCCCAGGGCCGAGACCTGCACCAGACGGCTGACGCCCTCGGCGCGGGCGGCTTCGGCCACCTTCTGCGCGCCCATGGCGTGCACGGCCTGGAAGCCCTGGCGGCCCGTCTCGCGCAGCACACCCACCAGGTTCACCGCCGCCGTCGCGCCCTTCAGCGCCCGGCGCAGCGACGCCTCGTTGCGGATATTGGCCTGGACGATGTCGATCTGGCCGACGTCGCCGGCCAGGCGCATTTCATAGGCCGCCGAGGGGTTGCGCACCGCCACCCGGACCCGCCAGCCGGCCTTGGCCAGCTGCCGCACCGCCTGGGCGCCCACGAAGCCTGATCCGCCGAAGACGGTGACGAGATTCTGCATGTGCAAGCCGATAGCGGATGCGCCTCTCTGCCGCAATGCGGGCAAGGGCCGAGAACCGCCGTTGACCGGCGTGAGGCGGGGCTTTAAGGAAGCCGGCTCGCGCGATCCGACGGATCGGGCCCAGGTGGCGGAATTGGTAGACGCGCTGGCTTCAGGTGCCAGTGGCTTAACGGCCGTGAAGGTTCGAGTCCTTTCCTGGGCACCATCCGAGGGTCGCGCGATTTCTCCCTTCGCGCTGTCCGACTGACCCCTCCAGGGGGCTGTGGCGCAAAACCCCCTATTTGGCGTGATCCGATCGCCAGCGACCGCTGGTACTTACTAATCAGGCGCCCGCGTCTCTATATTGGGGCCGTTGCGCGGCGGAGCTGGCGAGACATCGTGACCACTTTTCTGCATGAGGGCGACCTGCCCGCCGACGCCCTGGCCGGGGCGACCGCCGTCGCCATCGATTCGGAGACCATGGGCCTGCGCCTGGGTCGGGACCCGCTGTGCGTGGTCCAGCTCTCCGACGGAAACGGCGACGCCCACGTGGTCCGCCTGAATCGCCCGGCCTACGACGCGCCCAACCTCAAGCGCCTGCTCGCCGACCCCAAGGTGGTGAAGCTGTTCCACTTCGGCCGCTTTGATATCGCCATGTTCTGGCTGCACCTGGGTGTGGTGACCGCGCCCGTCTACTGCACCAAGATCGCCTCGAAGCTGGCCCGCACCTACACCGACCGCCACGGCCTCAAGGACGTGACCAAGGAGTTGCTGGGGATCGACCTCTCCAAGGCCCAGCAGAGTTCCGACTGGGGCGCGGCCAAGCTCAGCGAGGACCAGGTGGCCTACGCCGCCTCCGACGTCCTGCACCTGCACGCGCTGCGCGCCCGGCTGGACGAGATGCTGGTGCGCGAGGGCCGCGATCACCTGGCCAAGGCCTGTTTCGAGTTCCTGCCGCACCGCGCCCTGCTGGACGTGGCCGGCTGGGAAGACTCCGACATCTTCGCGCACGCCTGAGAGCCCGATGGCCGCGATCGCCGACATCCCCTACCGCACTCCGCCCACGGCGCCGGATACGCGCCGGCGCGAGATCCGGCGCTGGCGGCGGCGCTCGCGGGTGGTCGCGGCGCTCAGGATCATCCTGCCTGGGCTGATCGTCCTGATCCTGGGCGGGCTCGCCGCCACGGTGGCCTACAACAGCCTGACCGGCCAGGCCGCGGCCCCGGCCTCGTCCGACGCCCCGATCCGGCTGGTCAATCCGCGCTTCGTGGGCCGCGACGACCGCAGCCGCGCCTTCGTGCTCACCGCGCTCACCGCCACCCGCGACCCCAACGAGTACCAGAAGGTCTACCTCGACAAGCCGGCCCTGGTGCTGGACGACGAGGGGCCCGATCCGCTGCGGATCACCGCCGCCTCGGGCATCTACCACGAGAACACCCGCAAGCTCGAAGTGAGCGGCGGCGTGCGCCTGGCCGGCGCCCGGGCGGCCTTCGACACCCTCTCCTCGCAGTTCGACACCAAGACCGGCGAACTGGTCGGTTCAGGCCCCATTCACGGTTCAGGTGCGCTTGGAGAAATCACCGCGAAGTCCTATGGCGTGTACGACAAGGGCGACCGGATGGTCTTCAAGGGCGGCGTGCACACCGTCCTGCAAAAGAAGTGAGGCTGGGCAGCCGATGACGACCCGAATTCCTACCACCATCGCGATCGCGAGCGCGCTTGCCGCCCTGGTCTCGCTTGCGGCCTTGCCGGCCGGGGCCCAGATCGCCACCAACTCCAAGGCCCCGGTGGATATCACCGCCGACCAGCTGGAGACCGCCAACGCCCAGTGCCAGGCCACCTGGCGCGGCAGCGCTGAGGCCCTGCAGGACACTGCCCGCCTGCGCGCGGACGTCCTGAAGCTGTTCAACAAGAAGGGCCCGCCCAAGGCCGGCGGCAAGGGCGAGGCCTGCGGCGACCTGGAACGCATGGAGGCCGACGGCTCGGTCTTCTACGTCACCACCAAGGGTGAGAAGGTGCGCGCCAACCACGCGGTCTACGAGGCCGGCTCGACCACCATCACCATGGTCGGCGACGTGGTGGCCGTGCAGGGCCAGAACGTGATGCGCGGCGACCGGATGGTGTTCAACACCGACACCGGCGAGGGCCGGATGGAAGGCGGCGGCAAGGGCGCCGGCTCGAAGACGCGTCCGCGGGGGGTCTTCTATCCGAGCCAGTCAACCTCCACATCGGACAAGCCGAAGTAGTTTCGGCCATCAGCCAGGTGAACCAATTGAAGCCGGAACGCTTCGACCTCAAAGCCGCTGGCGTCGCCAGCGAAGGCCTGGTGGTCGACAACATCGGCAAGTCGTTCCGCGGCCGCCCGGTGGTCAAGGGCGTGTCCCTGCACCTGGGCCGGGGCGAGGTCGCGGGCCTGCTCGGGCCGAACGGCGCCGGCAAGACCACCTGCTTCTACATGATCACCGGCCTGATCGCCGCCGACTACGGCGCGATCTATCTCGACGGCGAGAACATCACCGCCCAGCCCATGTACCAGCGCGCCCGCATGGGCGTGGGTTACCTGCCGCAGGAAACCTCGATCTTCCGCGGCATGAGCGTCGGCGAGAACGTCATGGCGGTGGTCGAGCTGCGCGAGCGCGACAAGAAGCGGGCCCGCGCCGTGGTCTCCGAGTTGCTGGAAGAGCTGCACATCGAGCACCTGCGCAACGCCCCGGCCATCTCGCTGTCGGGCGGCGAGCGCCGCCGCGTCGAGATCGCCCGCGCGCTGGCCTCAGAGCCCTCCTTCATGCTGCTGGACGAGCCCTTCGCCGGCATCGACCCGCTCGCCATCGCCGATATCCGTGAGGTGATCGCCTACCTCAAGCGTCGCGGCATCGGTATCCTGATCACCGACCACAACGTTCGCGAAACCCTGGACATCATCGACCGCGCCTCGATCATCCATGCAGGCGAGGTGCTGTTCGAGGGCCGCCCGGACGAGATCGTCGACGACCCCGAGGTCCGCCGCGTCTACCTGGGCGACCGTTTCAGCTGATCCCCTTCCACGAACGGGCACGGAGCGCCGCATGAACCGCAGGTCCCTGGTCCTTCTGGCGGCGGCGGCCCTGCTGCTCCCCGCAGCGCCGGCCTTCGCTGCCAACAAGACGCTGACCGCGCAACGGCTCTATCGCTACTACGACAACTACCTGGCCCTGCCGGCCGCCGAGCGCGGCCATTTCACCGTCGCCTACTACCTGAAGCAACAGGACGGCGCGCCGCTCACCGCCCCGGTGTGGATGGTCGACGGCGCGCGCCGCACCCCGATCCCGCTGCGCGCCGACGGCAAGCTGCTGCGCCTGCCCACCGCCGCCGAACTGGCCAGCGCCAAGGTGGAGATCGGCATCGACGAAACCGCCAAGATCGGCCTGGGCGTCGGCCCCGAGCCCTCCGCCGCGCCCGCCGCCGACATGGACGCCCACGACCTGGCGCTGGCGGTCATCCAGGCCGGCGCCGGCATGAAGAAGATGGCCGGCCTCATGGCGCTGGCCGTGCCCAAGGTGCAGGAAGTGGCCTTCGTCGGCGCGGGCTCCGGCGAGGTCGAGTTCGCCGACGGCCATCGCGCGCCGCTGCCCCTGGTCAAGGGGTCGCCCACCTACAATCCCGCCAACCAGCCCAACGCCAAGCGCATCCATCTGGCTAAGGTCCCGGCGAAGCTGGACCTGAACTAGGCGGCAACGCCCGCCTGTATCGCAACGGGTTTCAGTCTCCGCGTGCAGGCGCTATCGTCCCTAATCATTCCCGTGGGGGCGGGCGCATGCTGCGGATCGTTGCGCTACTAGCGGCCGGCCTTTGCGCGACGTCCGCGTCCGCCGCCGACAAGCTGGAGTTCGCGCCGCCCGCCGCCTGGGTGAAGCCCGACGCCGCGGTGAAGCCCGGCCCCTTGCCCGCCTCCGGCCCGGCCATTCGGTTCCTGCGCTATGACGAACAGCTGCGCTTCAGCGCCGACGGGCGCTCGGCCTATACGCACTACGTCGCCCAGGTCCGTTCCTCCCTGGGGCTCGGCGGCCTGGGCACGGTGGCGCTCACCTGGGACCCGGGGCATGACACGGCCACCGTACATGCCCTGCGCATCGTCCGGGACGGCCAGCCGATCGATCTGCTGGCCAAGCAGACCTTCACGACGATCCGCCGGGAGGAGAACCTCGAACAGATCGTCGACGGCCAACTGACCGCCACCCTGCAACCGGAAGACCTGCGCGTCGGCGACGTGCTCGAAGTGGCGTACACGATCACCCACAACGAACCGGCCATGAAGGGCCACGCCGACTTCGCGTTCGACTTCACCGGCATGCGCGGCATTGAATCTCTGAGCGTGCGGGCGAGCTGGCCCAACGACCTGCCGATCGCGTGGCGGGCGGGGTCGGCGCTGCAGTCGCCGGCGATTTCGCACCACGGCGGCGAGACTGAGCTGCTGATCGAAGCCAAGGATCTGCCGGAGCTGAAGATCCCCTATGACGCGCCGCAGCGCTTCTGGCCCCGGCGCGACGTCGAGCTGTCGAGCTTCAAGACCTGGGGCGATGTGGCGGCCACGGTCGCGCCGGCGTTCGACAAGGCGGCTGAGCTGGCCCCGGACTCGCCGCTGCGGGCCGAGGTCGCGAAGATCGCCGCCGCCTCGACGGATCCCAAGGTCCGCGCGGCCATGGCGCTCAAGCTCGTGCAGGAACAGGTCCGCTACCTCGGTCTCCTGCTCAGTGATGGCGGCTACACGCCCGTCGACGCGGACAAGACCTGGGCGCGGCGGTTCGGCGAGTGCAAGGCCAAGGCCACCCTGCTCACTGCCCTGCTGCGCCAGCTGGGGATCAAGGCGGAGCCCGCGCTGGTCAACGCCTTCGGCGATCCGCTCATGGACCAGCGCCTGCCGCGCATGACCGCCTTCAACCACGTGATCGTTCGCGCCGAGATCGACGGCAAGGTCTACTGGCTGGACGGCACGCGGCCCGGCGACACGACGCTCGACGCGCTGGAGACGCCGCGCCACGACTGGGCGCTTCCGATCCGTACGCAAGGCGCCGAGCTGATCGCCCTGGCGCGCACGCCCCGGGCCAAGCCCGACAGCGAGATCGCCCTCGACATCGACGTCACGTCCGGCATGGAGGCCGCCGGCCCGGTCAAGGGCGAGATGATCTTGCGCGGCGATGGGGCCATGTTCCCGAGCCTGGTGGCGGCCAACGTCCCGGCCGATCAGCGCGACAAGATGCTCAAGTCGCTCTGGTTCGGCTATCCGGTCGAGGTGAAGACGGTGACGGTCAGCCGGGACGACCAGACCGGCGACGCGAAGATCACCATGACCGGCACGGCCAAGCTCGCCTGGTATCCCAACGCCGGCACGGGGCAGATCTTCATTCCGCCGCACGCCGGCCTCGGCTTCCGCGCCAACTTCAAGCGCGAGGAGGGCCTGCCCCAGGACGTCCCCTACGCGGTGCGCACCTATCCGTCGGCCAGCGTCTACAGGCTCACCGTGAAGCTGCCGACGAACGGCGAGGCCTTCAAGCTGACCGCGCCGGACGTGGACAAGGAGGTGGCGGGGCAATCGTTCTTCCGCCGCAGCCGCCTCGAAGGCGGGGTGTTCACCATGGAGGTCTCCACCCGCGCCGTGAAGCCGGAGTTCCCCGCGAGCGAGGCCAAGGCCGCGTCCGAGACGCTCACCGAGATGGCCAGCGCGCGCGTCTATCTCACGGCGCCCCCCTACTACCGCGCGACGGCCGGCGACATCGCCGCCTGGCAGGCCCAGGAACCGAAATCGGCTCAGGAGTTCGTCACGCGCGGCGGGAACTATTCACGGGTGGGCAAGCTGGCCGAGGCGCGCGCGGATTTCGATAAGGCCATCGCGCTCGATCCGCGCTCGTCCGGAGCCTACTCGGGACGCGGGATCTTGCGCCTGGAGAGCGGCGATTTCGTCGCGGCCGGTCAGGACTACGACAAGGCGGTCAGCCTCGAGGACCGAAATCCGCAGGCCCACGTGGGTGTCGGGCTCGTCGCGATGCAGGAAGGCCGCTACCTGGACGCCGTCGCGTCCTACACGCGGGCCGCCTACCTCACCGGTGGAACGGTCTCGGCGCTCATCGACCGCGCCCGCGCCTACTTCGCCATGCGCGACTACGATCGCGCGCTGGCCGATACCGACGAGCTGCTCCGCCTCGAGCCGAAGAACTACGCCGCGCGGGCGTTGCGCACGGAAGTCCACGTCGCGCGCAAGGACTACGCGCTCGCCCTGGCCGAGGCGGATCGCGCGATCGCGGACTATCCGAAAAGCGACTCTGCGGCGACCCTGCGCGCGAGCGTGTTGCAGCGCATGGGCCGGGCCGCGGAGGCCGATCAAGCCTATGCCGCCGCCCTGGCCCTTCGGCGCACGCCGGGGCCCTATCTGACCCGCGCCACGTACCGCCCGAAGACCGACATGGCGGGCAGGCTCGCCGACCTCGACGCCGCCGACAAGATCGCGCCCAACGATCCCCGTCTGAGGCTCACGCGGGCGCAGATGCTGTCGGGCGCTGGCCGCTACGCCGAGGCGATCGCGGTCATCAATCGCATCGAGCAGACCCAGCCGGGCCTCCAGGGCCTGATCGAACTACGGGCCAGGACCTACGCGCTTGCGGGCCAGAAGGCCCTGGCGACGAAGGACTTCGAAGCGCTGCGCGCCAAGGCCGCCGGAAAGCCCTATGCGCTGAATGCGGTCTGCTGGATGGAGGCGATCTCCGGCCTGATGCTCGACGAGGCGCTGAGCGACTGCACGGCCGCGCTGCAGGTCCTCCCCAGGTACGCCAATGCGCTCGACAGCAAGGGCTTCGTTCTCCTGCGGCTAGGCCGGTTCAAGGAGTCGGTGGAGACCTACGACGCGACGCTGGCGCTTCGGCCGACGCAGGCCGAGTCGCTCTATGGCCGGGGCCTCGCGCGGCTGAAGCTTGGCGACAAGGCGGCCGGCGAGGCCGACCTCGCCGCCGCCCGCGCCGCCTCCGACCAGGTGGCGTCGATGTTCGCCGGCTACGGCGTGGCGCCCTAGGCAGCGCCGCCGGCCGCCGACTGCTCCAGGATGGCGCGGCGCGAGACCACGATGGCGTTGTTCGGCCGGTCGATCTTGAGGATGGCGAACGGCTGCTTTTGGCCCATCAGCGCGGCGAGTTCGCGCCGCCAGCCCGCCCCGACGTCCATCTGCGTGCCGGGCAGGAAGGCCGAGGGGCCGCCCAGGTCGACCGTGAAGCCGCCCCGCACGCGCCCGACGATCGCGCCCATCACCGGCTCCTTGCGGGCGTGGACGCCTTCGAGGCGCATCCAGTCCGCCGCGCTGCGCCGCGCGGCCCCGATGGCGGCGGCGAGCGTGTTCCAGTCCCTCTGACCCAGCATCCGGGCCACGAGTTCAAGCGCTTCGCTGTGGCTGATCGTCTGGCCCTTGGCGGCCAGCGCCTCGCGGAGCGTGCGGGCCATGGCCTTGGCGTCGCGGAAATCGCGCATGGAAGTCCATCCTTTGCGTTGCGAGCGAACCAAAGCGCGTCAGGAGCTTGCCTTGCTGACCCGTTCGCTCTGGGAGCAAAGGATCGAAGCGACCTCGATACGTTCACCCTGGCCCCGAGGGGCTGCAAGCGGCCGGCCGTATCCGCCGTTCCGCCGAGACTGCGCGCCGGGCCGCAAGCCTGTCAATGCGGCGCCGCCTTGACCTGACTCGGCGCGGCGCCAAGAGTGCGCCGATGCAGACCCTCGCCGCGCCGGTGCTGGCCGACGCCACCCTTCCCGAATTGCCGAACCACTATCGCGGGAAGGTCAGGGACAACTACGACCTGCCGGACGGTCGCCGGATCATCATCGCCTCGGATCGCCTGAGCGCCTTCGATCGCGTGCTGGCGGCCATCCCCTACAAGGGCCAGGTGCTGACCCAGACGGCCCGCTACTGGTTCGATCAGACGGCGGACATCTGCCCCAATCACGTGCTGGAATATCCCGATCCCAACGTGGTGGTGGGGCGTCGCCTGACCATCCTGCCGGTCGAGATCGTGGTGCGGGACTATCTGGCGGGAACCACCGGCACCTCGATCCTGCCGATGTACAAGCAGGGCCAGCGCAACCTCTACGGCCACACCCTGCCCGACGGCCTGCGCGACAATCAGCGGCTGCCGCAGCCGATCATCACGCCCACCAGCAAGGCCTTCGACGCCGGCCACGACGCGCCGCTGACGCCGGACGAGATTCTGGCCCAGGGGCTGCTGACCGCCGAGCAGTGGGACACGGTCTCAGGCTGGGCCCTGGCGTTGTTCGCGCGCGGCCAGCGCCTGGCCGCCGAGAAGGGCCTGATCCTGGTTGACACCAAGTACGAGTTCGGAACCGACGCCGACGGCCGGATCATCCTGGCCGACGAGATCCACACCGCCGATTCCAGCCGCTACTGGATGGCCGACACCTATCCGGCGAAGTTCGCCGCCGGCGAGCGCCCGGACTCCTTCGACAAGGACTTCGTGCGCAGCTGGGTCGCCGCCCGCTGCGACCCCTACGTCGACGCGATCCCGGAGATCCCGGCCGAGATGATCGAAGCGACCTCGAAGGTCTACATCCAGGCGTTCGAGACCATCACCGGCCTGACCTTCGCGCCACCGCCTGGCGACGAACCCGTGCTGGAACGCATCCGCCGCAACCTCGCGCCTTACCGCCCCTGAGCCGCCCTACGCCGCCGGCGGCCGCATCCGCGCGCCCATGGCCTCGGCGTTGGCGTTCCACAGCTTGCGCCAGCGGGCGCGCAGCATGGCCGGGCGCTCGGGATAGCGTTCGTCGAGGAACGCCGCCTCGCTGACCCGGTCGGTGCGGAAGCTGCGGAAATCCGTGCGCAGCTCGCACCAGGCCACCAGCAGCCGCACGGTGTCGTGGTAGCCTATGGCGAAGGGCCAGATGGTCCGCACGGTCTCCCGCTCGGTCTCGTCGCGGTAGGTCAGCTTGACCTTGCGCCCGTTGCGGATCGCCAGGCGCAGGGCGCCCATGTCCAGCTTGTCGGGCACCATGCGCCAGTTGGGGGCGACGCGGGTGGCGGGCTCCAGCGCCAGCAGCCGCAGGTGCTCCGGCGCCACGGTGCGGATCTTGGCCACCAGGTCCTCGGCGGCGCGGGCCAGCGCCGGGTCGCCCTGGCGCGCCACCAGCTGCGCGCCCAGGACGCAGGCCTCCACCTCGTCGGGGGTCAGCATCAGCGGCGGCATGTCGTAGCCGTCGTCCAGCACATAGCCCACGCCCGCCTCGCCGCGGATCGGCGCGCGCTGGGCCATCAGGTCGGCGATGTCGCGATAGATGGTGCGCTTGGAGGTCTCCAGCTCCTCGGCCATGGCCTCGGCGGTCACCGGCCGGCGCGAGCGCCGCAGCACCTGGATGATCTGGAAGAGACGGTCGGCGCGACGCATGGCGCCATACTGCCAGTCTGCTGACAGTCGGCCAAGACCGGGCGAGAGCCCTCACGGGCTTTTTCGCGTCTTAACCAATCGGTGGCTTTCGTACGGCTAGGGTCGAAGCAAGAAACAGGCCAGGGGGCTATTTTGGCGCTCAGCGCGCGACTTGAGGTACGGCAGGGCCAGGGACTGGTCATCACGCCGCAGCTGCAGCAGGCGATCAAGCTGCTGCAGTTGTCGAATCTCGAGCTCGACGCCTTCGTGGAGGCCGAGCTGGAGCGCAATCCGCTGCTTCAGCGCGACGAACGCGACGCCGAACCCGAGGCCGAGGTGGTCTCCGACGGCCCCGGCGACCTCTCCGCCGACCGCATCGACGATTCCGCCGCCCGCGCCGAGCTGGACACCGTCCACGATGACGTTTCGCCGGGCGAACGCGCCACCGGCGACGCCGAGCACACCCCGGGCAGCGGGGCCGCCGAGGCCGGCGGCTCGGTCGACTGGTCCAAGGCCGGCTCCGGCGGCTCCAACTATGACGGCGACGCCGATGGGCTGGAGGGCATCCTCACCCACGAGAAGTCGCTGCACGAACACCTGCACGACCAGCTCTCCGCCTCGAACCTGAAGGGCGCCGAGGCGGCCGCCGCCAGCGTGCTGATCGACGCCGTCGACGAGGGCGGCTACCTGCGCGCCGAGCTGGCCG
>JACXTT010011000.1_pt1 | contig 12141 bp, 6 predicted proteins | sample 9270951 | NCBI WGS metagenome assembly JACXTT01 (sample SAMN15532306, study PRJNA645909) | rock metagenome | isolation source: weathered quartz diorite | place: Puerto Rico | collected 2017-06-21 | reverse complement strand
GTCGGCGCCTTCATGCGCGCGGCGCCCTTCGCCGGCGCCTGCCCGGTGTTCGTGGGCGACGACGCGACCGACGAGGACGGCTTCGCCGCGGCCCAGGCGCTGGGCGGGATGGGCGTCGGCGTGGGCGCGGCCCGCCCGACGTTCGCGCACTTCCGCCTGAGCGGCGTCGAGGCGGCGCTGAGTTGGCTCGAGGCCGCGTCATGAGCCGGCTGATCGTCGTTTCCAATCGGGTGAACCCGCCGTCGGGCGCCGGCGAGGAAAGCGTCGGCGGCCTGGCCATGGCGCTGGCCGCGGCGCTGCGCGAATATTCCGGCCTGTGGTTCGGCTGGAGCGGCCACACCACGGCGAAGTTCGACGGCGCGCTGACCATGCAGACGCTCGGCGGCGTGACCACCGCCCTGGTCGACCTGGAAGAGGCCGACCTCGACGAATATTACAACGGCTACGCCAACAAGACGCTGTGGCCGCTGTTCCACTACCGCACCGACCTCGCCGCCTACGACCGGGCCTATGGCGAGGGCTACAGCCGGGTGAACAAGCGCTTCGCCGAGACGCTGGCGCCGCTGATCGAACCCGACGACCTGATCTGGGTGCACGACTATCACCTGATCCCGCTGGCCCGGGAGCTGCGGGCGCTGGGCGTGAAGAACCGGATCGGCTTCTTCCTGCACATCCCCTGGCCGGCGCACCAGGTGTTCACCACCCTGCCCGGCCACGCCCAGCTCGTGGCGGCGATGTTCGACTACGACCTGATCGGCTTCCAGACCGAGGAATATCTGGCGGCCTTCGAGGACTATGTGCTGACCGAGGCCAAGGGCTTCCAGGTGTCGCGCGACGTGATGCGCGCCTTTGGCCGCTCCGTGCGACTGGGCGCCTTCCCGATCGGCATCGACGCGGCGGATTTCGCGCGCCTGCTGAAGTCCGCCAAGGCGCGCCACATGCGCGATCTGATGACCGCCGCCACGGTGTTCCGCCACCTGGTGATCGGCGTCGACCGGCTCGACTATTCCAAGGGCCTGGAGGAGCGCTTCCTCGGCTTCGAGCACTATCTGGCGGACAATCCGCACATGCGCCGCGAGGTGCTGATGTTGCAGATCGCGCCGGTCAGCCGCGAGAGCGTCGAGGCCTATCAGGAGATCCGCGGGCGCCTGGACGCCCTGTCCGGCCGGATCAACGGCGAGTTCTCCGACGTCGACTGGAACCCGTTCCGCTATGTGAACAAGAACTACCGCCGCGACGAGCTGGCCGGCCTCTACAGCGCCGCGCGCGTCGGCCTGGTGACGCCGCTCAGGGACGGCATGAACCTGGTCGCCAAGGAATTCGTCGCTGCGCAGAATCCCGACGACCCCGGCGTGCTGATCCTGTCGCGCTTCGCCGGCGCCGCGCGGCAGATGGGCGAGGCCCTGCTGGTCAATCCCAACAGCCCCGAGGAGATCGCCGACGCGCTGGCCCGGGCCATCGCCATGGACAAGGCCGAGCGCGTGCGCCGCTGGCAGGCGCTGTTCGAAGGCGTCCAGACGCAGGATGTCACCGCCTGGCGTGACGCCTTCGTCGCCGCCCTCGACGACGCCAAGATCCGCCAGCTCCCCGCGCTGGCGGTCTAGACCTGGGCTACCAGATCCGGACGCGCTTATCCGGCGGGATGTAGAGGGCGTCGCCGGGCTTGACCCCGAAGGCCGCGTACCAGGCGTCGATGTTGCGCACCGGCCCGTTGACGCGGAACTGCCGCGGCGAATGCGGATCGCTCACCACCTGCTTGCGTACGAAGTCGTCCTTCACCTTGCCCCGCCAGGCCTGGGCCCAGCCCAGGAACACCCGCTGGTCGCCGGTCAGGCCGTTCAGCACCGGCGCGGGCTTGCCCTTCAGGCTGGCGTGATAGGCCGCCAGCGCCAGGTTGAGGCCGCCCAGGTCGGCGATGTTCTCGCCCATGGTCAGGTCGCCGTTCACGTGGGCGCCGGGCACGGGTTCGTAGGCCGAGTACTGCGCGCCGAACATCTTCGCGCGCGCCTGGAAGGTCTTGGCGTCGGACGGGCGCCACCAGTCGCGCAGCGTACCCTTGGAGTCATACTTGCGGCCCTGGTCGTCGAAGCCGTGGGTCAACTCGTGGCCGATCACCCCGCCGACGGCGCCGTAGTTGATCGCCGGGTCCGCGTTGGGGTCGAAGATCGGCGGCTGCAGGATCACGGCCGGGAAGACGATGTCGATCAGGCCGCCGTTGTAGGCGTCGTTGGTCTGCGGCGTCATGGCCCAGTCGCCGCGGTCCACCGGACCCTTCGAGCGCTTGGCGTAGAACGACCAGTCGGCCTCGGCGGCGGCCAGCACGTCGCCCACCAGGTCGTCGTCGTGGATGACCACCTTGGAATAGTCGCGCGGCTTGTCGGGGTAGCCGACCTTGACGTTGTAGGCGGCGAGCTTCTTCAGCGCCTCGGCCTTGGTCGCCGGGCTCATCCAGTCGAGCTTCTGGATGCGGCCCTTGAAGGCGGTCTTCAGGTCGGCGATCAGCGCCTGCACCTTGGCCTTGGACGCCGGCGGGAAGTAGCGGGCGGTGTAGAGCTCGCCCACAGCGAAGCCCAGGTTGCCGAACCGGTCGGACCGGTCGCCGGAGAGGAAGTCACCGCCGCTCACCGCGTGCACGCCGCGCTTCCAGCGGGGCGACTGTTCGGCCTGGCCGTTGAGCTCCTTCTGATGCAGGTCGAACCAGGCGTCGGCGAAGGGCTTCGACAGGAAGGGCGCGGCGTTGTCGGCGACACCCGCCGCCATCCAGGCCTGCAGCACATCGAGCGGCGTGGCGGCGAAGATCGCGGCGATCTTCGGGAAGGCGGTCTTGTCGATCACCACCACCTTGCCGGCGCCCCCCAGCTCCGCCTCGCTCAGGAACGCGCGCCACGGGAAGCCCGGCGCGGCCTTCTCCAGCTCCACCGGCGTGTAGGGATTGTAGGTGGCGTCGGCGTCGCGCTCCTGGGCCTTGGTCCAGCTCGCCTCGGCGATCTTGGTCTCCAGCGCGACGACGGCGGCGGCCTTGCCCGCGGGGTCCGGCCAGCCGATCAGGGTCAGCAGCTTTTCCACGTGCGCCTGATAGGCGGCCTTCTTCGGCGCGAAGGACGCTTCGAGATAGTAGTCGCGATCGGGCAGGCCCAGGCCCGCCTGGCCCATGTAGATCGCGTAGTGGGCGATGTCCTTGGAATCCACGTCCGGGCCGAAGTCGAAGGCCGAGGGATAGAAGTCGCGGTTGTGGCGGCCCATCAGGGCGCCGAGCTGGTCGCGGGTGGTCGCCGCGCGGATGGCGTCGAGTTGCGGGGCGATGGGCTTGGCGCCCAGGGCCTCGACGCGGCCCTCGTCCATGAAGGCCTTGTAGAAGGCGCCGACCTTGCCCTCGAGCGTCGTGGGCGCGTGGCCCGCGCCCCCTTTTTCCGCGTTCTGGGCGGCATCCTCCATGATGGTGTGCAGCCGGGCCTCGGCCAGGTCGCTCTCCAGGATGCGCAGGCTGATGCCGGGCTTGTCGCCGGGGATCGGCGTGCGGTCCAGCCAGGCGCCGTTGGCGTGGCGGAAGAAGTCGTCGCCGGGCTTGGTCTTCAGGTCCCGGCCGGCCAGGTCGAAGCCCCAGTCGCCGTATTTGAGCGGCGCCGGCTCGGCGCCCTTTGCGGGAATAGCGGCGAGCGCCAGGATCGCGGCGAGCGCGCCAATCCCTGTCAAGAAGGGGGCGGACTTGGACATCTGGAGCCCTCGAATTTCGGTGGCCGGAGGTCATCACCCGCGCCGACGGCGGTCAAGGCGGGCCGGCATTACCGTTCGTACAGAGACACAATCGCGAAACAGCCGCCCTCTAGGACGAGCCAAAATCATAGGGGGACACCATGATCCGCAGATCGCTCGCCATTGCCCTGGCGCTGGGCCTTGCCGCCACGCCGATCGCCGCGATCGCCCAGGCGCCCGGCTACCAGCCCCCTGCCGCCGCGCCGGCCGGCGCGCCGGTGACGATGAAGATCGCCCAGGGGACGCTGAAGGGTTCCCAGGCCAACGGCGACGACTACTTCCTGGCCATCCCGTTCGCGCCGCCGCCGGTGGGCGACCTGCGCTGGAAGCCGCCGGGCGCGCCGCCCGCCTGGACCGGCGAGCGCGACGCCACCAAGGCCCCGCCGAGCTGCCAGAACGTCGAGGACTGCCTCTATCTGAACGTGGTGCGCCCGGCGAACGCCAAGTCCGGCGCGAAGCTGCCGGTAATCTTCTGGATCCATGGGTCGGCCTTCGTGGTCGGCCAGGCGATCGGCGCGTTCGGCGCCGACACCGAGGGGACCGAGTTCGCCAAGAAGGGCGTGATCGTGGTCTCCGCCAACCACCGCCTGGGCCGCGCCGGCTGGTTCGCCCACCCGGCGATCACCAAGGAAGGCGGCCTGATCGGCAACTACGGCAACATGGACCAGATCGCCGGCCTGAAGTGGACCCGCGCCAACATCGCGGCCTTCGGCGGTGACCCGAACAACGTCACCGTGGTGGGCGAGAGCGCCGGCGCCATGGCGATCCTCAACATGATGGTCTCGCCGGAAGCCAAGGGCCTGTTCGCCAAGGCCATCGTGGAGTCCGGCTTCGCGCGCAACCCGCCCAACAGCCTGGCCGACGCCGAGGCCAATGGCGTGAAGCTGGCGGAGGCCGCCGGCGTGACCGGCACGGACGCCGCGGCCGCCGCGGCCTTGCGCAAGCTGCCGCTCAGCGCGCTGGCAGGTCCGCGTGGCGGGGTGACCGCGCCCGGCCGCCCGTTCCCGATCATGGACGGCAAGCTCTACGTCGAGACGGTGATCGCCGGCTTCACCGCCGGGCACGAGGCGAAGATCCCGCTGATCATCGGCGGCAATTCCAACGAGGCCAGCCTGACGCGGCCGAGCGCAGCGACCTTCGACGCCCAGCCCGCCGACCAGCAGGCCGCGATCCTGAAGACCTTCGACACCGCCGGGACCGGCGACAAGGCCGCCGCCATCAACAACATGGTGACCGTGCAGACCATCACCGAGCCGGACCGCGCCATCGCGCGGCTGCACGCCAAGAACGGCAATCCGGCCTGGACCTATTACTTCTCCTACGTTCCGGCCGCGGAGAAGGCGCGCAAGCCGTTCGGCGCGGCGCACACCGACGAGGTGCGCTTCGTGTTCGGCCAGCCGCGCGCCAAGTTCGCGCCCGAGGACCTGCCGCTCTCCAACGCCATGACCGCCTACTGGACCGCCTTCGCCAAGACCGGCGCGCCGGGGTCGGCGGGCGGCCCCGCCTGGCCGAAGTTCGATGCGGCCAAGGAAGGCCAGATCGAGTTCGGCGCCGACGGCCCGCAGGTCCGCGAGCACTTCCTGAAGTCCTGGCGCGATTTCGTGGAAGCGACGGTGAAGAAGTAGGCGCGTACCTCCGTTCGTCATCCTCCGGTCGCCCGAAGAGGCGATCCGGGGGACCCAAGCGGCCTCCGCCAATCCTGCAAACCAGCTTGGGTCACCCGGACAAGCCGGGTGATGACGATCTATTTCTGACTCAGGGTTCGTAGCCGTCCGCTACATAGACCCGCGACGTCGAGGAGGCGTCGCGGATCGGCAGGATCGCCTGGTAGGCCGGCGACGACCGCCAGGCCAGGGCCGCCGCGCGGTCGGGGAATTCCAGGATCACGATGCGGCCGGGCGGCTCGCCCTCGATCGCTTCGGTCGCGCCGCTGCGCACCACGTATCGTCCGCCGAACGGCGGCAGGGTCGCGGGCACCTGCACGACGTAGGTCTGGAACACCGCCGCATCGGTGACCCAGATCTCGTTGACGACGTAGGCGCTCACGCGGCGGCTACCTCCCGCCCAGCGCCAGGGTCGGCAGGACCACCGCCTGCTGGAAGTCGAGCTGGGTCTTGCGCAGGTGGGTGCGCACGCCGCTGGTCGCGCCGAACTCCATCAGCTGGTCCTTGGCCGGATCGTAGGCCGGCCAGGCGTCGGCGCCGCAGGTCGGCTTGTCGCTCTTGGCGAAGCTCACCCAGCAGGCGTGCATCAGGCTCGCGACTTCCTGGTCCTTGGCGCTGACCATGCTCATGGGCGTGCGCCGGCCCCAATATTCCCAGGCGTACTGGATCTCGTCGGCGTGGCTGGCGCGGGTCTTCGACGGCGGGAAGCGCGAACCCACGTAGGAGAAGTAGTAGAGCCAGGCGGGCTTGCCCTCCGAGGCCTTGGCCGCCACCCACCGCGCCGCGCCGCCCATCACCCGGTCGGTGAACAGCGCGCGCGCCAGGATCTCGTCGCCGGCCGCCGCCTCGTCCTTGTAGTAGGTGCGCACGATGGGCGGGATCGCCGCCAGGCCCGCCGGCGGCAGCGGCCCCGGGCCCATCAACGAGTCCTCGCCGGAGTTGGAGCCGATGATCAGCGGCACGTCGTCGAAGTGGCCGTCGGCCAGCGCCTGCGATCCGGTCTCGGTCATCAGCCGCCCGTCGACGATGGCCCCGTAATTGCCGTTCAGCGGAACCAGCTTCTCCACCGGCAGGGCGCGGAGCTCCTCAACGGTCGCCGCGGTGATGCCGGCCTTGGTCAGGAGCGTGGCGTCGGTGGCTTCCAGCTGCGCCAGCGTCGTCACCGGGAGCCAGCCGCCGCCGGACTCGACGATGGCCTTCTTGTAGAGCCCCTTGGCCGAGGGCGTGGCCAGCAGCGCCAGGATGTCGAAGCCGCCGGCGCTCTCGCCGAACACGGTGACGTTCTTCGGATCGCCGCCGAACGCCGCGGCGTTCTTCTGCACCCACTTGAGCGCCGCGATCTGGTCCATCTGGCCGTAGTTGGCCAGGGGCTCGTTGGGCTTGGCGGCCTTGGTCAGCGCCGGGTGCGCGAAGTAGCCCAGCGCGCCCAGCCGGTAGTTGATGGTCACGACGACGACGCCGTCGCGGGCGAAGTTCTCGCCGCCGTAGATCCAGCCGGCGCCGGTGCGGTTGCTGCCGCCGTGGATCCACACCATCACCGGCGCGCTTTTCGCGTGCGGCGGCGCATAGACATTGAGCTGCAGGCAGTCCTCGGACGTCGGCCCGTTGGCGCCGCCGGAGTTGGGCGAGCCGTCGGCGTTCATCGGCTGCGGGCAGGAGGGACCGGGTTCGGCGGCCGGACGCGGCGCCGTCCACGGCTTCACCGGCGCGGGCGGCGCCCAGCGCAGCGCGCCCACCGGCGGGGCGGCGTAGGGAATGTTGCGGAAGACGTTGGCCTTCTCCTCGGCCACGCCCACCACCGGCCCGGCGTCGGTCTTCACCGTCACCGCGGCGGCGTTGGCGGCGCCGGCGCTGAGCGCGGCGGCCACGGCAAGACTGACGATCCGGATCATCTGCATCTCTCCCCGCCGGCCCTGACGGCCGATCCCGGCGGCGACCTTCCGGCGGCGGCCGGGCGGGGTCAAGGCGGGCTCAGTGGAAATCCCGGCTGCGGATCAGGCCGCCGGTGACCCGAGAGCGGACCTGCGGCGGCGGGCTGTCGGGGTCGGCCTCATGGTCGCGGAGTTCACCGAGCTTGGCGGAGAGGTCGGTGAAGCGCTCGGCGACCACGTGGATCACGCCCTCGGCCGATTGCACCTGGCCGTGCACCACCAGGAAGGACGCGCTCATCACCGTCCGCCGGTTGGCGTCGAAGGCGTCCTTCCAGCAGACGATGTTGGCGATGCCGGTCTCGTCCTCCAGGGTCAGGAACACCACGCCCTTGGCCGTGCCCGGCCGTTGGCGCACCAGGACGAGGCCGCCGACCGAGACCCGCTGGCCGTTGCGCATCCCCTTCAGCGCCGTGCAGGGGACGACCGTCTCGGCGGTGAGCGCCTTGCGGAAGAAGGCTACCGGGTGGCGCTTCAAGGACAGGCTGGTGGTCCGGTAGTCCTCCGCCACTTCCTTGGGCAGGCTCATCAGCGGCAGCTGGACCTGCACTTCCCGCACGCTCTGGCGCGCGAGGATCGGGGCGTCGCGCTCGGCGCCGACCTCGTCAGCCTTGCCCTTCACCGCCCACAGCGCCTCGCGCCGCGAAAGACCGAGCGACCTGAAGGCGTCGGCCTCGGCCAGCAGCTCCAGGGCGCGGCGCGAAAGGCCCGAGCGCAGGATGTAGTCCTCAGGCGTGGCCAGGCCAGCCGTGCGCGCCTGCGTGAAGGCTCTGATCTCTTCCTCCTTGAGCCCCTTGACCTGACGCAGGCCCAGCCGCAGCGCCCGGCGCGGCATGCGCGGATCGTCCGGCGGCTCCAAGGTGCAGTCCCAGTCGCTGACGACGATGTCGGGCGCGCGCACGTCTACGCCATGCTCCTTGGCGTCGCGCACTAACTGAGCCGGTTGGTAGAAGCCCATGGGCTGGCTGTTCAGCAGACTGGCGCAGAACACCTCGGGGTGGTGGTGTTTCACCCAGGCCGACACATAGACCAGGATCGCGAAGCTGATCGCGTGGCTTTCCGGAAAGCCGTAGGACCCGAAGCCCTCGATCTGCTTGAAGCACCGCTCGGCGAAGTCGCGCGCGTAGCCGCGTCGGGCCATCCCCTCGATGAACTTCTCCCGATAGGTCCAGAGCCTGCCGTCGGCGCGAAAGGTGGCCATGGAGCGGCGCAGGCCATCGGCCTCGCTGTCGGTGAACTTCGCCGCCTCGATGGCCAGGCGCATGGCCTGTTCCTGGAACAGCGGCACGCCATAGGTCTTTCCGAGCACGTGTTTCAGCTCATCCTTCGGCCCGTGTTCGGGCGACGGCGCCGGAAACACCACAGGCTCCAGCCCATTCCGGCGGCGCAGATAAGGATGCACCATGTCGCCCTGGATCGGACCCGGCCGCACGATGGCGACCTCGATCACCAGGTCGTAGAATTTCCGAGGCCGCAGCCGGGGGAGCATCGACATCTGCGCGCGGCTTTCGACCTGGAAGACGCCGACGGAGTCCGCCTTGCAGAGCATGTCGTAGACAGCCGGATCCTCCTGCGGGATGTGGGAAATGTCGGTGACGATGCGGCCATCCGGCAGGGGCGGCAGCATGTCGAAGCCCTTCTTGAGCGCGGTCAGCATGCCCAGCGCCAGGACGTCGACCTTCATCAGGCCGATGGCGTCGATATCGTCCTTGTCCCACTCGATGAAGGTGCGATCCTTCATGGCCGCGTTGCCGATCGGCACGGTCTCATCGAGCCGGCGCTTGGTCAGCACATAGCCGCCCACGTGCTGTGACAGGTGGCGGGGGAACTCCAGAAGCTGCTCGGCGATGGCGGTGGCGCGGCGGATTTCCGGGTTGTCCGGATCGAGGCCCGCCTGGCGGATATGCTCGTCCGGCACGCTGTCGCCATAGCTGCCCCAGACGGTGCCCGCGAGCGCGGCGGTGATGTCCTCGGTCAGGCCCAGCGCCTTGCCCACCTGACGGATCGCCATGCGCGGGCGGTAGTGGATGACGGTGGCGACGATCGCAGCACGGTCGCGGCTGTAGCGGCGATAGACATACTGCATCACCTCCTCGCGCCGCTCATGCTCGAAGTCGACGTCGATGTCCGGCGGCTCGCCGCGCTCCTCGGACAGGAAGCGGGAGAACAGCAGGTCCTGGTCTTCCTTGGTGGGGTCGACGGCGGTGACGCCCAGGCAGTAGCAAACGCAGGAATTGGCGGCCGATCCACGGCCCTGGCACAGGATCGGCGGATCCTGCCGACGCGCCCAGGCGACGATGTCGTGGACCGTAAGGAAGTAGTTGGGGACCTTCATCTTCTCGATGAGATCGAGTTCGCGCTTGATGGTCCGCCGCTCCTTTTGGCGCAGGCCCTTTTCGAACCGATGCTGCGCACCTTGCCAGGCCAGGCGACGCAGATGGTGGATGGCGGTGTCGCCGGGCGGCACCGGCTCGTCGGGATACTCGTAGCGCAGCTGGCCCAGGTCGAAGGTGATCCGCTCGGCCACCTCCACGCTGCGCTCCACCGCGCCCGGAAACTTGGCGAACAGGCGCGCCATTTCGGCGGGTGATTTCAGGTGCCGTTCGGCGTTGGCCTCGATGCGCAGACCGGCCTCGGCGATGGTGCAGCCCTCGCGGATACAGGTGACGACATCCTGCAAGGCCCGGCGGCCGGGGGCGTGATAGAGGACGTCATTGGTGGCGACCATCGGCGCCCCGCTCGTCCGGGCGAGCGCGGAGAGTTGCGACAGCCGCTTCAGGTCGCGGGGGCCGTACTGCCGCGCCGCCGCCAGCCAGACATTGCCGCGCAGTTCGCCGGCGACGCGGCGCAGATCAGCTTCGAAGACATCGTCGAGACGCTCCGGCGGAACCACCAGGACGAGCTGGCCTTCGGCGTGGTCGAGGAAGTCGCGCCAATGGAGTTCGCATTGCGCCTTCTCCACACGGCGCTGGCCCAGGGTGAGCAGTCGGGTCAGGCGGCCATAGGCTTCGCGGTCGGACGGATAGACCAGCAGGCTCGGCGCGCCGTCGGCGAAGTCCAGCCGGCAGCCGGTGAGGTCGCGGATCGTCGACCCGGTCTCGGCAAGGTCCTTCTTCGCCCGCCACGCGCGGACCACGCCGGCCAGGGAATTGCGATCGCAGACGCCGATGGCCTCCATGCCAAGCGCGTCGGCGCCGATCACCAGCTCGTCCGGATGCGAGGCGCCGCGCAGGAACGAGAAGTTGGTGGTCGCCTGGAGCTCGGCGTAGCGGATGCGGTTCTTCATCCTTCTCCCCTTGCGGGAGAAGGTGGCTCGTGAAGCGAGCCGGATGAGGGGTCTAGCGGACGTTGAGGTGTTGGGGTGGCCGCAGCCTCGATAATGCGGCCGAGCACAAGATCTTTCGCGGCGATTTCCGGGTTGCTGAACCGCAGAATCCGGAAGCCCTGAGCCACCAACCAAGCGTCGCGGATAGCGTCCGCATCGGGATCGTGGAAAGGCCCGTCCGCCTCGACGATCAGTCGCCGGCTTAGGCAGAGAAAATCCACCACGAACGGACCAAGGGGGACCTGACGGCGGAACTTCAGGTCTTCGAGTCGGCGGTCACGCAGGTGTTTCCACAGAAGACGTTCGGTGGCCGGTGAACTGCGCCGAAGTGATCTGGCTTGGCGAATTGTGGCGTCACGCATGCGGACCTCATCCCAAGCGGTTTTCGACCCCTCATCCGTCGGCTTCGCCGACACCTTCTCCCGCAAGGGGAGAAGGACTTCGAGAGTTGTCATCCGAACACCCCGTGCATCCACCACTGCGGCGGGCTGTCGGGATCGCCGTAGAGGCCGGCGCGGAACAGCCAGAAGCGGCCGCCGTCGGCGTCTTCCACCCGGTAGTAGTCGCGCACGTGATCGACACGGACGTCCTCGATGGCGCCCTTCCACCACTCCTCGCCGATCCGCTCGGGCCCCTCGGCGCGGCGCACGCGGTGGACCTGACCGCGCCACCGGAACTGGGTCGGCGGATCGTCCGGGGTCAGCGCCATCACCGCTTCCACCGGCTCGGGGCGACGGAAGAGGCGCGTGGGGCGCGGCGTGGCGCGATCCCAGGGGCGAGCCTCCGGCGGCGGCGCCAGCGGCCGCGCCCGGCCCACGGCGAGTTCGGGCACATGACTTTCCACCGGCGCTGCACGCCAGACGCGATCCTCGCCCAGGCGGTTGGTCAGCCGGTCGACCAACGGGGCCAGGCCCTCCTCGACCGTGGCTTCGCGCGCGGTGTCGAGCCGCGCCTGACGCGCGGAGATCGGCTCCACGTCCTCGGCGATCAGCGTCACCACCTCGATCCCGAAGCCCGGGTCGAGGGTCTCCAGCCGCGGCGCGAAGAGCTTGGCGATGCGCGCCGGGTCATGCCCCGGCAGCGCCAGGCCGATGGCGAGCGGCATGGCCTTGCCGTCCAGGCGGTGGAAGCAGACCTCGAAGCGCCGCGCCCCGCGCCCCTCCAGCTGCAGCCGCGCGCAGAGCTTGGCGGCGACGTCGGCGCTGACCCGCGCCATGTCCTCCGGCGCACTGATCGGCTCGGCGAAGGCCAGCCGGGCGAACCAGGGGTTGGGCGGGCGGCGGAAGCTCAAGCCCTCGGCCTCGCGGCCGAGGGCCTGGTCGAGGCGGGCGAGCGCGGCGCGGCCGAAACGGCGGGCGAAGGGGCCGCGTGCGAGGCTCATCAGCTGGCTCACCCGGCGCAGGCCCAGCCGCTCGATCTGGGCCGCGGTCGGCTCGTCCAGCCGAAGCGCCTGCGGCGGCAGGGGCGCGAT
>JACXTT010010999.1_pt1 | contig 12142 bp, 10 predicted proteins | sample 9270951 | NCBI WGS metagenome assembly JACXTT01 (sample SAMN15532306, study PRJNA645909) | rock metagenome | isolation source: weathered quartz diorite | place: Puerto Rico | collected 2017-06-21 | reverse complement strand
ACGACCACAGCTTTTGGCTGCAGCCGCGGAAGGTAGTTTGGAATCCTCTCCTGTAAGACGATTCCGAGGGGCCTTCCCTCATCAATTACTCAGTTACGCAAAAGAGTCGTCTGTCGCCGGCTCTTTTGCTCGTGGCGCACTCAAAATGCGTACTTCAGGGCGAACTGCAGGATGCGCGGATCGAGCGCTGTGCGAATCGTTCCGAACTGGGCCGAGCTGAGATCGGTGCTGATTTCTCCGGATCGGAAGCTGTTCAACACGTTGTAAGCTTCAGCACGAAATTCCATGGTCTGGCTTTCACGAAGACGGAATACGCGTGCCAGAGCGACATCGAATTGCCAGTACGTCGGCAGGACCAACGTGGCGCGTCCCATGTTGCCCAAAGTTCCCAAAGCCGGCGGCGCGAATGCCACGGGGTTGAGCCACTGCGTGCCGGGCCGGCCGGATGTATTCAGGTAGATGTTGCCGAGAATTTGGTCGGGACGTTGATTGCTGATGTCACAAAGACAGCGGTCGATCGCAGAGGACGCGGAGGCCTGAGCCGTTGTGGGAGCACCCAGCGTCACTGTTTTGAGGCCGGAGGCCCTGTTCATGGCCAACAAATTTCCACCTGTTGATCGCCGGTAAATTCCGGACAAGCGCCATCGGCTGGCCAGCAGGTCTACCTTGCGATTGGCAAAAGTGGGTGACGCACCCACGGCCGTCAAATTGAAGTTGTGCCGCTGGTCCATTTCGCAATTGCCTCGATCTCTGCGCCGGTTGTTCGGATCCTGAAACGTGTGGTCCACGCTGGACCCATACCCCGAATTACTTCGCCCGGTGTAGTCGCCAACACAATGCGAAAGGGTGTAGTTGGCCGTTAGGTTCGTATTTTTCAGCGTCCGTTGCGTGAATGAAATGAGCATCCCGTGGTAGTTCTGTGTCCCTCCGTTATCGCGCATGCCGAACCTTCCGATTTCCTGGGCGAATGCGGGATTCAGAAAACTGAACTGGCGGCGGTCCTGGGTGTTGCCGACGGTCGAGCAGGGGCTGCCTGGCGTCACTCTATAGTAGGTGGGTTTTCCGTTCAGGATGCACGTGCCGCTGGCATCGCCGACACCTGGAACAAACAGGGCGAGATTCATCGGCATCGTTGCCTGAGTGTGGATGAGTTGAGTTCCGATATAGCTTGCTGAGAGAAGCGTTCCCGTAACGAGCTCGCGCTGAACGCTGAGATTCCAGGATTCTGTATACGTCGGAGTGAGATCGGCTTTTTCTGGCATGTAGTCCCCACCGGCGGGGAACGGCATGCCCTTACCGCGGACCACCGGATGCGGATTTCCGCCGGGGAATGTGCGCCACGGATCGGCCAGACCGCCGTCGGGCACAAGGACACGTGCAAGCGCCCCGTACGGCGGCATGCTGCTCTGGGTACCTAGACGCGTGTTAGCAGGGTACTCTTCATAACTGATCCCGTAGGACGCGCGAATCGATGTACGGCCGTTGCCCTCCACATCCCATGCGAAACCGAGCCGCGGAGCAAAAATATTCCAGAACGGATTCCAGATGTTGGCTCGAGGTTTGTCCGCATTCGCACCGTTATTCTTTTGCTGAAATCCCGGATCCCCAGGAAAGAGAATGCCCGGAGGCGCATTCACGAATACGCTGCTTCGAATTCCCTGGATGTAACGGTTGATGTCCCAATTCATGACATAAGGCACGGGCCGCTGCGTATCAATTTGGGGCAGTACTGGAGACCAGCGCACGCCGGCGCTGATGGAAAGACGCGGCTTCATTTGCCAGGTGTCCTGCGCATACAAAGAGACGTAATTCATCCGGGTGAAGATTTCGTGGCCGGTTGCTTGGGTTACGCCATTGGGTTTGCCCAAAAGAAAATCCGCCAGCCCAATCCCGTACTGCGCGCCATTGAATTGAAAATTCGGAGCGCGGCCGCTGCCGTCGCTGATAAGCGCTCTCGAGTGCGCCACACGGCCGCCGAAACCGAATTGATGCGTTCCTCGGTTGATGCTCACGTCGTCGGCAACCTGGTAGAGCTGAGTTCCCGCTTTGCGGTCGGCACCCGCAGACAAGTTGAACCCGCTGGTAATACTGATGTTCAAGTTCTTCGGTTCGTACCCGTCGTAGACTTTCGAACCCAACTCGCTCAGGCCAAACAACTCCTGGTGAAGCGTGTTCGTGACATTCCTCGTGAATGACAGACGAAATGCATTCACCGTGGTAGGACTGATCACATACGTGCTTCCGGCGCTGAATGCGTACGACTTCGCTTTAGTACTGGATCCGGCGCTAAAGATATTTGTGGATTTGAACTGGTTGGGCTGGCTGTAGAACGTATCCAGAAAACGTCCGAACACGGAATGTTCGGAACTGACTTGGTAGTCGACCTTACTCACCACCTGGCCCGAGTTGTCCAGGCTTCGCCGGCCATACGTCAGTTCACCGCATTCGGTTTCCGGTTTCGGCAAGAGGGACACAAGTTTGAGCGCGATCGGATCGAACAGACGCGGATCGATGCGGTTATTGACAAAGGGCGCTCGCAGTGTGATCGGCCGGCTGCTGCAGGCGGAGGAAGTGTGAACGGTAAAGTCGCCGGCCAGCATAGCGGCTGTGGGGACAAATGTTCGCGAATCCGCGGGGTCTTGCCGAAGGGTTGTGCCTTGGTATCCGCCAAAGAAGAATAGCTTGTTGTGCAGGATCGGACCGCCAACAGTTCCTCCAAACTGGTTGCGTTTCAACGTGCTTCCGGTCCTCGAAAAATAATTCCGCGCATTGAAAAGATCATTGCGGACAAACTCGAATACATCACCATGAAATTGATTGGTTCCGGATTTCGTGACGGCGCTGACCTCGGTACCGCGGCCTTGCTGGGCCGAAATTCCGCCAATCTCGGTCTTGAACTCAGCCAACGCGTCCGGAAATGGAAGAGGCATCGGGATGCCATCGTAAGTGTCGATATGCCGCATGCCGTCCAGCAGCGTCTCGGTTGAAATACCCAGTCCCCCGGCACTCGAGATGAGCAATCGGTCCCGGTTGAAGGTCATCCCACCCGCAGGGCCGGACTGAACGGCAGCGCCTCCGAGCAGTAACAACTCTTGGACGTTACGCCCATTGAGGGGTAGTTCCACGATTCCCGACGTCTCCATTACCTGGCCGACACTGAGGCTGCGCGTTTCCACTAGACCGGCGTTGGCCTGAATCTCCACCTGCTCGGTCACCTGACCGACATCGAGCGTGATGTTGAGCGTCGGATTGCTGTTGACCTGCAAAACGATTCCCGTTTGCACGTACGTACGGAAACCCGGCAGGGTAGCTTCGAGGCGGTACGGCCCCAATGCGAGATTCGGCAGGGCGTAAGATCCGGTTTCATTCGAGATCGTCGTGCGGCTGACACCAGTGCCCGTCTGCGTTGCAGTGATCTCCACGCCCGGTAGAACTGCTCCGCTTTGATCCCGGACCGTGCCGCTCATCTGTGCGGTCGCCTGAGCCCACGCGTCGGCACACGCCACACTAGATATCAGCAGGACAAATAAACCCACCCGTCGGGTTTTCATGAGCGCTCCTGTGGTTGTTATGGGTGGGCCAAGGCTATCATTTCAATTCGCTCAAATCAAAGCGTGAGAGATACTGTCGACGGTCTTTATTCAACGATGAAAACCGGTGCGGCGCAGGGTAGTTCGGTCTTGTTCTCCGAGATGATCCCGGACGTGTCTTACGAAACCGACTTCAACGATTGGTACGACCGCGAACACATACCTTTGCGAATGCGCGTTCCCGGTTTTCGTAGCGCGCAGCGATACGTAGCTCCAGGCACTCGACATTATCTCGCCATCTATGAAATGGAGTCTGCGTCTGTCCTGCACAGTCCGGCGTATCAGGAAGTAAAGAATAATCCGAGCGAACGCACGCGGTTGATGTTAAGAACGGTAGGAGGTTTTACCCGTTACATTGCTGATCAGATCGGCTTACAGATCAGCCCCATCTCATCCGACATCGAGCCGGTGGACGCAGCATATGTCTACGCGGTTTTCTTTGCGGTTCCCGGCGAGCGTCAGCCGGAGTTCAACGATTGGTATGAACGGGATCACGTTCCGACGCTGTTGGAATGCAAGGACTGGCTGATGGTGCGCCGATTCCGGGTCGTCGACGGTGAGCCGGAAAAATGGACTCATCTTGCGTTGCATTATCTGGCCGACAGCGCTGCCTTATCATCTCCAGAGCGTGAACGCGCCCGCGCGTCAGCATGGCGCGCCCGTCTGGCGCAGGAGAGTTGGTTCAACGGCAAGTACTTTGTTTTTGCCAAACGCGGAGCGCGGCAGCACTGTAGGCGCGGTCTGTGACCGCGCGCCGTTCCTGGAATCAACAAAACACGCGCGGTCCCAGACCGCGCCTACAGCAGAAGGAGAACTGTGGAACTCAAACCTCGGACCATCTATACGTTCATCGAAGACAAGGTAGAGGAAGCAGGTCAATACGCGGAAATACCTTTGCGAAAGGTTGCGGTTGCTGCGGTGCTGAAGAATCCCTACGCCGGAAAATACATCGAACAACTCCAACCTCTTATCGATCTCAGCGTAGGTCTGGGAGCAGAGCTTTCGAACGCCGCAGTCCAAGCCTTGGCGCCGTACAAAGCGCAGAGTTACGGAAAGGCCGGCGTGGTGGGCATTGCCGGCGAACAAGAACATGCGAACGCACTGCTGACTACAACATTCGCAAATCCGTTGCGCGACGCGGTCGGAGGAGGAAAAGCCTGGATTTCATCGTTTACGAAGCGCGCAGCGCCCGGCGCGACCATTGATATCCCGCTAGCGTGTAAAGATGCTCTATACGTACGCTCGCATTACGACGGCATGACTATAACCCTGCATGACGCACCGCAGCCGGACGAAGTGGTCATCATTTTATGCCTAGCCAACCGGGGCCGATTGAACGCGCGGGTCGGTGGACTGAAGTTCGAAGACGTCAAGGGTCAAGATGGTCTAACCTAATCAGCTGTATAAGGAGAACGCATGAAGACTGCGATCGTGAACCTCGGGACGATCGTCACCGGCGACTGGAAAGAACCTCTGGCAAAGGGCGATTCCATCCTGATGGCCGAGGGAAAAATTGTAAAAGTCGGAAGCTTGTCGGCACTGGAAGTAGAGAGCTGCGATGTCGTGATTGACGCGGGCGGCGCAACCGCCATTCCGGGGCTTATCGACTCTCAAGTTCATAACACGTTCGGCGACTATACTCCTCGACAAAAGACGGTCGGTTTCCTCGATAGTTATGTGCACGGCGGTATCACCACAGCAATCAGCGCCTCTGAAGTCCACGTGCCTGGCCGGCCCACGGATCCCGAAGGAGTGAAGGCGCTCGCGGTGGCGGCGCTGAAGTGTTACGAGAAGTACAGACCGGGCGGAATGCGTGTTTACGCAGGATCGATGATTCTGGAGCCTGGCCTGCGCGAGGAGGATTTTAAAGAGGTTGCTGCAAAAGGCGTATGGCTTACAAAGGCGGGGTTCGGAGCTGTCGAGACCCCATTTGATTATGTTCCTCTGATCGCGTGGGCGAAAAAGTACAAGATGATCACGACGGTCCATACCGGCGGATCGTCGATTCCAGGTTCAAGAGGTATTTGGGCGGAACACCTTCTCGCGATGCAACCTGACGTGTCGTTCCATGTCAATGGCGGTCCTGTTGCATTGCCGGACCACGAATATCCGAAACTGATTAATGAAAGTCAGATCGCCATGCAAGTAGTCACGGCCGGAAATCTTCGGACGACATTGCTCATTGGCGATCTCATGCGCAAAGCCGATCAGTTCAGCCGGTTCCTGATCGCGACAGACACACCGACGGGCAGCGGGATCATGCCGCTCGGGATGCTGTATACGATCACGCACCTCGCAAGCCTTTCGGACATGCCCGTCGAATGGGCCATTGCTGCCGCTACCGGGAATAACGCCCGCATCTATCGCTTGAACAGCGGGTTCTTGAAAACGGGTTGCGATGCTGATGTAACCGTTCTAGATGCCTGCATTGGCGGATCAAAGCAGACAGCGCTTGACGCCCTGCGTAACGGTGACATTCCCGCGGTGGCCGCAGTCGTCACCGACGCCGTCCCGAGATTTGTCGGACGGAGTCGGAACACGCCGGCTCCGATCAAGAGAGTTCGGGTTGCCCAATGTAAGGTCCTGCAAGACTTCTCCCAGGGCAGTCATTGAATGAGACCATCCCGCATCATCGTTGTCGGTGCGGGACCCGTCGGTGTTGGCGCCGCACTCGCCGCCGCCCAAAAGGGATTCGCTGTCACTCTGCTTGAAGCGGAATCTGCAATCGACGACAGTCCACGCGCCGCGACGACGCATCCTGCGACACTCGAAATTATCGATCGGCTCGGATTAATCGATCAATTCATCGCGGAAGGACTTGTTGCACGATATTTTCAATTCTGGGACCGGCCGACGCGCATCAGAATCTGCGAATTCGACCACGATCTCCTGCGCGATGAGACGAAATTCCCATTCGTCGTCCAGACGGAACAACACAAGCTCGCGAATATGGGCATCGCTCAACTCCGGAAATATCCCGACGCGGAGGTGCGTTTTGAAGCGCGCGCGACCGCGGTCCGGCAGGATTCCAGTGGTGTAACCGCGACGATCCAAGGCCCAAATGACTGGGAACAGATCTCCGCTGATTACCTGGTAGGAGCGGACGGTGGCCGCAGCACAATTCGAAAGGCGCTCGATATTGAGTTCGAAGGCTACACCTGGCCTGAGCAATGTGTCGTGCTGACGACACTGAATGATTTCCAACTGGCGTTCAACTGCTGCTATCGGAATTACTTTGCGGATCCGGACCAATGGGTAAACCTGTTCAAGGTTGCCGGCGATGATCTGAAAGGCCGCTGGCGCGCCGTATTCCCCACGCGCCCGGACGAAAGTGACGAGGAGGCGCTGAGCCCAGCCGCGGCGCAAGAAAGACTGCAGAAAGTTTTTCCGTTATTGGAACCTTATTGCGTAGTGCACACCAACCTGTATAAGACCCACCAACGTGTTGCCGCTAAGTTCCGCGCCGGGCGCGTTTTCCTTGCCGGTGATTCCGCACATGTGAATAACCCAATTGGTGGTCTTGGCTTGAATTGTGGCATACACGATGCGATGGAGCTTATCGACACGCTGCACCAAGTTGTGACAAAAGAAGCCGACCAGTCGCTGCTTGACCGGTACGAGAGGCGCCGCCGTCCCATCAACATCGAGTTTGTACAGCAGACGACTATCGCAAATAAAAAACGGCTCGAGGAACGTGACCCTGAAGTCCGCAAGTCGAAACTGGACGAACTGCGCAAAACGGCTGAGGATCCAAAACAGCACAAACAATTCTTGATGCGCACATCGTTGCTCGAGAGCGTACGTAAGGCAGAACTGATTGTCTAAATCACTCCACAGAAGTCTTTATTCTGAGGTTTTTGTCGGTTGGATGAGTGTGATAGGCAAGTCGGTGTCGACACAGGTTGGCCGATTGTCAATGACTATGGGGTCAAACTTCCATTCTTGGACGGCAATTTTGAGCGTGTCAGCGATGCGGGCATTAGCCTTCGCCACTCTTTTGACTGTGACATTGCCCTTATCATCAATCTCAATGCTGACCACAATTCCGCGTCCGACATAGCGTTGCAAGCTCGGGTCAATCTGCGGGGAGAATCGAAACTTTAGTTGTTTCATTACGTCCATCGGATCTCTGCGTATGCAGCCCGATGTCGTCTGTGCTGGAGGAGTCTTGGGGGCATTTGCGGGCGTGCGCGTTGCAGACTTGCGCGGATTTGCGGGCGTGCGCGCATTTGCGGGAGCAGCCCTAGAAGGAGACGCCGACTTTGAAGGGATGACCTGATTTGCTGCCGTGCTATCAAGACTTGACGCAGAGGAACACGGCTGCATTTGACCTAAGGCATCCCGGCCGAATGACAATCCAGGGGCGATATTCGCTACTTCATTGCGGATTAAATTCGATCTCTGCAGGTCGTTTGTAGCACATGCCGCCTTCCAGGAATCGACGAGATTGGAAAGTACTTTTTGGTATTGTGCTTCGATTTGGCCGGCCAACTGCGCTGCGCCCCGTGCTTGATCCGAGCGGATCCTGGAGTACGTTGCCGCGGCCTTATCGAACTGACGAGCATCAAAGCTGAGGCGCCACTCCTTGTAGCCGGGCTCGTTAAGAAGGTCGAGCTGTTGCTGAGCCAGCTGTGCATACTCGCGTGCAAGTGCGTGCGCATTGTCCAGCGCCAATACGACATTGAAGTACTTCAAGGCGTCGGCAAACTGACCTTTTTCGTAGAGCTCCTTGCCCTGTAGAAAGGTTTTGTCCGTAATCGAGAGATTTTCGGCCTGATTTGCGAGGGACGGCGCCTGAGCTACCGCCTGACAGGTTTCACATATGATGATGGCGACCAAAACGAGAATGACTTTATACGTGCTCAATTTCATACGCACAAGGATCCCGCCATTTCCACATTTCATCCAGAATGCGAGCCCCCGTTTCCCACAGCAGCATAACTGAAGGCCATTTTCGATTCACTGGTTCTCGTCATTCTTAGGCACGTTTGCTATCCTGTTCCCTTAAACACAACAAAAATATGAACAAGATTTCTCGATGGATCCTGGTAATTACATCCGTATTGGGTAGTTGGTTGAATCTGCACGCCCAGCAGGGTGAGATCTCGTTGCTCGCCGTGGGGCCGATGCGTGCGCCCACTCAGAAGATCCTGGCCAACTTCGAAGCAAAGACCGGCTACAAAGTGAAAGTCACTTTCGGCAATGGCGCGGAGACTCGAAGGACGGTGGCGAAAGGCCAAGGACTTGATGTGTCGCTGATCATCGCGCCATTTCCTGGAGCGATCGCCTCTGGAACGCTCGATCCCAAAAGCGCGACAGTGGTTTGCAGCATTCTCACTGCGGTCGGGATACCGAAGGGCCGGCCGAAGCCCGACATCTCCACACCAGCCGCGGTTAAGAAGGCGCTCCTGGAAGCAAAGATGATCGGATACGAAGACCCCGACTTCACAGTCGCCGGCCAGGGACCTTGGGAAGCTCTAACCAAGCTCGGAATCGCGGAGGAGGTGGCGATCAAAAGCCAGGTCGAACTAGGCCCGGGCGCTCAAGGCATCTCGCCAACGGCCACGAATAACGCCACTAAAACTTCAAAGCGCCTCGAAAACGGAGACATCGACGTCGGCATGCTCATGCTTAGTGACATGCTCCCCGAAAAGGAAAAGTACGATATCGTCGGCGTTCTGCCGCGAGAGATTTCTACACCCGTGCCGGTGGTCGGATTCATCTCCACACACGCGAGCAACCCGGCGGCAGCCAAGGCACTCCTCCAGTACCTTGCGTCACCCGAAGCCGAGGCGATATGGAAAGAAGCCGGATACGAACCACATGGTTGAGTCGCACTAGCTTCGGAAAGGAGATGAGTCGTTATGAAGAAGTTGATAACCGTGGCTGTCATAGCGGTATCGATTGTGGCACTGGTTCTCACGATCATTCTGCGCTCTAACCATGCCGGTCTTCAGGCACAAACCAACCATACCGTTACCAAGGCGACTGTCGATCGCTGGATGACGGAACTCTCCAACTGGGGCCGATGGGGAAAAGACGATGAGAAAGGGACCGTGAATCTATTGACCCCAGAGAGACGCAAACGAGCGGTATCGGCCGCCAAAGAAGGTGTCTCCGTATCGCTGTCTCATAGCTACATCGAACAGAAGGCGGAAGACGCCACGTCTCCTTTCGTCAGAGAAATGATTTACATCAATCCTCCAGGCCCATACGTGCAGTTCGTGGGTGATCGTTTCACCGTCGAGTACCACGGCTTTGCGCATTCGCACATAGATGCTCTCTGCCATGATTCGTATGAGGGGAAGATATACAACGGCTTTACCGGAGACACGGTGACGAAAGAGGCAGGATGCACGAAAGAAGGCATCACAACTTACAAACAAGGCATTGTGGCGCGTGGCCTGCTGATCGACATCCCCCGCCTGAAAGGCATTTCGTACCTTGAACCGAGCACGCCAATCTATGTCGAGGATCTGGAAGCCTGGGAGAAGCAGGCAAAAATCAAAGCAGGGCCGGGAGATGTCTTACTGATTCGAACCGGACGTTGGGCGCGTCGAGCGGAGAAGGGGCCATGGGCCGTGGAGATGATGGCGCCTGGGTTGCATGCCTCGGTTCTGCCTTGGCTCAAGCAGCGGGATGTTGCGATACTTGGCAGCGATGCTGTTAGCGACGTGCTCCCGTCCGGTGTTGAAGGCGTAACCCAACCAATTCATCAATTCACCCTCGTCGCATTGGGCATGCCGCTATTTGACAACCTGGACCTGGAGGCGGTGGCCCAAGAAGCGGCGAAACGTGGTCGGTGGGAATTCCTTGTGACGGCAGCCCCCCTTGCTGTGGAACACGGAACAGGATCGCCAATCAACCCACTCGCGATTTTCTAGCGACGTTGATTTCGCGCCAAAGCCATACGCGCCTTTCTTTGTGCCTTCGTGATTTATGGGTCCAATGTCGAACTGCTGAATTTTGGACTTTCTCCAGGAGGGCCCACGGGATGCGGCGGTCCTTAATTTGTGCGGCTTGTCACTGCCGGCGCGATCGCTTGGCGCATCGGCTCCGGCATCTCAGGCATTCCATGATTTATTGCAATCCATGCAACTTTATGCCGAATATACCGCCCAGCCGAATAATAAGTTAGGCTCTCAGCGAGCAGTTGAGCCTGCCTCGCTTGACATAGAACGCCATATATGGGTGCAGCATTTGCATGGCTTCCCAGACAGCACTGCTCCATGTGACGTGGGTTGCGTGGTATGAAAAAAATGTTCCTAGCAGGAAGGAGGACAACCATGGCGGACATTCCTCAGTGGTGGATGAAGGGGGATTGGTTCGATGTTTGCAGCTGTAATATCCCATGTCCGTGCGAGTTCGCACAGCCCCCAACCAATAATCACTGCAACGGCGTCATGGCCTACCACATCCGGGAGGGGGCATACGGTGACGCCCGGCTTGATGATCTCAGTGTCATCGCCGTTCTGCAGTTTGACGGCAACTTCTGGTCTGGGGAGGCTGATGTCACCTTCGGCATTTTCATTGATGAGCGTGCTGACGAGCGCCAACGCAAAGCCATTCAGCAGATCTTTTCCGGCCAGGCCGGAGGCTTCATGGCCAGAGTTGCGGCATTGATGGGTGAAGGAGGAGGACGTTGGATCGAGTTTGTCCCCATTACCTTTGAAGTGGCCGATGACCTCGCCTACTGGCGGGCGGAGATTCCCGGCAGAGTGCAGGCCTCCGGCGAAGCTTTGACCGGCCCCACAAAGCTTCCAGGTGCTCGGATCCAACTCCTGAATTCCCCCGGAACTGAGACCGGGCCTGGGCAAGTGTGTACCTGGGGCAAGACCACCACCAACTTGGTCAATGCCCCTGGGTTCCAGTGGGATTGGGCGGGCAAGTCTAGTAAGCATATTCCGTTTGATTGGACTGGCCCAGCCTGAGCAGTACACGCAACGGTCCAGCCTAACCCAACGATGGAGCCGACGCAAAAAACGCGCGGCTCACGTTTTTTTGTGAACGTATGGCCCCTGATCGAGGCCCATACTCTCCACCACACCGGAAAATCGAAATCGGGCAATCGGAAATTCGGATTTCTCGAGCGACGTTAGCCTTCCGAGCCGTGAAATGAGCAGGTTACGGCTAATAATCTTTTTTAGTGCTCGATCAGCCCGGAATAGTGCTGCGCGTTTCCAACGTGAGGTGCAAAGTTCGTTTCTTTCACGGAAAGTATGTAAGTTCAGGCTCATGTTGTGCAGATTCGGTTGAAAGTGCGCAACATCGCCCTCAAAATCCGAAAATTTTACCGAGCGTCCGCAACTCAGGGCTCGAAATTCGTTCGTTCCGTAGAAACTTTGCAAGATGTGCTGCGTCTTGTACCGAATTTCGCGCGAGTTCCTAAGATTGGCCGAAAGTACACTGTTTCCACAGAAACTGCGCAACACGAGACGATGTTGCGCGATTCTGGAAAAAAGTTTGCAGCATGGGCCTCAAAGTCCGCCCTTGCGTGGAAAGTTTACGAGGCGGGACGTATATTGCGCGCATGCTGAGGGAAGGTAGCAACA
>JACXTT010010998.1_pt1 | contig 12142 bp, 11 predicted proteins | sample 9270951 | NCBI WGS metagenome assembly JACXTT01 (sample SAMN15532306, study PRJNA645909) | rock metagenome | isolation source: weathered quartz diorite | place: Puerto Rico | collected 2017-06-21 | reverse complement strand
AGTTCCTCGCCAGGCAAGGCGCCTCGCCCGGCTACCAGGAGTCGCTGCTCAAGGCGTTCGCGCCCGACGACAGCCTCGAGCGCGTGTCGGCGCTGGCGCTGATGCGCGAGCTCTGCAACTTCATGCGCGAGGGCAAGCTCGGGGCGAAGGGCGGGTTCGTCGTCGGCGGCACCGATCGCTTCCCCGCGGCGGTCGCCGCGGAGCTCGGCAAGCGCGTGATCTACGGCGCGCGCGTCCGCCGCATCGAACGGAGCGGCGCGGGCGTGCGCGTGACGTTCGAGGGCCGGGGCGAGACCAACGCCATCGAGGCCGATCGCGCGGTGTGCGCCCTGCCGTCGACGGTGCTGCGCGACATCGAGGTGACCCCGGCACTGTCGCCGGAGAAGCGGCGCGCGCTCGGCGAGCTGGCGATGGTCAGCGTCGCGCGCGTGTGGCTCGGCACGAAGGCGCGCTTCTGGGAGGCCGCGGGCGAGGACGGCCGCGTCGACAGCGACGAGCCGCTCGGCGCGGTGCGGCACGAGACCGAGCTCTTCGACGGCGCCGCCGCGGTGCTCGGGCTGTACGCGACCGGCGCGGAGGCGCGGCGCGTCACCGCCATGGCCGAGGAGGAGCGCATCAAGACCGCGCTCGCCTACGCGTCGCGGAGCCATCCGGGGATCGAGCAGCATTTCACGATCGGCGCGAGCAAGTGCTGGGACGAGGATCCGCTGCAGCGCGGCGCCTATGCCCGCTTCGCCCCGGGCGAGCTCACCACGCTGCTGCCGGCGCTGGCGCAGGCCGACGGGCGCCTGCACTTCGCCGGCGACCAGACGTCGTATCGCCCCGGATTCATGCACGGCGCGCTCGCCTCGGCGCGGCGCGTGGTCGACGAAATCGTGCGCGCCAGCGTCTGACGCCAAAAAGATGTTTCGCCGCGCGCGCCTCGCCAAAGGCGCCGCGGTTGCGCTAGGCTAGTGGATATGCGTCTGCGCTTACCGGCTCTCCTGCTCGCTTTGGCGGCGTCTTCGGCGGGGGGCGCGCGGGCAGACGGGCCGCGGATCTCCAGCGGCGACACCGGCGTGACGGTGTACATGGCGTCGTGGTGCCCGGCGTGCAAGTCGCTCGAGCGCGACCTGCGCGATCGGCGCATCCCGTTCGGCGAGATCGACATCGAGCAGAACCCGCGGGCGTTCGAGCGGGCGCGCGCCGCGACCGGCGAGAGCGTCATCCCGCAGACGTCGGTCGACACCTCGAAGGGCACGCGCTGGATCGTCGGCGCGGACGCCGAGGCGGTGGAGCGCGCGTACCGAAACAAGTAAGCTCGCGGTCCATGGCGAAGGCGAAGAAGACCGCGACCAAGAAAAAGACCGCCACCAAGAAGGCGACCAAAAAGAAGACCGCGACGAAGCTGGCGGCCGCGCGAGAGCTCTACAAGGTCTCGCCGCTGCGCGGCATGAGCGTCGAGGCGTGGACGAACAAGTTCACCAGCGGCTGGCAGAAGGAAGCGGTGGAGCGGCTCGTGCGCGTGGTGCGGCGCGCGGCGCCCGACTCGGTCGCGGCCATCAAGTGGGGCCAGCCGATCTTCGAGGAGAACGGCCCGTTCGCGTTCATCAAGCCGGCCAAGGCGCACCTGTCGTTCGGCTTCTGGCGCGGGGCGGAGATCGTCGATCCGACCGGCACGCTCCAGCGCGGCGACCGGATGGGCCACATCAAGTTCCGCGGCGCCGGCGAGATCGACGAAGCCGCGCTCGCCGAGATGGTGCGCGATGCCGTTCGCCTCAACCGCGAGAAGGGCAGCCCGACCAAGCGTTGAGCTCGTCGCGCTGCTGGCGTGCTCGTGCGCGCGCGCGCCGAGCGAACGCCTGCCGCAGCGCGCCTCGGCGGAGCTCGCCGCGCCGGCTCCTCCTGCGAGCGCCGCCAGCGAGGTGAGGGCGTCCGCGGTGCCGGCAAAACTCCCTCCCCCGCTCGCGGGCGAGGGTGCGGGAGGGGGGAGCGCGATCCCGAGGCTCGATCGCACGCTCATCGCGCCCCTGCCGGTGAGCTTCGCCGGCGGGCCGCTGCATTTCACCGCCTCGTTCGACGGCAGCCAGCGCTTTTCCATGTGGCTCGCCACGATGGAGCTGGCGCGCGAGATCCGCCGCGATCACCAAAAGCGCGTGCGCTTCAGCTATTTCGTCAACGCCTGCTACTACGACCCGACGGTGAAGGGCTCGCTCATCGGCAAGGCGCAGAGCCGCGCCGAGGTGCTGGTGCGCGCGGCGCTCACCCAGGTGGCGATCAACGAGGGGCATGACATCGGCAACCACGGGGTGCGGCACGAGGACGGCGGCGCGTGGCCGGTCGAGCGCTGGCGCCGCGAGCTCGACGAGTTCCACGCGGTGATGGATGGGCTCCTGTTCTGGCCGGTGCGCGACGACGACGGCGAGCCGGTGTTCCCGCGCTTCGAGCCGGTGGACGGCGCCAAGGCCGGCGCGACCGGCGCGCGCTGCCAAGAGGACGGCGACTGCCCCATGGGGAGGTGCCTGGCGATCACCGACAAGGCGCGCTTTTGCACCCAGCCGTGCAACCGCAAGCTGCCGTGCCCCGCCGGCACGGTGTGCGGCACGCCGAGCTTCTCCGACGACACCGACGTGTGCGTGCCGTCGCCGCGCTTTCCGCTGACCTTCCGCGGCGAGACGCTGTTCGACGAGCACGGCGCGCCGAACCTGAAGCACCCCGAGCTCGAGCCGTACCGGATCGTCGGTTTTCGCGCGCCGTTCCTCGCCTACGACGACGGCACCACCGAGGCGCTGCTCGAGCGGCGCTACCGCTACGACGCCAGCCAGGTGGCCGAGCCGGGCCCGCCGCTGAAGATCGTCTTCGTCGGCGAGCACCGCGCGATGTTCGGCTTCGCGCTGATGCAGGAGCGCGGCGCGCACACCATCCCGATGGACTACAACTACCGCCAGATCGGCGCCGACGGCGCGCGCATGCTGGCCGACTACCGCCTGAGCTTGCTCGCCGCCTACCGCGCGCCCGAGCGCTCCCCCTGGGGCGTGGGCCACCACTTCGCCGACTGGCACGACGGCGCCTACCTGAAAGCGCTGGGCGACACCCTACGCTGGGCCGCCGCCGGCTGCGACGGCAACTGCCCGGACGTCGAGTTCCCTTCCTACCGCCGCCTGGCAAAAATCGTCGCGAAAAAACTCCGCCGAAAATAGCCGCCCCGACCCCGACCCCGACCGCGACCCCGACCTCGATCCCGACCGCGGCCCCGACCCCGACCGCGTCTGAAGTTGCCTGTCGCCTGTCGCCTGTTTTCTGCTCCACATTTTCCGAGCCACCCTCCCCCGCTGCGCGGTAGAGGGGGCCTTCTCGGCGACGCTTCTTCTCTCTCTCTCGCTCGACTACAGCGGGATTTCCGTCAGGGGTTTTTCAGCGATTCGTTGCAGGTGGCGGTGTCGACCGCTCCGCCGGCGGTGGAGGAGGTCAGCCACGAGACGATGCAGTCGTAGTCCGGGCTGCCCTTCTCGAACACCTTGTCGCCCTTGTGGCGCTCGAGCTTGAGCGGCTTGGTCAGCAGCATCAGGCTCTCGGGGCTCGCGGCGCCGAGGGTGACCTGGGTCATCTTCTCCGGCTCGAGGCCGCAGATCGCGTGCCAGCTCTGCGAGCGCTCGGCGTCGGTGGTCGCCTTGCCGCCGGCGCCCGGGAAGGTGCCGTTCTTCTGCGCCTGCGACGGATCGGCGATCTCGCCGAGCTCGCTGATGGCGACGTAGCGAAGCCCGCGCGAGCCGTAGATCCGCAGCGGCCGCGCGATGTTGCCGTGGCAGTCTAGCGAGCCGCAGCGCTGCTCGAACACCGGCGACACCGACGAGAACGCCTTCAGGTCGGGGCACGCCTCCTGTTGCAAGCCGGGATCCTGCACGCAGCCGAGCAGGGAGAAGGCGAGGATCGGGGCGAGCGCGCGGGTCATTTGGTGGGATCCGGGATGCGAGGGTCGGGGCCGAGCCACGGCGCCGCGCAGTCGTTCGGGCCGGGCGGGAGCACGGTCTTCGGCAGCTGCGGCACGTACACCACGCCGGGCGAGAACGCCGACGGCGCGCCGATGTGGCAGCCGGCGCACGAGCCGTCGCGGGCGATGCGCGAGCTCATCACGTTCACCTGGATGAGCTTCTGCGGGTCGTTCGGGTTCGGCCCGTAGAGCTCGGCGCGCAGCGGGAACGCCGGATCCCACTCGCTGCGCTTGATGTAGAAGTTGCCGCAGCGGTTCGACACCACGTCGCGCGACTGGCCCTCCGAGTCGACGATGCGCACGGTGTAGCGATCGACCATGAACGGCGGCTGCCCCGGCAGCGCGTTGTTGAACAAGGTGCCGCCGATGGCGAACTCGGGCGCGCCGCCGTACTTCGAGTGGCAGGCGACGCAGGGCTGGCCGGGGCGGTGGAACTCGCCCTTGGGGATGCGCGGATCCTCGTCGCCGAGCGCGTCGATGAGCTTGTCGCGGTACGGATCGCCGCAGCCCGCGAGGAGCAAGAGCAGCGCGGCGCGTCTCATTCGAACTCCGCCTCGAAGCCGAGCGCGCCGAAGTAGCCCCAGCGGTCCTTCGCGAACAGCTGCTTGAGGAAGCGCGAGTACACCACGTCACCGTTGAACGACACGCCGTAGGAGCGGCGCGCCCCGAAATCGTAGCGTATCCCGCCGCCGAGCGTCGCCGCCACCAGCGGGCCGAGCTCGCGGTCGCCGGTGCGGAGCGCGGGGATCGACACCGTCCCGTCCAGGTTGTAGCTCGCGGCGTACGCCAGCTGGTAGAAGCTCGCCGCGCTCTGGGCGTGGAAGCGCAGGTGCGGCCACACCCGCAGCTCCTTGAGCACGTCGACCATGTACTTGATGTCGGTGGTCGTCGCCTTGAGCCCCCAGGTGTCGGCGTAGAGCCGCTCGCTCGCGCGCAGCGTCGACGAGTTGAAGCGGTGCGCCACCTGCGCGGCGATGGCGAAGCGCTTGCGGTCGTCGGGCAGCTGCTCGAGCGGGCGCTCGGGCAGGCGCAACAGGTTCACGTGATCGATGGTCTCGCCGGGGCGGATGAGCTGCGCGATGTCGGGCGAGAACATCGGGATGTGGCGGTACGGCTTCGAGGTGTCGCCGTGCTCGAACACCATGGTGAAGTTCACCGAGCCGAAGGTCGCCTTGGTCAGCACCAGCCCGAGGTCGAGCGTGACCGCGTGGCGGTTGATGTGCTTCGAGAACACGCTCCAGGGCGTCTCGGCGCGGGCGTTGACGTCGTGCGAGAAGTCGTAGGCGATGGTGGGCGTGACCGTCTTCTGCAGCAGATCGATGGCGACCTTCGCGCCGACGTCGCCCGACAGGTAGTCGGGCTCGTCCGACAGCGAGGCGTTGAGCCCGACGTCGACGTCGCCGAAGCGCTTGTGGCCGTTGACCGCGGGCACCCAGCGCACCTCGCGCCAGCGCGGCGAGGCGGTGGCGAGGATGTCGACCGACGCGGCGGTGACGATGTCGACGAGCAGCGCCGCGCCGATGCCCCAGCCCGCGGTCACGTGCTCCACCTGGGTGTTGATCGACGGCGTGAACACGTCGACGTGCATCGTGTCGTGGTAGCCGCTCACCTCGGTGCCGATGCGCACCGCCAGGTTGGAGGTGGCGCTCGGCTTCGACAGGCATTTGGCGAGCGACTCGGCCGTCTGCGCCTCGAGGATGCACTTCACCTCGGGCGAGTAGGGGGTGAGCTCGATGGTGACCGGCAGGTTCGTGCCGGCGTCGAGCTTGACCGTCTTCTTGTAGCGGAGCGGCAGATCGCCGCGCTTGCCGGTGGCGATGACGGTGTGCTCGCCCGGGTTCACCGGCACTTCCTGGCCGAGCACCTCGATCGGCAGGGGCGCGCCGTCGAGCCGCACCTCGAAGCCCTCGCCCTTCTCGCTCGGCGGGTTGATGACCAGCACCGGGGTGCGCCGCTGCAGCTGCTCGGCGCGCGCCGCCGCTTGATGCGCGAGCACCGCCATGCGCGAGCGCTGCGCCTGCCGCCCGGTCTCCTCCCACTCGGCGACCGCCTCGATGTAGTTGTCGCCGGCCTCGAGGCAGCGCGCCAAGAGCGCGTGGCTGTACGGTTGATCCTCGAGCTGGAGCGAGGTGCGGGCGTCCTTCTCGCAGCTCTTGAGGTCGTTGCGTTTCTCGGCCTCGGTCGCTTCGGCGTAGCAGTGGTACGCCTCGCCGTTGTGCCAGCCGCGCGCGGCGGGGTCGCCCTTGTAGCTGGCGTGGCAGCCCTCCGACCCCGACGAACCGGCGGCCTTCGCCTTCTCGAACTCGGCGTCCACCTCGGGCGTGGTGTACTCCTTGCGCGGCGCGGTCTTCGGATCCTCCTTGAGGGCGGTGGCGAACGCCTCGTCGGCCTTGGCGCCCTCGCCGAGGCGCGCGTGCATCGTGCCGATGGCGACGAACAGCTGCGCCTTGACCTTCTTGCTGCACAGGTCGCCCTCGCAGAGGATCTTGGCGACCTCGATCTTGTCGAGCGCGTCGCGGAACTTCCCCTGGCGGTACTCGGACTCGTAGATCGCGTCGAGCAGCTGGCGGATCTCGTCGTCGCTCGACCCCGCCGCGCGCGCTCGCGTCGCCGTCGCCAGGGCGGCGACCGTCAGGCACGCGGCGATCCACTGCGCGAGCTTCACGTGATCGGGCCGACTATACGCCCTCGCTCGTGCGGGGGCGGCAAAGTTTGAAGCGCGACAAAACGGACGCGCCCGGCATCGCGAGGCGATCGCCGGGCGCTCGACGACAAGCTCGCGTCAGTTGCAGCCGCAGCCCGAGCCGCCGCTCATGCCGCCGCCGATCGCGCCTTCTTGCACCGCGCGCAGGTGCTCTTCGCCGGGGCCGGTGATGTCCGCGGCGCTCATCGTCGGATGAGCGAGCTTCGCGCGCTCGTAAGGTTGGACCGTGGCGCAGCCCGTCGCCGTCGCGAGGCCCATCGCCATCACCGCCAACATCACGAACCCGCGCACGCTGCTCTCCTTCATGGCTTCCTCCTGCACGCAACCACGGACAATAGCATGGCGCGGGCCAATCGCGATCTTCGTGCGCGCCGAGCTCGGCGATCGCCGGCGCACGGCGAATCGAAAGGGATTTCCGCGGCGCGCGCGGGGGCCGCGGGCGCCTCCGGAAAGGTGGATCGCCAACGATCCGAGTGGATCGCCGCTTCCATCCGAAATGGCACCGTAAGTGCGCGCATATCCTACATTTTCGCGCCGCCGGCGCCGCCCGTTCCGCCGGCCCCGCCGCCGCCGCCCGCGCCCGCCGTGCCGCCTTTTTCCTTCATGCCGCAGAGCGCCCAGTTGCCGATGGTGATCATGTCCGCGTCGCTCACCGGCGCGCCTTGCGGCATGCGCGAGCCCACCAGCGGATCGGCGGTGAGGTTGCAGATGACGTACGGCGGGAGGTCGCCCGGCTTGAGGTTCGCGCCGTCGGCCACGTAGGGGCGGCCGGCGAGGTTCTTGTAGGCGGCGAGCGCGTCGTAGCTCGCCTTGGGGTTGCCGGGGTAGAGCGTCAGGCCCTTGCTGGGGTTGCCGCCCTTGGTCGCGTCGCCGTGACACGCGGTCTCGGTGCAGGCGTAGGTCTTGCCGCCGATTTTGCCGTCGAACAGGGGAAAAATCACGGTTTCCCAATCCGGGCACGGCGCGCCGGTGGAGCCCTTCGGCGGCGGGCAGGCGAGGTTCGCGCTCTTGGTGTCGCGGATGCGGAGGTTGTCGGGCGGGCCGAAGCGCACCGCGCCGTCGCTGCAGCCGGCCGCAGCGGCCAAGCACGCGCCGGCGACCAAAACGCGCCGCGCGCGCTTCGAGGTTGATTCCGTTACGCGACCCATGCTTAAGAAGAGTATCTCTCGGAGGAGCGAATGATGAAGGTTCTTTCGTTGCCGCGTTTGCAAACCGTGGGCCTGGTCGTCGGCCTGGCGCTCGCCGCCTGCACGCCGAAGGATCCGAAGGATCCCAGCGGGGAGACCACCGGCGGCGGCAAGAGCGGCGGCCTCGTCGGCAAAAACGCGCCCGAGGTGCAAGCCGACTACGTCGCGGGCGACGGCCCGAAGAGCCTGGCCGAGTCCAAGGGCACGGTGACCATCGTCGACTTCTGGGGCACGTTCTGCGAGCCGTGCAAGAAATCGTTCCCGAAGCTGCAGGACATGGTCGACACCCAGGCCGGCAAGCTCGCGGTGATCGCGGTGAGCCAGGACGATCCCGAGGAGACCAAGGCCGAGGACATCAAGAAGTTCGCCGACGAGCTGAAGGTGAGCTTCCCGCTCCTGTGGGACAAGCAGAAGAAGACCGCCGGCCTCTACAGCCCGCCGAAGATGCCGACGAGCTTCATCGTCGACAAGAAGGGCGTGATCCGCTTCATGCACGGCGGCTACACCGAGGGCGAGGCCGCGGAGGTCGCCAAGGAAGTCGAGCAGCTCGCCGCCGAGTAGAGCTCTCTCGCGCTCAGCGGGAGGTGGCGAGGTGGCGCGCGATGCGCTGGTAGAGGTTGGCCGCCAGCTGCGGGTCGTGCTGGCACACCGCGATGAAGTCGTCGTGGCGGATGCGGATCAGGCGCGCGCGCTCGACGACTTTCGGCAGGGCGTCGCGGGCCGGGATGTCGAGCAGCGATTCGGCGAGGAGGAAGGCCGAGGTGCCGAGGGTGCGGCCGTTGGCGAGCTGAACCGTGCCCTCCAGCACGACGTAGGCGACCCGGTCGCTCGCCACCGCCCGCGGCAGATCGATGCCGGCCTCGACCTCGATCTCCACCGCCGCCGCGAGCGTCGCCAGCACGTCGGCGGCGGGCAGATCGATGAGCAGCGGGCTGCGGCTCACGGTCTCGAGGTCGTGCGCGCGCGCGGCCGCGTCCCCCTGCCGCTGCACGAAGCGGTCCTGCAGCACCAGCGCGACGATCGACGCGTCGTCGGAGGTGTCGGTGGCGCGCGCGGCGTCGATGAGCCGGGAGGCCATCGCGGCGGCGTCGGTGAGCCGCACCGCCGCCTGAAACACCGGCTCGCCCTCGATCGGCGAGAACACCCCGTCGGTGCACATGACCAGGCGCTCGCCGGCCGCGAGATCGACGTGCAGCGTGTCGATCGACACGCCGCGGCGGTGGCCGATCGAGTTGGCGAGCGGACCGCGCTGAAGCCGCCGCGCCGGCATGCGCTTGCCCGAGGTCCGCAGCGAGTCGAACGCCGCGTGATCGTGGGTGAGCTGCAGCATGGTGGTCGGCCGCACCAAAAAAATTCGCGCGTCGCCGACGTGGGCGATGAAGGCGCGGTCGCCGACGAGCAGCATCAGGTCGAGCGTCGTGCCCATGCCCTTGAGCGAAGCCTGCTCCTCGCCGGCCGCGAGCACCACGTGGTTGGCGTGCTCGACGCAGGCCTTGAGCAGCTCGAACACCGCGCGGCGGTTGTCGATGGTCGGCTCGCGCGCGTAATGCTTCAGCACCCGGCGCGACTCCGGCAGCGCGAGGTGCTGCTCCACCCCGCCGAGCGCGGTGCGCGCGGCCACGTCGCCGGCGGCGTGCCCGCCCATGCCGTCGGCCAGCGCGAACAGCGACAGCTCGGGCCGGCACAGCACCATGTCCTGGTTCACGTCGCGGCGGTCGCCCTTGGCCGTGGCGGCGCAAAAATCGAGGCGAAAATCGAAGCTCGGCACCACCACCCCGCGCTCGTTCGCGATGACATTTGTTGCGGCGGGGCTCACGGCGACGGCAGGCAGCATAGCGCGGGCCGCGTTTTCTGCGTAAATCAACGAGCGCGCTCCGCCGACGGCGTCGTCGGGGCCCCCCACCCAACATCCCGCACCGCGCGCGGCCGCGAGTTGTCGCCACCGGCGGCGCAAACCGTGTAATGTGAGAAGCCCACGCCTTCGATGTCCAAGAAGCGCACCATCATCCTCGACCGCATCCGCACCGACGGCTGGTTCGAGCGCCTCGGCGAGAGCATCGGCAGCTTCCACACCCTTTGCGACGTGCTCGGCGAGAGGTTCTTCGCCTTCTCGCTCATCGCCCAGGCGCGGGTGAGCTCGCTGATGATCGACCGCTTCAACCCGGACCATTCGCTGGTCGAGTTCAGCTTCTCGGGCATGGGCGATCCCGACGACGAGGAGCCCGAGCGGCTCAGCGTGGTGGAGTTCCGCCGCCGGGTGGTGGAGCGCCTGCTGCGCGACGAGCCGCCCGGCCCGCCGGCGAACGACATCGGCGACGACCTCGAGGCGCTGCAGCGCCACATCGGCCCGCGCCTGCTCCTGCTCGCGCCGCTCTACGGCTACGGCCTGAAGGAGCTGCTCGTCGACGACGCGAGCTCGGCCCTGCGCGTCGAGCACGAGTCCGAGGTGAACGAGTTCGGCCTGGCCGGCTTCCGCAAGCGCGTGCTCGATCACGTGCGCGACGACCTCGACCGCGGCGTGCAGCGCCAGGGCGGCACGGCGATCGATCTCAACCACGTGGCCGAGGCCGAGAAGGCCGCCGAGGAGAGCCGCTGGGAGCGGATCGTGCAGCTGCTCGGCAGCTGGCCCATGCCGCTGGCGATCTACTGGCGCACGCCCGAGGGCCAGATGCTGCCCGAGGCCGCGCGCCAGCGCATCGCCGACGGGCTCGGCTTGCTCGGCATGGCCTGCGCCAAGCTCGGCGATCCGGCGCAAGGCGAAGAGGTGATGCGGCTCGCGGTGCAATACGCCCAGGACGGGCCGTCGGCGCCGCGGATCTTCGCCCGGCTCGGCCGCATGCTGATGGACGCCGAGCGCCACGGCGAGGCGATCGCCCCGCTGCGCCGCGCCAGCATGCTGGTGAACGGCAGCCACGACTCGCGCAGCGTGCTGCTCGATCTGGCGAAGAGCTACCGCGCGCGCGGCTGGCGGCTGGCGGCGCTCGCCTGCACCCTCTCGGCCGAGGAGGCGGGCGCGCCCACGAGCGACGTCGCCGAGCTGAAGAAATGGCTCGACGCCGAGCTCGGCGAACCGCTCGGACGCTGGCGAAAGCTCGTCGCCCGCTGACGCTCGGTTGGTGGTAAAATGCTGTGGTAATGCAGCTCGAGCTCGTCCCGAAACCGCGACGCCAGAGCTTCGTCGGTCTCGACCGCTCGGGGTTCGTCGGCCGCGGCGCGGAGCTGGCGGCGCTCGAACGGGCGGTAGCGGCCGGCCGGCTCGTCACGTTGCTCGGCGAGTCGGGGGTGGGCAAGACGCGCCTGGCGCAGCGCTTCGCCGAGATGCAGCGGGCGGTGGCGGCCGAGCGCGGCGGCTGCGTGCTGTTCTGCGATCTGCGGGCGGCGCGCGACGTCGAGTCGATGAGCGCGGCGCTGGCATTGAACCTGGCGATCGCCGACGAGGCGACCCACTTCGGCGCCGCGGCGGTGACGGCGGTGGGGCGCGCCTTGTCGCTGCGCGGCCGCGCCGTGGTGGTGCTCGACAACGTCGAGCAGCTCGCGTCCGAGGCGGGCCCGGTGGTGCTGCGCTGGCTCGATTTGGCGCGCGAGGCGCGCTTCGTGGTGACGAGCCGCGCGCCGCTCGCGGTGGTCGGCGAGGAGGTGATCGACGTCGCGCCCTTGTCGCTGCCGCGCGGATCGCGCGACGCCGGCGACGCGGTGCGGCTGTTCATCGAGCGGGTGCGCGCCTCGCGCAAGGAGTACAACCCGCAGCGCGACGAGTCGCAGCTCATCGGCGAGCTGGTGAAGAAGCTCCGCGGCGTGCCGCTGGCGATCGAGCTGTTCGCCTCCAACATGGGCGCGGGCGAGCTCGGCAAGGTGTTCGACGCCAGCGTGGAGGCGGGCGGCGCGGCGATCGCTTGGGCCTTCGGCCGCCTGCCGGCGTGGGAGCGCGAGGTGCTGGCGCAGTGCGCGTTGTTCCGCGGCGGCTTCACCGTGGCGGCGGCCACGCGCGTGGTGAAGCTCCCGCCGAGCGCGCCGGAGCCGATCGAGTCGGTCGGCGGCGCGCTGCTCAAGCTCTTGCACAAGAGCCTGATCCAGGCGATGCGGATCGACGGCCAGATGCGCTACACCATCTGCCAGGGCATGGTCGAGCCGGCGTCGGCGGCGCTGCGCGAATCGAGCGGCGGCGCGCCCCTGCGCCACGCCGAGTACTACCTCGAGCTCGCGGCGGCGCAGTCGAGCCGCGCCGAGCTCGCCGCCGAGCGCGAGAACCTCGAGGCGGCGCTCGAGCTCGGGGCCGCCGCC
>JACXTT010010997.1_pt1 | contig 12143 bp, 12 predicted proteins | sample 9270951 | NCBI WGS metagenome assembly JACXTT01 (sample SAMN15532306, study PRJNA645909) | rock metagenome | isolation source: weathered quartz diorite | place: Puerto Rico | collected 2017-06-21 | reverse complement strand
CCCTGCGTGATTTTGTGTGGCTCTGCTATGCGATCGAGCGGCCATGTGTGGCTGCCTGGCACAACGTGCGTTGCCCCATTCTCAGTGGTAAAATCGTCAACCGCCCACATCGTATTGATCATCGCCTCGAACTCTGGATGCACGAAGTTGAACATCAGGTCATCGCGATGAATCACCTGCGCCGGCTCTCCGGGGCCGATCTGGATCGCCTGCGTCAGGTTGAGCTGATAGCCCCGGCATCCCTTCATCAGAAAGTGATCCATGATGCCAAGGATGGCCAGATCTATGGCCATTGAGCGGCATGTCGGCGACTTGGCGATCAAGCCGCTCACGCGTTTCGTCACGTAGCCGTAGAAATCCCCCGCGCAGTTCGGCGCGGCCTCAAAATGCGGCGCCAGTTCCGCGGCGACGGCCGCGACCTCGCGCGGGTCGAGCACGCCTTCAATCACAACGCACCCGTCCCTTTCCAGAATTTCATTGATCACCGGCAATCCGGTCGATGATTGCACTTTCATAACCTCAGCCATGGTTTCCCTCCGCAGTTCGAATTGGCCTCGCCAAATCTGCCCCTTCCCGGCGGGCCTGTAACCCTACACGATCGCGTAGGGTTACTTCCGCGCATCGCTGTTCTCTAATCGATCCCTGACTTCAACGGAGGACCTCATGACAGTTCTCGCCTTTTCTGATCGTCATACGGCAAGGATCGATACCTCTTTACTGCGCGAACTCAGCGCCCGGTCGCTGTTTCCATGGCTCAGGGATGCCAAGATCGACTGGCTTGTGATCGCGGCGGCGATCAGCGTTTTCCAACTCTGGTCAAACCCCCTCACCGCCATCGTTGCCGTCCTCATCGTCGGCAACCGACAGCACGCCCTCGCCATCCTCGGCCACGACGGGACGCATTACACGATTTCACGGAATGCCGCCTTCAACGACTTCCTGACCAACCTCCTATGCTTCTGGCCTCTCGGCCTCACCGTCAGCGGCTACCGCGCGCTGCACTACGCCCACCACAAGCACACCGGCACGGAGCACGACCCCGAGCTGGGTCACAAGCGGATGCGTGCGCCGCAGTGGGATCTCCCGAATACGCCATGGCGCATTGTGCGCTACGCGCTGCTCGACCTGATTGGCTTCTCACTCGCCGATTACGGGATCGTCGTGCGGTTCTCAAAGCCCGCACACCACCGGGAATACGTACCGCTCGTTCTGTTTCACGTCATTGCCGCTTCGGCCTTGCTGGCGTGGGGCGGCTGGGAGGCGGCAGCGCTGTGGTATTACTGCCTGCCAACCTCGTTCATGATGTTCTTCCGGCTCCGCCTGTGGCTGGAACATCAGGGTACCGAAGACACGCAGCGCCTTGCGCTCACCAAGCTGCAGGGCGCGATCCTCGCGCCGCATAATGCGTGGCATCATTGGGAGCACCACAAATACGCAACCATTCCTTATCACCGTCTGCCTGCGGCTCGGCGATGGCTTATCGGCCCTTCCGTGGTAACGCTCTCCGAGCTGGTGGAACAATTTGTTCACGCGTGGCCCATCGCTTCCGGCGCTGCGCTCAAGGAAATGACTGGCGGCGAGACATCCGACAATTCGGACATTGCACTTGCCGCGTGAGTTTGGTCCCGCGTCTCGGTTGTAGATATTTATAGCTAAACAATGGGGAGTTGTATTGTTCTTGCCGTGAGAAGGATATTCAGGCAGACTCAGTCGTGGCCCGACCGATTCAGGCCACGCCCGCCATGCTATCCGAAGGAAATCCGATGACTTAGAAAGTAGCCCCTGAAAAGGAAAACCCGCCGGAGGCGGGCTTTCGAAATCTGCTGTATTGGTGTTCTGCACCCCCAATATGGCAGGAGTCCCAGCCCGATGCAAGAGCCTTCTTGCAGCGTGACTGTGTTGTCTGAATTCACCCGCGTACCCTCGCCCGTCTTGGAGAACCTCATCTTGTCCACATCTCTCGCAATTAAACAAAGACCTCCGGTGTACCCAATGTTGCCGCCCGATTCGCCGGCTCTGCATCGGCGCGCTTATCGGCAGCGCTGCTTCGTTTGCTTGCTGCATTCTGATTCGTCCGACACAATTTTTCCGTGGCCATCCGATTCCGGATTCCCGGCGTCTGGCTGCGTCTTGCGTCAACAAATGTTCGAAGGAAGCCTAATGACCTAACCCAAAAAGAAAACCCGCCTTGGAGGCGGGCCTTCTAGAAACTGAAGCTCTGTAAGAGCGGGCGTCTTGCAACCCCAATCCTACAGCAATCAGAAGCGGACGCAAGTACTTTCTTGCGGCGGTTTTGTGCGGCCTGAATTCCGGGCGCGGTTTTCTCATAACCAAGGAGAAGACCATGACCACGTTCGACCGAAGACCTCCGACCATCGAGGAGCTGAAGGCGCGGCTTGCGCAAAGAAGTGCGCGCAACGGGCGTTGCGGCGCGTTCATGCGGCACGCGCACGACACGAAATATCTTGAGCGCCGGCAGCGCTCGCTACGCGCGTGCCACCTGCCCGCCGAGGAGAAGCCGCTCGCCGCGAGGCGCGAGACTGGCGCCTACGTGCCGCAGCTCTCCGCGTGCCTTGACGACGATCCGAATCTTTCGGACGGCGCGCGGCGCTGTGCGCGCAAGATTTCCGAGATCGTGCACAGGTGCGACCGGGAGAACCGGAGTGCCCAGATTACGGTCACGTTCCTGATGAAGGCGCTGCGCAGGAGCCGAAGGACGGTGCAGTATTACCTCCGGCAACTGGAGCGCGGCGGCTACATCGCGGTCGAGGTGCTCCAATGGCGCACGCGCATGTGCGCGGGTCTCGCGGTCAGACTGCTGTCCCCGCTTCTGCCCCGTCACGGATGGCCGGAAAAGGCAATGAAACCGGGTGCGCAAAAACCTGCACAGAACTATAGATCAAATATAGAAACAGAAAGATTCAGCCGCGAAAGCTGGGCGTTGAAATGTATGGACGGCGTCTTCCGGGCTCTTATGGCAACGCTCCCCCGCTTCCCTGGCGTTCTATCGACCGCCTGAGCCTCGGTTTTCTTTCCTTTTGCTTGGCGGGAAGGCGCTCTTGTCAGGCACCGCATAAACTATTTCAGCTTACGTTCCCATAGCTTCCAATCACCCGTGCATCAAAGTTGTGTCTTAAGCATCTGTACAACCGTGGGTTTACCTCACCTTAACCGGGAGAGACATAGGATCATGTATGATCCTCAAGGGCAATCAACGCGGCGGCGGGCAGCAACTGGCTGCTCACCTTCAGAACTCGTTCGACAACGAGCGCGTTGAAGTTGCCGACCTGCGCGGCTCGATTGCGCAGGATCTGTCCGGGGCGTTTAACGAATGGCATTCGGACGCCAGCGCGACCCGCGCCAAGAAATACCTTTACAGCCTTTCCCTCAATCCAGACCAGGATCAGCGTCACCTTACCCGCGAAGAGTATTTCGAGTTATTAGACAGGACCGAGCGCAGCCTGAAGCTGGTCGGCCAGCCCCGCGCCGTCGTGTTCCACGTCAAGGATGGCCGCGAGCACGCCCATGCCGTCTGGTCCCGCATCGACACCGAGAAGATGAAGGCCGTGCAGATCTCGCATGATCGCCTGAAGCTGCGCACCGTCGCGCGCGAGTTTGCCCGCGACAAAGGCCTTGAGCTGCCCGACGGCATGAAGCCGCGGAAGAACCCCGACCGGGATAAATTCAATAACCGCGCCAAACAGCAAAACCTTCCCGAGCGCCAGCAGAAAGAACGAAGTGGCATCGATCCGGCCGACCGCAAGGCCGATATCGCGACATGCTGGCGCGAAACCGGCAACGCCGCGGCCTTCGTGCAGGCGCTTGAGTCGAAGGGATACTTCCTGGCGCGCGGCGATCAGAGGCCGTACGTCGTCGTCGATTTACATGGTGATGTCCACAGCCTTTCGCGCCAGCTTAAGGGCGTCGCGAAGTCGAAGGAATTGGAAGAGCGCCTCGCATCGCTGCCGCTCGACAAGCTGCCCGATATCGCGGGCGCGCAGGAACATGCGAAAAAGAAAATCGAGCAGGCGAAACAACTTGAACAGCAGCAAGCGGCCCGCGCCAAGGAACAGCAGGAGAAGGACCGGCAGCGCGAGCAGCAGGCCGAGCGCGAGCGCAAAATACAGGAGCGCCGCGAGGCCCTGAAAGAACGGCAGATCGAGCGCCGCCGCGATCTTGAGAAGCATCAATTCAGCCTGCTATCGCGGCATTTGTCGGAGCGCGACAGCCTGAAGCAAATGCAGGAGGCCCAGAATACCGGCGTCGTCAGCGCCCGCCTCGCCCGCCAGCCGAAGGGCCTGCTGGCGTTCCTGTCGCGCATTACGGGAATCCAGACGGTGATCGAGCGCCGGCAGGAAAAGCAGGACCAGATTCGCGACCAGCAGCAGAAGACGCAGCAGGATGCCCTGAAGCGCCGGCACGACCGCGAAATGCAGGAGTTCGGCCGCAAGCGCGAGGCATTGGAGAGTCTTGAGGCGCGGGAGAATGCGGCGGCCGAGCGCGCGCACAGCCGCGAGGAATTCCAGAAGGTTGCGGCCTTGGTCCGCAAGCCGCCGGGACGCGAGATCAAGCCGGAATTCGAGCGCGTGGCGAAACCGCCTGCCGTCGAGCGCACGGGCACCGATGACTCCCGCGCGCCGGTCCAGCAAGAGCGAAAGCAAAAGAATGGCCGGTTCTCTGCGTTATTCAAGAAAATCGTTGAGCGGCTCAACCCCGAGCCCGAGAGGCCTGCGCAGGAACCCGAGCCGCCTCCTGCTCTGCGCGAACAGTTTGAGAGGAAAGCCGAGCCGCCGATCGATATCACCGAGCAGTTCAACCGCTATGTCGAGAACCGGCTTGAGCGCGAAGAGCGCGACCGAGAGCCAGATGGTCCCGACCGCAGCTCCGATCCTGACGATCCGAAGCATTAAAGAAGATGACGCCTGCTAGCTCGACGGTTTTCCTTCAGTCTTTCCAAGAGTAAAGACGAACCCGCGTGGCTTGAGCGTTCCGGTCGAAATATCCCAAGGGTTACGGAAGATCTCCTCACCTCCCGAAACCCTCGGCTTCCTCTTGCCCTCGACTTTTACGGAATGCACAATGAGCAGCGCAGAGTTCTTGTGCGCCTGCGCGTGTTCCACCTCTTTTGGCGTGAGGGAAATCGAATCGCCGTTGTCCTGCGTTCCTTTGACTTCAACGAACAGCTCAGCGCCGGAAACCTCGCAGAGAAAATCGTAAGAATTGGTCTTGTGCTTGTCCTTCGGCTTGTACCCGAGCTTGTCCAAGCTTTTTTTAGCCCAATCCATTGCGTACTCTTCGATCGCCCGGCGAATTCGAGGGTTGCTTTGAAAGCCAGCACCACGTTCGAGGGTAACGCCCAACATTTGTTCGATCTCAGGGTCGGCCTCGCTCTCGGGTTCCTGCGCCGCGTCCTCAAGCTTATACGCGTCGATGTATTTGACCGCGTTGGCAATCCATGACTCCTTCTTTGCCTGCCCATTGTCGTCGAGAGCGTAGCACACATTCGCTTGTCCGAAAGCCCCCTTTCCCGAGGGAATCGTGAAGTCTCGTCGTGCTTCAGGGATGAGTACGGCATTCTCCGCTTTCGTCTTGAGGAAATAGGAGAACTGGTTTCTCGCTTTGGCGCGCGATGGTTGTGCGAATCGATAGACCGTCGCATCCCTGAACCATCCGACAATACGTTGCTCGCCAAGGTTCGGGTTTGTCGCTACAAATACAACGAGAACGCCGCCCAGATCATCGCCCGTGAGGCCTGCCCGGATTCGTTCCAGTGCCACCGTTGATGGATGTTTTCGCCGAAGTTTCTTAGGCAGTAACCTCGGCTGGAAATAGCCGAGCATCACGCCACTCAGCGGAAGAAAGTTGAATGCTTCATGGCCCAACTCTGTCTTGTTGTAACTTCCGCCTCCGATTGGCTTTTCATCGTCAGCTTGTGGGCCGCGATACCATCTCATCCATCCTATTCTTGCGAAGACTATTTGAGTCATCAGTCGTCCCCTCATTGGCCATCCAAAGGACCGTAACACAGTTTCTGACCACGCCGCGTGGGCTGCTTGCCTCGGGAGCCCCGAACCTTTTTTAGAGGTTCGGGCGCTGTATCCGGCGTTGCGACCTGATCGTCCGGATTTTGTCGATCTCGGCGTAATCCCTTCGGATGCGTCTTTCGCAGGCCGCGAGATCCATGCGGATTTCGTGTTCCAGACCCGCAAGTGCGCGGTCGTTCTTTCTCTCCAGTGCCGCTTTACCAATAAGTCTCATGTTTTCCTCCTTCAGTTCCGCAGCCCCGCCTTGGGGCTTTTCATGGACCCCTTTCGCCCGGCGGCGCACGCCGGCCCGTCAACGGATTGCACGGACACTCGGAGCGGTCTGTGCGTTGACGGCCGGACCGCCGCGGGCACGGTCCAGCCTGAAAAAACCACGCGGGGCAAGGCACGGATGAAAAACGGTTTTTACTGATTGTTAACGCAAAGGTTGTAGGATGAACTAAACCACAACCAGAATGGGGATTCGGCAATGACGGTCCAGCTTCTGATGAAACCGCCCATCGGCAATGCCAAGACGGATCGCCTGAAGATCACACTCGCGGGAAACCACACCATCAAGCAGAAAATGTGCATGGTCCTGCAGGCCAAGTTCTGGCTGCAACACGAGCAGAATATCGGCTACGCCGGGATCACCGATCTTTACATGCCGCTGATTGACCAGTGGGGCCATCCCCTCACCTTGTTCCCCGACGGCACGGACATCGGCAAGGCGCAACTCCTGATCGAAAGCCCGTACCACTGCGCGGCCGACAGCTATGACTTGCGCTCGACCTTGCCGACGTTCCAGTTGTAGGTTCTTTTTAAGGGGCGCCCCGGCCAAGAGGCCGTCGGGCTCTACTCGACCGCCGTCGCTTCCGTTGAGATCTCCCACCGATCGCGTCTTCGCGACGGCGTAACTCCCCGAGCCGCCTTTCAGCCGTCTCGGCCATGCCGGTAACGATCCCTGGCGCGGGAGATCACAGCGGTTGAATCGCGAGAGCTTAGGTCAGGGCGTCATCAGCCAATTATCACTTCCTCATCTCAAGGAAGGCATCTTTGGCTTTGCTCTGCGCCTGAGATTGAGGATTGGGGTCAAAGTAAACGATCAAATGCTTTACCCTTGGCATTTTAAGGAACGCGCTCGCATAGGCCTGCTTGATCTGATCCACACTTTTCGGGTCACTGATCCCATAGACGGTCGTTTCGAACCCGCCTGTAATCGAATCACCGTAAATCATCGAGAGTATCGTCCTGTCACAGGCCGGGCCGGAGCCGTGACCGCTATTCTCTCCACAATATCCGTTCTCTACGAGAACTGTCTTGACGGCATCAAAGTTGTTCCCACCACGAATAAGAGGAACCTTGTCGGACGGAAAAAAGACGAGGATGTAGACAAAAGGAAAAAGAAAAAGGAGGTACACAAGACCCGGGTGTCTCTTCAATAGTGCAGAGGGTCCTTGATCTTCACGGCCGGCGATCTTGGGTCGAAGGTTCCACCAGACGATCGCCAAGGCACCCATGCCGGCGATAGTCTTTTCTGCTGAAAAGGGACGATCAAGAATACGCCCGATGAACGCCGTGGTCGTCAGTTCGTCAAAGAGGAAATAGTACAGCGCCAAAGCAAGGATGATGTGGAATAGAGCAACCTTTGCCCAATACCGCGCGCTATGGGTTTTGCTTTCAGATTGTATTTCCATGAACAAGCCCGCTTACATTCAACCGCGCACGTAGACACGGCTGAATCCTCCCACGGGCTCGTAGTGATTTCAACGTAATTCCTGAGTACCGGGCACCGCAGCCGATAACTACGATTTGCGCTCGACTTTGCCGCGATCCCAGTTGTACGTTTCGCCCTCGTCGAGAACGATTGTTTTCACGTTGGCGGCGACGCTTTCGCGGGACATCAGGTAATCGTGCACTTCTTTCCAGAAGGCGGCCTCGTCCGTCTTGCCCGCCGCCCTGAGGTCATCCATCTTCTTCTCGGCCATGACGAACGCGGGGTCGCCGACCTTCCGCCGCTTCAGGCTCTTCTCCAGCTTTTTCGCCGCTTCGTAGGCCGCGCGCCTGACGACAACCGGCCCCGGATCGTCCTCGATCTCGTCGTTGGTGACCATAGTACGGTTCTCGGCTCCGGAGCGTTCTCCAGGATGCAACGCCATCATAGCCGAAATCGCTTACCTGCCGGGTTTCTGGAGTTGTTCTAGCGGTTCTTTTCTCGCGTTCAGTGCCGGTGTTTTCCTCAGTCGGAGCCGGTATCCATTCATGCCAGCCTGACCCGTGGAATTTCTGCCTGAAAACCGGCCCTGATGCCCGCAAGGGTTTCCCCGCGTCTCGCGAAGCTGCGACGCCGCTGCGCGGCCCCCAAAAGAAAGCGTTGGGGGCGGGTGATCCCCCTCCCTTGACGGGCGGTCCGCTTTGTCCGGCTGAGCGAAACCACGGGCTGGCAATGAAGCCGGCCCGATAGAAAAGGAAAACAAGTCATGGCACTCACAAGCACGAAGAAAAACGAAACCGCGGAAACGAAGAATCCCCCGGCCGCAAAGATCCGCGTCGGCCTGATCACGGCGAGCATCTGGGAGAACACCAACGACAAGGGAACCTTCCACAACGTCACCTTCGAGCGGCGCTACAAGGACGCCGAGGGCAAGTGGCAGACCTCGCACAGCTACAACACGGGCGATCTGCTGGACCTCGCGAAGGCGGCGGACCTGGCCCATACCGAAATCCTCCGGGCCAAATCCGGCAGCGATGAGTAAACCGCGCGCGGCGGCCCGGTCAGCGGGCCGCCGCTCTCACTCTCAACCGACGGAGATCGATATGAACCGCATCCTGCAAGTGACCGACGAAGACGAAAGCCTCGTACTCGAATTCGTGGACCTCGACGACCTGAGAAACGAAGGAATTCTGCCAAGGCAGGCGGCCTGACGACCGCCAGGGCGGCGGCAAAGTATCGTGCCGCCGCCCACGGATCACCCGAACAACGAGAAACAACATGAACCAGCTCATCACCTATCACCGACTCTCCGCCCTATATATCGAAATCAGTGACGAACTCGACATCCTTCAGGCCGTTGAGGGATTGGGCTACACGTACGACTCGACGCTTTACTGTTACTGGCGCTCAATCGGACGCAAGATGAAGCGCATGGAGAAAACTCTCAAAATTCCGAACGGGACGAGCCAACGCGGATAGTAATTCAACCGCGCAGAAACCGCCTTCGGGCGGTTTCCTTTTTTCAGTCCCGCCCAAGACCCGCGCGGGACTTAGCGCCCGCGCCTCCCGGAAGGATGGCCGCTGCGCGGCCTTAGCTGAAATCCATCTCGCCCGGTTTCGCAACGTCCGGCTCCTCGAACATGGACACGTCCATACGGCCGCCGCTCTCCGCAAATCGGTTCGCCTGCCGCGCGACACAGTCCTCGAAAATATTTCGCACGGTGCGCCCGTTGCCGAAACCCTTCTTGCCCCGATCCAGAGACTCCATGAGATTCGCGGCTGCCGTCTGCGCATCGAACGAGAGGCGGACGCCGTTCTTGGCGCAGATACCGCGGAAGATATCCAGAAGCTCGGAGGGACTATAGTCCTCGAAGTCGATCATAGTCTTGAATCGCGATTTCAGGCCAGGGTTGCTGTCGATGAAGCGCCCCATTTCTTCCTGGTAACCGGCGGCGATGACGACGAGGCGCTCGCGGTTGTCCTCCATAGCCTTGAGCAAGGTCGCTATCGCTTCGTCCGCAAACTGGTCGCGCTTCCCCGCCGCCATCAGCGGCGCGAGCGTATAGGCCTCGTCGATAAATAGGATGCCGTCCAGAGCCTCGCCGATGATTTTCTGCGTCTTTGGGGCGGTATGGCCGATATATTCTCCTATCAACGCGGCACGGTCGCACTCAATCATATGCCCTTTGTTAAGCAGGCCGATCTCCCTGTAGATCTTGCCGACGATCCGCGCCACGGTCGTCTTGCCCGTGCCGGGATTCCCGGTGAACACCAGATGATGCGTCACGCCCATGTCGGGCAGGCCTTTGCTCTTACGCACCCGCGCGAGCTGCACAAGATTGACGGTCTTGCGCACCTGTTTCTTGACCCCGTCCAGCCCGATCATGGCGTCCAGTTCGGCCATGGCCTCATCCAGAGGCCCGCGCGGCGGCTTCGATGGACCGCTGCCGGGCGTCGGCATCGGCGGGCGCGAGCCGGGAGTGACAGGCCGCTCTGGCGTTCGGGAAGTAGGGCCATTTCCCCCTGCTGGGACCCTATCGCCCGTCTTTTCCACGGGCGCAAAAAACGCCCCACCCTCCTGTCGTCGAACTTCCTCGCGAAGATTTTCCAACGTTTCTTTGTCCGCCTTCTGATCCAGCTTTTCCGTCATCCGTTCAAGGGCGTTGACGAGCGCCTTGTCCCACGTCACATCCGTACCCGGCACATTGTCGGAGCCATTCACCGGCTCCGGCGGGCCTATGCGTTCGGACGAATGAACGTAGCCGGGGACCAGCTCTTCGGGCCTGTTCCGGCGTCGCTGATCCGCCTCGCCCGCTTCTCTATAAAGCTTGACGGCGCGCGCGACATCGTCGTCATACACCTTTGGCGGTTTCGTCTTGTCATCCGGCGGCTTGTCCGGCGGTTTCTTGGGCGGAATATTCGGCGGCACGTTATCCTTTCCTCGACGCCAGATCCATCGATTGAACTTCTCGCGGAAGCGCCTGTCCTTGCTGTAGTACCACCACGGCATGTACTCGAAGTACGGGCAGATTTTGAGAAGCATGGGCGGTTTTCCCGCCCGCCAGACGATCTGGTTTTTGGTGTCCTTCGCGATCATGCGCGAGATTTGGTCCGGATCGCGCACGGCGCGCTCGGAGCTGACCTCGCGAGTGAGCCCCTGCCCCATGTCCTGCTGGGTCGTAATGACGTGCTCGCCCATGCGCTCCGCGATGAAGGCGACAGTGGGCGGATGCGACACACCCATGAACTGCACCGCTTCTGCGTTGCCGATGAGCGTGCCCCACGAATCCGGGTAGACCCGCTCGAACTGCTCGATATCCTGCCCGATCACCCACAGGCGCACACCGTAGCTGCGCATCGTGGGCGCGACGGTCTCAATGCCGTCCAGTTTGCCCAAGCTCGGGAATTCGTCGATAGCCATCAACAGGGGCGGCTTCGGGGCCTTCGACACGCGCGACATCATGTCGACGGTGAGCAGGACGAACATGCGCAGCCAGTGTCCCTCGACGCCGCTTACGGCGTTCAGGGGCAGGCACAGGTAGACCGAGATGCGGTCGTTCTTAAGATCCTCCAGCAGGAAGTCTGACTTCATCATGATCTTCCTGAACTCGGGGGTATCAAGGAACGAAGTATGCTGCATCGCCGTGGTAAGAACACCGCCCCTCTGGTTATGCGACATCTTCGAAAGCGAGGACGCCGCGCCCGCAATCACGTGCCGATAAGGCCCGTCGGGGCACGTCTCCATCATCACCATCAGGGCATCGAACGGATCACTATTCGGGTCCTTTCCGCCCCCCATGACGCGCCGGTATGTTTCAACGTCGCCCTCCATCAGCAATGTGCGAAGGCGGATGAGATTCCGGTGTTCTTTCGGTCCCTGCAGGATGTACAGAATGAGCCCTGTGATAAATGTCCGGGCGGCATTGTCCCAGTAAGGATCGCGGCTATTGCCCGCGGGAATGAGCGCCTGTGCCACCTTCCCGGCATAGCTCACGGGGCGGTCGGGAGCGTGCTGAGCGATGCGCTCCATTTCGTCGAAGACGTTGTAGGATGCGCCCTGAAAGCCGGGCACGATACCGAAGGGATCAAGAACGTAAACGGGCTGTCCCATGCCCCGGACACCGCCCCCGCCGTCGCCGCGACGACGGGCAGTAATGGCAGCCAGCTCGCCCTTGGGGTCAATGATAAGGGCGCTTCCCTCATGGATGCAGAGGTTCGGGATCAGAGCCCCGGTGCTTTTGTAACTGCCGGTAGAGGCGAAGGTCACGAAGTGTTTTTCGGTATTAAGTCCGATAGGCCGGAGCAGGCCCCCGATGCTTAGCTTAGGACGCCCCAAGAAGATATCGCCGCGCGTGAATTAATTGGCGAGCCCGTCCCAAAGCCTGGCGCAACACACGGTCACCTGG
>JACXTT010010996.1_pt1 | contig 12143 bp, 9 predicted proteins | sample 9270951 | NCBI WGS metagenome assembly JACXTT01 (sample SAMN15532306, study PRJNA645909) | rock metagenome | isolation source: weathered quartz diorite | place: Puerto Rico | collected 2017-06-21 | reverse complement strand
TTTGGATGAAGAACATTGTATGTTTATGCCGGGTTTGCCTGATCGGGCACATTACCTGGGCAAAGGAAATGCATTATACGATTAAGCCGGTACTGGCAGATACTTCCTATTACCAGGTAGTATTAGAATGCAAAGGATTGCATACCGATTCGATGCAATTTTCATTGCCTGCCTGGACACCCGGCTATTACCAGTTGATGCATTATGCGTCGGCAGTAAGAAACCTGCATGCAAGCAATGCAGCAGGAAAGAACTTATCATGGAAGCGGCAGGAAGAAAATCATTGGACGGTATATACACCTGCTTCCTCATCTATCACTTTGCAATATGAGGTTCGTTCTGCCAGGCCATTTGTAGCGACCAATTTCCTGGAAGCAAACCGTGGATTCATTTCGCCTGCGGGCATGTTCATGCACCTGGAGAACAAGATTAAGCTGCCTGTTACCGTTACCGTACAGCCATTGGCTGGCTGGAACCTGGTCGCTACAGGTCTGGAACCCGTCAGGTCTCATGCGAATACATATACAGCAACTGATTTTGATGAGTTGTACGATAGCCCTTTGCTGATGGGAAAACTGGAAGCCCTGCCTTCCTTCGAACTCCAGGGAAAGCAGCATCAATTCATCGCCTATCAACCGGGAGAATTTAACAGGGAAGCATTTATGCAAGACCTGGAGAAGATTGTGCGTACGGCTGCTACGCTAATGGGCGACATGCCCTATAAACATTATACTTTCCTGGCAATAGGACCGAGCCGAGGAGGTATTGAACACCTTAATTCGGCTGCTGTAGGCTTTAACGGAACCGAGCTGAACAAGCGGGAGGGAAAGATCCGAATGTATAATTTTCTCACGCATGAATACTTTCATCATTACAATGTAAAACGTATCCGCCCAGTAGAGCTGGGTCCGTTTGATTATGACCGGGGCAGTAAAACAAGGATGTTATGGGTGTCTGAAGGGTTTACTGTTTATTATGAATACCTCATCATGCGCCGGGCAGGATTTACTACGCAGGCAGAGTTGCTGCAGTCATTGCAAAAGAACATAAAAGCATATGAATCCAAGCCAGGCCACCTGCTTCAGTCTGTTGCTGCTGCGAGCTATGAAACCTGGAAGGACGGGCCTTTTGGTGCCGGCGATAGCAGTATTTCTTATTATGATAAGGGTCCTGTATTAGGCGCATTCCTGGACCTGAAAATCAGGCACGAAACAAAGAACAAGCGTTCACTGGATGATGTGATGCGTGCTTTGTACTACGATTTCTATAAGAAGGGAAAAGGCTTCACGGAAGCGGAGTTCCGGGCTACTGCAGAAAAGATAGCCGGTGTTTCACTGGCTGAATGTTTTGATTATGCCAATACCGTTAAGCCGCTTGATTATAAAAAGTATTTTGGTTATGCGGGACTGGATATAGCAGTAGATAACGCCAGCTTTGAGATCAGCTTCCGTTCATCCCCCGATTCATTGCAGGCGGCTATTCTGAATGACTGGCTCCGAGGTAGTGCTGAAACTTTTTCCAATGTATCGGATCGCCATTAATAATAAAAGTTGTTGAGTTTTTGAAGAGTATGGTGATGGCTCCGATTACTGCACCAACGGGTAGTCCGCCTATTAAACCCAATAAGGCTCCTTCCGCTGCGTTATAATGAAGGATTACAAAGGTGTTGCTGGATTGACCGCCTGATGATATGGCACCTAAAACAGCCATTGGGACTCCTCCTACGATTGCTCCGACCAATATATTGTGCCCGGCAGAGTGTTTGGTTTTAATAGACCCGATATCTTTGACGGCAAGCAAAAGGGTGGTGGCCCTCTTTATCTTTAGTGTTAACGAACTATCCGTTACCGCTGTAACATACCCCTTTATCATTTTCGTTCCATTCAATCGAAATACGCGTACAAAAACTTCTTTTTGCGTATAAGCCGGAATGGCAGTGGCAATCATGAAAATAATGAGTAGCAGTTTTTTCATGCTCAATGGGTTTACGTATTCAAGAATACGTATTTAAATGAATAAATCAAAAGCCGCTGCCCAGCTTATGAGAATGCTGCATAGTTTTTACCTCATGTATTCTTTTGTAGTAACCCATTGATTATTAACATTAATAGAGTGAAATATTTTTTATAAATGGAAAATATTTCTATAATCAGAACTTTTTTATAAATTTACACCGTTAAGGGCCATGCGTGGCTATTTATAAATAAAATTTTTATGTAATGAATTATTATTCATTAACCGCATTAATCAATGAACCCAATGGTCATTATTGCAAGGGCTAGTATTGAAGCCTTTATCAGAAAAAATCCGCTATCGGTAAGTTCTTTAAATGATTGGTACTCCAAAACAAAAAAAGCAGATTGGAGTAATTTAAATGAAGTTAAACAGGTATTCCCCTCCTGTGATTATGTTGGAAGCGATAGATACGTTTTCAATATTGGTGGAAATAATTATCGTTTGATCGCGATGATTCATTTCACCAGGCGGACATTATATATCAGGGGCATATTTACCCATGCTGAGTATGATGAGCTCGGCAAAAAAGGGGGTATAGTAACGCTATGAAAATAGAAAACAAACATCAGTACTACCTGGCGATGGCACAGATTGAAAACTATTTGCAAAAAGGTTTTTCCAATCTTACAGAAAATGAAGATGAGGAGCTTGCCCGGTTGTCACTTGCGGCTGAAGCATGGGAGATGAAAGAATTTCCCATGCCGATGCAGCCGAGCCTCAAAGACATACTTACGTACATCATGTTTCATAAGGATATGAACCAGTCGCAATTATCTGAAGCCTTACAAATCTCAAAGGCAGCTTTATCAGAACTGCTAAGCGGTAAGAAAAAGCCTAACCTGGAAGTGGCTAAACAACTCCATGTGCAGTTCCATATTGATGGCAATCTTTTGCTTGAAAGCCTCTAAAAACTGTTTGAGGAACAGAAGGCACTTACATGTTTATTCAAGATTAGTGCTGCCTTAAACAGGGTACGGGTTTATACCCCCTTAAATACAGATTAATTAAATTTCATTACTTTATGCAGGTTATATGATTTTTTGTATTTTTCTAGTACAGAAATCAAAACTGACATGAGAACGATTATTTTTCTACTCGCAACCCTATTGCTGGGCGATGTGGCACTTGCCCAAAAAGAAGTTACCATAACCTCAGTGCCGGCCGACGCTGAATTATACGAGATCGCCAGTAACGGATTTGCCACAAAAAGGGGAACAGGCTCCGTTATCGTAAGACTGGAAAAAGAAAAGCCCTTCACCATCGAAGTACGGAAGCCCGGTTTTGTATCAGAACAGAAAACATTTTTGCGCGACAGAAATGGAGAACCGACCGCTACCATTGAACTTACCCGGCGACTGGTACAGGTAAATGCCTCCCCTGCCGATGCCATGATTCTGATGAATGGAGCAGAGATTGGCAGAACACCGCAGGCGGTTATCATTCCACATGGCGTAAGTACAACGATCGATGTTAAAAAGCCGGGCTTTGTAACCCAATCCAAAACCTTCTACAATAAACAGGGAGAAGAACCCCCGGAAATCACTTATCTCTTTAAACTGGAAGACAGGGTTGTTTCGATAAAAACTGATCCGGCTGATGCGTCGATCCTTGTGGATGGCAAGAAGAAAGCAGAGGGTACAACACAGGTCATTATACCCAAAGATAAATGCGTAGTGGTAAGAGTAGAAAAACCGAGTTTTATTGCGAACGAAGTAACCTATTGCAACAAAGAACTGGAAAACACGCCACCCCTTACGGAAGTAATCAAACTGAAAGACAGGAGCATTCAGTTAAATGCGATGCCGGAAGACTCGCGCATTTTTGTAGATGGGAAAGAAGTTGGGAAGGGGAGCTATACAATGAAGCTTAATGCAGGTAAGTGTTCTGAAGTGTTGGTGTTAAAATCTGGTTTTGTAGGATATAAGACTACACTTTGTAACCAGGCAGATGCTACGCCGCCGGAAGGTGCATATGCGATCCAGTTAAAAGAAGATGAAGCCTATCTGCAATCTGAGCAAAGCAGTATTGCCAATAAAAATTTTAACCTGATCATTGAGAACGGAGCGCTTACAGCACAGGAAGCCTGGAAAAAACTGGTAAGCATCATTCAGTCCTATTTTGATGAGATTGAAACGGTGGATTTTTCCACCTCTTATTTAAAAACCAACTGGGTTGGCAAGACGTTTAACGTGGGATCGGAGTTTAAATCCATGATTCGGACACGTGTGATCATTACTTATGGAGGAGAGGCCAACAAGTATAACATCAAGATACTGTCTGAGATCACCAAACCCGAATCCAATTGTGCGCGTAGTGCCAATGACCCAAGTGGCTCTTCCAAATCATCTTCACTCACCGCAACCAATGACGAATGTTTTGAACCGGTAGATAGGATACTCCGTAAATACTCCGATCTCATTTCAGAGATACAACGAAGATTCAAATAACAAAAAGGCGGGGCACTCACCCCGCCTTTTTGTTAAGTATTATTCAGCCGTATAAATTAGATCAATGAACGAATTTTGTAACGGCTTGACGCAAACACCCTTTTTTTTGACGCATTTATACCTTTCTGATTCTGTCATTGAGTAGTACATTTAGATTAAAATAAAAAGTATGGCACAAATTAATCCACACATTAACTTCAACGGCAATGCCGAAGAAGCATTTAATTTTTACAAATCAGTATTTGGCGGAGAGTTCGCAAAAATTATGCGTTTTAAAGAGCTGTCAAGTCCCGAATTTCCAGTAGCAGAACATGAAGCAAATAAAATAATGCACATTGCTTTACCAATCGGTAAAAGTATTTTAATGGCAAATGATGTTCCGGAAATATTGGGACGAACAAATGAAAGAGAAAACAGAAGTAAAATTGTAATTAGCGCAGAAAGTAAAGAGGAAGCTGATAAATTATTTAATGGACTTTCAGCAGGAGGAGAAATTGAAATGCCTATTTCCGACAGTCCATGGGGGTCATATTTTGGTATGTTCAGAGATAAATATGGAATTGAATGGATGGTGGATTTTGACCCTCAATATAAAGGACAGGCTTAGTCAAAGAAAAGCAACGCAGGTCCAGTAAAACGAAAAAAGCGCCGTAAAATCGGCGCTTTCGCGAAAAATCTGTAGTCCCTATAGAACAATTGTTGAACTCTTTTTCGGAGAATTTGACTCGCCTGGCAAAGCTTGTAGCATAATATAAAACCCATTCAGTGAAACGGACGGGTTCCACAATGGAACCACTAATATTTTTATTGATATTTTGGAATGGACTTAAATAATTGATTTTCAGGTGCGCTTCCCTGTCAATGCGATATTTAGCTGTTCATCCACATATACCTGTGGTATTTTTTCCTGTTCCAATCGGTTTTTATCTATGGACTTTAGTTGATTAAAAAGTTTGCTTTCTTCATCGTTTAACAAAGAAAGTTGCCCGGATTTGTTATGCGCCCCTGCAACGGCAAATTCAACAAATTGCTTAAAGGTATTACCATCCATCATTACACTTCTGGTTTGGGGGTAATAAGTTCTAAGCTGATGCAATATTTGAAAACCGTGTTCGTCTATATCTCCCCAATAAAAGATATCCTTATTAAGTAACCAAGCAGCATTTTTTAAATAACTGATGTTGAAGCCGCCGCCGCTCCATATAGCAACGGTGTCAGAAGCTTTAGGTAGTGTAAGAAAATTCATTTTGTTTTCTGCAATCAATACTTTTTTTGCAGGTAAATCTATTTTTTCAAAATCAGACAACGGTATGGTGATATCGAAGAAATTACTGAAACTTTTGAGCTGTACATCTAAAATACGTATTCTGATCAGCGGTTCATCATATCGCAGGAAGTACCGCTCTGCAAACCGTTTCCGGCTATTATCGCGGATATGATGAGGGATGAGAAAATCAAGTAGCGACTGGATAACGGATTCGTTCTCCTCAATAAATTTTGTATGAATCGGAATAGGCAATTGCCGTAGATACAATTCCGGTCGGGGATTGTCCATAAAATAACGGCATACTTTAAGAATATCCGTCCAATTGACATGGCTTTCTGTTAAATGCAAGCAGTGCTGCAAAGCCCAATCAGTTAACTGAGGAATATTTGTTTTGATTTTATCATAATTTGAAAGAAATAAGTGCCATTCTTTCTTTTTCCCTGCAAAGGCTATATAATCCTCAATCGTTTCAAATACGATGGAGTCCGGCAGTTCATGTGTCCCTGTTCTTTGGAAACTTTGTTCAACCGTTTTTACCTGGTACCCACTACCAGTTTGTTTTTTTGAATATTTATAGAGCAATTCTATCTCCTGCTGAAGCGTTTCAAATCTTTGCGTAATATGACCCGGCTGCACCTTTCCGATGCGGTCCATTACTTTCGGAAAAAATGCTTCTCCGGCAATTGTACTTTGCAGCAATGGTCTCCACCACTTCAATGCCTGATCTTTTATTTTGTCCGGACTAATCATTACTGCGCTATATTTTGGAACATCGTGTTATGTTTGAGTTTTTCGACCTCATATTCTTCTTTCGTTAAATTGCTAACCTGGGAGTTACTTCCTTCCCTGTTGCTCACGAAGTGAAAGGAGTTGACATGGTTTTCGATTATATGAATTTTCTGCAAAGGAGTAACAATAAGCAATTGTAAGTTCAATTTTTTAAACAATTCCAGTCCATAACGTGTACTTTCATCACTTCCCCTTCCAAACGCTTCGTCAATTACCACAAAGCGAAAGCTCCTGCTTTTGCTTTCGCCAAACTGCAGACCGAACTGGTACGCCAAAGCGCTGGCTAAAATTGTATAAGCTAATTTTTCTTTCTGCCCGCCACTTTTCCCGCCTGAGCCTTCATAAAATTCTTTTTCAGTATTATCAGACCGAAAGCGTTCGCTGGCATTAAACTCAAACCATTGACGCACATCTGTAACTGTATTCGTCCAATCTCTGTCAACACCTTCCATACTGGCAAAACGGTCAAGAATATTTTTCACCTGCTCATATTTTTCTTCAGTGTAGAGATCAGTATTGCTGCTAAGGGAATGGCTATAACACCTTTTTAAATCTTCTCTAAACAGCCGGACTTCTTTACTAGTAGTAGCATCCATCAGTATCGTGATGTATGTATCCTGTGCAGCATTATAAACGATTTCTGAAAGATGCTGATTAATAGTTCGTATCTTTTGCTTTATATCGCTTTCATGCTTTTGCAATTGGTTGTCGAATACCGCAATACTATTGATTACATTTTTGTTTAGCTCATCTTTAAACCGTTCTTCATGTCTTTTTAGATCTTCCCGGTGCAATTGCTCAAATTTTTTGATATACTCAGCACGGGCGTCAATACTTTCTGCGATCTCGCTGTATTCAGCTCTTGAATGTTCTTTAATTTCTCTCATTCTACGTTCAATTGACGATCGGAAATTCGTCTGCCTGCTTCTTAGTTTTTTCAACTCTCCATTTTCCCCCTGATACTGTTTTCGAAACTCATCCTGCTTGTTGTCAATGTTTTTCAATGTAAGGTTGATGTCAGCAAGTTTTTCGCTAATCATTGGATACCACTTTTCCTTTAAGTGCAAGGCCTGCTGTTCTGTTTGAGTATGGGCGTTACTAAGTTGCTCTTCATAAGTTTTAATATTGGTTTTTAGACCACCCATTTTTTCTATGATTTGGCTTTCTTTTGTTTTTGCGTCGCCGATCTGCTGTTCGACTTCTGTTTTATTTCGTTGGAGCAATGCCAGCATATCATTATTATGCAACAATTCATTTCGTTCATTTTCCAGGTCGTATATTTTGCTTACATGAAACTTCCAGTCAAGGCGGGAATAATCTCTGATATAAAGTAAGTGGCTTAATAGCTGTTTTTGTTCCTGGTTCTTTTTCTCATTTGTCTCAATAGTTTTTATGTCGGATCTTGATAACTCGATGGCATCTTCCAGCCTGCTTACAGAAGCTTCCAATACTTTTATCTTTTCAGTATTGCTCCAACCTAATACATAGTTACGGCGGTCATCAATTCTTTTCCGGTCGTCCTTTGTATGACGTATGCGACCGCTTTTAATTAACCCCTGGCGGGTAATGCCGAATGGCACATGCTGCAAACCATTTACATCGGTACAGATATAGTCGCCAAAACTGCGCTGAATATAGTTCTCCAACCAATCGTAGAAAGGAGTGTCCGGTTTAATGTCAATTTTATAAACGATACTGTCTTCATCCAGTTCTTTACTGACACGTCCGGTAGTTTGAATATCTGCTTCCAGGTAAGTAAGTTTTATACCACGGCCATCAGCGCTTCGTAACGGGTTATCGTTTACATATTTGCTTACGCTTTTATAATGGGAGCCAGGTACCAGCAGGCTGATGCCGGCATCGTGTAAAAGTTTTTCAATCGCACCTTCCCAGATTATTTCACTTTCATTTACTTTCAGCAACTCGCCTGCAAAAGGCAAATCATCTTCATCAATACGCAAGTCATTACATAATTGTGTACGAAAACCTACCAACCAGGCAGGAATCTGTGTTTTACGTTCCTTTAATGACTGAAGTTCCTGCCATTCAGCGCTGTATTCGGCTTCCTGCTTACGTAAATCACTCACCAGGTTATCTCTTTGCTCCCGGAGTTCTATTTCAACTCGTAAACATTGATCGTTGAGCTGATTTGCTCTTTCAATGTTTTCATCAAAGCCTTTTTCATCCTGAATATTTTTCAGCCCTACCCGCGAAGCCAGTCGCTCATAATCATCAAATTCTTTTCTTTTAGCTATTTTATCCTGCTCATGCCGTTTTATCTCACCGGCGATTTGTTCTATACGTGTTCCACCATTATTAGCAATATCCAGCAGGATAGCTTGTTTTCGCTCTTCAAGGCTATTGAGTTCTTCTGCCATCCTTTGCTGCTGTTGCGACAGTTTTTCCAGTTCACTGCTGGCATCCTCAATAGCACGCCTGAGCAATTCTATTTTTTGTTCAGAGAACCATGCCGGTATTACCTCTAACATTGCCTCAATATCTTCGATTGCCCTGCTAACATTCCCATATTCCACACATGCTTCGGTAAGCGGCTTTAAAATCTGGTATTGTTCGCGTGCATGAACAACAGCTTCATGAGCTTTCTTCAAGTCCTCAAAGCGTCTCAGTAATGCAGTAATTTGTTCCTTTACATCTGTTCTTTCCAACATTTGCTCCCGTACAAAATCGGTTAGGCTGCTTACAGATTTCATGGAGACCGTTTGATAGAACAAGTCAATAGCCTTTTCACTGTTCATTCCAAACAATCGCCTGAACTGTTCGCTGTATTGCGAAAAATTATCATTAAACAATTGCACACCTTGCGTGTTCCTTAGTCTCTTTCTAAGGTCGTTGATGTCGGAGAAATGGCTGAAATGATCTTTGATGGTCAAGGGGGTTGTACTTATGATTAATAATTTTTCCACTTTCGCATCTTTCCCGATCCAGAACAGTTGAGCAAGGCAGACACACTCATCATAACCCTGGTTTTGAAAGTTTCCGATGATTGCTGTATAAGTATCATCATCCGGCCTTAGATAAACCTTTTTGGCTACTTTGGTAATTTCTTCCTTCTCCTTTTTGTATTCTCCCTTTACATAACTTGTCAGGTTCCGTTCTTTACCCTCTGCATCGGCAGCTTTGTTAAACACAATTTTGTTATGTGGTACTAAAAGACAGGTCAGGGCATCAACAAGAGTTGATTTTCCGGAACCTATATCGCCCGTTAACAAGGCGTTGTATCCGTTGGGTTGTATTTGCCAGCGAACCTTATTAAAAGTTCCCCAGTTTAATACTTCGAGATATTGCAGGCGAAAACCGGCCTGATGAATATTTTCCGTTGAAGTTGATAGCTGCTCTTCCATACAATATATTATTCCGTTACTTGCTTATTCTCAGCATAACTTTTGAGTTTCTTTAGCGTATCGTCAATAACATCGGCATTAACAAAACCCTTGATGATCCTGTGGATTTCATAATTCTTTTCCTGGTCTTCCAGTTTTCTTAAAAATCCTATGTCTATTACTTTATTTATTGTGCTGACAATTTTTTCCTGTTGTTTCGCTTCATCGTTGATGGCAGGCAAAAAAATCTTAGTTCGGTTGATAATTTCCTGTTCATTAATAATGGACCTTACAGAACCTCCCTGGGCATCGTGTTCAAGAAGGTATTTTCTTAATACAATGCAAACTAAAGATGTCATAAAATTAAGTTGCCTTTTTTCCGCAAGCCTGGGCAATGAAGTTTCTTCTTCCCGTTCACATTGCCGGAGGAATGCGTATCCTTCGCTCTTATCTAAAAACAATTCAAGGTCTATCGGTTGAAAATATTTTTTTACTTCCGCTTCATAGCGCAATAGGTTTTCCCATATATCTTTTTGATGGTTATACACAATGCCTTTCAGCAGGGCTATAAGACTTAACGAGTATCCAATTTCCATATTTATCTATTAAATATAATAACCGGTGCTTTTAACGAGTATATTTTACCACTATCCTTATTTTCAACAACTAATTCTTCCTGCTGGTCATGATTAATGAAATGTTTTTTATCATTGGTCGCTATCTGCATATACCCTAATATTTCCGATACACCTTTTTGCGGTTTATAATAATTCAGCAATTCAGACAGTGCTATCTGAGATCTGTTTCGTAAAATTTGCTTGATATTGTTCCGCAGTTCCTCTATGTCAACATAAAATTGGTCAAACAATATGTTTGTATCTGCCTCTGCTATACCATCCTGTACATCCGTCTTTTCAAAGGCAACTTTTAGCGGCGGGTTGAAAAGCGGGCGTTCCATTGTAAAGGAAGGCCTAAATAAGTCATCAATTTCCATCCATGTATCAATAGCCGTTACATTTTCTTTTTGCTCCACGAGTAGATTCTCTATTTGTTCAATGTTATGGAGAATGTGCCTACTTTCTGAAAGATTCTTTTGTTCTACAAATTTCCTGAGCTGCTCTATCAAACCATCATTACTTCTATTTACTTTATCCCCGGCATCTACCAGGTTGGTTTTTATTCTGTCAACAGTTTGCTCCTTTTTTATTTCACGTATTGCAGGTATGTCATTCATTTTTTCCAATAAAGATTCCAGGTCTTTCTGCATTTGTTCGCTCATAAGAAACTCCCAAAACGCACGGAAACTTTTCCCCTGGTCAGTATTCCAAAGATGATCCTGTTGTTGGAATACATTGTCGAGTAAATCTGCTTTTGCAAGGCTACTTTTAATAATGGTTTGGCGGGTTTGTGTATCAAGCTCTCTGAAGTTTTCTTCTACTTGGCGAAAGTCAGAAAGTAATCGCCGGGCAGTTTCTTCCGCCAGGAAGTAATTCTCTTTTATCTGTGTATCAGATGGCCGAATGAAATCCCCTTGCCGGATCTTTTCAATGTCTTTATCAATTTTGTCTCTTTCTTTCTGTAGTTGTTGCATCCGCTCATAAGGCCCGGAGGAAGTATTGACAATCTGCTGTAGTAAATGAAAAAATTGCAATAAGCGGCTATGAGTGCCAACGAACTGTTGTTTGTTGAGGTCGTCTAACCATTTCAAGGCATTTTCAGTAGAAGGGGACAGTTCATATACCGGCTCATCTGCCGTTTCATAATATCTCCGAAAATAACCCAGCTGCGCCCATTTGGTGAGGTATTCGATAGGAGGTTTGCTATAATCGTTCACACCCTGCCTTTCAAGCCCATACAGATAATCCCCGAGAATACTTTGTAATTCATTTTGCGGATAGGATATTCTGTCTTGCTGCTTAAACGCTAAATGAAAAAAGCTCACTAATAGAGGGAAGTGTTCAGCCCGCAGCAGTTGCAATGTTTTGTCATTGCGATAAAGTGATAGTGCTTTTTCGTAATTCATACTATTTATTCTTTCCAGTCATATTACTCCAACAGTTTTTTTCTTTCCATCCTTTCCTTTGCCTCAATTAAAATGTTGTGTATCTTTTTTTCGAGTTCTTTCCTGGGAGGTAATTCTGTCCAATATTCTGCTACCATTATGCCGTCTTTGTGCATTTCTAACAACTCAATCTGTTCCCTGCTGCTTTCGGCACATAATATTAGCCCTACTGGTGGTAATTCTCCTTCTTTCTTTTCATGTCGATCCAACCACTTCAGATA
>JACXTT010010995.1_pt1 | contig 12145 bp, 12 predicted proteins | sample 9270951 | NCBI WGS metagenome assembly JACXTT01 (sample SAMN15532306, study PRJNA645909) | rock metagenome | isolation source: weathered quartz diorite | place: Puerto Rico | collected 2017-06-21 | reverse complement strand
CGAACGAAGTCGAGCGCATCGCGCGATCGGGCGGGACGCCGCTCGTGGTGGCTGAGCGCGATAACGGCACGGCCCGGGCGCTGGGCGTGATCTACTTGAAGGACGTGGTGAAGGGCGGGATGCGCGAGCGGTTCGGCCAGCTGCGCGCGATGGGTATCCGCACCGTCATGATCACCGGCGACAACCAGCTCACGGCCGCGGCGATTGCCGCGGAAGCCGGCGTGGACGACTTCCTCGCCGAGGCGACGCCCGAAGACAAGATGGCCCTGATCAAGCGCGAGCAGGGGGGCGGCCGGCTGGTCGCGATGACGGGCGACGGCACGAACGACGCCCCGGCGCTGGCGCAGGCCGACGTGGCGGTGGCGATGAATACCGGCACGCAGGCGGCGAAGGAAGCGGGCAATCTGATCGATCTCGACTCCAACCCCACGAAGCTCATCGAGGTGGTGGAGATCGGGAAGCAGCTGCTGATCACGCGCGGGTCGCTGACCACGTTCTCGATCGCCAACGACGTGGCGAAGTACTTCGCGATCATCCCGGCGATGTTTGTGGCGACCTATCCGCCGCTGCGGGCGCTGAACATCATGCGCCTGCATTCCGCGCAGTCGGCGACTCTCGCGAGCGTGATCTTCAATGCCCTCATCATCATCGCCCTGATTCCGCTGGCGCTGCGCGGCGTGCGCTGGCGCCCCGCGCCCGCCGCCGCAATCCTGCGCCGCAACCTCTGGATCTACGGCGTCGGCGGCATTCTCGTGCCGTTCGTCGGCATCAAGCTCATCGACGTGTTGCTCGTTCTCTTGCGGCTGGCGTGATCATGCTCAAGAACCAATTGCGTCCCGCCATCGTCGTGACTCTGGTCCTCATGGTCATCACCGGCCTCGTGTATCCCGGGCTCGTGACGGCGGTGGCCCAGCTCCTGTTCCCGCGCCAGGCGAACGGATCGCTGGTCGAGCGCGACGGCCGGGTGATCGGTAGCGTGCTGATCGGTCAGCAGTTTGCGCGCGCCGCATACTTCCACGGCCGTCCCTCAGCCGCCGGAGCCGGCTACGACGACACCCTGTCGACCGGCACCAACAAGGGCCCGACCGACGCAAAGCTCGCGGACACGCTGATTGCGGGAGCGGTGGACAGCGAGGTCAGGCTCGACGGGGCGGTGAAGGGGCGCGTCCCGAGCGACTTGGTGACTTCGTCCGGCTCGGGACTCGATCCTCACATCTCGCCGGCCGCCGCCGAGCTGCAGGTGGCGCGCGTGGCGCGGGAGCGGGGCCTCGATCCCGCGGTGGTGCGCGCGGTCGTAGCGCGTCACACCGAAGTCCGCCAATTCGGACTCCTCGGCGAGCGGCGGGTCAACGTGCTGCTCCTGAATCTCGCGCTCGATAGTCTCGCGGCGGCACGGTGACGCCCGTGCTCGCGGTTCTGGCCCTGGTCCAGGGCACGCCGGACACCTCGCGGCACGTGATGTGGAATGCATTCGTGGACACGTACTACGACTACGATTTCGGGCGCCCTGCGACGTTCGACCGGGTGTTCACGACACAAGCGGAACGTCATGATGAGTTCAACGTCAACCTGGCGTATGTGGCGGCCTCCCTGACGAGCGACCGCATGCGCGGGCGCGTCGCGCTGCAGGCAGGGACGTCGGTTCAGGCCAACTATGCCGGCGAGCCCGCCGTCGGCTCGGTGAGTGGCGCGACGCTGAGCCGGCACATCCAGGAGGCCAGGGTGGGCGCGCGTCTCGCGCCGGCCCTCTGGATCGACGGCGGCGTGTACTTCAGCTACATCGGGTTGGAAAGCTGGATCTCCCGCGACAATCCGACTTACACCCGGTCGCTCGTCGCCGATTACACACCGTATTACCTGAGTGGGGTGCATCTCACCTGGCAGCCACACACGGGCGGCGGGTCTTCCCCCCTCGCAATCCAGCTGCACCTCGTGAATGGCTGGCAGAACGTATCGGAGAATAACCACGGCAAGGCCATCGGCCTGCGGGTCGACTGGCAACTGTCGCCGAACGCGTCTCTGGTCTACGCCAACTTCTTCGGCAATGAGCGGCCGCAGGACGTGCCGGCGGCGACACGTGTGTTCAACCAGATCATGCTGAGAGGCGCTGCGGGCCGTCTGTCGGGGCAGGGGCAAATCGACTACGGTCGAGAGGCGGGACACGAGTGGTACGGCTTAGTGGCGATCGGGCGCGCGTCGATCGCGCCGACTGTGGCATTCTCCCTGCGCTGCGAGCGCTATAGCGATCCGCGCCAGGTCATCGTCGTCACCGGCACGCCCAACGGGCTGGTGACCAATGGCGCATCGCTGGGACTCGATGTCGGGAGGGCCACGGGGTTGTTATGGCGCACCGAAGTGCGCGGCTTACGTGCAACCAGTCCCTTGTTTCCGTTGCGTGGCGTCCCCAACACCACCCGCAACAATCTCGTGATCGTGACGTCGCTCGCGCTGACCGTGTCCTGACGCGCTATGCTGATGTCATGACCCGACGCCGCCCCGATCCCGAATCGCTCCTGGCGCGTGCGCGTGAAGAGGAGCGTCGTGCGTCCCGCGGCAAGCTGAAGATCTTCTTCGGCGCCTCGCCGGGAGTCGGGAAAACCTACGCCATGCTGGAGGAGGCGCGCGCCAAGCAGAAGGACGGCGTGCGCGTTTTGATCGGTGTAGTCGAGACGCATGGCCGGCTGGAAACGACCGCGCTGCTCACCGGGCTCGACGTTCTGCCGCGGCGCCAGGTCGAGTACCGCGGCATCACACTCGACGAGTTCGATCTCGACGCTGCGCTCGAGCGCAGGCCGGCGCTGATCTTGGTCGATGAGCTGGCCCACACCAACGCCCCAGGATCGCGCCACACTCGCCGATATCAGGACGTCGAGGAGCTGCTCGCCGCCGGGCTCGACGTCTCCACCACCCTCAACGTGCAGCACCTCGAGAGCCTCAACGACGTCGTCGCGCAGATCACCGGGATTCAGGTGCGTGAAACGGTCCCGGACACGATTCTCGACGAAGCCGATGAACTGGAGCTCGCCGATCTCTCGGCGGAGGACTTGCTGCAACGGCTGCGCGAAGGGAAGGTGTACGTCCCTGAGCAGGCCACGCGGGCGATCGATCAATTCTTCCGCAAGGGCAACCTCATCGCGCTGCGCGAGCTGGCGCTGCGGCGCACGGCGCAGCGCGTCGACGCGCAGATGCGCGGCTACATGGCCGAGCACGGCATCCGGGAAACGTGGCCGGCCGCCGAGCGGATCCTCGTGTGCATCGGGCCCAACCCTGCCGGCGCACGGCTGGTGCGCGCCGGGAAGCGCATGGCGACGAGCCTCAAATGCGACTGGGTCGTGCTGTGCGTCGAGTCGGCAGGGCAGGCGATCTCTCCCGCCGACCGCGAGGCCCTGATCGAGAACCTGCAGCTCGCCCAGGAGCTCGGCGCGCAGGCGGTCACGCTGTCGGGGCACAACGTCGCCGAAGAAGTGCTGTCCTACGCCCGCGCACACAACGTCACCAAGATCATCGTCGGCAAACCGACGCACGCCCGCTGGCGCGACAAACTGTTCGGCTCGATGCTCGACCGGCTGGTGCGGGGCTCGGGCGATCTCGACGTCTACGTCATCACGGGGGACGTCGCCGAGCGGCAGGAGCCGCGGCGGCAGGCGCCGAGCGCGCGGCCGACGCTCGCGCAGTACGGCTGGGGCGCCCTCGTCGTCGCCGTCTGCACGGCGGTCGGCGCGGTGCTGGGGCAGTTCGCCTCGATCACCGACGTGGCGATGGTCTACCTGCTCGGGGCGGGAGTCGTCGCTACGCGCTACGGGCGCGGGCCATCGGTGCTTGCCGCGCTGCTCAGCATCGGGGCCTTCGATTTCTTCTTTGTCCCTCCGGTTTACACGTTCTCGGTCACGGATGTGCGATACGTCCTCACGTTCACCGTCATGCTGGGCATCGCTCTGGTGATCAGCGGGTTCACGCTGCGTATTCGCGAGCAGGCCGAGACGGCCCGCACGCGCGAGCGGCGCACCGGGGCGCTGTATGCCATGAGCCGCGAGCTGGCTGCGACGCGCGGCGAGCGGGAGCTGATCGCCGTGGCGTCGCGGCACATCCAGGACACGTTCGCCGCCCAGGTGCAGTTTCTGCTTCCCGATGCGTCGGGCCGCGTCGCCGTGCCCGTGGGCACGCCGCCCGGCTATCCGATCGACGACAAGGAACAGAGCGTCGCTCAGTGGGCGTACCAGCAGGGGCAGCGGGCGGGCATCGGCACCGATACGCTCCCCGCGGCTCAGGCGTTCTATCAGCCGCTCATCGCCGCGCACGGCACCGTCGGGGTCGTGGGGCTGCGGCCGGCCGATCCCAAACGGTTCGAGGACCCCACGCTGCAGCAGTTGGTGGAAACGTTCGCGGGCCAGGCGGCGCTCGCGCTCGAGCGGTCCCTCCTCGCCGAGCAGACGCAACGCGAGCAGCTGGAGATCGAAGCCGAGCGATTGCGGACCGCTCTCCTTTCCTCTCTGTCGCACGACCTGCGCACGCCGCTCGGCGCGATCACCGGCGCCGCGTCGAGCCTGCTCGAAGAGCAGAGTGGCCTCTCTGCGGCGACGCGCCGCGACCTGCTGAAAACGATTCTCGAGGAAGCCGAGCGGATGACGCGGCTGATCGCCAACCTGCTCGACATGATCCGGGTCGAGAGCGGCGCGCTCGAGGTCCAGAAGGAATGGCAGCCGCTGGAGGAAGTGGTCGGCGTCGCCCTGATCCGGCTCGACGTGCGGTTGCGAGATCACCCGGTCACGGTGCGGCTGCCCGCCGACCTGCCCCTCGTCCCCCTCGACGCTGTGTTGATCGAGCAGGTGTTCGTCAACCTGCTCGAGAACGCCGTGAAATACACGCCCGCCGGGACGCCGATCGACATCTCGGCGGTGGCGGAGGGACCCGTGGTGCGAGTCGAGGTCGCCGATCGTGGGCCGGGGTTGCCCCCCGGTGAGGAGGTTCGTGTGTTCGACAAGTTCTATCGCGCGCCCGAGACGGTCGCCCGGAGCGGCATCGGATTGGGTTTGGCGATCTGCCGCGGGATCATCACCGCGCACGGCGGCCGCATCTGGGCGGAGAACCGTCCCGGAGGCGGAGCGGCGTTTCGCTTCACCCTGCCGCTCTCCGGCGCTCCCCCGGTTCCCATTCTGGCAGAGGCGCAGGAGGCAGAATGATCGAGTACGTCGGCGTCCTTGCCCTGCTCGCGGCGTGCACCCTGCTGGGAACGCTCGTTTTTCCACTGCTCTCCGTGACCGACATCGCGATGCTGTTCCTCGCCGGCGTGGCGCTCGCCGCGTCGCGGGTGCGGCGCGGTGCGGCACTGTTCGCGGCGTTTCTCAGTATCGCGCTGTTCGATTTCTTCTTCGTGCCGCCGCGATTCACTTTCGCGGTCTCGGATCTGCACTATCTCTTTACGTTCGCGGTCATGCTCGCCTGCGCACTGACGATCAGCGCGCTGTCGGTGCAGCTGCGCTCCTACGGCGACGCCGCGCGGGAGCGCGAGCGTCGCACCGCCAGCCTGTACGCCATGAGTCAGGAGCTGGACCCCGCCATGCCGGTCGCCGATCTCGTGGACGTGATCACGCGGCACGTGCGGCAGGCCTTCAATGCGGAGGTGGTTGTCCTGCCGCGGGGTCCCGATGGGCGCCTCGATCCGGCGCCGGATACGGTCCCCCCATTCGCGCTTGACGACCAGGAGCGTGCGGTTGCGCACTGGGCGTTCGATCACTGGCATGTCGCCGGTGCCGGGACGGAACAGTTTCCTGCGGCCCGTACCCTGTTCGTTCCGCTGGTGGCCGCGACGGGGCGGTTCGGTGTTCTCGGATTGCGCGCCACGGGCCCAGCGGCGGGACAGCTTCGCGAAGCCACGGTCCAGGAGGTCCTCGAGACATTCGCCGGACAGGCGGCGGTCGCGCTGCAGCACGCCCGCGCGATGGTGGCCGAGGAGGCGCGCCAGGCCTAGCAGGAGTACCTTCGCCCGCATGACGGAGGCCGCTCCGCTCGTGCTGCTTATCGAAGACGAGCCGCAGATGCGCCGCTTTCTCCGGGCGGCGCTCGAGAGTCACGGGTACCGGCTCGTCGAAGCCCCGACCGCGCGCGAGGGCCTCGCTCAGGCGACGAGCCGCACCCCCGACGTCATCCTGCTCGATCTCGGCCTCCCCGACGGCGACGGCCTCGACCTCGCCCGCCGCATTCGCGAGTGGGCGACGACACCGATCATCGTGATTTCGGCACGTGGCAAGGAGCAGGATAAGGTCGCGGCGCTCGACACCGGGGCCGACGACTATCTCACCAAGCCGTTCGGCACCGACGAGCTGCTGGCGCGGCTGCGCGTCGCGCTGCGGCACGCCGCTCGCGCCGGGGCGGGGGACGAGCCGGTCTTCGCATCGGGCGAACTGTGCGTCGATCTCCCGGCTCGGCGCGTCTTCGTCGGTAGCGACGAAGTCCATCTCACGCCCACCGAATACAAGCTGCTGACGGCGCTGGTGCGTGGCGCAGGGAAAGTACTCACCCACCGCCAACTCCTGATTGCCGTGTGGGGACCGAACGCGGTCGAGCACACCCATTACCTGCGCGTCTACATGACCCAGCTGCGTCACAAGCTGGAGCGGGACCCGACGCGCCCGCGTCACCTGCAAACCGAGCCCGGTGTCGGGTATCGGCTCAAGGTGGAGTAGGCGTATCTTGGCCGCGGAGGAACGAACATGATCGATGACCTGAAACGCTTCGTGGAAGGCAACGACGGCATCTCGGTGATCCGGCGCAGCGCCACCTGCCGCGGCTGGAACGGGATTCAGTACAAGGTCGGGCTCTCGGCGAAGAATGTCCCTGCGCGCCAGCTATCGATGAACGTCGCCACGATCCCGCCGGGAGGGGTGGCGGGGGCGCACATCCACGTCGACTTCGAAGTGATGCTCTACATCCTGCAGGGGCGCGTGCGGCACGAATACGGTCCAGATCTCAAGCAGGTCGTCGAAAACGAGGCTGGCGATTTCATCTTCATCGAGCCCGGCGTGCCGCACGAGGTGTTCAACTGCAGTCAGACGGAGCCGGTGGTGGCGGTCGTGGCCCGCTCCGATGCGGCAGAATGGGAGCACATCATTCCGTACGAGCGGACGAACGCGTGATTCCCGGTGCGCTCTTCGCGGCGCTGCTCGCCACCACGCCGCAACAGGACTCCCTGGTGTACGTGTTCAGCCATGACAGCAAGTTCGAGGTGACCGCCCACAAGAGCGGCTTGTTTTCGTTCGCCGGCCACGAGCATCTGGTGCGCGCCCGGGCGTTTTCGGGGAGGATTGTGTATGTCCCATCCGCTCCCGAAAGGTCTTATCTGGAGATCGCAATTCCCACGGACAGTCTCGAAGTGTTGACTCCACCCGACACCGAGGAGATCCGCAAGGTCACGGCGGCGATGCGCTCGGACGTACTCGACGTCGCGCACTATCCGGAGATTCGCTTCGAATCGACGGCGCTGGTTCGGACGAATGAAGGATTTCACGTCACCGGCCGCCTGACCATGGTGGGGAAAACCCAGGAGGTCAGGTTCGACGTCACGACGTCGACCGGCCCCGACACGCTGCGCGCGTCCGGTGGATTCGAGGTCCTGCAGACTGCCTTCGGCATCCATCCGTACCACGGCGGGCCCGGCGGCGTCGTGCGCGTCGCCGACCGCGTCACTTTCCGCGTCGAGGTCATCGGACTGCCATGTGGGCATTCCTGCGCGCCCGAACACTGACCCAATGGATCGTCGTGGGGATGGTGGCCGGCACGCTGCTTGGCTGGCTCGCTCCCGACGCCGGGATGGCGGTCAAGCCGCTTTCCGACGTGTTCCTGCGGATGATCAAGTCGATTGTGGTACCGCTCATCTTCAGTACGCTGGTCATAGGCGTGGCAGGCCACGGTGACGACTTGCGGCGCGTTGGGCGGCTCGCGTTCAAGTCCATCGTCTACTTCGAGGCGGTGACGACGCTCGCGCTGGCAGTCGGATTGCTCGCCGTCAATCTGCTGCGGCCCGGGGACGGTGTGCAGCTGCCCGCTCCCGCGGCGGGGGCCGCTCCCGCGGTCTCGGGTGGCGTGACGCTCTCCGGTCTGCTCCAACACCTCGTGCCGCAGAGCTTCTTCGAAGCGGCGGCGAACAACGACGTGCTGTCGATCGTGTTCTGGTCGGTGCTCTTCGCCCTGGCGCTGACGCTGATTCGCGAAGGGCCGCGAGACTTGGTGTTGCGGCTGTGTGAGGCTCTGGTCGAGATCATGTTCAAGTTCACCGCGATTGTGATGCGCTTCGCGCCGATCGGGATCGGCGCGGCGATCGCGTACACCGTCGGGCACTCGGGACTCGCGGTGCTGTCGAGTCTCGGCAAGTTGATCCTGACGCTGTACCTCGCGCTCGTCGTATTCATCGTGTTCGTACTGCTGCCCGTCGCCTACCTCGCGGGCGTTCCGGTGCGCCGCTTCTTCGGAGCGGTGAAGGAGCCCGCGTTGATCGCCTTCTCGACGGCGTCGTCCGAAGCGGCGTTACCGAAGGCGATGGTACAGATGGAAGCGATCGGGGTACCGCGCCGCATCGTGGCCTTCGTTATCCCGACCGGGTATTCCTTCAACCTCGATGGCAGTACGCTTTATCTTGCCGTGGCCGCAGTGTTTGCGGCCCAAGCCGCCGGCATGGCGCTGACCCTCGGGCAGCAGCTCGTCATGATGATGACGCTGATGATGACGAGCAAAGGCGTCGCCGGGGTGCCGCGAGCCGCCCTCGTGATTCTGTCGGGGACACTGGGGACATTTCACATTCCCCTCGAGGCGGTCGCGGTGATCCTCGGCGTCGACGCGTTGATGGACATGGCGCGCACGTCGGTGAATGTCGTCGGCAACTGCCTCGCTTCGGTCGTCATGGCCCGCTGGGAAGGAGAGTACGTCGCATGATCCGTCGACTCGTCGTTGTGCTCCTCGCCGTCGCCGCCACCGGGTTCGGCGTGCGCGCCCTGCGCTCGGGGCCCGCGCCTGCCGCAACCGTCGTCACCGTCTACAAGAGCCCGAGTTGCGGCTGCTGCGCCAAGTGGGTGGACCATCTCCGGGCGGCGGGGTTCACGGTCGTGGTGCACGACACCGACAACCTCGACGAGGTGATGACGGACTTCAACGTGCCACGCCAGCTGGCGTCGTGTCACACGGCGAAAGTCGGGGCGTACGTCATCGAAGGGCATGTCCCAGCCGATCTCATCGCCAAGGCGCTGAAGGAGCATCCGGCGATCGCCGGACTCGCGGTGCCGGGGATGGTGACGGGGTCGCCCGGGATGGAGGGCGGTACGCCGCAACCCTACGACGTCGTCGCCTGGACGGTGGCCGGGCACACGAGCGTCTACGCGCATCGGTGATGGTCGACTTTCCCGATCCCCTCGACGAGGAGTTCCCCCTCGGTGACGGCACCGCCGACGGGGAAGCCGCGGTAACCTGTCCGCATTGCGGCGAGGTCAACGTCATCGGGCTCGACCCGGGAAGCGGGGCAGAGCAGGAGTACGTCGAGGACTGTCAGGTGTGTTGCCGGCCCTGGCGTCTGACGGTGCGCTACCGCCACGACGGCAGGGCCGGGGTCACCGCGGAGCCGCTCGTCTAGCTATTTCGCCGCGTCGAACCGGCGGCCGATTTCGGGCCAGTTCACCACGTTCCACCAGGCGGTGACGTAGTCGGGGCGGCGGTTCTGGTACTTGAGGTAGTAGGCGTGCTCCCAGACATCGAGGCCGAGCAGCGGGACCTTCCCGTCCATCAGGGGGCTGTCCTGGTTGGCGGTCGAAAACACTTCGAGCTTCCCGCCCGAGACCGCGAGCCACGCCCAACCGCTGCCGAACCGCGTCGTGGCGGCGGTGGTCACCGCTTCCTTGAGCTTCGCGAAGCCACCGAACGCCTTGCCGATCGCATCCGCCAGCTTGCCGCCCGGCTCCCCGCCGGCCTGCGGCGCCATGATCGTCCAGAACAGCGAATGGTTGTGATGCCCGCCGCCGTTGTTGCGCACCGCCGTCCGAATGTCTTCCGGGACGGCGTTGATGCCGCGCAGCAGCTCCTCGAGGGTCTTGTTGTGCCACTCGGGGTGCTTGTCGAGCGCGGCGTTGAGGTTGTTGATGTAGGCCTGGTGATGCTTGTCGTGATGGATCTGCATCGTCTGCGCATCGATATGGGGCTCGAGGGCCCCGAAGTCGTACGGCAGCGCCGGCAACGTATGAGGCATGATCGCTCCTTCGAGGGTCTGGGATCATATATCCGCTCTCCTCGATTGCAAACCGGCGTTGCGACCTGAAGTTCCCGCGGCGACATTAGTCGCCGATCCCGCCCTTCGAACGTCGAGTTGCAGGAGTCCCATGGTCCGCATTGGAGCACCCGCACCCGCCTTCACCCTGCCGTCCACCTCGGGCAGTGACGTCTCGCTCGCCGACTTCCACGGGCGTGCCAACGTGCTGCTCGCCTTCTTCCCGCTGGCGTTCACGAGCACGTGTACGGCCGAGAACTGCGCCTTCAGCGAGGATATCGATCAGTTTGCGACGGCCGGAACGGTCGTCCTCCCGATCAGCGTCGATTCGGTCCCGACGCTCAAGGAATACAAGACCAAGTACGGGATGAAGCAGGACTTGTTGAGCGACTTCAAGCGCGACGTCTCGCGGAGCTACGGGACGCTCCTGGAAGACAAGTTCTTCTCCAACCGCTCCTACTTCCTGATCGACAAGCAGAGCGTGCTGCGTTGGATGCACACCGAAGCGAAGCTGGGCGACCGGCGCGACGACGCCGAGCTGTTGCGGACCATCCGCAGCCTGTGACCGCCGCCGGCGCGGGACTCGGGGGGTAGGGTCTCGTGCCGCGCGTCGCGCTCTTAGCCGTCGGTCCGGGGGCGGAAGCCGCCTGGGAGTTGGTGACGTCGCTCGAGCCTGCTCCCGGTGGCAATCCAGTCAGGACTACGAGTGCGTCTCTCGGCGAGCTGGCGCGCAGCCTCCAGAGTTACGACATCTGCTGGATCCACGCCGAGGAGGAGCCGCCACCGCTGTCGCGCGAGCTGCTGCTGCCGTGGATCGAGCGCGGCGGACGTCTCCTCCTGACGCAACGCGCCGCGACGCTCGTGACATCGCTCGGTCTCGAGACCGACGGTCCCAACGACACCGGCAGCCGCACTTGGCGCCATCGCGACGACACGCTGCGTACCCCTGAGCTCAATGTCGGCGGGTCTTTTCCACACGTGCGGGGCCCCGCGGCATTCGGTCCCCATCCGTTGTTTGCCGGGTTGGGGCAGGGCACCTACCTCTGGGCGCCGACCGAAGGCGAGCGGGACAGCCACGCCACCTATGCACGCGGTCGCCGGCCGCGCTGGGGCGCGGTCGTGGCGTGCGAGCGCTCGTACATCCACCTGAACGCCGACCGCGTCGTTGCTTGGGAGTACGCCGTCGGTGCGGGCGGCGTGCTGTGTGTCGGGGCACACGTCGTCCCGGCCGCACCCGACCAGCGCTTCCGACGCCAGCTCGTCGCGGTGGTGCGCAACGCGCTGTGCGGTGAAGCAATCCCTTACGAGCGGCGCTCGCTGCCCGCGGCTACCTGGCCGCTGCCGGGACGCTGTGCCCGCGAGGACCCGAACCTCGTGCTGCCCGACCGCGTCAGCCTCGACGGCCCGCTCCCCGGTCTCGAATCGCCGCTGCACGTGGCGAGCCGGGCGCTCTCCGATGACGCGGTGACGATCGCCGGACGCCGCGTCCTCGTAGTGGGCGGGGAGCAGCGCGGCATTGCGGAAATATGGATGCATCCCTACCGGGTCCTGCAGGATCTCACCGTGACGATCGGCGGCGAGACGCCGCTGATTCGCGACGCGCAAATCACTCCAGTCGTAATGCAGCGCCATCTCGTGAGCCGCTCGCGCATCGTCGAAGAAGCCGTGGCCACGGCGCTCGATCACCCGATTGTGTTCATCGACTACCGGCCTGAGAAGGTGGGACGCGCGCGAGGGCTGCGCCTTGCCACCGATCTGCTGCTCCGCTGGCGCTGCGACCTGCGACGCAGCTGGCCCTATCCGGCCGGGGCCGGCGGCGATCTGCGCTATCGGCTCGCCGCGGACGCTCGCACGCTGCTCGTGACCGATGCCTCGGGGTTACCGCGCGCCGCGATGGTACCA
>JACXTT010010994.1_pt1 | contig 12146 bp, 10 predicted proteins | sample 9270951 | NCBI WGS metagenome assembly JACXTT01 (sample SAMN15532306, study PRJNA645909) | rock metagenome | isolation source: weathered quartz diorite | place: Puerto Rico | collected 2017-06-21 | reverse complement strand
GCTGTCGAAACGACTCCAAAACCAGCCTGATGCAAAAACCCTGTTTGATATCGTCCTAATGGCAAGGAGAGTTCTTATTGGTGATGATTCACTTAGCCCTAAAGACATTACGTATTGGGGATATGAAAAAGAGCAAAGTAATCCACCAGACTTAAAATAATGAGACTTAATTCCCCTAATCTAATGAATACCTAATGAATACCTAAGGTATTGTCATAATGAAAGACTACAAATACCTCGCTTCCCGTGATAATGAGCAACCTCAGGGGAAATCCCCGGAGAAGGAGACCATGAACTATATCGCGCGGCCGGCGTGGCTGAACCAGTGGTGGCAGATTGGAATTTTGTTCCTGATGCCGGTTGTTTTCGTTCTGGCCTACCTGAAAGGTCATCAGTATTTTTCTTCGGAAAATCTGCGGGTGGTTTACGTGGCGATCGTGGCGGTGTTCGTCTATCTGATCGCTGTGGTGATTTACCGCCGTTACTCGTGGGCCTACACGATCAGTGGCGAGACCATCGAGAGCCGCGAGGGACTGATTGCGCGCAAGGTGAAGTCCATCCGCGTGCAGGACCTGCGCAATATCAATGTGAACCAGTCGCTGTGGCAGCGCCTTCTGGGCGTGGGCGACGTCGAGTTCTCCAGCGCCGGCGGCAGCGGCGTTGAAGTCACGTTTCGCGGCGTGAACGAACCACTGCAGATCAAGTTGCTGGCGCAACGCATGCAGGGCAGCGGCCCGGTAACCTGAAGTCTCCGGCATGATCAACGACTTCTGGAATTCCCGTTTCTCCGAACCCGGCTACGCCTACGGCACTGAGCCGAACGCGTTTCTGACCACGCAGACACGGCACTTTCAGCCGGGGATGAAAGTGCTCGCGGTTGCGGACGGCGAGGGACGCAACGGCGTGTGGCTGGCGCAACAGGGCCTTGACGTGCTGTCGGTGGACGGTTCCGAGGTGGGTTTGCGCAAGGCGCGCGAACTGGCACTGAGCCGGGGTGTGTCGATCCGCACTGAGCTGGCCGAACTCACGCGCTGGCAGTGGCCGGAGAACGCGTTCGACATCGTGGTCGCGATTTTCATCCACTTCCTGCCGGAACACCGCGCGCGCATGCATGCGAACATGCTGCGGGCGCTCAAGCCCGGTGGCGTACTGATCCTGGAAGCATTCACACCGGAACAGCTCGAATACAAGACCGGTGGCCCGCCGGTGCGGGAGATGCTCTACAGCGTGGAAATGATGTGCAGCGATTTCGACATACCGGCCTGCGCCGAGGTCGCGCCGGGGAAAAAGCCGGGGACGACGCCGGCGACGGAAATCCTGCTGCTCCAGCAGACCGTGACGGAACTGCACGAGGGACCTCACCACCACGGCAAGGCTGCGGTGGTGAGGCTGGTGGTGAAACGGAGACCGCTCTAGCTAACGGCCGTAACCCCAGGTGTCTTTCAGGTAGGCGTCCAGCCCGGCGTATTCCTCCGTGCTGGCGTATGCCAGTCCCTTGTCGTCACCGTACTCTGACACGAGCCGGCGCACGACCCGCGAAGCTCCCGGCGACACCAGCGCTGCCGCGATGCGCGCCTGGTCCTCGCGCGAGATGCGCGGGCCGGCGGAGAACGCCTGGTTGGGCATGGAGCGGGTTTTGTGGATCACGCGCACGAGATTCTCGCTGTCGGGGATTTTCCGCAGGCTGGCCACGGGCAGGATGCCGGCGTTGCATTGTTTCTCGATGGCCACGCTCTCGTACACCTTGGTTGCGCTGGGAGTATTGATGATCAGCGGCTGGCGCGCGGGATTGTCGAACTGGCCCAGCACCGCCAGCGTGCCGAGGTCCGGCGGGGTCATGCCGCAGATCTTCAGTCCGGCGAGCTGCTTGAGTTCGGTGACCCGGTCATTCTTGCGCACCACCACCGCGAACGCGTAGTCGTCGGCGAGCTTCACCAGCGTGCTGTGCTGCAGATTGGCATGGCGCCAGCTGTTGAAGTGCGGCCCGTCGAACACGAGGTCGTAGCTTCCGCGTTGCATTTCTTTCTGGTAGGTGAGCCAGTCTTTTGGATACTGGAAGACGATGGTTTTGCCGATGATGCGCGACAGGTACTGGGCGATCGGCTGGTAGATGCGCACGGCCTCCGCTTCGGTTTCGAGCGGCGGCGCGGTGAACACCAGCGTTTGCCGGTCCTCGGCGATGCTCGCCGGCAGATTGCTTTTCGCGAACACGGGCGTGGACGGGGCGAACGAAACTTTCTTCATCGCCGCGGCGGAAATCTGCATCGGCGCGAGATTCTGCGTTACGGAAGTATCCGCTGCCGGGACGTGCGCAACGGGAACAACGATCAGTCCCAGGAAAACCGCCAGCGTGAACTTGAACTTCATCACAACTCTCCTTGTTGCACCCGTTTCCCGATCGTTTGTTGTTGGAGAATCACACTGCCGCAAGGACCTCTCGGTCCGCGCGAGCCCGCCGTGTTCTCTGTCTCTGTAGGAACAGAAGCCTAGCCGGGGTTTGCGCCAAATCCAGATGACCTTTTTTGGCAGATAATCCCTGCCCGACAAGCGGCCGGCCTGTTTGCGCGAGCGGTAAGGTGTCAGGAGGAAACACGGTTTTATTTGGCCCTTACCGCACAGGACAGGGAACCCGGGACTCAGGGGGCTGCATGGACATCTTCCATGGTCGGAACGCCACTCTCAGATGCCGACCCCTGTAGCGGATACTGACGATTTACACGATCAGCCTGATCAGCACGGCACGCCCTCGGTGCCAGGCGATTGTGAAACGAAGACCCTCGCCCTAGCGACTGTAACCCCAGGTGTCCTTCAGATAGACATCCAGTCCGGCGTAATCTTCCTTGTGCGCGTAGGCCAGACCTTTGTCGGTACCATGGGCCGATATCAGCCGGGCCATGGCCTGAGAGCCATCCTGAGAAACCAATGCTGCCGCTATTCTCGACTGGTCTGCCGTGGAAATGCGCGGACCGGCGGAAAATGCCTGGTTCGGCAACACCTTCGTTTTATACACGATACGCACGAGGTTTTCGCTGTTAGATAATTTCTTGAGGTGCGCCACCGGTAAAATCGCAGCCGCGCATTTCTTCTCGAACGCCACACCCTCATAGGCCTTGGTCCAGCCGACGGTATTCATGATGAGCGGTTGGCGCGCCGGATTATCGAACTGGCCGAGCACCGCGAGCGTGCCCAGGTTGGGTGGATTCATCCCGCAAACCTTCTGCCCGGCGAGTTGCTTGATGTCGGAGACGCGGTTGTCATCCTTGCGCACCACGACGGCGAATACGTGCTCACCGGCAATCTTCACGAGTGTACTGTGCTGCAGGTTGGAGATGCGCCAACTGTTGAAGTGTGGGCCGTCAAAAACGAGATCGTAACTGCCGCGCTGCATCTCCGTCTGGTAGGTGAGCCAGTCGCCGGGGTACTTGTACACGATCGTTTTGCCGATGATGCGCGAGAGGTATTCAGCGATCGGTTGATAGGTGCGGATGCCTTCCTCCTCGGTTTCACGTGGCGGTGCGCTGAACACCAGCACGTTGTCACTGCCGGCTGGCATACCCCGGGCGATGCCTTCGAGTGACGGCCGGCCAGCTGTCGTCTCCCGTGGAGCGAAGGAGGTTTTTCGGGTCGTGGGGGCGTTCTCGTGAATGTTCTGTTCGGCGGCACTGACACCCGTGACAAACACGATCGTACCCAGTGATATCACGCCGGCCGCAGCCTTCATGGTTTTGTTAAATGCAAACACAGGACCTCCTTAATTTTTGCCAAATAATGCGTTTTGTAAGGTCGCTCCGCTGTGCTCTTCAGTAGTAACCCCATTCGTTGCGAAGATATTCCGCCAGTCCCTGGTATTCCTGGTTGCTGGCCAGCGCGAAGCTGTTGCCGACCTTGAAAGCGGCGCGCAGTTTTTCTGTCGGTCCGGCGGCGTCCGGCGACGCCAGGGCCTGGGCAATCTTCGATTGATCTTCCAGCGATACGCGCGGACCGGCGGATAACGCCTGATTCGGCATGGCCTGGGTCTTGAAGACAATTCGCGTCAGCCCGGCGTGGTCGTATTTCTTGAGATTGAGCACGGGCAAGACGCCGCCCACGCATTTGCCGCTAACCACACCTTCGTAGATTTTATCCCAGCCGTTCGTGCTGACGATCACCGGTTGGCGCGACGGGTTGTCGAACTTGCTCAACAGCACGAGCGTAGCAAGATTCGGCGGTGCATGGGCGCAGAAGGTGCGGCCTGCCATTTGCTGGACAGTGTCGAAGGAGGCTTTGTCCTTTCTGACGATGACTGCAAATTCGTGACGCTCGGGAATCTTGACCAGAATATTGTGGTTGAGTTTCTCCATACGGTAGCTGTTGAAATGCGGTCCGTCGAAGACGATGTCATACCTTCCCTGGAGCATTTCGGTGCGGTACACGCCCCAGGTTCCCGGGTATTTGTACACGACCTTCTTGCCGATGACCTGGCTCAGGTAAGCCGCCACCGGTTGATAAATCTCCATGGCCGCTTCCGGCGTCTCGCGCGGCGGAGCAGTGAATACCAGCGCTTCCTGTTCTTCCGCGATGCGTTCCGGCAGATTGTTTTTAGCCGGCACGGGAGACGTCGGCGTGAAGGCAGTTTTGATGGCAGCTGAGATTGTCTGCAGCGGCGGTATGTTTTTGGCGCCGGAAGATTCCGCTGCGAGCGGTGGTGCGAACGACATGGCGAGCAGCGTGAGAGAAATAATGAGAACAGATTTGATATTCATGACAACTCTCCTTGTTGCACCCATTTCCCCGAACTGCATGACCGCTTATATTTTGTCTTGGGATAGTTTTTAGATGGCGCGAGGCGAGGGCCGTTGTGGCTGAATGCGCGATCTCTCATATCCCAGTTAAGGAGAAGAGCCTAGCCCGGAAATCCGTCGAATCCAGTGACCAATTTTCGTCTGCCTCATAAACCGACAAGCGGCGAGTTTGTTTGCGCCAGCGGTTGTGCAATTACGCAGACCGGAGCTTTACTTATTCCTTAGGCAGCTTCAGAAACACCGCGGGACCTGACCCCGCGGATATCGGGACTGTATAAAATAAAAATAAATATAAATTTCGTACACAACGTGGCGAACATGTTTCAATAGGGAAGTTCATGAAAGCCAGGCGTCGCCAATCTAATTCCTTCTCCCCGAACGTTTCCCTGTCTGTGCTTTTCTGGGTTTTCTTCCGCATTGCCTGTACCAGCTTCGGCGGTTTCATGGCCATGATCGCGGTAGTCGAGAACATGGTGGTGGAACGCAAGAAGCTGCTCACGCACCAGGAAATGCTCGATGGCATTTCACTGGCGTCGATGCTGCCCGGTCCGGTCGCGGTCAATGTCTGCACCTACGTGGGTTACCGGCTGCGCGGCAGCACGGGTGCGCTGGTCGCCGCGTCGGCCGCGATTCTACCCGCCTTTGTGCTCGTCGTAGCACTGTCCGCCGCCTACTTCCGCTGGGGCCAGATTCCGGCGGTGAATAAGCTGTTCATGGGATTCATTCCCGCCGTGACCGCCGTGATCGTCGCGGCCGCGTGGAACATGAGCCGCAAGTCGCTTGCCGGCGTGCGCGAGGACGCCATTGCCATCGGCGCCTTTGCGGTGCTGCTCGGGATAGGCGGTTTCTACAGCACGTTGGCGATCATTGTCTGTGCCGGCTTCATCGGCTGGCTCTTGTTCCGGAAGGAGTGTGGCACGACTTCCAGACCGGGAAAAAAACGGATGGCCTCTGGATCGGGGTTCAACGCTCATGCGTTTCTGCTGGCTACGACACCGATGGTTAGTGTGCCATGGTGGAATCTTGACCCCGCCATTCTCACGAAGCTTTTCGCCGTGTTTGCCGGCATGAGCGTCATGCTCTTCGGCGGAGGCTACGTTTTCATTCCGCTGATTCAGGAGATCGTGGTCAACCACCACCAGTGGGTGACGTCCCAGGAGTTTGTCGATGGCATCGCCTTGGGCCAGATCACGCCGGGTCCGATTCTGGTAAGCGCGGCATTCATCGGGCTTAAGGTCGCCGGGCTTGCCGGCGCGGTTGTCGCCACCGTCGCCATTTTCGCGCCCCCGGCGATGCTCATGGTCGCGGCCTCGGGCGTCTTCGAGCGCCTGCAGCGTTCCAGCGCCATTCAGGCGGCGCTGCGCGGCGTGCGCCCGGCGGTAATCGGCATGATCTTCGCCGCCGCCGTGGTCGTGGGGCGGAGCGCGACGCCGGTATGGTTTTCGATCGCCATTTTCGCGGCCGCGCTTTATGCGCTGATACGGTTTCGCGTGGAAGCAGTATGGGTCATCCCGGCCGCGGGCGCGGCGGGCTGGTGGTTGTATTGAGTTGTCAGGCGTCGCGGGCGCGGCGCATCAAACAGGAAGTCTTGCTCCAGGAGTGATAGCTATGAATATCTTCATGATCGGAACCCAGCGTTCAGGCTCGAATTTGTTGCGGCTGATGTTGAACGAATTGCCCCGCATCGCCGCACCGCACCCGCCGCACATCCTGCAGCGCATGATGCCACTGGTCCCGAATTACGGCGACCTCGACAAGGCCGATAACTTCACCCAGCTTATCGAAGATGTTTGCCGCCTGGTCGAACTCAATCCGGTTCCGTGGGAAGGCGTGACGCTCAAGCGCCGCGACGTCCAGATGCGTTGTCGCCGGCACACTCTTATGGCGGCGTACGAAGCGGTGTACGATGCCATGGCGGAAGCCTGGAATGCCGGCAGCTGGTGCTGCAAGAGCATGGCCAACATTCAGTACCTTCCCCAGATCGAGGCGCATTTCCGCAGTCCGCGATACATCTACCTCTATCGCGACGGACGCGACGTGGCGGTATCGTTTCGCAAGGCCGTGGTCGGCGAGAAACACTTCTACCACATCGCCAGGGAGTGGGCCGCGACTCAGCGGCTCGCCCTCGGGATGCGCGATCGTATCGGTCCGGACCGGTTCTTCAGTATCAGTTACGAGTCACTGACGAGCGAGCCGGAACTGTCCATGCGGCATCTATGCAAATTTCTGGGTATACGCTTCAATCCCTCGATGCTCGAGTTTTACAAATCCGAGGAAGCCAGGCGCGCGGCCGAATCGAGTGAGCTCTGGGGTAACGTGGTCAAGCCAATCATGGCGGACAATACACGCAAGTTCCTGCGCGACGCTTCCGAGAACGATATCCGCATTTTCGAGTCAGTCGCGGGCGACTTGCTGGATGCCCTGAATTACGAGCGCATGTATGTCCCGCGCGGCGCAGAGACGATTTTCAGAGAGGAAGACATTCAACGATTCGATGCGGAAAACCGGCGACTCAAGGAACAGACGCTCGATCGCACTGACGCGGCAGATCTCAAGCGCCGCGATTGTCAGGCTATGTTGATCCAGGAGATCCGTTCACGCGGGCAGATGGGGCCGCCGAGCATGCGTGCCATTGCCTGATGGCGACGCCGATCAAGAACCGCCGGCGATGACGGGCCGAGGTTCTTGAGCCAGCGTCAGGGAGTTGTATCCTTCACCAATCTATTTCATTGCTTCCGGTCCGACAAGCGGCTCATCTGTTTGCGCGAGCGGTAAGGCGTCACGAGGAAACACAGCTTTACTTGGTTCTTACCGCTCAGGGAAACAGGGATTCAGGGGGGGTTGCATGAACATCTTCATGATCGGCACGCCGCGCTCAGGCGCGAACCTGCTGCGGCTGATGTTGAACGAATTGCCCCGCATCGCCGCGCCGCACCCGCCGCACATCCTGCAACGCATGATGCCGTTGGTTCCGAACTACGGCGATCTCGACAAACGGGAAAACTTCACGCGGCTCGTCGATGACGTCTGCCGGCTGGTCGAACTGAATCCGGTGCCGTGGGAGGACGTGACGCTCGATCGCGCCGAGATCGAGCGGCGCTCCCGCCGGCACACGCTGCTCGGCGTATACGAGGCGGTGTACGACGCGATGGCCACGGCCTGGGAGGCGCGCAGTTGGTGCTGCCAGAGTCTGGCCAACATCGCCTACCTGCCGCAGATCGAGGCGCATTTCCGCAGTCCGCGATACATCTATCTCTATCGCGACGGACGCGACGTGGCGGTTTCATCGCGCAAAGCGGTAACCGGCGAAAAACATTTTTACCATCTTGCCCGGGAATGGGCCGCGACCCAGCAGCTGGCGATCGGCATGCGCGAGCGCATCGGGCCGAGCCGGTTCTTCAGCATCAGTTACGAATCGCTCACGAGCCAGCCGGAGCTGTCGATGCGCCTGCTGTGCAAGTTCCTGGGCGTGCGTTTCAATCCATCGATGCTCGATTTCCACAAATCGGACGAAGCTCGGCGCGCCGCGGCATCGAACGAGATGTGGGGCAACGTGACGCAACCGATCATGACCGGCAACACCCGCAAGTTCCTGCGCGAAGCTTCGGAAGAGGATATTCGTCTGTTTGAATCGGTGGCCGGCAACGCGCTGATCACGCTCGGCTACGATCTGGCGCGCATTCCGCGCGGCGCCAGGAGGATCATCAGCGACGAGGATGTCGGGCGGTTCGAGGCCGAGAACCGTCGCCTCAAGGAGGAGGCGTTGCGGCACGCCCGCATGGAAAGCTTCATGCGCCTCGACCGCCAGACCACGCTGATGCACGAGATCCGTCTGCGCGGGCAGATGGCACCGCCGAATACGCGCGCGATCTCCTGACCGGAGCCAGGACCGCGGCCGCGCTCAGAGTCCGAGGTCCTTGAGCTTGCGCGTCAGGGTGTTGCGTCCCCAGCCGAGTTTTTTTGCCGCATCCAGCTTGCGTCCGCCGGTGTGCTTGAGCGCGGCCTCGATAAGGATGCGCTCGAAGCTGTCGTTGATGTCCTTGAAGATCTCGCCGTCGCCGCGCGCCAATCGCTGTTCGACGATGTTCCGGAGCCGCGCCTCCCAGTCCGCTCCACGGGTGTCGCCGGCGTCGGCGGTGAGCAGCTCCGGCGGCATGTCCTCGACGCGGATCGTCTGACCCGGTGCCATCACGGTCAGCCAGCGGCAGGTGTTTTCCAGCTGGCGCACGTTGCCCGGCCAGGACAGGCCGCTCATGTATTCTTCCGCCGGCGACGTCAGTTGTTTCGCCTCCACGCCCAGTTCCAGTGCCGATTTCTTGAGGAAATAACGGGCCAGCGCCGGAATGTCCTCGCGCCGCTCGCGCAGCGGCGGCAGGTGAATGCGGATCACGTTCAGACGGTGAAACAGATCCTCGCGGAACTTGCCTTCCTTCACCCGGCTCTCCAGGTCCTGGTTAGTCGCGGCGATGATGCGCACGTTGGTTTCCACCTGTTCATGCCCGCCGACGCGGTAGAACTTGCCGTCCTGCAGCACGCGCAGCAGCCGCGTTTGCAGTGCCGGTGGCATGTCGCCGATTTCATCAAGAAACAGCGTGCCGCCGTTGGCCTGCTCGAACCGTCCCTGGCGTTGCTGCGTGGCGCCGGTGAAGGCGCCTTTTTCATGACCGAAGAGTTCGGACTCGAGCAGTTCGCTCGGGATCGCGGCGATGTTGATGGCGATGAAGGATTTGTCGGCGCGCGGGCTGTGGTTGTGCAGCGCACGCGCCACCAGTTCCTTGCCGGTGCCGGATTCGCCGTTGATGAGCACGCTGAGATGCGATCCGGAGAGCCGGCCGATGGCACGGAACACCTCCTGCATCGAGGCCGCCGAGCCGATGATTTCCGGCGTGCGATCACCGGCGGCCTGCGGTTCGGTTTTCTGGCGGCGCCGATGCTCCGCGGCGCGCCGCACCAGGCGCACCGCCTCGTCCACGTCGAACGGTTTGGGCAGGTATTCGAAGGCGCCGCCGCGGTAGGAAGCGACCGCACTTTCGAGGTCGGTATGCGCGGTGATGATGATCACGGGAATTTCCGGCGCCCTGGCGTGAATCGTCTTGAGCAGCTCGAGCCCGCTGACGCCGGGCATGCGGATGTCGGAAACGACCACGTCCGGCCTGCTCCGTTCGAGCAGGTCGGCGATTTCATTCGCCGAGTCGAAAGTCTTCACGGCCATGTCCGCCTGGGTCAGGGCCTTTTCCAGCACCCACCGGATCGAGCGGTCATCGTCGATGACCCAGACGATATCCTGCCTAGCCATGACCGTTCTCCAGCGGGAGGTAGATGCTGAATACCGTCAGCCCGGGACGGCTGTCGCACTCGATCAGGCCGCCGTGCTTGGCGATGATGTCCTGGGCGATGGACAACCCGAGGCCAGTGCCGCCGGGCTTGGCCGTGACCATCGGATAGAAAATATACTCGCGGATTTCCTCGGGGACGCCAGGGCCGTTGTCCTCGATGTCGACGCGCAGCACCAGGCGATGGCGCTTCTGGCCGATGGTGAAGCTGCGCTCGATGCGCGTGCGCAGGCGGATCACGCCCTTGTGCTGGATTGCCTCCGACGAGTTGCGCACGATGTTGAGCACGGCCTGAATCAGCTGCTCCGGTTCGCCCTCGAAATCAGGAAGGCTGGGGTCATACTCGCGCTCGAGGGTGAGGCCGACCGGCACCTCGACGAGCATCAGCTTGCGCACGTGTTCCAGGATCTCGTGGATATTGACCGGTTTCTTTTTCAGCGGCTGATGCGGACCCATCATGCGGTCCACGAGGTTACGCAGGCGGTCGGCCTCGTGGATGATGATGCGCGTGTATTCCCGGAGCGACTTGTCCGGGAGTTCGCGCTCCAGCAGTTGCGCCGCACCGCGCAGGCCGCCGAGCGGGTTCTTGATCTCGTGCGCCAGGCCGCGCATTACCGCGCGATTCGCCGCCTGGCGGTCGATCATGTTTTCGTCACGTGCCAGGCGCATCAGGCGATCCACCTGGGTGAGTTCCACCAGTAACGCGGTGCCCTGGCCGCCATCGACGAGCGGAGAGACGATGCAATCGACGGTGATGGTTTTGTTCGCCGGCAGCCGCAGCCTCACGCCGCGCACCGTGAACGGATGACGGCTGTCCAGCGCCTCGCGCAGGGCTTTGACCATGCGCCGCGATTGCGGCACGAGTTCCGCGAGTTTCTGGCCGAGAATTTTCTTGGCACTCACCTCGAACAGCATCTCGCCCGCCGGGTTGATGCTGGTCAGCCGCAACTCGGTGTCGAAGGTCAGTACCGTGGTCGCCAGGTTTTCGAGTATGCCGGGAGCGGATCCTGTGAGCATGGGCCACCTGTCGGGGGTTCTCAGGCCTGAAAAAGCTTGTTTCACGCCAGTCTGTTTCCTTGGAAATTTGCCAGTTTCCCTGTCTCAAGTCCTATCATGCACCAAAATGGTGCATGAGGCGATATGCGTTATCTCCAAAAACGAACGCCCCCTAAAACGGGGGCGTTCGGCATACCGCGAGTGTGTCGCGCCCCGGTTAGACGCTGTAATACATGTCGAACTCAATCGGATGCGTGGTCATGCGCATGCGCGTGACGTCGGCCATCTTGAGATCGATATAGGCGTTGATCACGTCGTCGGTGAACACGCCGCCGGCCTTGAGGAAGGCGCGATCCTTGTCGAGCGCCTCGAGCGCCTGGTCGAGCGCATGGCACACGGTCGGGATCTTCTTCGCCTCTTCCGGTTCCAGGTCGTACAGGTCCTTGTCCATGGCCTCACCCGGATGAATCTTGTTCTGGATACCATCAAGGCCCGCCATCATCATGGCAGCGAAGGCGAGGTAAGGATTGCTGCCCGCATCCGGGAAGCGCACTTCGATGCGCCGGCCCTTCGGGTTCGGCACGTACGGAATGCGGATCGAAGCCGAACGGTTGCGCGCCGAGTAGGCGAGCATGACCGGCGCCTCGAAGCCCGGCACCAGACGCTTGTAGGAATTGGTCAGCGAATTGGTGATGGCGTTGAGCGCGCGGGCGTGCTTGATGATACCGCCGATGTAATACAGGGCGGTTTGCGACAGCCCGCCATACTCGTTGCCGCTGAACAGATTTTTGCCGTCTTTGGCTAGCGACTGGTGTACGTGCATGCCGGAGCCGTTGTCGCCGACGATGGGCTTGGGCATGAAGGTCGCGGTCTTGCCATAGCTGTGTGCCACGTTGTGCACGCAGTATTTGTAGATCTGGAGCTCATCGGCCTTCTTCACCAGGGTGTTGAACAGCATGCCGATTTCGTTCTGGCCGGCAGTCGCCACTTCGTGGTGATGGGTTTCGATCTTGAGGCCCATCTCTTCCATCGCCAG
>JACXTT010010993.1_pt1 | contig 12147 bp, 9 predicted proteins | sample 9270951 | NCBI WGS metagenome assembly JACXTT01 (sample SAMN15532306, study PRJNA645909) | rock metagenome | isolation source: weathered quartz diorite | place: Puerto Rico | collected 2017-06-21 | reverse complement strand
TCTCGAACGGCTATTATTTTCAGCCCGATAAGGTCAAAAAACTCAACGAAGCTGGACTGGACTATCTTCAAATCTCGATCGACAACGTCACACCCGACGAGGTCTCGAAAAAGAGCCTCAAGGTGCTTGACGCCAAGCTCGTTAACCTGCGCGACCATGCTAAATTCAAGGTCAATATCAATTCTGTGGTCGGCGGCGGCGTCGCCAACCCCGACGAGGCCCTGATCATTGCCGCCCGCGCCCGCGAGCTAGGATTTTCGTCGACTGTCGGCGTGATCCACGACAGCGACGGCCTGCTTAAGGGGCTTACGCCGCGCGAAAAAGAAGTTTATAAGGAGATCAAACAAAAGGGTGCCCGCAGCTACGCCCGTTGGAACTGGTTTCAGGACTATCTGGTCGATGGTGGCGAATACGATTGGCGGTGCCGCGCCGGGGCACGCTATCTTTACGTGGACGAGAACGGCCTGGTCAGTTGGTGCTCGCAGCAGCGAGGCACGCCGGGTATCCCGCTTCTCGAATACACCCATGCCGACATGCACCGCGAATACAACACCGAAAAATGGTGCGCTCCCAATTGTACGATCCAATGCGTGCATCAGGTCGGCCATCTCGACGCCTGGCGCGATCCGCAGATCTCGCTTGCCGCATACAATAAGCTCAACGGCAACGGCCTGAAAAAAGAGACGGTCGCGCGGGTTCTTGGCGCAGAATGACGGTGACATTCAATTTAGAAAACTCAGGCTAATCCTCCTACCTGTTGACTTTCTACGCAAAAGCAAGGTATAAACCACGGCATAGGTGGGGAAATTTCAGATGAGAAAAAAAATAATGTACGGTAGCCCCGTTTTGATCCATGGGCTTAACGTATTGGTTTTTATCGCGTTGGTTGTTCTACTCGGAGCCACATTTGCGCTCGGACAAAGTCGGGCGGAACTTTGCGAGAAGAACAGCAACATGCTGGCTGACGCTGAAAAGAAGTTGGAAACCCTGAAAGAAGAGTTGAATTTCAGCGGTCAGACCGAGGATACCGCACGCACCGTCCTTAGCAATTTGAATAAATCTATCGTCGATCCACAAAGGACGGAGCCCGGACATTTTTTTCGCGAGCTGCTGACCATCCCGGATGATAAGCGGCGGGCTGTCAAACAGTTGGGCTTGCCATGGAAGGACGAATACCTGACAAATGACCTGCTTTTACTAAAAACACTTCGTGACAAGCAAATTGTGCGGGTCGATCGCGTAAAGTACGTCCTGGCCCATAAACCCGAGCTCCAGCAGCAGCAATACGAGCTGGGCAAACAGATCGATTTCTACAAGGATCAGAACGACAAGCTTGGGTGCGGAACTTTGGGTGAAGACGCCGGGCTTGAGGGCAAATGGGAAGCGGTGATCCCCAACTCCTCGGATAACTGCACCATGATCTACTCGCTGGTCTTAACACCGTACGCAAAAAATAGTTGGGCTGGCGCTTTAACTGCCGGCGGAAATTGCCCGGGGGTCGATCGCGACGCCGTGGGCAGGATGGCGATCGAGGTGTCAAAGCCAGGCAACCTGATCGGCAAGTTTATGGGACAATCCTTTAAGGCGACCTATACCAGTACACAGATCGTCATGCCGATTGTTTATGGCGAGATCACATTTGTCAGAAAACAATAGATGCCGGCGATGTGATCATTAGAGCCTATATGATCGACCGTATATTTTTGCGGCCTGAAATAAGATAAATATGAGTGAGAGAAAGCTCTTTATCCCGCTGCTGCTAGGCACTCCGCGTAAGAATCGACAGAGCGAAAATGTTGCCAACTGGGTCTGCGGCAAGATGCGCGAGCGCGACGACATCGAAACGCAGCTTTTTGACGTGTGCGATTTTCATTTGCCGCATGATAATTATGGGACGGAGATCGGCGGCGATTTTCCCGAATGGCGCGATGCGATCATCCGGGCCGATGGTCTGGTTATTGTTACGCCTGAATACAATCATGGATATCCGGGCTCGCTCAAGGGGGTTCTCGACCTGCTGTTAAAAGAATATGTACATAAGGCGGTCGCCTTTGTCGGCGTGTCGGCGGGGCCGTGGGGCGGGACACGCGTGATCGAGGCGTGCGTGCCGATGGTCCGCGAACTCGGCCTCGCGGTGACGTTCAGCGACCTCAATTTCCCCCTGATCAAAACGAAGTTCGACGACGACGGCAAACTGCTCGACGACGCTTACGACAAACGCGTCACCGGCTTTCTCGATGAGCTCGTCTGGATGGCGACGACGCTCCGCTGGGGCCGAGAGAATCTGCCGTCGAAGTTTCACTCATAAACCCGGCAAGTTTGTGCAGATGCCCCGAATGTTTGTGCGGATGATCTGAGAGTGGGTGCAGACGGCTGGCGCTTGCGTGCAGATGGTTTGGCCTCGTGTACAGGCGGTTTGCAGGCGAGTACGGATGACTTGCGCGCGCGTGCAGGTGACGCGCGCGTTTGTGCAGGTGACGCGCGTGTGTGTACAGATGACGCGCGCGTCTGTGCAGATGACTTGTGCGCGTGTACCGGCGGTTTGCGCTTCCGGGTCGATCCGGGGCTTGTAATAATCGCAAAACAGGCATAGAATGTTTCCACCGTTTCGACACAGCTGCATTTTCAATCCATAAAAGGAGATATTTTTATGAGCGACAGAGACCATAACATCAACGATATGTTTGTGGCGACGCTTGCCTTTAACGCGGCGAATAAGTCCGATTATTCATCGCTGTCAGAGGCGGCGGAGAAATTCGCGATCGTGCAGGCGGCGGTGAACGCTCTGCAAACGCTGTTTGCCGCACAGACCTCGGGCGAAAGCTCGGCGGCGGTCGAGCAAAAGAGCGTGCTGAAAGCCGCGATCCGGCGAAAAATGAGGCGATATTCAAAGTCCGCCCGGGCATTGAATCTCGGCACGCCGGGTTTTGATAAACTGTTCAGCGTTCCAAACGGCCGGAACGAAGGCATTTTGCTCGCCACCGGGCGCGAATTTGTCGTCCAGGCACAGGCCCATCAGGACCCGTTCGCCAGCCTCGGCATCCCGAAGGAATTCGCCGACGCCCTCACCGCCGATCTCAACGCGCTCGAAGCGGCCATGTCCGCAAAGGCCGACGCCATTTCCGACAAGGCCGGCGCGACCGCCGGTATCGACGACCAGATCCAAAAGGGCATGGACGCCGAGATCATCCTCGACGCCATAATGTTCAACGTCTATACCGACAACCCCATAAAATACGCCGCCTGGAAAACCGCCCGACACGTAAAACGCGCCCCGCAACACGCACCAACACCATGAAAAATCTGCTAATTACTTTCGTTTTCGTGCTCGGATGCTTCACCGTTGGGGCTTTTTCGCAGTGCAGACTTCCGATGATTCCGCCTCCAACTATTTCTGATGGCAGGTTAATGGCATGGACTCTTGGGGCACTGGAATTCAATATTCAAAACGAACCCGATTTCACACTCAAAAATGAGCAAGACTCGATAAATAATCTACAGATCGTTAGAGGAGAGATTAGATTTAAGGGCGTTCCATTCGCTCCGCCTGCTCGGATCAAGGCTCCGGTAAGAGTTTATCAGGGCTTCTTCAATGAAAATGATTCTTTCGGAACACGCCGATGGGTTGTGGTCGTCCCGACGACACAAACGGTTGGACGGCTGTTGCTATTGGATTTGAGTACTTGTAAGTCAAAGTTTGTTTTCGTTGGTGCAAAGCAGATCGGCCGGCTCGTATGGAAAAATGAGAACAATTTTGTCGTTTGTGACTCAAATAGATCATCGTACGCACAGGTTAATGCTCTAACCTCTGGAGTCAGACAGGGGGTCTCGTCGGCACAGACAAATCCATGCGGTTATTATATCCCGGTCGCCGGACCGAATCCTATTCCTATTCGTGTTGGAGATCGATGGGGTTTTAGTGATGCCAATAAACGGCTCCTCGTTGAGGCAAGATACGATTCTGCTTCTCCCTTTAGCGACGGCTTAGCGGTCGTGAATAGAGGGCCGAAATGCGGATATATTGATAAGAAAGGAATCGAAGTTATTCCGATTATGTATGACACTTGTTATAACTTCGCTGACGGCGCTGCAAAGGTAGAGATTAGAGGAGAGAGTTACAATGGCTGGATGCTAATCAATCAGTTCGGCAAAATGCTAGATTTAGTTAGCCAAGCTCAAGATGATTTCAGTGAAGGACTTTCCGTAGAGATCTTCGGCAAGTGGGCCAAGAATCCAAACGGAAAGGCTGTTGTTTCCTTGAACGGTTATGTCTTCGAGGATTCGTATTCAGAAGGGTTGGCGTGTGTGCGTGACGGTAAGAAAGGAACAGCCTCTGGGAATGGCTTTGTTGACAAAACCGGCCACCTGGTTTTCTGGAGTCCATATAACTGCCGGGATGGTTTTTACAGCGGGTTGGCTAGCATGAGAACTAATTCCGGCGATGTAAGATATGGATTCATAGACAAAAAAGGTAAAGTTGTAATCCCGTTTAAATATAAGAACTCACTTCCGTTCATGGGAGATTTCGCGATCGTTCAGGATCAAGATGGGTGGATGACAATCGATCACAAAGGTCAAAAAATCGCGAGCCTGAACTTTGACGATTTTGGCCCTCCCCACGATGGTCTTATTCCGGTCGGAAAGGACGGTAAATGGGGTTTCGCGGACAAGACTGGCAAGATCATCATCGCACTAAAGTACGACAACGCAGGTTTTATTGGGGGGCTTCCACTTGTCTCTCTCAATGGGAAAACCTTTTTTCTGGGAAAGGATGGAACTGAGTTTTATATTCCGAAATGATTGCTGCAATCTAGAGATTTGTTAATTGCAAACTCGGTTAAAAGATAAAGTGAGCACACAAGGCGAGAAACACAGAAGAGCCTATAGAAAAGGCAAGCACGACTCTAGAAAAACTGGAGGCTTGGGACACCTCGGTCATGATTTCGGTGATTTTGTTGAAGGGTTTGTGCCAAAGTGGAAAAATACGGAAAAGGATTCGTATGAAGCAGGATGGCACGACAATGAGGGCCTAAAACATCGTTACAAGAAAACCCGAAAATCAAGCAATACTGGCAGTGGAAGCAGTGCCGAAAGTAGTGCTGGTACTGGATTAGGTGGTTTCGGGGTAATTGTTGGTGGAATCATTGGCCTGATTGCAGGCATTTTTGTAAACGACGAACAGCTAAATCAATATCATGGCCTTGAGCCTCGTCTGGACTTGATATTTGTGACACCTATTAAGGGAGCAGTCATTGGAGCAATTATTGGTGGCGTGGTTCTTGGATTATTAGGTTACTTGACTGGCCTTTCAAAAAAATAATCCGCCATAATTTGGATATTTTGGGATGATCGTCAGAGTGAGACTTCGCTTAGAATACCAAAGCCCACTTTTTTGACGACTTCCTATCTGCGCGCCACGCTTTCGCCGATAGACCAGACTATAACAGAGCTTGAGAGGCCGAGGCCCGACAGGCGGCCGGCCATCATAATGATCGTCTCACCCGGATCGACGACCCCGCCATCGAGCAGCGTCGATTCGCCGACCCTCAGCATATCCTCGGTCGTATTCGAGCCCGAATTGAGCAGGTCGAACATCGTCGTGTCGAGAGCGAGCGGCGTTTCCCCAGAGGTATTCAGGTCCTCGTGATAAAAGGGCCGGACGCCCCATATCAACGACAACTGGTTTTGCACGTCCGCCGACGTCGTCAGCGCGAACGTCTGCAAACCCGAGCGGAATGCCGACAGACGCCGAGCCATCAGGCCGGATTCGGTAAAGACGGCGACCTTTTCGGTGCACATCTCTTTGGCGGCGTAGGCGGCGGCTTTGCACAGGGCCTGACTCGTGCGTGCGGATGGCGGCTGGTTGAATTTCGCCGGTTTTCGCAATTGCTCGGGCTTGATCTTTTCGGCCGCATCGATGATCCGCGCCATCGTCCGAACGGCCTCGACAGGGTATTTTCCGCTCGCCGTTTCGGCTGACAGCATCACCGCATCGGTGCCGTCCCATACGGCGTTCGCCACATCCGACGCTTCGGCCCGCGTCGGAGAGGGATGCTCGATCATCGATTGCAGCATCTGCGTCGCCGTGATCACAAATTTGTCCTGAGCTACCGCCAGCTCGATGATACGTTTTTGGTAAACGGGCACCAGCTCGACGCTCGTCTCGACGCCGAGATCACCGCGGGCGACCATCACGCCGTCCGTCTCGGCGAGGATCTCAATTAGATTCTCGATCGCCTCTGCCTTTTCGATCTTGGCGACAAGCAGCGCGCGGCCAAGCGGCCGTTTGTTGAGCCGCTTGATAAGGTCCTTGACCTCTTTGCAGTCGGCGGCCGTGCGGACGAACGACAGGGCAATGTAATCGACGTTTTGCTCCATCGCCCAGATGAGGTCGGCGTGGTCCTTTTCGGTCATCGACGGGATCGGCAGCACGGTATTCGGCAGGTTGATGCCCTTGCGTTCGCCGAGCGTGCCGCCGGTGACGATGCGGCAAACGACGTCCGTCGCGGTCTCGGATTCGACGACCAGCTCGATCGTCCCGTCGTCGATCAATATTCGTGTCCCGGCCTCTACGACATCAGGTAGATGGTCAAAATTCGTCGAAACCTCGCGGGCGTTGCCGTCAATGTCACGTGTCGTGATCGTAAAGTGTGCGCCCGCTTTCAGCTCGACAGGCGTACCGTGCGCAAGCGATTTTGTGCGTATCTTTGGCCCTGACAGATCGACCAGCACCGACAGCGGCTTGCCCATATCGGCCGCCGTTTCCCGCGCGATGCGGATCGTGTCGGCGTGCTGATCTCGCGTCCCATGCGACATATTGATCCGCACGGCGCTCAAACCCGCATCGAGCATTTGTTCGATAATTGGACGGTAATTTGACGCCGGCCCGAGCGTGGCGAGTATCTTTGCTTTTCTCATTAGGTCAATTCTCTCAATTTTGACAGATAGCTGTGAACCGCGGCGACAAATGTCGAGTGTGACCATGTCAGCGGCGATACGGACAATTCCTCACCGGTCAGAGGATTTACCTGTTCGGCCAGAATGCCCGATGGCAAGGCTCTGGCAACGGTCCATTTCAATATATCCATTGCCCGGGCCAGATCGGCCTCGGAATGGGCTTTTGCGATGTAATATTCCGCGAGCCAAAGTGTGCAGGTGAACCACGAATTGCCTGTGATCTCGGTGGAAACACGCATATAACCGTCATTTTCATACCGGGCGACCCCGCCGAATTCCGTCTTGTTCGTTAGCTTATTTTCGACCGCAGCCATTGTTCCCTCGACCATCGGGTCGCGCACATCACAGCAGCCGAAGTAAAACAACCCGAAAAGGGATGCATCGACGGTTTTGTCAGCGACGACCGAATCGTCGCCATTTACTTGCAGGCCGCGTAAAAACCTGCCGAGTTCCGGGCTGTAAAGGTGGTCGCGCATCGACGCCATGATCCCATCTGCAACCGCCTCGTATCTTTCGGCCCTTTCATCCTCGGCAAATACACGGGCAAATTTGGCTGCTGCACGCAGGCCGCCGACTACCGTGGCGCAGGTATAGGTATGTATCCCGCGGCGGTCTTCCCAGAGATTCCAACTCTCGTGCGGCAACCCCATATCGTCACGGCGAAAACCAACCATAAAATCCGCACACCGGATCACCAAGCGACGATAGATCCTGTGGGCAAATTCGATATCGCGATGTTTATCGTAATGCTGCCAGAATGCCCATAGAACCAATGCGGTTTCGTCTTCCTGTATCGGGACAAGCCTTTTTTTGCCATCAACATCCCATGCTGCGTGCCAACCGGAGGCGACGCTTCCGTCCGGATTGTATTTTTGCAGAAAATATCCGTTTGTATGAACGACCCGGCTGCAAATATCAAAGAAAGGGCGTGTGATGCCCGAGTGTCCGGCGAGATCCAGTGCGTAGGCAACAAAGGCACCGTCGCGGGTCCACATATAGCTGTAGTGATCGGTCGCCCGTTCGGTCACGTCCCAGTCGTTCGCTGCGAGGATCGCTCCGCCAGCATCTATTTGGGTGTGCGCGACCAGCAAACAGCGTTTATAAAAATCCACTATCTCGGCCGGCAACGTGTCGAAGTCAGTTTCCTCCTTGTTGACCCAGGCACGCCAGTAGTTGCCCGTGTATTCGAGATATCGCTGAGGCTTTCGTTCGAATACATGCTTGTTCAACTCAAAAACCTCATTATAGGAATCGCCGGCCGCGATCCAGTAATAGAATTCATAGTTACCCATTGGATCAAGGGTAAAATAGACGCCGATCGTCGAATCAACAGACCCCTCGGTGATCGCCCCGCCACGAAGACTGCCCTCCTCAGCATGACGCCACGTGCCTTCCTGGTCCTTAAAGGCTTTGCGTCCGGTGCTGAACGCATCGAAATGCGGTTCGGTGTTTATCAGAAAATAACGGTGTTTTTTGTAATGGATCAAAGCCAGGCTTTCGGGATCGTAAAATGCCGTGTCACCGACCTTGTTTTCATAGATCCTGAAGTCATGATGCAGAAAAACGCGGATCTCACGCTCGCTCTCGCGGAGGTTTTCAACGTGGACGCGCCGGAGAAAGATATTGTCGTGGCTGGCAACCGTGTCGCTGCATCTGATCTCGATGCCTAGATCATCGTTTCTCAGCGTGATATCCGTAACGAGCGTTTCAGGTAAATATTTGAGGGTTCGCTGCCAATCGTCGGAAAATATCCACGAGAATTCGCCATCAACCCACACGCCGAAGCGAAACGGAAAGCCCTCGGTATGATTCTCCTGGCCAACGTGGGGAAAATAGATGTCACGTATCTGGTATTTATCGTCAAAATTAACGAGCAGGGAGCCATTGCCGACAGGTATGTCTCTCATAAACGAACAAGGAGCTATTGTGATGCGACGGCCCGCTCGATGGCGTCATCAAGTTGAATTTGAGGGCCACGGCCATAACCGATCGTCTTTGTGATGAGGGTGCCCTTTCGATCAAAAACAGCAGTCTGTGGTATATCGTCGCGCTCGGCGAATATGAACCGTGATAGGTCGTCATCCGGATAGGCGATCGGATAATTTATGTAATGATCGCTTATGAATTTTGGCACTCGGGCTCTGTCTTCATCATCACCGACATGAAGGCCGATCAGGACAATATTGTCGACGCCGTATTTTGACTGTAGTGCCATTAAATGCGGGATCTCCTCGACACATGGTGGACAGTTGGTCGCCCAAAAATCCAGAATCACTGCTTTGCCCCTGAGGTCCGCCAGCTTTTGAGTCCGATTGGCGGCATCCGTCCAACTCATGTCGCCCAGTGGTTTGGTCCGCGGCCGTGAACGGTCATTGGGCAAGACCGGCGAATTCGACACGGACACAGGCGGAGCGGCCGGGCGACAGGCTTGTAAAACCATCAACACAGTAGTAAAACAAATAAGAAACTCTAGCCTCACAGACCTATTTTACACAACATCAGCGAGAAACCCCCAGATCAAATGTCCGATATGGTCGATAACCCATTTAAGCCGAAAAATAAAGTCAAAATTATGATATACTCATTCAAAATTCACCCGTCTTGGGTGGAAAACATGTTCTGAGGCAGGCGGCGACGGCCTGAAGTAAGTGTCGCGAAATAACTGCAACGATTTAGATAATGGACGACCCTGCCAGTAGTTTCTTACTTTTCTTTCAGGATCAGGTTCCCATTGCCGATATTTTTATCAACTTTCTGTTGATCTTCATCATCGTCGGCCTCAACGGTTTTTTTGTCGCGTCGGAATTTGCGCTCGTTTCTGTCCGACGGATACGGATCCAGACTCTAGCTGACAGTGGAAACAAAAGTGCGACGGCAGCCCTGCATTTGCTTGATAATCCCACACGTTTTATTTCCGCGGTTCAACTTGGTGTGACACTGGCCTCGCTCGCCCTTGGCTGGCGCGGTGAGCCGACGGTCGCCGAACTTTTGTATCCGGTCGCCGAACGTGTTGCCGGCAGCGGTTCAGCCTTGTATTTCGCACACGGGGCGGCGATCGGTGCGGTGATCGTCACTGCATTCTCGATGATCACGTTCCTACATGTTGTACTGGGCGAACTCGTGCCGAAAATGTTCGCGCTCGAGCGCGCCGAACGATTTGCCTTGATAGCCGCACGGCCATTGGAACTATTTGCCAAGGTCTTTTCGCCTATCTTATGGATATTGAATTACGCCGGACGGCTCGTGGGCAAAGCAATAGGTTTATCGTCCTCGCTCGCCCATACGTCCGTTTACACCGAGGAAGAGATCCGCCAGCTTATCACACTGTCACAGGAGAGCGGTCAGATCAACGTAGAGGAGCGGCGGCTGATAAACCGGGTTTTCGAATTTTCCGAGACGACCGTAAAAGAGGCTATGATCCCGCGAACCGCCATTACGGCTATACCTGAAAGCAGTACATTTGAGGAGATCGGGGCGGCCTTTGCCAATAGTGGTTATTCGCGTTTGCCAGTCTTTCGCGGTTCGCTCGATGATATTGCCGGCTTTATTCACAGCAAGGACATGGTCAGTTTTCTCAAGCGACCGGGATCATTCAAATTAAATAAGATCCTCCATGAACCGAACTACGTTGTCGATACCGCCAGGCTCGAAGATGTATTGAGACAGATGCAGAAGGAAAAATTTCATTTCGGCTTTGTTGTCGATGAACACGGGGGGGTCGAGGGCATCATCACGCTCGAAGACCTGCTTGAGGAGATTGTCGGAGATATTTCGGACGAGCACGATATCGAGGTCGAGGAGCAGATCACCGCGCACCCCGACGGTAGCTATTTACTCGATGGTAGCCTCGCCGTTCGCGATCTGAACAGGCGCTTAGAGATGAATTTGCCGATTTCCGAGGGGTACACGACCATTGCAGGATTTTTGATGTCCGAGGCAGGCCAGATACTCGCCGAGGGTCAAACGGTACCCTTCAACGGCCACATTTTCCGTGTCGAAAAGGTCGAAAAACATCGCATCAAACTGGTGCGAATGCGAATGTCAGAACCGCCTGGGTCAAAGGGTGGTTGAGCAAGGGAAACGATAGCCGATCTCATGGAAAACATGAAGTTGGAGCAAATTCACATCGATCATATTCGTGTCATCTGCGGCTAATTCTGCTAAACTACCAAACTTATGAGTTTCATCGAACAAGTATGGGCGCGAGAGATCATGGACTCTCGGGGCAATCCGACGATCGAGGCGGAGGTCGTTCTGGAGGACGGGACTCAGGGACGCGCTGCCGTTCCGAGTGGTGCATCCACGGGTGAAAACGAGGCGGTCGAATTGCGCGACGGAGATGTGCATCGTTATCTCGGCAAAGGAGTGCTCAACGCCGTCAAAAATGTTACCGATGTAATTGGCCGGGAGCTCGAGGGCCTTGATTGCCTCGACCAGACCTTGATCGATAAGACCATGATCGATCTCGACGGTACGGAGAATAAATCCAAGTTTGGTGCGAACGCGATCCTTGCCGTTTCTATGGCAAATGCCCGCGCTGCAGCCGCCTTTCAAGAACTGCCGCTTTACCGCTATATAGGCGGCACAAACGCCAAAACGCTGCCGGTGCCGATGATGAACATCCTCAATGGCGGCGCTCATGCCGATAATAATGTCGATTTTCAGGAATTCATGGTGATGCCGGTCGGCGCAGAGAATTTTCATGAGGCGCTGCGATGCGGGGCTGAGATCTTTCATAATCTGAAAAATGTGCTCAGATCGCGCGGGTATTCGACTGGTGTCGGTGACGAGGGAGGCTTCGCACCGAATCTGAAGTCCAACGAAGAGGCGGTCGAGACGATTCTCGAAGCCATCAACAAAGCTGGTTACAAGGCTGGTGATAATGTAATGCTTGCCCTCGACCCGGCGTCGAGCGAATTTTATTGTGACGGCAAGTATGTTTTCAAAAAGAGCGACAACCGCGAGTTGTCGTCAGGGGAAATGGCAGCGTATTGGGCCGATTGGTGCTCAAAATACCCGATCATCTCGATCGAGGACGGCATGGCAGAGAATGATTGGGACGGGTGGAAGGATCTGACCGGGAAAGTGGGTGAAAGCGTCCAGCTCGTCGGCGACGACCTGTTTGTGACCAATGTCAAATTCCTGCAAAAGGGCATCGACGAGGGAGCAGCGAACTCCATCTTGATAAAG
>JACXTT010010992.1_pt1 | contig 12147 bp, 9 predicted proteins | sample 9270951 | NCBI WGS metagenome assembly JACXTT01 (sample SAMN15532306, study PRJNA645909) | rock metagenome | isolation source: weathered quartz diorite | place: Puerto Rico | collected 2017-06-21 | reverse complement strand
GCGGGCAGGGGGGTTTAGGGGAAAGCCCCGGGGGGCCCGGCGGAGGTGATGGCGATGGTCCTGTAGGGGGCCATTGGAATCCTTTTCTTCCCGAGTGTCAGTTTGCCATCGTGAAATTCCGAATCCGAGCCTGCATACTTTTCAACGATGCGCAGAGCGAACGATCGCGCGGAGGGAGGATCGGCGGCGTTGGTGGACGAGGCTTCGAGCAATTCCTGGCGGCGCACGAAATCGTCGGCATCGGCGGTCAGGTTCGCGTAGGCTCCCAAACCCAGGGCAGCCGTGATCATATTGATCGGCATTAATTGCGCGCTTTTGTTGGTATTTAGCTCCGAAACATAACCGTAAATCACAGGCGCGGGCGCCGAACTGATCGATTCGCCAATCAACCGGTCATAATCGCGCTGCCATTGATCGACCGGAACGCCGAACGCATGGTCCAGCCCGATCACCTTGGCACCGGCCTCGGCTGCGGCGCGAATGGCGTCGGCATAGTGCTTGTGCCAAAACAGCCGGGGCTCAGGAAAAGTGTCGAAAGTCTTCTGATCTTCGACCAAAAGGACGATGGAAGGAATCGTGGGCGTGCCGAGGAACAGTGTACGTAGTACGAACTGGGCGTCGTACGCCTTGAGATTCAGGATCTGGAAAAAGCGGATCTTGCCGAGCGACCATGCGGACAGAGCGCTGCCTGTCGCAATCAAAGCGCAGAGAGCCCAGTGCCTCCACTTTCGCTTCATGTTAACCTGCATCTTACTACGGCTGCATCTCCATCGCGCTTTAGAGTCCTTATCAATGACTTCGAAGTTCCGGGCCCTTCCGCTGGTCTTGTTTTGCTCCATGCTGGGCTTTTCTCAAACTACCCAAGGGCTGATTTCCGGCAGATTGGTGAATTCCGTCAACGGCAAGCCGGTGGGTGGCGCGAGCGTGACATTTTCCAGTTCGATCAGCAATTTGGCCGGCGCCGCCAGCAGCGATTCCGGCGGTTATTACTACCTGCCCCTGCTCTCGCCCGGCCTTTACCGCATCCGTGTGATGGACCACAACTTTCAATCGCAGGAGGTTCAGGAGATCGAGCTCACCGTCGCGGCGCGAATTGAGCTGGATTTCCGGCTGCGGCCCTTGAACGATGTCTGGGAATCCGGGGAGTACAAAAGCGTGTTCCTGCCAGGCGCCAAGACCATTGTGACCTTCTATGGCCCGGACGTGGATTCGAGTAAGTCGGGATCGTTTGAAGCACAGAAGGGCCGGCGTCAGGCGTTGGAATCGACTGTGTCGGAGGTGATCGATTCTGGGCAGATAAACAATCTTCCACTCGCCGGCCGCGACGTTTACACGATGCTGGTCACACAGCCTGGAGTTACGTCCGACGCCGCTACCGGCCGCGGCCTGGGACTCTCGATCAACGGACAGCGTCCGTCGGCATCCAACTTTCTGCTCGATGGCGTCGAAAATAACAATTACCTGATTACTGGACCGCTCACCGTCCTTGCGCCTGAAGCAATCCAGGAATACCGGGTATCGACCAATAATTTCTCGGCCGAATACGGCCGGTCCTCCGGGTTCCTGGCCAACGCCATCACGCGTTCGGGCGGCGAGCGGTTTCACGGCGCCGGGTACCTCTACTTAAAGAACGAAGTATTGAACGCGAATGGATTTCAAGCCAACCTGCGCGGCGCGCCCCGTACGCCCGACAAGGAGGTGGAACCGGGCTATATCGTTGGCGGGCCTGTGCTTCGAGACCGGCTGTTTTTTTCGAGCGCGCTCGACTATCTGCGGAGCCGAAGCTTCCAGGACCCTTTTCCGTTTCTGTTTCCGACCACGACGTTTGTCGCCGATTTCACTACCACCGGATCTTTAGCGCGCCAATTGCTGACCCAATATCCCGCGCCCGCCGTCACAAATGGCCGCCAGCCGCTCGGGATACTGACTCTATCTCCGCCCGTAACGATTGACCGCTACCTGGCGATCGAACGCGCCGACTACAATCTTCCCGGGGGCAAAGATCGCATCATGGGTCGCGTCTTGTTGAACCGCCTGTCGCGCCCGGATTTCATCTGGACACCTTATCCCGATTTTGTCTCGGCTCTCCATCAAAGTACCGTCGCCGTGGGGGGCAGTTATCTTCGCTCGATCGGGACCAGTCTGACTAACGAAGCCCGGCTGAGCTACAGCAACGACGATCTGCATTGGGACCGGCCGCATCCCGAGATTCCCGCGCTGAGCACAAGCGATGTTTATTTCGTTGGCGGAGCGGCCTACAGCGGTGCCACGCTGCCTGGAAGCGCGGCCTTTTATGCCTACAAGAACGACAACAAGAGCTGGGAGGCTTTGGACAACCTGATCTGGTCGCGTGGCCAGCACCTTATTACAGCCGGGGCGGGTCTCTTGTGGCGAAGCTCGGAAGGTTTCCAGACCGCCGGCCAAAACGGCCAGTATTCCTTTGACAACATCATCCGGTTTGCGATCGACCAGCCCAGATACTTGCGGGCTAGCATCGACAGGACGGTTCTGCCTAACTTACAGCAGCCTGATTTCAATCGTAACTACGGTTACAAGCAATTCTTTCTGTTTGCGCAGGACACTTACAAGATTGCGTCCAGACTTACGGCGAATTACGGGATCCGCTATGAGTATTATGGCGGACCGCGAAACACCGGGGCCGTCAAGGATGCGCTGGTTCAGCTCGGGTCTGGATCCAGTCTGGCTCAGCAACTGGCAGGCGCGCAGTTGGTCAAGCCCGCCGGCGGCGGCGATCAGCAGCTATTCGGAGCCGACGCGAAAGATTTCGCCGTGCGAGTGGGAGCGTCCTACGATCTGTTTGGAGCAGGCCGCACGCTTCTACGCGGGGCCTACGGGATTTTCTATGACCGGCCCTTCGACAACTTATGGCAAAACGAGCGCAGCAACACACTCGCTCTTCCGCTGTTTACGTTGCCGGCCGGCCGGATCAACTATCTTGCGCCGATAGCAACGCAGCTGTCCTCGGTTCAGGGACAGAAAATCGACTCGAATTTCCCGGACCTTACACTGGTAGACCCAAATCTCGTGAATGGATATGCGCACAGTTACTTCGCCGGCGCGCAACACAGAGTAACTGACAATCTTATTCTGGAAGTAAATGGCCTCGGAAGTTACGGCCGCAGGCTTATAACCACGGACATCGTCAACCGCGATTTCTCGACGCTCGCCGGCCCTTACAATCTGAACCTGCCGGACGTCGCGTATCGCGCCAACCAGGGATTCTCGAGTTACAACGCCTTGACGGGCATGCTGCGCTATCGCAATAGCCGGGGAATGGTCCAAGGATCGTACACGTGGAGCCATACCATCGACAACCAGAGCGATGCGTTGATTGGCGACTTTTTCAACTTGAGCTTTACCAGCATTCAGAGCGCGGCGGGCTCTAACAGCCGGTCGGCATTTTCGGTGCAATTCAATCCGCAAGCCGATCGCGGGAACTCTGATTTCGATCAGCGGCACAACTTCGTGCTGTTCTCCTATTGGAATCTGCCCGCGCCGTTCGCCGGCTCGAAGGCTCGCATTTTGTTTCGCGACTGGACCCTGGGGGAACTGACAGCATTCCGCTCCGGATTCCCGTACACGGTGCTCGGAACAACCACAGCGATTCGAGGTCAAGGTCTCATTCTGAACAACCGTCCGAATATCGTCGATCCGAATAAAACGAGGGCGTCGAATCCTGTGCCCGTCGCGGGTGGCGTACAAATTCTCAATCCCGCCGGTTTTACCGAAGCCGCGCCGAGCACGCTCGGAACTGCCGGCCGCAACGCGTTCATCGGGCCGGGATTCTACAGCATCGATCTGTCGATCGCGCGATCGTTCGGTTTGCGATGGCTAGGCGAATCCGGACGGCTCAAATTCCGCGCGGACATGTTCAATCTGCTCAACCACACCAACCTCGGCAATCCGGACTCGCTGCTGACGGACCCGCCTTCGCCGACATTTGGGATCGCGACCTTCGGCCGCCAAGGCAGGCAGTCTGGCTTTCCGGCGGTCAGTCCGCTGAACGAGACCGCGCGACAGATTCAACTGAGCATCAAAATCGAATTCTAGACTGAATCTCGCGAACCGAGGAAAAACCGACGCTTAGAAGATGAACCGCACTTGCAGCTGGAACATCCGCGGCGGATCGATGTTTGCGAACGCTGGGATCGCTGTCGGCGCTGTTCCGACGGCCACGAGCTGACCGAATGTCGGATTCGGCGTGCCCGTATCACCGTACACCGTCTGCGCGCGCCCCAGGTAGTTTCCGTGATTGAAAAGATTGAATCCCTCCAACCTGAGCAGGATAGTAGTGCGTTCTGATGGCTTGATGCGCTCCTCTACGAACAGGCCCACGTCGGAGGTCGGAGTGCTTCGAAAATCTGACTTAGGGATGACCTGCCCGTTGATGACAGGCCGGTCGTTGTTTGCGCCGTCGCCATTGTTGTCCACGCCCGTCGTCGCAGTGAACGGACGCGAGGATGCGAATTGCATCAGAGTACCGGCCGTGATGTGGAAAGGCAGTTGGTAATGGAACATGATGACGGCGCGGTGTCTCTGATCGAGCAGGCTGGGTCCGCGTTCCACTTCGCCCAGCCGCGCGAGGTTGTTCTCGTTGGGCCCAACGCCGTTGCCATCCGGTTCGGTGGTATTAGTCGCCTTCGACAACGAGTAGCTAACTGAGGCAAACATTCGCGAGTTGCCCCGGTAGCTAAACTGCGTCTGGAATCCGTCGTAATCGCCGACGCCGAAGTTCGTCAATACGTTGACTTGGCGGACGCCGCCATTGACCGGTAGAATTGGACGCGTGGCATTGGCCTCAGCCACGGTCCTGACCTGTCCGGGCGCTGTGCGATCGAAAGGCGCCGGCGCGTTCAGATCAACCGTGCGATCGAGATCGGTCCAGTGTTGATGCACGTAGTCTCCCCCGGCAAAAAACCCCTTGAAGACCTCGCGCTCCGCGCCGATGGACACGACCTGGCTGCGCGGACTCACAAGTTTATCTGGGTAGTTTGGCACCAGGTCGAAGTTCAGCCCGTACTTCGAGAACTGAGACCGGTAGAAGTCCCGGCGTCCCGCCTGGATCGTGATGTCCCGCGCCGGCAATTCGGAAGCGGGCAATGTTTTCGGATCGAACGAAAGCGGCAGGCATGATCCCGTCAGGCAAGTCGGGAAGCCGAGTTGCCCGGAAACAGCGGTGTAGGTCGTTAATCCATCCAGTCCGTTCACCAGGTAGCTGGCGACCAGATTGGATTGAATCTGTGTGTAATACATGCCGTAGCCGCCGCGAATCGAGGTGCGCGGTTCGCCGCCTGGATGCCAGCCGAAACCGACGCGGGGTGCGAAGTTCTTCTCTCCGTCGGTCAAGGTCTGCCGGTCGTAGCGAAGCCCGAGGTCGACCGTGAGATCACGGCGCAAGTGGATACTATCCTGTACGAACAGGGCATAGAGCCATTGCTTCAGATTGTAGGTGCTGATCCCAAAATTGATCGGCTGTGTGTACTGCTGTACGTCGGCCAGGGTCAATTGATCGAATGGCGCCGTCGTGGTGTTCTTAAACGTGAATGTGCCGAGAATCGCGGTTCCAGGCTCACTGCCAAAGCCGCCTGAGGTGTGATGGATCAGGCTTCCGCCAAAGCGGAGGTAGTGCCTGCCATGCGACCACGACAGCGTGTCCGATAACTGCGCTTGGTGACCAAACAGGTTGGAGAATCGTGACTGCCCAATGGTGAACGGCACCGACCCGGCGCGTGTATATGTGGTGGATAGTGTCGGAGCTTGCCACAGCGTGACGGGATCGCCATTGAGGTATGCAAATCGCGCCTCGTTGAGAAGATTCGCGTTGAAGACCCAAGTATGATTGACCTGTCCCGTCATCGACCGCCGCGCGTAACTGCGCGCGACGCTGGGCGCGCTGGTGCCGCCCACGGCATCCTGCGGATTGTCGTCGTCAAACCGATCGACGTTCATTCGAAACATCAAGGTCTGGCTCGACGTTAGCTTCTGATCCAGCCGGCCGTCGACGAGCGTCTGTCGGTAGTGACCCGTGTAGTCGAGGTGCCCATCCGCCGGCAACAGAAACGTCGGCAGCGTGCTCGAGAGAAATGTCGTTCGATCCTGCCGGGTGTAATCGGATGTCGCAAAGAAGAATGTCTTGTCCTTGATGAGCGGCCCGCCGATCGAGCCGGAAAACTGGCTCAGTTTATCGGGTATGTCCACCGGACTGATCGATCGGAGCGTGCTGGGCGTGACGCAAGTCGTCACGGACGGTGCGCAAAAGTTCTTCGTCGTGAATGATGTCGACTGCATGTCCCCGGGACGATTCATGTACAGCCCTTCACCGTGCAGACTGTTCGTGCCGGACTTGGTGACGATGTTCAATGCAGGGCCGGCGGTCCAGCCGAATTCGGACGAGAACGCGTTCGAAAGCACCGTCATTTCCTGAATGGCGCCCAGCGGCACGGTGGCGATCATGGTCTGGCGGCCCCACGCTTCATCGTTGTTTGCGCCATCGAGCGTGGTGGTGGTCGTACGGCGTGAACCCGCGCCCGTGACGAAGTACGTCTGGTTGACGAATAGATCGCCGGTGCCCTTGGCTTGCCGGAAGGCTGCATTCAAGAGCGGAAGAGTCGATGCCTTGCGGCCGAGAATCGGTGTCTCGTCGATTTGCTGGCTGTCGAGCCGGCGGCCGATCTGCGGATCCGCGCGCACGCCTTCAACGGTGCCGTAAACGGTGACTTCAGCTCGCTCGGACCCGACGAGTAGCTTTACCGTCAGGGTTGCGGTCTCACCCGAGCGCAAGGTGATGCCTTTGACCTCTTCGTTGCCGAATCCTTCCTTGGATACGACTATCGTGTAGGTTCCCGTCAGCGACAGCCCCGAAATGGTGGCGCGACCGGCGTTTCCTGAGACGGCCCCGCGTACGGCGCCGGTCGCGGTGTTCACCGTTGAAACTTTAGCGTCCTTCACGACACCGCCGGCTTGATCGACCACGACGACGATCATCGTCGCTGTGTTAGGAGACTGCGCGGCGACTCGGAATGTAAGGGCACACAGCAAAATGATGAAAAGACGGGATGATCGAGACATTTTGGGCGGTCCGAGAAGCCTTAGATTACAACAAGCGCCTCTCTACTACCACAGATCGTAATTCGGAGGGATTACTGTATAAGCCGCTCGAGAAGCCTGTGCACGACCGAAAGCATGCCTGGCGGCAGCACTGCGGCAGCCAAACTTGCGGATAGTGCGGCGGCACATAAGTAAGGCATTCGCGACTGGTGGGTCTCCGCGGCCGGCGGGGAGTTGAGTAGACGGTCGACGCGCGTCGTAAGATCGTCATTGTCTGCCAGCAGAGGGGCCATCAACGCCGGTACCCGCGCAGCGACACCCAAGCGCGCGACCCGGACCAGCGCGGTGGCAAGCGCCAGGGAACGGCCTGCATCGCCGGCGACAGCTAAGTCGTCGGCGGCCCTTTCCATGAACCGGGCCCAGCCGCGTTCCAGCGGTCCGAACCCGCCGAGAAATGGAACTATGTCGGGTACCAACAGCAGCAAGAGACGCTTGAGATTGTCGCGCGATATCCAGTGGGCACGCTCGTGCTGGACGGCTGCGGCCAATTGGTCTGCGGAGAGTACGCGCACAACGTCGGGCGACAGGAAGAGACGCGGTTTTGTAATTCCGGCGATGACGAATAGGGAAGCCGCTCCGTCGATGACCCAGGCGGGTAAGAGTTTCTCCGGTATCTCTGTCTGATACCCAGCGCGTAGGCAATGCCGGAGGTAGCGATGGGACCTGGTCATCGCCAGTACGCCACGCGTCATGGAAGCGGCCCACACCAGGATCGCCAGGATCGAGCCGAACACCGAGAGCAGGCCGGCTTGTTCAGAAGTCGCGTCCCTGGGCTCCAACCACACATAGCTGGGGATACACAAACAGGCCACGATGAAAGCACTGAACCCCGCCGGAACCAGTCGCAGCGTGAGCAGCAAGCGGGCGGCCGCGCTCGGCCTCATCCGTGCCGCAATACGCATCGCCAACGGTGTTGCCAGCATGATCACCAGACCCAGCACCAGGTGAATAAGAAAGAAAGACGCCAGACACAGCAACAAGAGCTTGAGGAGATATGGGAGGGTCATGGCCTCACGCTCCGGCGGAGTTCCCGTCGTTTTATCTTGATCTTCCGTTCCAACTCCTCGAGAAGCGTTTCGTCGTGTTGGCCGACGGCGTCGACGAGGCACGAAATCAGCAATCCGCCCGTCGGCCGCGAGCCATCAAGAAAACCTGCCACCAACTCGCCGGCCCGCTCTTGCTCCCATTGCTGACGGGACAGACGGGGTGAATACAAGAACGCCCGCTCCGACTTCCGCCGGTTGAGAAGGCCCTTCTTAAAAAGGCGGTCCAGAGTCGTCATAATCGTGGTGTACGCCCTTGACCGCCGGAGGCTTTCGTTGACTTCATGGACGCTGCTCTCTCCTCGTACCCAAAGGATCTCCATGACGTTGACTTCCAGGTGCCCCAAGTCGAGGCGTGCCGAAGGTTTGTCGGTGGCGTACCGTTTGAAGAAGCGAATCATTGGCGTCGCGACTCTAAAGCCGGTGTGAACAAGGATACAGGCCCTGCTCGGACCATTTTAGCCTACCCGGGCGGCTTCTGGCGGGGCGCTTAGATCGTACTGGGCTAGTATGCAGCTTGACGAAAATCCTGCCGATAACTCATAATGTGAGAACAGGTTGTAGTGAGATTTTTCAAGTGAAGGTGTTACTAACCGTTAGAACCTTCACCTGGTTACAAGGATCATAATGTATCTGCGGGAGATTGCTCGTCTTTTTTCTCTCTTGATCGTCCTTTCGCTAGCTGGCGGATCGGCGTTTGCCGTTGCCCCTGCTAAATCCAAGAAACACCGCAAGACAATACGTACGGCGGCCTCCTCCGCGCTGCCAGTGAAGACCAAAGTGACTCCGCATCGTCCTGTGAGTCATCTGTCGAAGCTCCCGAAACAGAGATTCATTCGGAGCCCGTGGACGTCGCCGACGTTCGCCGATTCCACCGAAGGCGATTCTGTCGACGGCGAAGACTTGGTGGTGCGCCGCGCCGCGGTGGCCGCGCTCGGTCCTTACAACGGCAGTATCGTCGTAGTGGATCCCAAAAGCGGCCGGCTCCTGACAATCGTCAACCAGAAGCTGGCTTTCCAGAGCGGATTTCAGCCGTGCTCGACGATCAAAGTCGTGGCCGCGCTGGCTGGGCTCAACGAAGGGCTGATCGATCAGAACACGAAGTTTCGTATCACCCGCCGGCATTCCATGGATCTCACGGAGGCCCTCGCGCACTCCAACAATGCTTTCTTCTCGGCAGTTGGCTACAAGCTCGGCTACGACCGGATCATCCACTACGCGCAGATGTTCGGTTTGGGTGAGAAAGCCGGGCTGGGACTCGATCAGGAACAGCCGGGCACATTGGCGGCCACGCCTCCTTCCGATGGCGTCGGCATGATGACCAGCTTTGGCGAGGGCATCTACATGACGCCTCTCCAATTGGCAGCGGTGATGGCGTCGGTAGCCAACGGTGGAACGCTTTATTATCTGCAGCACCCTAAGTCCAAAGACGAAATCGAACAATTTGTACCGCGCGTTAAGAGAAGGCTTGCAATCGTGCAGTGGGTGCCTGAAGTCAGGCCAGGAATGATGGGGGCAGTCGAATACGGCACGGCCCGCAGGGCAGGATACGTCGCCAAAGAGCCCATCTTCGGAAAGACGGGCACTTGCACCGATGGCCGCTCGCCCACACATCTCGGCTGGTTCGGATCGTTCAACGAACTCGGCGACAATAAGCTGGTGGTCGTGGTTTTGCTTACCGGCGGCCATCAAGTGAACGGCCCCGTGGCCTCGGGCGTGGCGGGCGCGGTGTACAAGAACCTTTCCGTCGAAAATTATTTCGCCCAGTCGCACACAACGTCGCCACTCGCGCTGGTTTCTACGCAGTCCTGCTGTAATTAGTTCAGAAGTGTTCTCGCAGTTCCTGGAAACTTTCCAGCCTCAATAGGCGGCCGCTCCCGTCCTGTACTTCTTCGTGCTCCAGCCGCCAGGTGTGTTTGTGTGGAACGAACACGGCATTGATACCGGCCGCGAGCGCTGGATTGATATCCGACTTGGGCGAATTCCCGACCATCCAACTCCGCACGGGATCCAGGCTTCGCTCCCGGATCAATGCCGAATACGACCGCGCATCTTTCTCCTTCACGATGGCGGTGTGGCCGAAATAGATCGCCAGCCCGGAGCGGTCGAGCTTGAGTTTTTGCTCCTCGGGATTGCCTTTGGTGAACAACATCAGGTCATGCCGCACGGACAGGTATTCGAGCGTGCCCTCCACACCTGCGATCACCTCGATGGGATGATGCAGGATCTGCTCGGTGAAGCTCATGATCTTCGGCAAATCCTCCTGGCGAACGTCTCGCTCCGCCAGTTTGTGATAGCACTCGATCAGGTTCCTGGCGAAGTTCGCGGTCCCGTAGCCGTGGATCTTGCTGTTGACGGTCTCAATTTCATCCAACACCGCGCGCACTTCGGCGGGCGACATGCTCGAGTGCGCCAGAAAATCGCAGAAGTCGTCGAAAGCGCGCTCGAAGTAGATGTTGTTTTCCCAGAGCGTGTCGTCGGCGTCGATAATCAGGTGCTGGCGATCGCGGATCTTCACACGCCCGGCGGCCACTTGGCATGTCCATTGGTGGGAGCGACCGCGCGCACGTGCTGGATCTGGCGCTGCCGGGAAGTGTAGTTGGGGAAGAAATCGGCGAGCTGCCGCATACGATCGGCTTCCGAGCGCGTGGCCAGCAGCACTTGCCGGAAGTCGAGGTCGGGCACCACCTGCGCCAGTTGAAAACTGAGCTGCGGATCAGTCAGCTCCGGATCGCGCGGCGCTTCGTTTTCGGAAAGCTTGCGGATGTCGTTGTACGCTTCCATCACGCGCTTGCGTACTTCCGGAGTGATCGGATCGGAGGTTTCGTCATCGAAGAACTCCACCGCGCCACGCAAATACGGCTTCTCGTCGTTCAAAAGAATGATTTCGAAGCGGCGGCGGCCAACCGTAAGAAGATCCATCCGGCCGTCCGGATATTTCTTGACGATCTTTTCGATGGATGCGGTGCAGCCAGTGTTGACGATGCCCTTCTCGCCCGCCAGAACGACGCCGAATTCCGACTTGCCACGCATCACCTCGCCGATCATGGTCTTGTAACGCTCCTCAAAAATATGGAGCGGCAACGTGGTTCGCGGAAACAGGACGACCTGGAGAGGGAAAAGCGGCAACAGCTCTTCCTGCATGTGTACTATTATGGCTTCTTACCCGTCGGAGATGCATTCCATGGTTGAGCGCGGCCTCTCTCGCAAGGCACGCACCAAATGATACTGAAGCTCAAACGCACGCCTGGCATTTACCTGGTGGGTTTCATGGCTTCCGGCAAAACGACGATCGGCCGATTGCTTGCCCACGAGCTGGGCTGGGCCTTCGCCGACGTAGACGAGGATATTGAATCCGCGCAAGGCCGCTCCATCGCGCAGATCTTCGACAGCGAGGGCGAAGCTGAATTCCGGAAAATCGAGCAAGCCGCGGTCCGCCAACGAGTGGGTGAGGTGATGCGTGGAAAACCGATGGTAGTGGCTTTGGGCGGCGGCTCGTTTGCTCATGAGCCGACCAATGCGCTGCTGCTCGAGAATGGCGTGACTATCTGGCTGGATTGTACCTGGGCGAAAGTTTGTGAGCGCGTCGAAGGCGCCACACATCGCCCGCTGGCACGCGACCCCGCGAAGTTCAAAGCGCTTTATGAGGACCGCCGCGCGGCATATGAAAAGGCCGAGTATCGAGTCGCGATCGACTCGGACGATCCGGCGGCTATCGTGGCAGCAATTCTCAAGCTGCCGATTTTCTAGACGGCATGGCCTCCGCCTTGTCGCGCGACATTCTCCGAGTTCTCAAAGCCGCACTGAAGGCCGCAGCACCGGGAGAAGCTGTGCGGCGCCACGTTCGGATTTCGGGCGCCGTGCTAACGGCCGGCCGCAAGCGATACCAGCTCGACTCGTTTCGAAATATTTACGTTATCGGCGCCGGGAAAGCGGGCGCGACGATGGGCCAGGCCGTCGAGCGGTTGCTCGGTGG
>JACXTT010010991.1_pt1 | contig 12148 bp, 15 predicted proteins | sample 9270951 | NCBI WGS metagenome assembly JACXTT01 (sample SAMN15532306, study PRJNA645909) | rock metagenome | isolation source: weathered quartz diorite | place: Puerto Rico | collected 2017-06-21 | reverse complement strand
GAATTCCGAGACGGCTCGGCAACTCTGAATCGCGTTAGCATAGACACGCCGCAAGAGGTCGAGGGCTACCGCCACGGCGGCATCCTGCAATACGTGCTGCGGCAACTGCTGGCGGGGAAATAATCTCCCTTGCGGCGTGATATCGTATGTGGTACTATCCAATAATGGGAAGCCGGCATGGCAAAAATGAAATACACGCTGTTGCTTCCCTTAAACTACAACGATGGATCCGCCGTCCCGCGCCACGTGCGCAACCGGATCCTCGACGAGATCTTTGAGCTTGCGGATGGGTATGGTCAGGCCGGTGAGGTGACAGGCGCCTACCGAATGAAGGACCGATCAAAGAAAATCGATCGCTCCTTGATCATTTGGATCGGTATTCGCGTGAACCAGAAGTCGGCACTGAAGCGACTTGTCGCCAAGTTCGCCCGTGAGTTGGGCCAAGAGGCTCTGTACCTCGAACGCACCGGCAGCACCATCGAGTTCGTTCGGCCGCTGCCTCCGGAGAATGACCAATGAAAACGAAACCCGGCGAGTTGTTGAAGGTGGCTCAGCGCGAAGCTGCAAACGTGACGACGTGGGCCGATCTGTCCAATTTCTTGTTCGATCCGGACGACGGGCTTATTAGCAAGGCCTATCCAGTCGGCCCGGAACGCAGCAAGTTCATGAAATCTCCGGAGTACAAGGCGATTCGCCAGCTCATCGATGACGTGGAAGATCGCACGGGGCTCGTTGAAGGCGCCGTGCCGAAGAAGAGTGGAAAGTTCGTAGTCCGACTGCCGCGTTCCTTGCACGCTGCTCTCGAAGCGGAGGCCGAGCGCGAAGGGGTGAGCCTCAATCAGCTCGTCGTGGCCAAGTTGTCGTTGCCGCTATCCGATTTGTTGCCTTCGCAACTCGCTACATGATTGACCGGCTACGCGACGAACTGGTGGGACGGCGCCATGAGTTCAAATCTCCCGGATCGAATCGAGATCTTCACCTGCTGGACCGGCTTCGCCGATCCACCGATGCGCGTGGCAAAACTTGTCGTCGCGCATCGGGGAGATCATTATTCACGCCATTACGTTCCTGGAGGCGATCTGGTTCGGATCGGAACGGATTGCATCCGTGAGCTTCTACGTGCGTTGAATCGCCCCCACGTGCCGGCTCTTGAGCTGAAGTTGTTTGACATTCCCGAGCCTGTACTTCGCTCACACTTCGGATCGATGTGGACGGACGACTCACCCTCCCACCTCGTCGTCGTGAGTTTTTCGAGCGGCCGCAAAGTATCGATTCGCGCGACAACACAACACGCCTTCATGCTTCCGTTGTCAATCACGGACGATCGCAACGCTGTGGAATCGCTGACCTATGATCCTCGCCTTAGCAAAGCAATCGCAGACTTGATGCCGCGTGGTTATTTGGACAAGGAACGGCTGGCAGGCAACTCCAGCATGCTTGAGTACGACCTTCGTGAATGGAACAAAGATAGCGCGGAGCAGACCGCTGAGTCTGCGAGAGTGCCGGTCATGATCGATCCGGCCGCCATGAAGGAAGGGTTCGATGAGGTGTTTCGAATCTTGAACAACGAGGAATCTCCGGCCGAAAAAGCCGAGGCTGAGCGCACCGGTAAGTTATCAGAACGGTTGCTCCGACGAATCACCATCAATGATATGCAACGGTTGCTTGCACGCGGCGCAGATCCCTGTGTTTCCGACGACGTGGGCCAAACGGCGTTGATGCACGCAGCCTATCCGCCTTTTGATCGCGACAAATTTCGCCTGCTCGTCAACGCAGGGGCGAATGTTGACGCTCGCCGTAACGACGGTTTTACCGGCTTGCACATCGCGAGCTCAGGCGGCGAGGTTCGGGCCGTTGCCGAATGGTTGCAGGCCGGCGCGGATGTCCACGCGCGTGCCCCGCATGATGCAACGGCATTGACGCATGGAGCAAGTTGGTCCGAAATCGTAAGATTATTGCTCGACGCCGGTGCACCCGTGAATGCTGTCGATCAGGATGGACACTCGGCAATCGTCTACGCGATCTTGAAACAGTGTCGGGTTCAGCCCGACCAGCAAATTCTCGCGATGAAAATGTTGCTCGAAGCCGGGGCCGATATCAATCGGGCTGACCATGCAGGCCTCACGTCGCGTGAACACGCGCGCCAGATGCTTGCGCGTACCCGTCTGGAGGATGAAGTTGTTCGTGCGTGCAACCCGGGGATCGATCGATCAAATGAATTCATGGAAGCGCCATTGCGAATGGCCGAATCGGTTGTGCGGTTAGTTGAATCCTGAGGCGAATGAGGGAGAATTCAACGTGCGTACTTTAGCTGTCAAGTGCATGCTTGGTTTCGTCGCCGTCGTCGGCGTCTACGTCCTCCTTCCCGACGTCGAACTCGCCGACGCCAAGGAGAAAGCGAAAAAGAAGAAACCCGGCGTCGAACTCACCTTCCCACCCAAGTTGCCGGACGGCAAGGACATCGTCACCGTCACCTCCGACGACTTCCTCAAGGCCCCGGATACCATCGCCAAGGACGTGCTCATCGCCAAGACCGCGCCCACGGTTGACTTCATGTACTATCCGGGCCAAACCTACGAAGCGAAGATCTGGTCCAACTGGGGCGATGGCCTCGCGGTCAACGGCAAGTATTACTCCTCCATCGGCGATCACAACGCACCGAAGGGCAACGCCTTCGTGTACGAATACGATCCGGCCAAGAAAGCGCTGCGGCTCCTGACCGATATCGCCAGCTTGCTCGGCAAACTCCTCTACCTGCCGGGCAAAATTCACGGCCGGCTCGACATGGGCAAGGATGGCTGGCTCTACTTCTCCACCCACCGCGGCGCCACCAACGTCACCAATGACAAGTTCGAATACCAAGGCGACTGGATCATCAAGTGCGACCCGAAGACCGGCAAAGCCGAGGTCGTCGCGCACGGCCCGGTCCCCAAACACTGCATCCCCAACAGCGTGCTCGATCCCGAGCGCATGATCTTCTACGGCGGCACCGCGCCGGGGAGCGGCAAGGATGACATCAACGGCGTGCAGTTCTTTGCCTATGACGTTGTCAAGAAAAAGCTGCTCTACTCCTGCCCCGACGGTCCGCCGCGCTACATGATCCTCGCCAACTCGACCGGCAAGGTCTACTACGTCCCCGGCAGCGACGGCAACGTCGGCCCCATGATGCGCTACGATCCCGCCAAACCCGGCGACGCTCCCACAAAAATCGGCGCCCAGCTCGGCCTGCGCTCCGCGACCCAGGAATGCGACAACGGCATCGTCTATACCGTCTCCAAGGGGAGCGCCAAGGCCGGCAAGACGATGATCTATTCCTTCAACACCAAGACCGAGGAAGCCAAGGAGATCGGCCCCGCCGCCGTCGGCACGCAGGACTACATCACCTCGATCGACGCCGACAAGGCCGGCCGTTATCTCTACTACGTCCCCGGTGCGCATGGCCGCAGCGAGAACGACGGCAGCGCGGTCGTACAGTTCGACACCAAGACGAAGACGCGCAAGGTGATCGCATTCCTTTCGCCGTACTTCAAGGACAAGATTGGCGCGATCCCCACGGGAACCTTCAGCACGGCTCTCGATCCCGCCGGCGACAAGCTCTACATCACCTGGAACGTGAAACGCGGCGCCGCGGCGTGGGATTGCTGTGGCCTGACGGTGATTCACATTCCGGAAGCGGAACGGCGGCCGTAGCGCTTCGTAGGGACAAGCTGCCAGCTTGTCCCAATGTCGTCAAGAACGCATGGGGCCTAACAGGGACAAGCTGGCAACTTGTCCCTACGGCAAATCCGTGGCCGTGATAGCACCAAAGCTTTCAACAATTTCCTTTTCACTTGGCCGAGCCAGTTGCACCAACACCTTGCCAACGCGCATGAACACCAGGTTCGGCCAAAGCTTGACTCGAAATGAGCGCCCCAGCGGCCTGCCCTTGCCGTCGTATATCTTGATGTGCCGCACTTCCGGGAACCGCTCCAGTAAGTTTTGCAAGGTCGGTTGCACCACCTGACAATGCGGGCACCACGGAGCGCCGAACTCGATCAGGAGCGGCCCGGCAATGGCATCGATCTCAGCTCGCGTAGGCTCCACGTCGGCGTATTCGGAAGTAAAGAGCATCTGCGCCTTCTCGTAGGAACAAGCTGCCAGCTTGTTCCTGAGGTGCCGGTTGCTCCCTGTCGCTCAGGGACAAGCTGGCAGCTTGTCCCTACAGTTTTGTCGGCTCCGTTATTGTCAGTCGTTGCTTACTCATCACATTGGGCGACACCAAACTCGATCCGCCTGGGAATTGAACCTCGACATTAACTAGTTCGATGTTGTTCAATCCGAAATGACAAATCGCTTCCTGGCCGCTGGCGTAGCCGTAGCCGGTGGTGATCTCCTGAAAGCCTAGCAGCGTTTTCGTCTTTGGATGATAGACACTCACCTTGGCGCCGATGCCCATGCGGTTCATCTTCTTGCCGACGACCCGCACGTCGAGCCACGACTTCGGCTCGGATTCGTTGCGCATCAGCCGGCAATGGTTGCCCTGGAACCAGTTGACGAGGAACAGATCGATCCGGCCATCGCCGTCGAAGTCGAGCGACGGGCCGGCGGGGAAGTAGGCCATGCCCGCACTCCCCTCGCCCTTGGACGGGGGACTGAACGGCTGCGGCGGCGCAAACCGCGGCAGGCCGTCCTTGATGCCCAGGTTGCGATAAATCAACGGCGTGATGTTCCCCTTCTCGTCGATCCACGCGGCCGAGGTGTAGATGTCGGGCAGGCCGTCGTTGTCGAAATCCTGCACCTCGACGTGCGGACACTTGACCGGCACGATTTCGTCGAGGCCGACCTCCTTGGTCACATCGCGGAACTGCGGGATGCCGTCCTTCAGGCCGTCGTTGATGAACACCTTGTTGCGGCACTTGACGTGATGGCTGGTGACGATCAAATCGAGCAGCCCATCGTTGTTGATGTCGGCGAACACCGCGCCGCACGGCCAATCGCTGTTGTTGAACGGCTTCCATTGCAAGACGCCGCGCAGCTCGACGGCTTCGCGATACGTCGTCTTGCCGTCTTTGACCTGACTGAGGAACAATCGATTGCTGTGGGCGACGAAGATATCGGGCCGGCCGTCGCCGTTGAGATCGGCGATGGCGCAGCCCAGACCGTAAATGTCCTCCGGCAGGCCGACTTCCTTGGTCACGTCCGTGAACTGCATGTTGCCCTTATTGCGAAACAGCCGGCAGCTCGGCCCCTTGATGAACTTGTCCTCGACGACGAAGAGATCGAGCAAGCCGTCGCCGTCGTAATCGAGGACGCCGATGTTGCGCGCCGTCCGTAGCGACTTGGGGCAAGCGCCGCTCGATTCGGAAACGTCGGTGAACTTTCCCTTGTCGTTCTTGAAGAGCTGGGCGTAGCGCAACTGAGCCGACTTCTGTGGCTCCTGGTCCTTGCCTGACTTGCCCTTGGTGTTGTTGGCCGCATAGAGATCGAGATTGCCGGAGTTGCGCAGATCGGCAAAAACGGCCCCCGACGTTCGGCCAAAATAGCTGACGACCGGTTGATCGACGATCTCGAACTTGCCGTTGCCGAGGTTGCGGAAGAGGTAATTCTTGACCGGCCCCTTGGCGGGTTTGTACTCGGAGTCAGGCCGATCGCAGAACCCGCCGACGTAGATATCAACCTTGCCATCGCCATCGAAATCGCCGACGGCGGCGCCATGGCCCATGATGCCGGCGAGCGGCTCGTAAAGGCCGGCGGTTTTGGTGACGTCGCGGAATTTGATCTGGGCGTGGGTGGCGCTAACGAGCAGCGGGCAAGCGAGGATGAAGGCGGCGAGGGTGTGGGTGTGTGGGTTCCTCATAGGAATACTCATTATTCGTATGTCTTGTGTTCAATACTCCAGTACGCACCGCAGTGCGGACATCTATCGCCTGCATGCGAACTCAGCGACACCGTCTTTCTGCACCGTCCACATTCCTTCGTTGAACTCAGGTTTTTGTAGCCTCCACTCGAGTGCTTGAATCCAAGCACATGAAAGATTAATTGAAAAAATGTAAACGGCAGAACCAAAGAGAGCCCGCTCAAAACAAGACTGACATCAAAAAGGCGTGTCGACCTGCCATCAATCAGGAAAATGCACAAGGTGACGATAGACATTCCGAGGCTTGCAACAATCCCCACAATTCCAAGAGTAAGTAAGCAGATTCCATTTTTTCGTTCCGCCATTGACGCAGTCACTTTAAGTCTCCGGATCGCCGTGTCCAAAATCCGCGTGCAGAAGGGGCGGCGTAAAACGAGATAGACCCCAAGAAGCAAAAGCGGGAACAGAATCAACGCGATCGGAAGCCGCCACATGACAAACCTTTGAATGAGGCAGTTTGGTAATCTCACAAACCCTCTCGACATCGACCGCGAATTCTATTGTCCCTGATCCGGAACAATCGGCAAATCACGCACGCGGTGCCGACCGTCCTCGACAACTATGATTGCCCCCTTCTCAAGTGCGTCGGCGTCCGTCGCCAATACCGCGGCAAGGCGCTGTTGGACGAATGAAACGCGCGTATTGTTCAGTCGAAAAAGAACAACGCTGACCACCGAGACGCCTGCCGACGCCAGAATCTCTCCGAAATCCAAGTCGAATGTAAGTACCACACGATTTTCAGCAATCGCCTTGGCAAAAATGGCTGGATCCGCTGCGCGGTGCAATCCTTGTTCGCGCAAATGGACAGCGTCGTGGCCCTGAGAGCGCAGCCAATCGATGATCCCTTGGGCGACGCCCATGTCGGCGAGGAATCGCATCCAGAAGCCCTCAGGCGCTGCGGTTTCGTTCCTGGGTTAACCACGCCGCATACTGCAGCGATTGGCGGATATCGTCGAGCTCGAGATCGGGGTATTCGGCCAGGATTTCGTCGAAACTGGCGCCGTGGGCGATCTGTCCGACGATAATCGAGACCGGAATGCGCATTCCGCGGATACTTGCCCGACCGCCAAGAATGTCCTTGTTAAACGTGATCCGGTCAAACATAGCAGGGGCCTCAATGTCCATGGCGCCGACGAATGCATTGTATCAGGCCGCCGCCAATCACAAATCGTAATAGCCACGGTTGCCAACACGCCCACGATTACGAAGATAACACTTCCCGCCACCGAACGCCATCTTATTCCGAAAGGCCGCCATGATCATTTTCGACGCACATCTCGATCTCGCCTGGAACGCCATCGACTGGAACCGCGACCTCATGTGGACCTGCGAGCAGATTCGCAAGTACGAGACCGAGGTCGGCATGATCGACAAGGGTCGCTGCTGCAATACGGTGTCGTTTCCCGATCTGCGCCGCGGCAAGGTCATCATCTTCATCGCGACGCTGTTGCCGCGGATTTTGCGCATCGGCGCCATGCCGGCGATTCAGCGTTTCAACAATATGGTGTCGGCGTATGGCCATGCGTATGGCCAGCTCGCGTATTATCGCGGCATGTGCCAGCAGGGGCATCTGCGCTGGCTCAAGGATTGGCCGGCGGTGGATGCGCACATCAAGGAATGGAAGGCCGACGAGGAATCGAAGACGCTGCCGCTCGGCTTCATCCTCAGCATGGAAGGCGCCGACTCGATCCTGCGGCCCGATCAGGTGCAGGAATGGTTCGACGCCGGCCTGCGCATCGTCGGCCCGACACACTACGGCGTCAGCCCGTATGGCCACGGCACCGCAACCGAAGGCGGCTTCTTCGAGCAAGGCCCGGCTCTCCTGCGCGAGATGGAACGCGTCGGCATGATCCTCGATGTCACGCACCTTTCCGATCAATGTTTCGACGAGGCGATGGATCTCTATCACGGTCCAATGCTCGCCAGCCATCACAACAACCGCACCTTGACACCGAATCAACGTCAGCTCACTGACGATCAAACCAAGCGGCTGATCGAACGCGGCGCCGTCATTGGCCATGCCCTCGACACCTGGATGATGATCCCCAACTGGGTGCGCGGCGAGACGACGACATTCGTCCCGCTGGAGAAAATCTGCGATCACATCGACCGCGTCTGCCAGATCGCCGGCAACGCCAAACACGCCGCCATCGGCACCGACCTCGACGGCGGCTACGGCCGCGAGCAATCGCCGGGCGATCTCGATACCATCGCCGATCTACAGAACATCCCCGGCTATTTGAAGAAGCGCGGATACACCGACGCTGATATCGAAGGCATCATGCACGGCAACTGGCTGCGGTTTTTCAAGGACGCGTGGCAAGCCCGTAGGTGAGCGCAGCGAACCTGCGGGGTGTTGACGCGCGACTCCACGGGCTCGGAGTACCTCACCCGTGGGCTTGAGTGGGTAATATCATGGGCATGGATCAAAAAGTAATCTTCGCGCCCGAGAAATCCCCGACGTGGCGGGCACTCGTCGAACTGCTCGCGCAACGCAAGCTCTCCTTGCAGATGCGCATGATCGACGGCCAACTCGCCTTCCCCGACGAGGCGCCGCCGGACGCCTGGCGCGAGCTGCGCGTCGGCACGTCGGCCGGCATGATCACGCTACGCCGTGAGGCCGACGGCATCACGCTCGTCATCTGGGGCAACGCCGACGAGAACCTGCTCCGCGACTGGAATGCATTGGCGGCGGCGCTCCGCGAGTTGGTTGAACGGTAGCCGAGCGGCATCACACCGCGACCACATCGCTTAAGCGCGCGATCGCCACGATCTCCGCACGCATCAGCAACAGCTTCTTGCGATTGCGCTTGATGCCGGTGGCGGCGGACGCGGCAACGTAGTTCTCACGCGTCGTCTCGGTGTCGCGCAGGTCGTGCAAGTCGGCGTTGCGCAACTCCAGGTAATCGGGCGTCACCATCGTCAGCTTGCCCATACAAACGAAGGCGCTGCGCAGATCGATCACCACGATTTCTCCGATCAGCTTGTCCATCGTGCGTTTCCACTTCGATCTGGATTGGTAAACTGAATAGGTAGCCAACCCACTATTATTCTGATCGATGAACCGCCGATGTCAACCGCACCGCTTGCCGCCGCTGAACGATATTACCAGGAAGCGATTGCGCGCTTGCCGGGACTGTTGCAGAACCAGCGGCCTGCCCTCGATCGCGCCGCCGCTCTATGCACGGACGCCATGGCCGCAGACGGCTTGGTGCATCTCTTCGGCTGCGGCCATAGCCGGATGATGTGCGAGGAGATGACGCCGCGCCAGGGCTGTTACGTCGGCTGGCACACCATCGTCGAACTGGGTCTGACGTTCCACAACGTCATCGTCGGCCCGAACGGCCTGCGGCAAAGCCTGCACCTGGAGAAGACACTCGGTTATGCCGAGCAGATTTTGCGCAACTTCGCGTTCGGGCCCAAGGATGTCTTGATCGTGATTTCGACGAGCGGCATCCGCGAGGTTGTCATCGAAATGGCCGAGGGGGCGAAGCAACGCGGCCTATCAGTGATCGCATTGCTGAGCGTGGCCCATTGCGAACAAGCGAAGCCGGCCCATCCATCGGGCAAGAAGCTGATGGATATCGCCGACGTGGTACTCGACAACGGCGCTCCGATCGGCGATTCGCTTTTGACGATCGAGGGCTGCAAGAACAAGACCGGCCCGTTCAGCACGCTCGGTGGCGCTCTGGTGATGAACATGCTGCGCTGCGAGGTCGCCCAGCGTCTGATGGACCGCGGCATCGAGCCGGTGTTTTTGCCGAGCCATCAGTTTGTGGGCAGCCGAAACGTGGAGGAGCAGTTGGAGTACTTTTACGCGCAATATGCGAAGCGGGTGGCGCCGTTGTATGGGCGGCAGGGATGATTGGATTGGGTTCGTTAGCGCTCGCGTGGCGCCATGCGGGCGCTAAACGAAGAGGCGGGTTCATGTCGAATCGGCTTGCGAACAAACGTTGCCTAATCATCGGCGGGACGACTGGCATCGGCCTCGCCGCCGCGCGCCGCTTTCTGGAGGAAGACACGCGCCTCGTCATCGCCGGCTTGGACAGCGGCGCCGTGCAGCAATTGAAAGGCGATTTCCTGCTTCGTTCCTGCGACGTGACTGCCGAAACGCAAGTTGAATCACTGTTCGCGGAGAGCGTCAAGCACATGGGTGGCCTCGATGTTCTCTACCACGTCGCCGGCAGCAGCGGACGCAAGCACGGCGACGGGCCGCTTCACGAATGCACCGACGCCGGCTGGCAGGCAACGATCGACGCGAACCTTAAGAGCGTCTTCCTGACCAACCGGGCGGCGGTCCGGCAATTCTTGAAGCAAGGCTCGGGTGGTACGATCTTGAACATGTCAACCGTCCTCGCGTTCTCGCCAGCGCCGCATTATTTCGATACCATCGCCTACGCGGCTAGCAAAGGCGGCATCATTTCCATGAGCCGGCAGGCGGCGGCGCGGTACGCAATCGATAAAATTAGGATCAACGTGCTCGCTCCCGGTTTGATCGACACACCGATGGCGGCCCGCGCCGTGACCGATCCGGCTATTGCTGCCTTCTTGCAATCGAAACAGCCGCTCGGGCCGGGCGCCGGCAAGCCCGACGACTGCGCGGACGCGGCGGTCTTTCTGTGCAGCGATGAGGCGAAGTTCATCACCGGCATCGTGCTGCCGATCGACGGCGGCTGGAGCATCAGCGACGGGCAATGGAACAACGCATGAGTTCGCAAGAGGAAATCGTCGTCGCCGACCCGCATGCGCTGGCGGACTGCTGCGCCCGCCTGGCGAAAACCACGCATCTCGGCTTCGACACCGAGTTCGTCGGCGAGGAGACCTACGAGCCGGACCTCTGCTTGATCCAGGTCTCGACGCCCGACGCCCTTTTCCTGATCGATCCGCTGAGTGCCGGCCCGCTCGATGCGTTCTGGCGTCTGCTGGTCGAGCCGGCCCGTACGGTAGTGGTCCATGCGGGGCGTGAGGAAGTTCGCATGTGCCAGCGCGGGAGTGGGCAGACGCCGGGCAACTGGTTCGATCTGCAAATCGCCGCCGGGCTGGTTGGATTCAACTATCCAATGGGGCATGGCGCGCTCGTCTATCAATTGCTCGGCACCCAACTCTCCAAGGGCGAAACGCTCACCGAATGGCGGCATCGGCCGTTGACCGAATCGCAACTGACGTACGCTTTCGACGACGTGCGCTTCCTGCTTCTCCTCTGGCAACGGCTCGACAAGCGCTTGGCCGACCTGGGCCGCGTCGATTGGGCCCGGCAAGAATTCGCGCGTTTCATCACACTGGCGCTGCCGGGGGGTACGACCCAGCCGGTCGCGCTGGACAAATGGCGGAAGCTGAAGGGAATCGGCGTGCTCGACCGCAAACGGCTCGCGCTGGTGCGCGAGATGTTCTGCGCGCGCGAGGTTATCGCCGCTCAGATTAACCGGCCGCCGCGGGTGCTGGTGCGCGACGACCTGCTCATCGAGGTCGCGCGCCGCAATCCGAAGTCGCCGGATGAGGTGCAGACGATGCGCGGCATGGCCAAGCGATTCGTGCAGCCGCTGTGGGAGGCGATCGAGCGTGCCCGCAGGCTGCCGAGCGATCAGCTGCCGAAGGTGATCGAGCGTGAACAAGATCGGCCGCAGGTCGCCCTCGTCGTGAATGTGCTCGGCGCGATTCTCAACGATCTGTGCGCTCGCGAAAAGCTTGCGGTGAGCCTGACGGCGACGGTAAGCGACCTGCGCGACCTGGTGCGTGCGAAAATGCAAAAGGACGAGCCGTCGGCAACGAATCTCTTGCTGATGGGCTGGCGCAAGGAATTCGTGTTGCCGATCTTGCTGGACGTGCTCGAAGGCAAGCGCAGTCTGCGCATTTCGAGTTTGCAGGCGGAATCGCCGTTCGTGCTGGAATGATTTCGCAGGGACAAGCAGCTTGCTTGTCCCTGAATTACCATCATGATCGGGGTTGCGTAGGGACAAGCAGCTTGCTTGTCCCTGAATTACCGTCATGATCGGGGTTGCGTAGGGACAAGCAGCTTGCTTGTCCCTGAATTACCGTCATGATCGGGGTTGCGTAGGGACAAGCAGGCTGCTTGTCCCTACGGTAAGACTATCGAGCGGAGGACTACCCGTGCCAGTTCTGGAAACGAACGAATTGCGCAAACGCTATGGCCGGATCGAAGCCCTCGCCGGCGTGACGCTCAAGGTGGAGCAGGGCGAAATCTATGGCCTGCTGGGGCAAAACGGCGCCGGCAAGACCACGCTCGTCAAGATA
>JACXTT010010990.1_pt1 | contig 12149 bp, 7 predicted proteins | sample 9270951 | NCBI WGS metagenome assembly JACXTT01 (sample SAMN15532306, study PRJNA645909) | rock metagenome | isolation source: weathered quartz diorite | place: Puerto Rico | collected 2017-06-21 | reverse complement strand
TCCTTCACTTCACTTTTTAACGGATAAAAGGTACCCCATGGCTTCATTTTTTTGCCCTTGCCCCCGCGGCATGGAAGCGGCGCTGGCCGAGGAACTGGTCGAAATTGCCCAGCTGTCCACCACCATGAAGGTGCACAACCAGGTGCCGGGCGGCGTGCACGCCTCCGGCCACCTGCTCGACACCTATCTGATCAATCTGCACTCGCGCATCGCCTCGCGCGTGTTGCTGCGCATGGCGCAGTCGAGCTACGCCAACGAGAACGACATTTATGACCTCGTGCTGGCCCAGCCCTGGGAAGACTGGTTCGGCGTGGATCACACCATCCGGGTCGATGTCACGGCCGTCAAATCGCCCCTGCGCAGCCTGGAATTCACCACCCTGAAAATCAAGGACGCCGTCTGCGACCGCTTCCGCGACCAGTTCAACAAGCGCCCCTCGGTCGATACCCGCGAGCCGGACATCCGCATCGTCGGCTTTCTGGACCAGCGCAACTTCACCATCTATCTCGACACCTCCGGCGAAGCGCTGTTCAAGCGGGGCTGGCGCGAAGAGACGGGCGACGCGCCCCTGCGCGAGAACCTCGCCGCCGGCATGCTGCGCGTATCGGGCTGGAAGCCTGGCACTGTGCTGTTCGATCCCATGTGCGGCTCCGGCACCATCCTGGTCGAAGCAGCCCAGATGGTGGCGGGCATCGCCCCGGGTGCGCGCCGCAGCTTTGCCTTTGAAAAGTTCAACGCCTTCAAAGCCGCCCCGTGGCAGGCCATGAAGGACGCCGTCAAGCGCAACCCGCTGCCCGCATCGCCCACCATCTTCGGCAGCGACATTTCGGGCGACATGGTCGCCATGACGCGCCACAATCTGAAAGTGGCGGGGATCGAATTCGAGGTCCCTTTAAAACAGATCGAGGCGCAGGAAGTCAAGCCGCCCCTCGATCATCCCGGTATCCTGCTCACCAACCCGCCTTACGGTGAGCGCATCGGCGTGCGCGGCGACAGTACCATCGCGCCGGACGAAATGGCCACCGCCTTCTATGCGTCGCTGGGCACCACCCTGAAACAGCGCTTCGCCGGCTGGACCGTGTTCCTGTTCACGGCCGACCTGTCCTTGCCCAAGCTGCTGCGCCTGAAGGAAGCGCGAAAGACGCCGTTTTTCAACGGCGCCCTGGAGTGCCGCCTGTTCCGCTTCGATATGGTGGCCGGCTACAACCGCCGCGAAGAGGCCAAGCCGAAGCCGGTGGAAGGTCAATAAGGATGTTCCCGGAGCCGCCCGCCAGTCTGCCCAAGGACCCCGTCGTCCCGATTCCCCTGCCGCCCGTGCACCGCATTGCGATGCTCGGTTCCGGCGCACTGGCGATGCTGCTGGCGGGGCTGTCGATGCTGGGGCCCTTCTCGATCGACGCGTACCTGCCCGCCTTCCCGAACATCCAGGCCGACCTGCACGCCAGCGCCATCGAGGTGCAGCAGACCCTGTCGGCCTATATGCTGGCCTTTGCCGGCATGGTGCTGTGGCACGGCGCCCTGGCCGACGCCTTTGGGCGCCGCAAGGTGATCCTGGTGGCGCTGATCGTGTTCGCCATCGGTACTTTCGGCTGCGCTGCTTCCCACTCGGTGCACTACCTGTGGGTGTTTCGTATCATGCAAGGCGTGTCGGCCGGGGCGGGCGTGGTGATCGGCCGCGCCATCATCCGCGATTTATACACCGATGCGCCGGCGGCGCGCCTGCTCTCGCTGGTGACGATGATATTTTCCATCGCGCCCGCGGTGGCGCCCGTGCTGGGCGGCTTGATCGTCAAGTACACGGACTGGCGCATGATCTTCCACTTTTTGCTGGTGTACACGCTGCTGCTGTTCCTGGTGTGCTGGCGCTATCTGCCGGAGACCCTGCCGGTGGACAAACGTCAGGCGTTCAATCCTGGCTACCTGGCCCGCAATTACTCGGACATTTTCAAGTCGCCCCTGTTTCACCTGAAGTCCGGCGTCATCGCGTGTAATTTTGCGGGTCTGTTCCTGTTCATCACGGCGGCTCCCGTCATGCTGCCAGTCCACCTGCACCTGGGGCCGGACCAATTTGCCTGGCTGTTCGTCCCCACCGTCTCGGGCATCTTCCTGGGTGCGCTGGCCGCCAACCGGTTCGCGGGCCGCATGACGTTTGCGCGCCAGATCGGCATCGGCTTTACGTTTTTGCTGGCGGCGGCCGGCGTCAATGTCGCGTATCACTTGTGGTTTCCGCCGGCGGTGCCGTGGAGCGTGCTGCCGATGTTCTTCTATACTTTCGGGATGTCGATCGTGGCGCCCGGCGCGACCCTGCTGACCTTGGACCTGTTTCCCCACATTCGCGGCACCGTGGCCTCCTGCCAGTCGTTTGAAGTGACCCTGCTGGGGGCGGTGGTGGCAGGCGTGATCGCGCCGTTCCTGTCGCACTCCGTGTTGTGGCTGGCGCTTGGCCAGCTGGCATTTTGTAGTGTCGCGCTGGCATTGTGGTTGATTTCCAGGCAATACAGGCGCATGCTGTCTAAGCAATTGCCGGGCTAACATTCGGTTGCTGCGCGAAACACCACAGAATGTCTGAAATGTTTATTCCCAAATAGAAAGTTTGTGTATATATGCTAAGATCGTTGTATTAAATGCTCGATCAAGCCCAAAATCACCGTCTTGTTCGCTGCATAAACACAAAATGTCGTGGCCGCTTTACCCGAGTTGCCACCGGAAATGACCCTTAGATTACTGGCGGCAGTGCCTGACATAATGCAGCAGCAAACTGACCACGATATCCGCAATCGGCTCTTGATTGCCCGTCTGCCGGCCATGCCGCAGATATTGATCAAGCTGATCGAGCATCTGCAGGCCGACGACCTTGGTATGGCGGAGCTGGCTGCATTGATCTCCAACGATGCAGGCATGACGGCGAAGATCCTCGCCGTTGCCAACAGTTCGGCCTACCACCGCGTGCACCGCCAGGTGGGCCTGGAGCCGGCCCTGATGGCGCTGGGCACCGACATGATCAAAACTCTGGTCATCAGCGAATCGGTCTTCCAGACCTTTAACAGCTTCCCCCATTCCGGCAGCGCCGACCTGCGCAGCTTCTGGAAAAATTCGCTGACGGCCGCCGTGATCGCGCGCGACATCGCCAAGCGCATGGACTATCCGCACGTCGAGGAAGCCTACCTGGCGGGCCTGCTGCACAATGTCGGCCGCCTCGCCCTGCTGGCGACGGCGCCCAAGGAATATGCCTACAACTTCACGGCGCGCGACGACGAAGACCTGTGCGCCGTCGAACAGCGCACCCTGCAAATCACCCACTCGGAAGCGGGCGCCTGGCTGATCGAGCGCTGGCACCTGGACTCCTTCCTGGCCGATTCGGTGTTGTACCACCACGAGCCCACCGAGCGCCTGGAAGCGGCCCACCCGCTGATCCGCATCGTGCGCCTGGCCCACCTGATGGCCACCCACGTGATGGACGATCCCGCCATCGCCGACGGCGCCGCCCTGTGCGCGCTGGGGCTCGACGACGTCGCCGAAATCGGTGCCGCCGCCGAACGCCAGGTGCAGAAGTCCGCCGCCCACCTGGGCATCGACCTCGATGGGGCCGACGACATCCCTTCGCCGCCCGCCTATGCCCCGCCGCCCGATCCGGTGCGCCAGCGCCTGTCCGACGAAGTGCGCAACCTGGTGCTGGTCTCTGAAGTGGGCCAGAGCTTCAATCGCCAGCAGGGCGAGGCGGGCCTGCTTGAATCGGTGACCCGCTCGGCGCGCATCCTGTTCGACCTGGACAACGCCGTCATCCTGCTGGAAAACCCCACCGGCCAGGCCCTGGTCGGCATGCCCTCCGGGACCCAGCAGCGCATCGCTGAATTTTCCATTCCCCTCGACCGGGGCGGCGCCGTGGCCGATGCGGCCCTGAGCCGCAAGCCGGCTTTCGTCAAGCGCGATGCGCAGTCGCTGGGATTGGCCGAAGAACAGCTGTTCCGCCTGCTCGGCACCGACAGCCTGGTGTGCGTGCCGCTGGCGTCGGGCGCCCGTTCGCTGGGCGTCATGATCGGCGGCCTGGCCGCCTGGCAGGTGCCGTCCTGCCAAAAACGCGAGCGCTTCATGCAGGCTTTTGGCGCGCAAGCCGCGGCCGCGCTGGAAGCGGCGCTGGCCGAACGGGGCCAGGCGCACCGCCAGCTGGCCCACGCGGCCGAGGAATACCGCGAGGCTTCGCGCCGCGTGGTCCACGAAGTCAACAACCCCCTCTCCATCATCAAGAACTACCTCAGCGTCCTCGATGGCAAGCTGGCCAAGCGCGAGCCGGTGGTGGGAGAAATGTCGATCCTGAACGAAGAAATCGACCGGGTCGGCCAGTTGATCAACGGCCTGGCTGATCTGCAGCCCACCGCCGCATCGGGCGCCACCAACGTCGCCCGCGTGGCCGAGGAAGTGCTGCGCCTGTTCCGCGCCACTGAATTCGTGCCGTCCGGTGTGCAAATGACGGTGACGATGCCCGATCCTTCCGCGGAAATCGAAGGCGAAGCGGACGTCCTCAAGCAAATCCTCGTCAACCTCGTGAAGAACGCGGTGGAAGCCATCGGCGCCCACGGCAGCCATGGCAAGATCGAGGTGGCCAACCGCGGCCACGTGGTGCGCGACCGCAGCCTGTACGTGGACCTGACCGTGGCCGACAATGGTCCCGGCATGGCGCCCGAGGTGCTGGCCAATCTGTTCTCGCCCGTGAAGAGCGCCAAGGAAGGCAAGCACCACGGCCTGGGCCTGTCGATCGTGCACGGCCTCGTGAAAAAAATCGGCGGCACCATCAGCTGCCGCAGCAGCAGCGCCGGCACCACCTTTGAAATACTCCTGCCGGCCAAGAGCCCGGCCGGCGCGGTCACCGGGCCGCGTTCCCGTGCGATGGACTCGGTGTAAGGCATGAATAATTTGAAAGCCCAGTCGCTCAGCACCACGATGCTCCCCGCCGATGACGCCGCCGCGATGAGCGCGCCGATCCTGCACAGCACCGGCCGTCCCGCCACCAAGGTCCTGCCCCGCATCCTGCTGGTCGACGACGAGCCGCGCCTGCTCTCGTCCCTGTACGAACTGCTGCGCGACCGCGATTATCATTTGGTGACGGCATCCTGCGGCGCCGAAGCGCTGGCCCACCTGGAAAAACTGCAGTTCGACCTGGTGCTGCTGGACCTGCGCCTGCCCGACATGAGCGGCCATGACATCATGGACTTCATCAACGAGAAGGGCATCGACGCCGATGTCATCGTGATGAGCGGCGAAGTGGGCATCGATGCGGCCATCGGCGCCTTGAAACGGGGCGCCTACGATTATTTGCGCAAGCCGTACAGCCGCGAAGAGCTGCTCAAAACGGTGGCGAATGCGCTGCAGCAGCGCCGCCTTGAAGCGGCCAATCTGCACATCGCCTCGCAGCTGGAAAACTCGGAAAAGCTGTACCGCTACCTGGTCGACAGCTCGCCCGACATCATCTACACCTTGAACCACGAAGGACGCTTCACCTTCGTCAACGACCGCGCTTACCAGTTGTTGGGCTTTGCGCGCGAAGACCTGATCGGCAAACATTATTCGATCCTGGTGCACGAGGAAGACCTCGAGCGCGCCCGTTACGCCTTCAACGAGCGCCGGGTCGACGAGCGGGCTTCGCGCAACGTGGAACTGCGTTTGAAGTGCCACGCCGGCGGCAGCGCCGACCGCACCTTCAACAACACCCTGATGACGATCTCGCTCAATTCGATCGGCATGCACATCCCCGACAACGAGGTGACCAAGCTGGAGTTCTTCGGCACCTACGGCGTCGCCCGCGACATCACGGACCGCAAGCGCGCCGAGGAACTGATCTCCTACCAGGCCTACCACGACATCCTCACCGATCTGCCCAACCGCATGCTGTTCAAGGACCGCCTCGGTCTCGCGGTGATCCAGGCGAAGAGAAAGATGACGGAACTGGCGGTGATGTTCATCGACCTCGATCGCTTTAAACTGGTCAACGACACCCTGGGCCACGTCAAGGGCGACGAACTGCTGCAGCAGGCTTCCGTGCGTTTGAAGGAATGCCTGCGCCGCGGCGACACCCTGGCGCGCCAGGGCGGCGACGAATTCACCATCGTGCTGCCCGAGCTGCGCGACCGCGAAGACGCCAAGCACATTGCCGACAAATTTTTGGAGTGCCTGCAAAAGCCCTTCGATCTCGATGGCCACCAGGTCCACATCTCGGCTTCCATCGGCATCGCGGTCTATCCCACCGATGGCGAGTCGATCGACGAGCTGCTGCGACACGCCGACATCGCCATGTACCAGGTCAAGGCGCTGGGTAAAAACGGCCACAGTTTTTATCACAACTCCATGCTCGACGTCTCGCACCAGAAGATCGCGCTGGAACAGAGCCTGAGGAAGGCCCTCGAGCAGAACGAGCTGGAGATGCACTACCAGCCGCAGATGGACGTGATCACGGGTCGCATCATCGGCGCCGAAGGCCTGATGCGCTGGAACCATCCGCAACGGGGCCTGCTGACGGCGGGCGAGTTCCTGCCCTTCGCCGAAGAGAATGGCCTGATGCTGCCCATCTCCGACTGGATGATCGGTGCCCTGTGTCGCGATATGCTGCAGTGGAACGCCAGCGGCAACGAGGCGATCCGCCTGTCGCTGAACCTCTCCCCGCAGTACCTCGACCGGGGCGACTTCTTTGAAAAGATGCGCGGCGCCCTGGTGCGCTACGGGATCTCGCCGGCCCAGATCGAAGTGGAAATCACCGAGAACATTTGCATCCGCAATCCCCAGTACGCCATCGAGCAGTTGAATAAACTGTGCCAGCTGGGCGTGTCGGTGGCCATCGACGATTTCGGCACGGGCTATTCTTCGCTCTCGTATTTGCACCGCTTCCCCATCCACACCATCAAGATCGATCAGAGCTTCGTCAAGGAGATCCACGACGAGCATGGCCACTATCCCGTGATCCTGGCGATCATCTCGATCGCGCGGGGCCTGGGTCTGCACCTGATCGCCGAAGGCGTGGAGACCGACGTGCAGGCGCGCTACCTGAAGGCCAACGGCTGCCTGACCATGCAGGGCTATCTGTACCACCGCCCCATCCCCCTGTCGCAGTTCATCGGCCTGTTGGGCGAGCAGGGTGGGGACGCTGGCGCCCCGCGCGCGCAAGGACACGGCCCCCACCTCGTCGTGATGCAGTCCTGAGGTGGCGCCGGCGATGGCACAACCCGCGGCCCCGGCGCGTCCCGATGCGCGCGATCCCCGCCACACGGCTGAATTCCTGCGCATCAAGGCGCTCGCCGAAAAAGGCGTCGCCAGCGCCCAGCACACCCTCGGCTTCATGTACGTCAACGGCCAGGGCGTGCCGCAAAATTACGAGCTGGCCGTGGCCTGGTACCGCATGGCCGCCACTTCGGGCCTCGAGCAAGCCCAGTACAACCTGGGCGTGATGTACCAGAAGGGCCAGGGCGTCGGCCAGGATTATCTGCAGGCGCTGGCCTGGTACCAGAAGGCGGCCGAACAGGGTTATGCGGCCGCCCAGTACAACCTGGGCTGGCTGTATGCCAAAGGCCAGGGCGTGCCGCAGGACGTGCACCAGGCCATGCACTGGTTCAGCCAGGCCGCCAGCCAGGGCGACCCGGGCGCGCAAAACAATCTGGGCATGATGTACGAAAGCGGCAAGGGCGTGCCGCAGGATTTCAGGCAGGCGATCAGCTGGTACCGCAAGGCCGCCGACCAGGGTTATGCGCGCGCCCAGTTCAACCTGGGGCTGCGCTACGATAACGGCCAGGGCGTGCAGCAGGACCGCCTGCAAGCCCTGTCATGGTTTCGCAAGGCGGCCGAGCAGGGCTACGCCGCCGCCCAGTTCAATCTGGCGCTGCGCTACGAGCAGGGCGACGGCGTCCCGCTCGACATGGACAAGGCGGTGAACTGGTACCGCAAGGCCGCCGAACAGGGCCACGCCAGTTCGCAGTTCAACCTGGGCCTCATCTACGATAACGGCCAGGGCATCGAGCGCGATGAAGCGGCCGCACTGTCGTGGTTCCGCAAGGCGGCCGACCAGGGCCACGCGGGCGCGCAGGACAATCTCGGCCTGCGCCACGAGTACGGCCAGGGCGTGGAACAGAATTTCGCCCGCGCCGCCCACTGGTACCGCAAGGCCGCCCTGCAAGGCTTCGCCAGCGCCCAGTATCACCTGGCCCAATTGGTCGACAGCGGCCATGGCATGGAAACCGACCGCAGCGCCGCCGTGGACTGGTACCGCAAGGCCGCCGAACAGGGCCACCTGCGCGCCCAGTTCGACCTCGCCCTCTGCTATGAAAGCGGTGCCGGCGTGCCGCAGGACCTGGCCGCCGCCCTCAAATGGTATCTGCGCGCGGCCGAACAGGAATACCCGGCCGCCCAGTACAAGGTGGGCGCTCTGTTCGACCTCGATGAAACGGGCGGCGCCGACGGCGAAGCCTACGACTGGTATCTGAAAGCGGCAGAGCGGGGCCACGCGCTGGCGCAGTTTGCGCTGGGCCTGCGCCACGACACGGGCCAGGGCGTGCCGCGCGATTACCCGACCGCCCACGCCTGGTACCTGGCCGCCGCCCGCCAGGGCCACGCGCGCGCCCAGATGAACCTGGGATTGATGTACCTCGCCGGCCAGGGCGTGCCCGCCGACGCCTTGAGCGCCACCCTCTGGCTGCAGCGCGCCCACCACGCCGGCATGGCGGGCGCCGAGCGTTACGCCAGCCAGGCCGCAGCCCGCATGAACGATTTCCAACGCGCCCGCTACGAGCGCGAGCTGGCCAACCAGGGACAAAGCCAGGGCGTTTGACCCGCTTTTGTGCGGTACCGGCCCCCCGCACGGCAGGCGCAAACGCGCGCCCGCGCTGACCCGTTGGTGTAAGATACTGTATAGGCATACAGTAAGGCAAACCCATGGAATTGACGGACAAGCTGGAGATCCTTGCCGACGCGGCAAAGTACGACGCTTCCTGCGCCAGCAGCGGCGCGCCCAAGCGCACGTCCGAAGGCAAGGACGGCATCGGCGCCACCACCGGCATGGGCATCTGCCACAGCTTCACGCCGGATGGGCGCTGCGTGTCACTGCTCAAAATCCTGCTGACCAATTTCTGCATCTACGACTGCCAGTATTGCGTCAACCGTCGCAGCTCCAACGTGCCCCGCGCCCGCTTCGCTGTCGAGGAAGTGGTGAAGTTGACCATCGATTTTTATTTGCGCAATTACATTGACGGTCTCTTCCTCAGTTCCGGCATCATCCGCTCGGCCGATTACACGATGGAACAACTGGTGGCCATCGCCCGCGAATTGCGCGAAGTGCACCAGTTCCGCGGCTATATTCACCTCAAAACCATTCCGGACGCCGATCCCGCCCTGATCGCCGCCGCCGGCAAGTACGCGGACCGGCTCAGCGTCAACATCGAATTACCCACCCAGGACAGTGTGCAAAAGCTGGCGCCCGAAAAGAGCGTGCACACCATCAAGCTGGCGATGGGATCCATCCGCCAGAGATTGGATGAAAAAGCGGAAGAGCCGAAATCGCCCCGTTTCGCACCGGCCGGTCAGAGCACGCAAATGATCGTGGGCGCCGACGCCAGCGACGATCAAACCATTTTGTCGACGGCCGAAACCCTGTACAGCAGTTATAAATTGAAACGGGTGTACTACTCGGCTTTCAGCCCGATTCCGGAAAGCCCGAAAAGTGTGCCGCTGGCGCCGCCGCCCATGCTGCGCGAACACCGGCTGTATCAGGCTGATTTCCTGCTGCGCAGCTACGGCTTCGTCGCCAGCGAACTGTTGCCCGCATCGGGCGGCAATCTCGCGCTCGACATCGACCCCAAGTTGGCCTGGGCGCTGGCCAACCGCGAGCACTTTCCAATGGACTTGAATGCGGCCGACGCCAGCATGATCGCCCGCGTACCCGGCATCGGCCTGCGCAACGCCAAACGCCTGGTCGAGCTGCGCCGTATGCGGCGGATCCGCTATGTCGACCTCACGCGGCTGCGCTGCAGCATGAAGAAAATCGCCCCGTTCATTGTCACCGCCGACTATTCCCCCAGCAACGGGGCGGCGTCCTCGGAACTGCTGCGGCGCGCCCTGACGGATGCGCCCCAGCAGATGAATTTATGGACGGAACTGCAGGCGGCGTGAACGAAGCAGGCCGTCCCGACGGCGGCCTGGCCGCGGCCGTGGCCGCCGGCACGCCCGTGCAAGTGGCCGATTTTGCCAGCTGGCGAGACGCAGCCCGGGAACTGCTCGCGGCCGCGGTGCCGCCCCATGCCATCCAGTGGGTGATGCCGGGGCAGGGTGGCGATTTGTTTGCCAGCGAAGGATCGCCGGACCTGTTTGCCGCAGCGGAAGTGCCAGCCGTTGCGACGCCTGCGCCCTCATCGCCCGCCACCAGCCCCGTGCGCATCACCCGCGAGCTGATGGACATGCTGCAAAAAGCCGCCTGCTGCCGCGTGCCCGATCGCTGGGCCTTTTTGTATCGCATCGTCTGGCGCTGGCAGCAGGGCGAACAGGTCGTGCTGTCTGCCGCCGACGAGGACGGCAGCCGTCTGCATGGCATGGTCAAGGCCGTCAAACGGGAAGAGCACGACATGCATGCCTACGTGCGTTTCCGCGAGCGCGATGCGTCCGCCGGCCCGCTCCGCTTCGTCGCCTGGTTCGAGCCCAGTCACGATGTCCTGCCCCAGGTGGCCCAGCACTTTGCCAGCCGCATGGGCGGCATCAGCTTCTTGATCGCCACGCCCGACGCCAGCGTGTTGTGGGACGGCGCCACCCTGCACTTTGCCGGCCCCCTGCTGCGCAGCGAAGCCGAACTCGACGATGCCGGCGAAGCCCTGTGGCTGACCTATTACCGCAGCATTTTCAATCCGGCCCGCCTCAACGACAAGCTGATGAAAAGCCATATCCCCTCCCGCTTCTGGAAAAATTTACCCGAAGGCGCCGTGGTCCCCGAAATGGTCACCCGCGCCGCCGCCGGCGTGCGCCGCACGGGCCAGACGGAATCGGTCGGCCAGCGCAGCGGCACCACCATTCCCATCACCCCCGAAAAGGCCCAGCCCCAGCGCGACACGCCCACCTCGCTCGACCAGTGCCGCCGCTGCGACCTGTGGCAACACGCCACCCAGGCGGTCGGCGGCGTCGGTCCAAAAAAGGCGCGCATCATGCTGGTGGGTGAACAGCCCGGCGACCAGGAAGATTTACAGGGCCAACCTTTCGTGGGACCGGCCGGCCAGTTGCTCGACTGCGTGATGGATGAAGCAGGCGTCGACCGCCGCACCATCTATCTGACCAACGCCGTCAAGCATTTCAAGTGGGAGCCGCGCGGAAAACGCCGCCTGCACAAGACTCCCGCGCAACGGGAGATCGAGGCCTGCAGCTACTGGCTGGACCAGGAACTGGCCGAAGTCAAACCCGAAGTCATCGTCGCGCTGGGCAGCACCGCCCTCAAATCCGTGCTGGGCACCAGCCACGTGACGTTAAAGGACACTTTGGGCAAACCCATCGCCCACCAGGGCCGCTGGGTCGTCACCGTCTACCACCCCTCGTACGTGCTGCGGGTGCCGGACGAGGCCAGCAAACAGCAGGCGATCAAGGTGATGGTGGAGGGCTTACAAATGGCGCAGAAGCTGGCGCAGGAGGGGAAGCCGCCGGGGTGAAGCGTGGGATCCGAAGCGCCGCCAAGAGTAAGGGGGACTGGCAAGCGCAGGGCGCTGCTGTCACCGTCTTCGAGTGCTGCCTTATCTTTCGCTGCTGTTAGAGTGCGAGAAATGGGACAGGCACCTCCGGAGCCAGTCCCCCTGCTGCCCAAGCCGTCGCAGCGCTGGCATCAGCGGGAACTGGCTCCGCAGGTGCTTTTCCCGTTTGAAAACCGCAACGATGTATGTTGCCACGACCTGGCCGACACGGCTGGTCAAGTCGAGGCAACACGGACCGCAATCACGCCTCAGCCAACACTTCCTCCCGAATCGCCATCGGTTCATCGACCGGTTGTCGAATCAGATAATCGAACGCGGACAGTGCTGCCTTGGAGCCTTCGCCGGCGGCGATGACGATCTGTTTATACGGCACGGTGGTGACGTCGCCCGCGGCGAACACGCCGGGGACGTTGGTGTGGCAGCGCGCATCGATGACGATTTCGCCGAACTTGC
>JACXTT010010989.1_pt1 | contig 12149 bp, 9 predicted proteins | sample 9270951 | NCBI WGS metagenome assembly JACXTT01 (sample SAMN15532306, study PRJNA645909) | rock metagenome | isolation source: weathered quartz diorite | place: Puerto Rico | collected 2017-06-21 | reverse complement strand
CGCGGGAATCGCGGCCGCCGCACTCGTGACCGGGGCGTGGATCCCCGCCGCCGTCTTCGGCGCCGCGGCGCTGTGGTGTGCGTGGCACGAGACGGCCGACTGCGCGCGCGCGGCGGGCGACATTCGCCGCGCCGTGCCGCAGGCGGGGGACGACTGATCCCGGTGGGCGTCGGCGCCAGCGACTTCACGCTGTACCGCCGCTTGCTGCGGCAGGCGCGGCCGTATTGGCCGCACCTCGCAGTGTTGTTCGCGCTCAGCCTGCTCGCGACGCCCGTGGCGCTCCTGGCGCCGCTGCCGCTGAAACTGGTCGTCGACAGCGTGCTGGGATCGCGACCCCTCCCCCACGTGCTCGGCGTCTGGTTTCCATCGGCGGCAAGCTCGCCCGCCGCCGGACTCGCCCTGGCGATCGGCTTGCTGATCATGGTGGCGTTGCTCTCCCAGCTCCTCGCAATCGCCACCAACTGGTTGCGGGCCTACATCGGGGAGTACCTCGTGCTCCGGTTCCGGGCACGGCTGCTCGAGCAGGGGCAACGGCTTTCGCTTTCCTACCACGATTCGAAGGGGACCGTCGACACCGTCTACCGCATCCAGCAGGACGCGACGACGCTGCAGTACGTCGCCGTCGACGGACTTATTCCGTTCGTCTCCGCCGGCATCTCGCTCGTCGCGATGCTCGCCGTCACCGCCCGGCTCGATTGGCAGCTGGCACTCGTGGCGCTCGCGATCTCTCCCGTCCTGTTCGTGCTGTCGCGCCGCTACCGGCCGCGCATGCGGCGCCAGGGCCGCGTCGTCAAGAAACTCGAGAGTCAGGCGATGTCCGTCGTGCAGGAAATCCTGAGCGCCCTGCGAGTCGTCAAGGCGTTCGGGCAGGAGCGGCGCGAGACCGAGCGCTTCACAACGCGCGCGCGCGACGGCGTCGTGGCGCGGCTGCGTCTCGCTTTGCTCGAAGGGGGCTTCGGCTTGCTCGTCGGACTGACGAGCGCCATCGGCACCGCCGCGGTGCTGTTCATCGGCGTCGGGCACGTGCGCGCTGGCATGCTCACGCTGGGAGAGCTCCTGATGGCGATGAGCTATCTGACCCAGCTGTACGCACCGCTCTCCACGATCAGCCGCAAGGCCGCGAGCCTGCAGAACTATCTCGCCTCCGCCGAGCGCAGCTTCGCCCTGCTCGACGAACGGTCCGATGTCCCGGAGGCGCCCGGCGCGCGCGCGCTCACCCGTGCCCGCGGCGCGATCGAATTCCAGAATGTCACCTTCGGGTACGACACCGGCCACGCCGTGGTGCACGACGTGTCCTTCATCGTGGCGCCGGGGACGCGGGTCGCGGTCATGGGGGCGACGGGCGCGGGCAAGACCACGCTCGTCGGGCTGCTCACGCGCTTCTACGATCCGACCGCGGGCGCGATCCGGCTCGACGGGGTCGACCTGCGCGACTACCAGCTCGCCGACCTGCGCCGGCAGTTTGCCGTCGTTCCGCAGCATCCGCTGCTCTTCTCCACGACCGTCGCAGAGAACATCGCCTATGGCCGGCCGGGCGCGGCGCATGCCGACATCGTCGAAGCCGCGGCGGCCGCCGGCGCGCACGAATTCATTCAGCGCCTGCCGTCGGGCTACGAGACGCAGGTGGGTGAGCTCGGCCAGAAGCTGTCCGGCGGCGAGCGCCAGCGCATCGCCCTGGCCCGGGCGTTCCTCCGGGGCGCGCCGCTCCTCATCCTCGACGAGCCCACCAGCTCGGTGGACCTGAAGACCGAAGCCGTCATCCTCGAGGCGCTCGAGCGGCTGATGCGCTCCCGCACGGTCTTCCTCATTACCCACCGCCCGTCGAGCTGGGGGATGTGCGACCTGTGGCTGCAGCTCGAGCACGGCCGTCTGGTCCGGCAAGGGACTCCGACGACGTTGCCGGCAGAAGCGGCACGGGAGATCGGGCCGTGAAGCCGCCGATCGCCGTGCTGCACGAGCATCTCGAGGCGCACCCCGCGCTCCTCGCGTGGCGCGCGTTTCAGGAGCGCCGGGAAGCGGCGCAGCGCGTCGAGGTGCTGCGCGAGCACGGCGTCACCGCCGTGTATCGCCTCGTGGGAGCCGGCGCGGAGGCCGGCACGGTGATCGCGAAGCGGGTGCCGGCCGCGAAGGCGCGACCGGAGCGGACGGTCTACGAGTGCGTGCTGCCGCATGTCCCGGTGACGGCGCCGCGCTACCATGGCGCCCTCGCCGGCGCCGGACCGGAGGCCGAAACCTGGCTGTTCCTCGAGGACGTCGGCGGGGAGCGGTACTCCGACGAGCGCCCCGACCACCTGTCCCTGACCGCGCGCTGGGTGGCGCGCCTGCACGGCGCCGCGGCAGGGATCGCCGCCGGCCGCGGCCTGCCCGACAGCGGACCAGTTCGCTATCACCAGCATCTCGTGTCGGCGATCGAGAAACTCGAGTGCCGGCTCGACGGTCCCGATCTCGGCGTGGACGACGTGACGCAGCTCGAGGGCATCGTCGACCTGCTCCGCGGACTGGCCGCGCACTGGAGGGACGTCGAACGGCTGTGCGTCGGTCTGCCCGAGACCGTCGTCCACGGCGACTTCCGGCCCAAGAACGTCTACCTCCGCGCGGCCGGCAACCGGCTCGCCTGCTATCCGATCGACTGGGAGACCGCCGGGTGGGGCGTGCCCGCCGCAGATCTGACGCGCATCGACGTCGCCGCCTACTGGTCGGTCGCGCGCGACTGGTGCCAGGGCTTGAGCCTCGACACCGTCTACGGCTTGTTGCACCTGGGCCAGGTGTTCCGCACCCTCGCGGCGATCGATTGGGAGTGCGCCGGCCTGCGCTTCGACACGCGCCGCCAGATCGTGCGGTCGCTCGCGAGTCTCGCCGTGCTGAGCCCACGCCTGACCGAGTATGTCCAGTTGACAGGGGTGCCCGCATGACGCTCGTCGCCCACGAAGACGTGCGGGCGCGCGTCCCGTCGGACCGCCTGCCGGACAGTGTCGAGCTGGCCACGGCGCTCGAAACCGCGACCGGAGCTCCCGAGAGCACGATCCGGGTCAGCGCTGTGCGGCAGCTCAAGACGAACGTCTATCGCGTCACGTTCACGCACGACCCCGATCCGCGTACCCATTCGGTCGTCATCAAATCGTGCAACCCCGGTCTGGCGCGGCACAATCAGCTCGTCGCCCGGCGCTGGCTGCCGCTGCTCGACTTCTCGCATGGCGCGGCACGACTCGAGGGCTCAGCCGCCGACCGGCGCGGTGAGCGCATGTGGCTCGTGTACGAGGACCTCGGGCTCTCGCGACTCGACGTCTGCCTGGCGGATCGCGCCCGCGTGGCCGTCGCGATCGACCTCATCGCGGCGCTGCATGTGCGCTCGGCGGAGCACCCGATGCTCCCCGATGTCCGGGCGCACGGCGGCGACCTCGGCGAGGCGTATCTGATCGCGAACGTACGGGACGCGGTCCGGGCCCTCACCCAGCTGTGCGCACCACGTGTCGCGCTGTCGGCGGTGCAGCAGCGCGTTCGTGACCGGCTGTTCAGCCGGCTGCAGCTGCTCCAGGACGAGCTGCCGCGGCGCGTGCAGATGCTGGAGCGGGACGGTGGCCCCGAGGTGCTGCTGCACGGCGATCTGTGGACGACGAACGCGTTCGTCACCGAGAGTCCCGACGGGTGGCGCGCCCGCCTCGTCGACTGGGATCATGCCGGCGTCGGACGGGCGAGTTACGACCTCTCGACGTTCCTGCTGCGCTTCCCTGCCGAGGAGCGGTCGTGGATTCTCGATCGCTACCGCAGCGCCATGGCCACCCGCTGGGTGGTGCCGCCGGCGCGCGATCTGAACGCGCACCTCGAGACCGCCGAATTGGCACGTTACGCGAACCGGGCGATCTGGCCCGCCGTCGCGTGGCTGGTGGACGGTGCCGACTGGGCGTTCGAGGAGCTCGCCATGGTGGCGGGGTGGTTCGACGATTGGCGGCCGATCCTGTGAAGCTCCTCATCGTTAATGCCGACGACTTCGGCGCCAGCCTCGGCACCAACCGCGGGATCCTCGAAGCGCACCTGCGCGGCATCGTCACGAGCACGAGCCTGCTCGTCAACAGCGCCGCCAGCGCCGAGGCCGCCGAGCTGGCCGGGAGCGCTCCCGACCTGAGCATCGGACTGCACGCCGACCTGGATGGCATCGACGCGGAGCAGATCGGCGACGCGCTGCACCGGCAGCTGGAGCGCTTCGAGGCGTTGCTCGGCACCGCGCCCACGCATCTCGACACGCATCACGACACGCATCGCCAGCCGCGGGCGTACCCCGCCGTGGTGGAGTTCGCGCGCCGGCACGGGTTGCGGCTGCGCGGTCATGCGCGCCTCCGCGTGTGCACGAAGTTTTACGGACAGTGGGGGGGCGAGACGCATGCGGAGCAGATCAGCGTGGCGGGACTCGAGCGCGTGCTCGCCGACATCGAAGACCTGGTGACCGAGCTGACCTGCCACCCCGGCTACCCCGACCCGGCGCTGCGCACCAGTTACGACGCGGAGCGGGAGCTCGAGGTGCGGACGCTGTGCGATCCGGCGGCGCGGGACCTCGTCGCCCGGCTGGGGTTCCGTCTCACCAGTTTCTACGAGCTGCCGGGTGCCGCCGCCCGCTCTCCGGCGTAACCGACCCATGGCCAGCGTCGTCGTTTCCTGCTACAACGTCGCCAGCTTCCCCGAAGGCGGCGGCCACTTCTGGGTCTACATGCAGTACGTCCTGGCGCTGCGGGCCGCCGGGTGTGAGGTGACCTGGCTCGAGCGCCTCCGCCGCGGCAAGGACCGCGCGAAGGACGAGCGCGCGGTGGCCACGTTCTTCGAGCGCATGGCGCGATTCGGGATGGAGGGTCGCGTCCTGCTGTACACGCAGGACGACCCCCTCGAGGGCGGCGATCCGGTCGTCGAATTCCTCGGGACGACGCGGCAGCAGGCCGAGGCCGTGCTGCGGTGCTCCGATCTGCTCCTCAACTTCCATTACGCCATCGATCCGCGGCTGCTGGCGTGCGTGCGCCGCACCGCCCTCGTCGACATCGACCCCGGCCTGTTGCAGGTCTGGATCAGCACCGGCCAGCTGCGCGTCCCGCCGCACGACTGCTACCTGACGATCGGCGAGACAGTGGGAACCGCCGCCGCCCGCTTCCCCGACTGTGGCGTGTCGTGGATCCGGTTCCGGCCCCCTGTCTGTCTCGACGCCTGGCCCTACGCCTTTGACCCGCGCCCGGCGCCGTTCACGACGGTCGCGGGGTGGTGGTCGGGTCAGTGGGTCCGCGACATCGAGAACGGGCGCGAGGTGTTGTACGAGAACACCAAGCGCGTCTCGTTCCTCGAATTCGTCGAGGTCGCGTCGCGCACCAGCCAGCCCCTGGAGCTTGCCCTGTACCTCGCCGCCAACGACGGCAACGATCTCGCCCGCCTGCGCGGTCACGGCTGGCGCGTCGAGCGCTCGCAGGACGTGGCGGGGACGCCGGAGCAGTACCGCCGCTACATCCAGCACTCGCGCGGCGAATTCAGCTGCGCCAAGCCGTCGTGCGTGCGGCTGCAGAACGCCTGGATCTCCGACCGGACATTGTGTTACCTGGCGAGCGGCAAGCCCGCCGTGGTCCAGCACACCGGGCCGAGCGACTACCTGCCCGACGGCCTCGGCCTGCTGCGCTTCACCACACTCGACGACGCCGTCGCCGCGATCGACCGCGTCAACAGCGACTACGAACGGCACGCCCGTGCGGCCCGCGACATCGCCGCCACCTGGTTCGACGGAACCGCCGTGCTCGAACACATCCTCAACGCGACTCTGGGAGCTCCCGCATGCTGATGCTGTCCGTCACCACACTGCTGGTCCAGGGAGCGCTGCCGCTCCCGCTGCAGGGAGGCAATGGCACGCGCGCCGTGCCGACCGTGTCAGCGGTCCGGGTGGATCGCTCCCCCGTCGTCGACGGCCGGCTCGATGACCCCGCCTGGAAGTCGGCGGCGCTCGTCTCGGGCCTGGTTCAGAGCGACCCGGACGAAGGGCGGGCGGTCTCCGAGTCCACGGCAGTGCGTGTCGTCTACGACCGCTCGGCGCTGTACATCGGCGCCCGGTTGTTCGATCGCAAGCCTGACGCCATCGTGCGCCTGCTCGGCCGGCGTGACGTGACGACGCCGAGCGACGAGTTCCAGCTCATGCTCGATACGTATCACGACCGCCGCACGTCGTTTCTCTTCGCCGTGAGCTCGAGCGGCGTCCAGCGGGACGCGGTCGCGGGCGACGACGGTGATGATTTCGACGAGTCGTGGGATGCCGTCTGGCAGTCGGCCGCGACAATCGATTCCCTCGGCTGGACCGTGGAGATGCGGATCCCCTTCAGCCAGCTGCGCTTTTCCAAGGCACCGAATCAGGTGTGGGGGGTGCGCTTCGTGCGCTGGATCCAGCGCAAGAACGAACTGGCGCTGTATCCCTTCGTCGCGAAGACCGAGAATGGCGTCGCTTCGCGCTTCGCACAGCTCGTGGGGCTGCGCGATCTGGGAGACGTCCGGGGCCTGGAGATTCTTCCCTATACCGTGGCGCGCCAGCAGTTCGATCGCCCAGAAGCCAACAACCCGTTCGACGACGGTCACAGGGTGTTCGGGGGAGTCGGACTCGACGTCAAGGCGGGCCTGTCACCCAGCTTCAAGCTCGACCTCACCGTCAATCCCGACTTCGGTCAGGTCGAGCTCGATCCGGCGTTCGTGAATCTCACGGCGTTCGAGCAGTTTCTGACCGAGCACCGCCCGTTCTTCACGGAAGGCTCGTCGCTGTTCTCGTTCGGCAGCACCGGCGGCGGGATCAGCCCGCGCTTCGACACGCCGCTCTTGTTCTACTCGCGGCGCATCGGCCGGCCCCCGCAGGGCGAGCCGACCTCCTCGGGCGATTTCACCGACGTTCCGGAGGCCACGACGATCCTCGGCGCGGCGAAGTTGAGCGGCAAGACGGCGAGCGGCTGGTCAGTGGGGACCGTCGAAGCCGTTACGGCGCGGGAATTCGCGACCGTGGTGGATACGGCGACGGGGGCGAGAGCGTCGGATGAGGTCGAGCCCCTGGCGAACTACTTCGCCACACGGGTGAAGCGGGACTTCGCCGCCGGGAATACGACCCTCGGGTTCGTTGGCACCGGCGTTACACGGTCCATCGATCAACCGGCACTCAAGTTCCTCAGCTCGGACGCATACACGGGCGGCGTCGACTTCCTGCACCGCTGGGGCGACCGGGCCTATTCCTTCGCGGCGAGCGTCAGTGGCTCGGTGGTGCACGGGGACACAACAGCGATCAACGAATTTCAGGAAGCCTCCGACCGCTATTACCAGCGGCCCGACGCGCGCCACTACCGGTTCGATTCTACCGCCACCTCCCTCAGCGGCATCGCCGCCGACGTGTACCTCAATAAAGTCGGCGGCAACATGGTCTGGACCCTGGCCGCGAACACGATGACGCCGGGGTTCGAGGTGAATGACCTGGGGTTCCAGGAGCGGGTCGACATCGCTTCGGCGTTCGCCGCCGCGGGATACCGGTGGACCCGCCCCGGGCGGGTGTTCCGCGTGGCCTACGCCTACCTCTCCACCAAGTCGAGCTGGAACTATGACCGCGACCTGATCCACCGATCGTTCAACATGTACACGTTCGGCCGCTTCCGGAACTTCTGGGAGGCGGACGTGAGCCTCACCTACAACACCCGGGTGCTCGACGACCGGCTCACCCGGGGCGGACCGCTCGCGAGCAAGCCGTCGGGGCTGACGGCCACGGCCGAGGCGTACACCGACAATCGCAAGGCGGTGAGCGCCTACGCCTACGCATCCTACACCCGCAACCGGGTCGGCGGGTGGTACGTGAGCGCCCTGCAGTCGATCACGGCGCGGCCGAGCACGTCCCTTTCGATGAGCCTCGGACTGGGATACGAAAGCGGGTGGGACGCAGCCCAGTACGTGCAGACCGTACCGGACTCGACCGCCCTCCAAACGCTGGGCAGCCGCTACGTCTTCGCCGAGTTACACTCGCGCAGTGCCTATGCGACCCTGAAGGTCAACGCCGCTTTCTCCCGCACACTCAGCGTGCAGCTCTACGCCCAGCCGTTCACGTTCATCGGCGCGTACAACCGATTTGGGGAGCTCAATGCGCCGCGGACGTACCTCTTCAACCAGTACGGTGTGAACAACAGCTCGACAATCGTGAATAACGGCGACAGTTACACAGTGGACCCGGATGGGCCCGGGCCCGCGCAGTCCTTCGACATCTCCAATCCCAACTTCCGGGAACGCTCGTTCCGGTCCACTGCCGTGCTGCGGTGGGAGTATCGTCCCGGCTCCACGATCTTTCTGGTCTGGAGTCAGACCCGATACGGCTCCTTCACCGACGTCAACGCGGGACTGGTGGGTGACCTGCGAGGGGCGACGTTCCGCGATCGCCCGACGCACGTGCTGCAGATCAAGGTGAACTACTGGTTGCGGACCTAAACTGCCCGGCGGAATTCCGCGTCGATGCGGCGCAGGTCGCGGCTCACGCGGTCCCAGTTGAAGTACGTCTTCGCCGCCGCGCGACCCGCTGCGCCCAACTGCCGGCGCAGCGGCTCGTCCGTCAACAGCCGGTTCACGGCCACGGCAACCGCCGCCGGGGACTCGGGATCCACGAGCACCCCCGTTTCGCCGTCCCGCACCGCATCGGACACACCTCCCGAACGGCCGGCGACGACCGCGACCCCTGACGCCTGGGCCTCGACCAGCGAGATGCCGAATCCTTCCGCCAGCAATTCGTGGTAGCGCGACACGCCGACGTAGAGATCGGCGGCGTTGTAGAGCGCCGGCAGGTCGGCGTCGGGAACGAAGCCGAGAAACTTCACGGCGTGATGCACTCCCGCCTGCCCGGCGAGGCGGGCCAGCTCGTCACCGCGGGGACCAGTGCCCGCGACGGCGTAGCGCACGCCGGGATGGAGCGCCCGGATCGCTGGTAGCGCCCGGATCGCCGTATCGATGCCCTTGTGCCACTCGAGCCGGGCCACAGTGAGGAGCCACGGGCTTCCCTCGAGCCCGTAGCGCCGCCGCACCTCGCGCGCGTCGATCCCCGGGCGGAACTGTTGGGGCTCCGTGCCGAGGGGCACGACCTGCACCCGCGCCGCGAGATCTGGACGCTCGAGCCGCTCGTAGACCCGCCGCGCCAGCGCCGCCGTCCACGAGCTGTTCGCGGCCAGCACCGTGGCACCGGTCACGAGCCCCGACGCCGTCCAGCGCTTGAAGCGGCTCTTGCCGATCTTGTGTTCGAGCAGCAGCAGCTCGGTGCCGTGCACGACGACGCCATAGGGAACACCGTAGCGCTTCGCCAGCCACCACGCGGGGTATCCGGCAGGCTTCAGCTCGCCACACCAGGTGAAGCGGAAGCGATGACGCCGCTCGAGCCGAGTGGCGCGCGCCGTCCACAGCGCCAACCCGTTGATGGTGCGCAATCGCGTGGCGCGAATCCCGGCACGGTCGATGATCTGGGGAAACTGCCGGTCGCTCTCCGCGCTGCCGGCGTAGGCGCCCGTCGACACGACGAGCGACTGCGCCGGGTAGCGCAGCGCCAACTCTCCCATCATGCGTGCGATGCCGCCGCCGTGCGGCGGGAAATTGAACGCCAGCAGGAGGGTGGTCAGACGACCTGCGCTTCGATTTCCCTCAGGTCCCGGATGACGCGGTCCCAGTTGTAGAACGTCTCGACTGCCTTGCGCCCGGCCACGCCCAGGCGGCGCGCGAACAGCTGGTCGCCGAGGACGCGCTCCAGGGCCTGCCCCACCGCCGCCGGTGCGTCGGGATCCACGACGAGACCCGTTTCCCCGTCCTGCACCGCCTCCGCGAGACCACCGCTCCGCCCGGCGATCACTGGCAGCCCCGAGGCCGACGCCTCGGCGAGGGCGACGCCGAAGCCCTCGATGCGGTCCCCTTCACCATGGCGCGTCACGCCGAGGTAGACCTCGGCCGTGTTGTACAGCGCCGGCAGGTCGGAGTCGGGAACGGAGCCGACGAAGCGCACCACGTCGGCGAGTCCGAGATCCTGCGCCTTTTTCTTCAGCTCGTCCCGTTTCTTGCCGGTGCCGACGACCGCGTAGTGGAGGTCGATCCCGCCGCGCCGCACCTGCGCCACCGCCTCGAGCGCGACGTCGACGCCCTTGTACGATTCGAGCCGCGCCACGGTCAGCGCCCAACGGCCACCGTTCAGGCGATAGCGCGCCCGCACGTCACGCGGATCGATGTCGGGACGGAACAACTCCTGATCGGTGCCGAGCGGCACGACCTTCACCCGCTCGGCCTGGGGATCGAGTCCCAGCTCGCGCAGCACCTTCTGCGCCTGCTCCCGCGTCCAGTGGCTGTTGGCGACGACCGCCGCAGCCGACTTGAGCAGCGCCTTCGCCGACTTGCGCGCGAACGGCTTGTGGTGGATCGCGTGCAGCTCGGCGAGGAGGTCGCCGCCGTGCACCAACACGCCGTACTGCGTCCCGACGCGCTCGTGCGTCCATTTCGCCGGGTAGCTCGCCGGGCGCACCGAGTCCGCCCAGGCGAAGCGGGGCTTGTGCGCGCGGGCGAGCGAGACGACGCGACGCGACCAGAACATCAGTCCGGCGAACCCGTGCAGCGACCGCATGGGGATCGGCAGCCGGTCGATCGTCGTGCCGCTGAAGCGCGCGTCGATCTCGAGCGAGTCGCGGTGCTGCCCTGTCGACACGACCAGCTGGCCCGGAGGATAGCGGCGCGCGATCTCTCCCATCAGCCGCGAGATGCCGGTGACGATCGGCGGGAATTCGTCGGTCAGGAGGAACGTCTTCGGCATCACGCGTGGCGCTCCAGATCCCAGAGGCGGGCGTACTTCAGGAATACGCTGATGCCTGCGAGCCCGCAGAGGACGAGGCCACGCCATCCTTCGAGCAACCCCAGCTGCAGGATATAAGTTCGGAAGAACTGCCACCCCGGCCGCACCAGCAGATCGGTCGCGTGCACGCGGCGGCCGCTGTCTTTGAGGTCGGCGGCGCCCCATTCTGCGTACTGCACCAGCTTGCGCACGTGGTGCGACAGATCCTTGTAGGGGGTGTGGGCCAGCGGGTGAGTGAGGCGTCCGACGTCGGAGACGGGCTCGAGTCCTTCGTGAACGCGCTTGTCGACGAAGCGGCGGTCGCGTTGAAAGAACCGCACGGCCCAGGCGTCGCCCCACCCCGCGTGCCGCATCAGGCGACCCAGATAGACGTTGTTGCGCCGCACCGCGTAGGCCTCATGTCGCGCGCCAAACCTTCCGTCCCCTGCGAGTCGCGTCAACTCCTCTGCCAGCTCCGGGCCGATCCGTTCGTCGGCATCGAGGGCGAAGACCCAGCGATTGCGGGCGCGGCCGATCGCCGCGTTGCGCTGCGCCGCGATCGTCACACCCGGCACGTCGAGCACCGTCGCCCCGGACTGCCGCGCCAGCTCCCCGGTGTGGTCGGTAGAGCCGCCATCGGCCACGAGCACCTCGTCCGCCCACCGCAGGTGGCCCACGCACGCGGCTATCTGGTCCGCCTCGTTGAGCGTGGGGATGACGACGGTGATCGGCCCCGGCATGTCTCTAGAACTCTACATCGGGGCGTCCCGCCGGAGCAATTGGGCACGCCGCTCGAGCGCCTCGCGATAGACGGCCTCGGTGCGCTGCGCCGTCCGCTCCAGCGTGAATTCGCGGCGCACCAGCGCGCGCGCGGCGTGCGCCAGCCGCTGCGCCAGCGCCGGGGGGCCGAGCAGCGCGGAGAGGGCGTCGGCCCAGGCTCCGGGATCGAGCGGGGGGACGAGGCGGCCGGTGACGCCGTCGGTCACCAAATCGCGGTTTCCCCCCGCGTCCGAGGCGACCACGGGGACCCCGAGCGCCATCGCTTCGAGCAGCGTCTGGGACAGCCCTTCGATGCGCGACGGCAGCGCGGCGATATCGGCGAGCCGGTAGAAGGCCAGCGGCCGGGGCACGAAGGGGATGAAGGCGGCGCGGTGGCGCGAGGGGAGATTGGCGGCGCGCGCCTGCAGTTCGGCGTCGGGCTCTACGCCGACGCACGCCACCAGCGTGGGGGACTCGACGCCGGCCATCCCCGCGAGCAGGACGTGTTGGTCCTTGCGGCGCGACACAACCGCGACGACGCGGCGGCCGCCGATGTCGCCGAGCGCCGCCC
>JACXTT010010988.1_pt1 | contig 12150 bp, 7 predicted proteins | sample 9270951 | NCBI WGS metagenome assembly JACXTT01 (sample SAMN15532306, study PRJNA645909) | rock metagenome | isolation source: weathered quartz diorite | place: Puerto Rico | collected 2017-06-21 | reverse complement strand
CAAGTCCTCTTTCTGGTATTCGTACTTGGCGTCCACCAGGTCGAAGAAGATCAGCCGGTGAGCGTACTTCCGGAACAGGCCGAGGATGTCGCAGTTGGCCATGTACAGGTGAACCGTGTCCGGGCACCAGTGAAATTTCTTCGGATCGGTCCACTTGAGCAGCATATCGATCTCGTCTTGGGTCTCGACCAGTTGTCCCTGCGAGTGATTGTGCATTCCCGTGCGGATTCCGTACTCGGCGCACACGTCGCCGAGACGGTTGTAAAAGTCGCAGGCGCGCCGCAGGTGTTCCCGCACCAGCACTTTGTTCGGCCGGCGCGGGGAGAAGGTCACCATCTCGGTGGCGCCGAAGCGGCGCAGGAATTCACACGCGGCGCGCGCCTGCTTCTCGATTTCGGCGTGCTTCGACGGATCGTCGGCCGGCCCGCTGAAGGACAACGTGGCGATGCGGAGGTTGCGCTTGGACAGCTCCTTTTCCAATTGCGGCAAGTTCATGCCGATCCGGTCTAGAATTCCCGGCCACCCCGTGAAGCGGTAGCCGTCGAACCCGGTGTCCCGTATAACATCCATCATTTCGGTGTAAGGGAGCGTGCCCCGCTCCGGCCACTGCGTCGATGTCCACAGGAAACTGCTTACGCACCACTTGATGTGCCGGCGCCGTCCGGTTTGAGCAGCTTCCGCCCGCTCCCGGAGCGCGGCGAGCGAAGCAGCCATGGACGCCGCGAACTGTCTTCGGTTCATGCACCATCCTCCCCCACCACCGCGCGGAAATTCTGCACTCCTTGCTGGTTCACCAGGAACGCAAACGCGGCGGCGGCGATCAGCAGCGAGACTCCGGCGAACAGGATCGCCAGATGGAAGTTCTTGGTTTGCCCGACCAGGAAGCCGGTCAGGATGGGGGCGCAGACGCCCGCCAGGTTCGCGATGGTGTTCTGGTAGCCGATTACCCGCCCAATCATCTTGGCCGGTGAAATAGCCTGTGTCAGCGCCCAGTAATTCGCGCTGGCCACGCCCAGGCCCAGCAGTGCGAACACCAGTATGGCGAGGACACCGTTCACCGATTTCACGCCGAGCAGAAGCAGCAGCGAACTGCCCAGCACAAAGCCGGTGCAGACGAAAGCGCGCCGCACCAGCAGCGGAGGCAATCCGCGCGAGCGGATGATGCGGTCGCAGGCGCGTCCGGAAATTGTGGAGACCACCGCCATCCCGAGCAACGGCGCGGCCGTATAAGCGCCCATTTTGAGGAACGAAAGCCCGTGAACCATTACCAGGTAGGAGGGGATCCAGGTGAGGCAAAAATACCAGTAGTAGGAATAAAAAAACGAGCCGATGGTGATGCCCCAGCAGGTGGAGTTCTTGAGTAGATTTGGCCACGGCAGTCGCGCGCCTGCCGGCCCCGGCTGCGGGGGCTTCGGTTGTGAAGCCCGCCCCGCTCCGGACGGCGCGAGCCAGATCCACGGCAGCAGCCAGATGCATCCGCCGAGCCCGGTATAAATGAATAGATTGCGCCAGCCCAAAGTTTGCAGAAGCGCCGCGCCCAGGAACGCGCCCAGCGCCGGCCCAAGCATCATGCCGGAGAGGTAGACCGAAGTCGGAAGGCCCTGCTGGTCCTCGTCGAAGTTCTGGCGGATGTACGCCAGGCTGGCCGGCTGCGCCACCGCCTCGCCGACGCCGAGCAGCAGGCGGAAAATCAGAATCTGGCTGAAGGAGCTTGCCACGCCCACCGCTGCGGACGCCAGCGACCAGAGCACGAACGCCGCGGCGTAGGTCCATTTCAGTCCGAAGCGGTCCACTACGTAGCCGACTGGAATCTGCAGCAGCGTGTAAGTCCAGAAAAACGCCGAGAGCAGAGTGCCTACGCCCGCCGGCGACACGCCGAAATCGTTCATCAGGGGCACGGCGACGATGCTCAGATTGCCGCGGTCCAGGTAGTTGATGAGGACGGCGAAGAACAGCAACGCGACCACGCCCCATTTCCGCGTCGCGATGACGGGTGGGGCGCTTGTGGCGGCCGTAACGGCGGGGTCGATCATGTGCGGCGGCGGTCGGCCTAGGCCGGCGCTTCCTCCAACGCTTCGGAGCCGTCCGGCGGATGATAGCCGAGCCGCACGGAAAGCTGCAAGGAATAATTGCGCGTCAGCTTTCCCAGGCCGTCGATGCGGCGCGGGTCGAGCTGTTGCAACGTGCCGGCCAGCCCCATGGACGCGATGACGCGGCCATCCGACCCCCAGACCGCGGCCGCGATGCCGCGGCCCTCCGCCTCGTCCTCGGCGTCGTCGATGGCGTAGCCGCGCTTGGCCGCCTCGCGAAGATCTTTGAGCAGGGCGTCGGCGGCGGTAATGGTCCGCGCCGTGCGGCGCAACAGCTTCATGGGGGCCAGAAGCCGTTGGATCTCCGGCTCCGGCAGGTGCATCAGCAGCGCCTTGCCGACGCCCGTGCAGTGCAGGTGCTTTCGCTCGCCGACCCAGGTGTTCAGGCGGATGAATCCGCCCGGTTCCGACCGTTCGACGTAAACCGCCATGCTCTTCTCAAGAATCGCCAGGTGCCCGGTAAGGCCGGTGATCTCGGTCAGCTCTTCCAGAATCGGGAATGCGGCGGCGCGCAGGTTCAGCGTATTTTTGGCCGCGCTGCTGTCGCGGAAGGCGAATAGTTTGTAGCCGAGGATGTATTTCTTGGTTTCCTCGTTGCGCTGCACGTATTCGCTTTCGAGCATGGTCTCCAGCAGGTAGAGCGTGGTGCTGTAAGGAATCTTGTGTATCTTGCTGATCTCCTGAACCGTGAGACCGAAGCTGCTCTCGTTCAGCGTGTCGAGAATGCTGAACGCGCGCTTGACCGCCGGCACCTGATAACGTTTCCGGGCGGGAACCGCGCTCTTTCCAGCAGCTTTGCGCTTTGCCTGCATGTAACCGATCAGCATACGACGAAGCCTTGACGGGGCGCAAACCGCTGCTATAATCCAGATTGTACTCAATTAGTTGATACGAAATCTACCTATGAAGATCACCCGTTTGGAGACCGTTTTGCTGAGCGCACAGCCGTCGGAGCCCATACGCTGGTCCGGCGGGGCGCTGTCGACGGTCCACGCATCCCTCATCGTGGTCCACACTGACGAAGACGTTACCGGACTCGGCGAAACCTACACCGGAATTTTCGCGCCGCTGGCGGTTCGCGGCATCGTCGAAGCCCTGGAGCCGCTGCTAGTGGGCGAGGATCCCACCGACGTCGCGCGGCTGTATCACAAGATGTACAGCAAGACGCTGTTCTGGGCGCGGGTGGGCGCGGGCTTGAGCACCATCGGCGCGATCGAGACGGCGCTGTGGGACATCCTGGGCAAGGTTCGCGGCCTGCCGGTCCACACTCTTCTGGGCGGCGCGGTTCATGAGAAGCTCCCGGTCTACGCCAGCGGCGGGCTGGAAAAGCCGCTCGAGGAAACCGTGGAGGAGATGCGCCGTTACCGCGCCGAGGGCTTTCGCGCGGTGAAGGTCCGGATCGGGATGGGCTTCGCGCGGGATCTGCGCAAGGTTGAGACCGTGAGAGAGGCGCTTGGGGACGAAATCGAGCTGATGGTGGACGCTGTCCAAGGCCACAATCCTGAGCCGTGGAGCGCAAGTGAAGCCATCCAGATCGGCAAGGCGATGGAGCCACTGCGCCTGCGCTGGTTCGAGGAGCCCTGCGCGGCCACTGACTACGCCGGCTACGCGCACGTCCGCCACCACCTGACGATTCCCATTTCCGGCGGCGAAAGCTCCACCGCCATCCATGAGTTCCGCAACTTCTTCGACGCCGGGTCGCTCGACATCGCTCAGCCGGACACGGCTCATTCGGGAGGCATCCAGGAGTGCCGCAAAATCGCCGCGCTGGCGCAGAGCTACGGCGTCGACGTGGCCTTCCACTCCTGGGCCTCTTCGGTGGTGCTGGCGCCGAACTATCACTTGGCCTTCACCGTGCCGAATACGTTTATCCTGGAGTATCCGACGTGGGGCTACCCGCTACGCGACGAGCTGTTCGTCGAGCCATTAAAGATCGAGGACGGCTATCTCTACCCTCCGATGGCCCCCGGCCTTGGCATAGAACTGACCGATGAAGTACGCCGCAAATACCAGTTCCAGGAAGGCGTCGGCGTCACGATGCAGCGCGCCCGCTAAGTGCAAAAAATGATCATCGACTACCATACGCACTTCATGCGCCGAGCTCACTTCGGCCCGGAATTCACCCGGGAGTGGGACGAGCGCGGCGGCACCGGCGCCTGGCCCGAGATCACGGCCGACCAATTCGAAGCGGCCATGGCGCCCGTGGACCGCGCCATCGTATTTGGGATCACGGCGTATGCCCTGGGAATCCACACACCGAGCGACTACGTCGCCGCTCTGATCCGCCGGAATCCGAAGAAGTTCATCGGGTTCATGGCGCTCGACCCCAGCCATCCGGATGCCATCGCGGAGATGGAGCGCGGCGCCGGCGAATTCGGCATGAAGGGAATCAAGCTGTACCCGGTAATGTCGCTCTACAACATCGCCGATCCGAAATTTCATCCTTTCTTTCAAAGGGCCGTGGAATTGGGTCTGCCCGTGCTCACGCACATGGGCACGTCGCCCGCCAGCAAGGGGTTGCTTAAATATTCGCTTCCGTTACTGGTGGACGAGCTGGCCGTAGCGTTTCCGGAGCTCCGCGTGATCATGGCGCATCTCGGCCATCCCTGGCAGCGCGAGGCGGCGATGGTCATCCGCAAGCACGCCAATGTCTGGTCCGACATCTCGGGCCTGTGGCACCGCCCGTGGCAGGGATATGAGGCGCTGATCGTGTGTCAGGAGTGGGGCGTGACGCACAAGCTGCTCTACGGCTCGGATTATCCGTTGTGGGATCCGGCTGCTTCGATGGCGGCGCTGCGGACGCTCAACAGCCAGGTTGAGGGGACGCCGCTGCCGAAGGTTTCTTCCGAGGTGATCGAGCAGATTCTGCACCGGGATGTGTTGGCCGAGCTGGGGATTCAGGTGTAGCCCTGGTCCAGCCTTGGTGGGCAGACTCTAGCCTGTGGCGTCCCGACTCGTTGGGACGCTCATCACGTCAGCTCGCGAATTTTTCGAACTGGATATATTTGCGAACGGCGACGATTCTGCAATTCGGACTGCCCAGCAGCGAGGGCACGAGCAGCGCAGTCTAGTAGTTTAGTCCGGACCCGGACAGTGGCGAGCAACGAGCGTCCCGAGGAGTCGGGACGCGGCAGGCTGAGCCTGCGCCACGATTTGAGGATACGCCGAATTCTCCGGGCAGGTTGAATCCTGCCCTACCTTTGCGGGGGACCCGATAAGCAAAAGGTTGAAACTTCACCCCGCGATCGGCGCGGGGGAAGCTTCGCTCAAAAGCGCGCGGACGGCCCGGTCCGTGTCGTTGAGCGGATGCGCGAATGTCTCCTCACGCAGGCGGTTGAAATTCGGATAGCCAGCGAGTTCTTCGTTCTTCCACTCCCGCGCGAATTCCCCGCTGCGGATGTTGTGCAGTGCCTCTTCCATGCGGCTGCGCAGGCGTTCGCTGCTACCCGTCGCGTCCCGGCGGCGCGACAGCACGCCGTACTGCGCGGTCGGCGAGTGATAGCGCATCTGCTCGAAGATCCCGCGCTTGGCCATTGCCAGGAAGATGTCGGCGGGCTCGGCGGAGGCGTACAGCTCCAGCGCCACCGCTTCCTTGGGATAGCCTTTTTCGATAAGCAACTCGTACGCTGTCACCAGGCAATCGAAGATCGCCGGCCACAGCGCCTGCTCGGAGAACAAATCCAGCTCCACTTCCGTGGCGAAAGAAGTGTGGAAAGCGCCGGCGCGCGTGCAGCCCACTCCTTTGGCGATGGCCAGCGTGTGGGCCCAGGCGGAACCGGAATGATCCTGCCACACATCCACATCGGCGTTGACTCCGTGGCCCTCCTCGAAGGCTACCCTGACCTGGTGGCCTATGGTTCGCGGCGCCATCATAATCACGTCGACAACCGGCGGAGGCTGGATGAGCTTGAAGTGAATGTTGTAGCCACTGGCGAAGGAGAGCGTCTGGCCGGAACGCAGATGGGGCGCGATCAATTCCCGATAAACCTGCGGCTGCACTTCGTCCGGCAGCAGGATCATGAGGATGTCGCCGGAGCGGGCCGCCTCCTCGATCGGAATAGGCGAGAAGCCGTCGGCACGTGCGGTGGCGGCGTATTCATCGTCCCGGTTGCCCACTTGCACCGCAACTCCGCTGTCCCGGAGATTGAGCGCCTGGGCCCGGCCCTGATTGCCGTAACCGATCGCCGAAACTGTCTTGCCCCTCAGCACCGCGAGGTCCGCGTCTGGCTCGTAGAAAACTTTCATGTCTTTTATCAAAGTATCAAAGGCCGCCGGCGCACATCTCCGGCGGCTGGTGTTTCCGGGTCAGAAATAGAACTTCAATCCGAGCTGCATCACCCGCGCCGGCTGGGCGGCTGTAATGCGGCCGAAGGACGCCGGCGCGCTTACGTTGTTGCCCGGCCGGTTGTAGTTCGTGTTGTTCAGCACGTTGAACGCCTCATAACGGAATTGCAGGCGATGAACCTCGCCGAAGGCGAAGTTCTTGAAGATGCCGAGGTCCAGGCCCTTCAGCCCGTCGGTATCCAGATAGTGGACACCGCCGTTGCCGTAAGTGTTCAGCAGCGGTTCCGAGAAGCAACTGGTGTCGAACCAGCGGTACAGGGTACGCTCCCCCGACGGCAGGTTGCCGTTGCAGGTACGATTCGGACGGCCGCCGAAACTGGTGCCGGTGTTGGAGCGGTCGGTGGCCGTCACGTGGAACGGGAGACCCGTTTGCAGCGCCAGGATCGAATTCAATTCCCATCCGCCGGTGATATACCGCGCGGGACCTTTCACGTGGTTGCCGAACGGCAAAGCGTAATTGACGCTGGCGACAAAGCGCTGGCGGATGTCGTAGATGCTGCGGCCGTAGTCGTTGTCGCCGGGCTTGTAGAACCGCGTCGCTTTTCCGTCGTAGGAGTCCGTATCCATCGACCGGCCGTAGACGTGGCTGACCATGAAGGTCACGCCGCTGCTGTAGGATTTGCGCACGGACGACTGCAGCCCGTGGTATTTCGAGAGGCCCGCGCCTTCGTCGCTCAGGATGAAGCCGAGGTTCGGGAAGGGGCGCCTCTGCGCCACCGTGCGCGTATCGCCGGGCGCTTGGAGCGTCTGAATCACATTGCGGTCATAGCGCTTGGATAGCTTAGCGCCTTTCGATCCGACGTAGGCCACCTCCAGGAACAATTGCCCCGGAAGCGTGTGCTGGATGCTAAGGGTCCACTGCTGTACATAGGGGGACCGCCGGCCCAGCAGGTTAAACAGGAACTGGCCGACGGGCAGGCCACCCGTCAGATCCGGCGTCGGGAACAGTTGGGTGATGCTCACGCGCGGCACGATCGGGTCGGGCGGGGTGAATGACTGGCCGGAATTGAGTGGAGGCGAAATACCTTGCCACGACTGATCGTTTCCGGGGAGCCGGTCGTAGAAGACTCCGTAGCTGGCGCGCACCGCCGTGCGGTCGGAATTTCCCGGCCGCCAGGCCAAGCCAACGCGCGGGCCGAAGTCGTTCCAGTCAGTGGGATAGAGTCCGCGCGGCACGCCGTTCTTTCCGGCAAACTGCTGCTGGCCCGTCTTGAAGTCCAATTGAGCGATGTTGTCGTACTTCTCGATCAGAGGCTGCTGCACCTGGTAACGCAGGCCGAGGTTCAAGGTGAGGTTCTTCGAGAGCTGAATATCGTCATTGACGTACATCGCCCACCACCATCCGCGACGGTAAGTGGGCGTCACGCGGGATTGCCCGCTGGACGTTCCCGGCCAGCCCAGCAAATAATCGGCGATCACATTGCCCGTGTTGGGAATCAGCGCGGTTCCGGTGAACCCTTGGGTAAACTGGCCGGTGAAGGCGAAGTTGCCCTGTGGATTGAAAGCCACTTCATGCCGCAGGTTGACGCGCTCCAGTTGTCCGCCGAAGGAGATCTTGTGGCGGCCCCTCACCCACGATGCGTTGTCGAAAATAGTGAACACCTGGCTGTTGGGAATCAGACAACTGCCGCTCGGGAAGCCCCACCCGCCGTACTCCTGCAAGCCGACGACGGGCACGCCGGCGCAGCCTGGAGTGGTGGCGAGGTTCTTGATGCCGAAGAAAGAGGGCCAGTCGGAGTTTTCACCGGGCACCGGGCCGCCGGCGCGCAGAATCGTCCGCGAGAAGCCGATGCGGGCATCGTTGATGATGGATGGCGAAATGATCCGCGACCAGGAGAGCACAGCGTTGCGGCCGTAGAGGGGGTAAATGCGGGAAGCGCCGCGCTGCGGATTGACGTCGGTCTGGTCGGTCTGGTCCCAGTAGATGCGCCCGAACAGCCGATCCTTGGTGGTCGCGTTGAAGTCCACGCGAGTGTCCCACTTGTAGGTGTCCTGTACTGTGCGCTGCTGCCCGAAGAAATTCAGACCCCTGGAGCGGACCAGCGGATCCAGCGGTGACGAGGGTGAAGTCAGGACGAAGTCGTTGTATTTGCCCGCAAACGGTCCGATGCGGCCGGTGGGGACGACGTTTCCAGGGAAGGGCTGCTTGACGCGCTGCGCATCGGCGGTGTCCGGATCGTAGATGGTGTTGAATCCCGCCAGGTTGCCTTGCAGCATGGAGGCGGTCGGTACCAGAAGATTCGCCGAAAACACCTGGCGCAGCTTGAGGAGCTCGAAGTTGCCGCTGGCGAACAGCTTGTCCTTAATGATGGGGCCGTTGACCGACGCGCCGAACTGGTTCTGCCGGAACGGCGGCTTGTTCGCCGAAAAGTCGAAGGTATTGCGCGAGTCCATCTTGTCGTTACGCAGGAATTCCCACAGCGCGCCGTGGATCTGGTTCGATCCGGTTTTGCTCACTACGCTGACGATCGCCGGCGCGGCGAATTCCGGTCCGAAGTATCCGCGCATGATTTTGAACTCGGCGATTCCTTCCAGCACCGGCTGAATCGAAACCGCGCCATAGTATTCTTCCCGCCCTAATACGCCGTCGAACAGATAGGCCGAGGAGACGTGGCGCGTACCGGAGACCGCCACCGAGAGGTTGGTGCGCCGGCCGTTGAAGGACGCCGTGGTGTCCTCCCCGTTTTGCAGCACCGGCGGGATGGTGCCGGGCGTCAACTGCGCCAGTTGCAGGAAGTTCCTGCCGTTCAGGGGAAGATCCACCACCGGCTTCTGCTCGATGACCTCGCCGATGGTGGCATTGGTGCTGTTCACCGCCAGCGCCGTGGCGGCGACCGTCACCTCCTGCGTAACGTCGCCGACGCTCAGCACGACGTCCTCGCGGCGGCGGGAATCCACTTGGATCACTACGTCTTGAACCGTGTAGCGCTGGAAGCCCGACATTTCGACGGTAAGAGCGTAGCGGCCCACCGGCAACTGCGGAAGCACATAGCTCCCTTCAGTGTCCGTGGTCACACGGCGGGTGTCGTTGGTGGCCACATTGTGGATGGAGACCGCGGCTCCGGCGACCACGGCGCCGGACTTGTCGGTAACCGTTCCGCGCAGTTCTCCCACGGTAGTCTGGGCCAAGCCGGCGGCGGCAATCACCGACAGCAGAATTACGAGACGAGCAGTCAAGCGCACGATTCGACCTCCTGGTGTATCTATTGATATACTCTCAATACCCTGACAAGTCAACTTCTTTGCGCCGTTTTAGCGGTCAGCGCGGAATGTATTTGTCGAACCAGGCCATTCCATGGGCAATCACTGCGGCGCGATGGCTGGGGTGACGCCGGATGCCGTGTGTTTCGCCTGGAACTCGCACGAACACGGTGTCCACGCCGAGCGCTTTCAGCGCGCGGTAGAATTCCTGGCTCTGGGCGATCGGAGTCCGCCAGTCCTCATCGCCGGTAATGATCATGGTCGGCGTGCGGACGTTTTTGGCATAGAACAGCGGCGAGTGCTTCAGATAGTCCTCGGGCGCGGCTTCCCAGGGCATGCCCTGCCGGTATACCGAGCCGATGTAGTAACCGTTGTCGGCCGAACCGACGTGTGTGAACCAGTTAGTAACAGGATAGAGCGACACGGCCGCGCGGAAGCGCGTGGTCTGGGTCACCATCCAGGCAGTCATCAGGCCGCCGCCGCTGCCTCCGATGACGCCCAGGCGGTCCGGGTCGGCATAGCCCGCGCGGACTAGACTGTCGACCCCGGCCAGCACGTCGCCGATGTCGTCGCCCGGCCAGCGGTGCTGGATCACGTTGCCGAACGCTTCTCCGTATCCGGTGGAACCTCGCGGATTCGTGTAGAGAACGACGTATCCCTTGGCCGCATACATCTGAAGCTCATGCATGAAGCTGGCGCCATAGGAGCCGTGCGGCCCCCCGTGAATGGATACCAGCAGAGGGTATTTTCGGTTGGCCTGAAAGCCGGGCGGCTTGATGACCCAACCCTGCATGGGTTTGTGGTCGGAGGCCTCGTAACGAACCTCTTCCGCCGGCGCCAGGGGGCAGCCGGCGAGATAGCTCCGGTTCGGATCCAAGAGTTTCTTCTCCTTGCCATCTGCGATTGCTATGAGCACGCCCGGCTCAACCGGGGAACTGTGTATCGCTACCGCGAGACCCGAGGCGGACACCGAGTACCCGGAAAGACGCCTCGCGCCGGTAGTAACGGCGCGCCGGGAGCCATCGAGCGGCACTTCGTGAATATTGGTGGCGCCTTCGCTGTCGCTCAGGAAGGAGATACGCTTCGAGTCGGCGGACCACACCGGTGAGGTTACGTCGCGATCCCAGTCCGGCGTCAGTACCTTCAGATTTCCGCCGTGGGCGTCCATCACGTGCAGCTTGCTCACGTGATAGGTCTGTCCCTTCCAGGCAAAGCCGGCGAAGGCGATCCGCGTTCCATCCGGAGAAACGCGTACGGCGGTCTTGTGGCCGCTAAATCGCGTCAGCGGCACAGGCGCTCCGCCATCGAGTGGAAACCGGAAGATCTCGCCGCCCGAATAGTTGTCCCAGCCTTCTTTGCTCTTGACCGCGGGCGACAGGATGGAGCGGCTATCGGCGCTCCACGTCAACTCCGGTTCGAACAGATAGGAAGTGTGGAAGTAGCCCTCGGGAGTGATCTGCTTTGCCTCGCCTCCTCCGGCTGCGACAGCGAAGATCCGGCTGGCTCCGGGCTGTAAGATGCCGGAGCCGTCGAACGTCCAGCGCAGGTTCGTGACAGCGACCGCTTGTGGAGCCCATTTCGCTCCCTCCGGTTTGGCCGGCAATTCCGGATTCCAGCCGGGTGAGCCCTGCACGAACCGCAGGAACGCGATCCATTTCCCGTCCGGCGACCAGGCCGGAAGCGACGGTGTCTCCACGCCATCTGTTATCACGGTGTCCGCGCCGCTCGAAATGTCCCGCACGCGGATCTGCGTCTTGCCGTCGCGGCTCGATACGTAGGCCAGCCGCTTGCCGTCCGGCGACCAGCGGGGACTGGTCTCGCGGAACTTGCCTGAATTCAGCACGCGTCGCTGCGAGCCATCCGGCGCGATCAGATAAATGTTGGAGTATGACGCGTCATCCAGTATGTCGGTCCACTCCTCGATGTAAGCGATCCGCTGGCCAGAAGAATCAATCTGCGGATCGGAAGGTGTCCGCAGATCCCAGACGGCCTCCGGCCTCAGGCAGCGGGGTAGGGAACCAGCGTAAGCCGCCGCACTAGCGATCAGAAAAACCAGAAGTCGATTCACTTTGCAGTCGCCTATGCGATCACGTTCCGCAGAACCTGGCCGCCGATATCGGTCAGCCGCCGGTAGCGCCCGGCGTGCAGGTACGTCAACCGGTCGTCCTGAAGCCCCATCAGGTCGAGGATCGTGGCATGCACGTCGCGCAGGGGGATGGGATGCTCCAGGGCGTGAATGCCGAATTCGTCGGTTTCTCCGGCGGTGGCGCCTGCTTTGACGTCGCCGCCCGCCATCCACATCACCAGGCCGTACTGATTGTGGTCGCGCCCCGGCTTTTCGCCCTTGAGGTCGTTGATGAACGGAGTGCGGCCCATCTCGGAAGCCCAGACCACCAGAGTCTCCTGCAGCAGCCCGCGCGATTTCAGGTCCTTCAGCAGCGCGGCCACCGGCTGGTCGACTTCGGCCGCGTGCTGGGGCATCCGCTCCTTGATATTGCCGTGATCGTCCCAACTG
>JACXTT010010987.1_pt1 | contig 12151 bp, 10 predicted proteins | sample 9270951 | NCBI WGS metagenome assembly JACXTT01 (sample SAMN15532306, study PRJNA645909) | rock metagenome | isolation source: weathered quartz diorite | place: Puerto Rico | collected 2017-06-21 | reverse complement strand
GCGTCGGGGCCGCGGCGGCCACGGTGGGCTCCGTCGCCGGCGCGGAGGCGGGCTCGGGCGCCTTGGCTTTCGGCGTTTTCGCGGCGGCTGTCTGGCGGAACGCACCGCCGATCAGCGGGCGCTTGAAGTCGCGGTCGCACAGCGCGCGCATCACCGCGCCCAGCGGCGCGGCGGGCGAGGGGCTCACCCAGTTGGGATCCGGGTCGCGCACGATCCGCGGCGCCGTGTGCAGGTCGCGGGCCGGATAGCCGGTCATCGCGCCCAGCCGCACCAGCCGCTTGTCGCAGTCCACGTCCACCGGGATCGACCAGGACAGCACCAGGTCCTGGGCGCCGATCGTCGGGTCCAGGGTCTCGGCGCTGATCTGGGCGGTGAAGCCGCGCGGCTGGCCCATGGGCGAGGACGCGGTGATCGCGGTCACCGCCGATGGGCCGATGTCCACCACTTGCGAGGCCACGAGCGGCGTGTCGGTGCGCAGCCAGCTGTTGATGTCGGCCATGGAGCGCGACGCCGGATAGGTGGCGTTGGCGGTGGAGGGCGCAGGCGTCTGGGCCAGCGCCGCGCCGGCGGGCGCCAGGACCAGCGTCGCGGCCAACAGGGTGGCGCGGGTGCTCATGGCGCGTCGGCCTTGGCCGGATGCGGCGCGGGCGTTAGCGCGGGCGCCAGCGGCTCGCCGAAGATGTAGTGACCGAACCAGTTCTCATTCTCCTCCATCACCGCCCGCTGCTGCTTGGGCTTGTTGATGGGATGTCCGAAGCCGTCATAGACCACCATCTTCACCGGCACACCGTGATCTTCCAGCGCCTGGCGCAGTTCGAAGGCGTTGGCGATCGGCACGCGCCGGTCCGCGCCCCCGTGCTGAATCAGCGTCGGGGTCTTGGCCTTGGCGATGTAGCTGATCGGCGAGGTCTTCGCGTAGATTTTCGGATCGTCCCAGGGCGTGGCGTGCAGGTACTGCGGCGTGAACGGCGTGATGTCGGTGTTGGCGTAGTAGGTCATCCAGTCCGAGATTCCCGCGCCCACCGAGACCGCCTTGAACCGGTCCGACGACGTGGTGATGAAGGCCGAGATGTAGCCGCCCTCGCTCCAGCCCATGGCGCCGACGCGGGTCTTGTCCACGAAGCCCTGGCCGATCAGGTAGTCCACGCCGGAGATCACGTCCGCATAGTCGCCGACGCCCAGGTTGCGCACGTTGAGCGACCGGAACTTCTCGCCGTAGCCGGCCGAGCCCCGGTAGTTGGGCCGCAGCACCAGCGCGCCCTTCTCCACGAAGCGCTCGATCGGGTAGTAGCGGTCCGGCCCGACCGTGGGCTGGTCGACGCCTGTCGGCCCGCCATGGATCACCACCAGCAGAGGATAGGTCTTGTGCGGGTCGAAGTCGGCCGGCTTGTAGAGCACGCCCTCCACCGCGGCGCCGTCGCCGGACTTCCAGCGCACCACCTCGCGCCGGGCGATGGAGAGGCCCTTCAGCTGCTCTGCGCCGTGGGTCAGCTGGACCGGCTTCGGCGCGGCCAGGTCGGCGGCGTAGACCTCGGGAAACTGGTTGGGGCCCGCGCCGACATAGGCCGTGCGCGTGTAGTCACGGGACAGCGAGAAGCGGGCGGCGAGCGGGGCGCCGGGCAGGGCCACCGGCCGCGCCGCGCCCGTCGCCGGATCGAGCAGGAAGAGGCCGCCGCCGGTCGCCTGCAGGGCCGAGAAATAGATGCCCTGCGGCGCCCAGCGCAGGATGTTGGCGTCCTCGTCGAAGCCGGCGTTGACCACCCGCGCGGCCCCGCCGCCGGCGCCGACCACGACGATCTTGCGGTTGGCGTAGAAGAAGTACTTGGCGCCCGGCGCGGCGGTGAACGCGATCTGCGACCCGTCCGGCGACCAGTGCGGGTCGGTGTTCGGTCCCGGCGCTTCGACGATCTTCTTCACCGTCCCGTCGGTCAGGGCGACGGTGTAAAGCGCGCTGGTGCCCTGGGAGATCAGGTCGGGGTCGCGCTGGGCGGAAAAGGCGATCCGCGTCCCGTCCGGCGAGAAGGCGAAGGCGCCGACGCTGAAGCTCTCGTCGTGGGTGATCGCCTTCGGCTCGCCGGGCGCGGCGACGCGGCCCGCGGCGTCGGCCACCGGCAGGTCAACGCGCCATAGCTGCACCATCCCGTAGTCCGCGTGGATCACGTGATAATCGCCGAAGGTCTCCTTGCGGTCCTTCAGGCCCTTGGGCTCGGGAACCTCGGCGGAGACCGCCAGGCTGCGCCCGTCCGGCGCCCATTCGAAGCCGTTCACGCCCTTTTCGAACACCGCCACCTGCTGCGCCTCGCCGCCGTCGGCGGGCATGACGTAGAGCTGCTTCTTGTCGGCCGGCGACTTGGGCAGGGTGCCCGGCCGGTCGGAGAGGAAGGCGATCCAGCGCCCGTCCGGCGACCAGGCCGCGTCGCTCGACGACTTCACCGACAGCGTCAGGCGTCGCCGCTCGCCCGTCGCGGTATCGGCCAGCCAGAGCGAGGTGTCGAAGGCGTTGGTCTCCCAGTTGGTCGAGGCCTGCTCGTAGATCACGCGGCGCCCGTCCGGCGAGATCTTCGGCGCGCCGAAGGTCGCCATCTCCAGCGACTGAGTGATCGTCGGCGCCTTGGCGTCGGCGGCCGAGACCGCAGCCAGCGCGCCTGAGAGCAGGACGCAGGCGACGAGCCAGCCCACCCCGGGTTTCCTGATAGCCACCCCCGACAGCCTCCCAGAATCGCGGCGCGAGCCCGCACGCGCCACGTTGCGCGCGGACGCTGCGGCGTCAATCTGGAGGTGGGCTCAGCCCTGGTGGTGACTGGGGTCGACGTCGCCGCCCAGCATCGGGCTCCAGTGATGGTCGCCGTCCTCGCCGGTACGCTTTGGCCAGCGTTTGCCATAGGCCCTCAGCTGCCGGTCGAGGTCCGACACCCGCTCGGCGTTGGCGTCCTTGCGCGCCGGGGGCAGGGTGTCGTGATAGTCGGCGATCTGGCCCAGCAGATAGGCGAAGTATCGGTCCTCGATCGTCTCGATGTGCGGCTCTTCCAGCAGGCGCTCGACCTCGGTGAGCGCGTGCTCGAATTCGGCCTGGGATTTCAGCGGTTTCGGTTCGACGGTGGCCATGGAGGACTCCCTGACTTGAACACCCGATGAGAGAACGCGGAACGCGTGGCTTAGCTCCGTGTGAAGACCGAATTCAGGCCGGCGCCGGCGCGTCTGCAACGTCGCCGAAAATCTCCCGGAAGCTTTGTTTCAGCGCCGCATCGGCCTCGTCCATGGTCACCGGCAGGCCCAGGTCCACCAGGCTGGTGACCCCGTGCTCGGTGACGCCGCAGGGCACGATGCCGGAAAAGTGGCTGAGGTCCGGCTCGACGTTCAGCGAAATGCCGTGGAACGAGACCCAGCGGCGCAGCTTCACGCCGATGGCGGCGATCTTGTCCTCCCGGGCTGGCACGCCGGGCGTGCGCCGTTCGACCCAGACGCCGACGCGGCCGGGGCGCACCTCGCCCACGACGTTGAAGTGATCCAGCGCGCCGATCACCCAGGCCTCCAGCGCCGCCACGAAGGCGCGGACGTCCTTCTCCCGCTTCGACAGGTCCAGCATCACATAGGCCACCCGCTGGCCGGGTCCGTGGTAGGTGAACTGGCCGCCGCGCCCGCTCTGGTGCACCGGGAACCGCCCTGGATCGATCAGGTCGCCGGGCTTGGCCGAGACGCCCGCGGTGTAGAGCGGCGGGTGCTCCAGCAGCCAGACCAACTCGCCGGCCGTTCCCTCGGCGATGGCCGCGGCCCGGGCCTCCATCGCCGCGACGGCGGCCGGATAGGCGACCGGCGCCCGCGAAACGGCCCACCCGGCCGCAAGGCCATCGCTGCGGCGCAATGTCCGGCCTTCCGCTGCAAGATTTAACGCCCGGTCAAGCATGTCATGACCAATGTGGGCTCTGGGCTTGAAGTCTGCAAAGCCCGCGTGGACGTCAGGGGCGTTATCTTTGAGCCAAGTCAAAGCGGTCAATGTGGAGATCCAGGTGCTGTTGGGGCGCTCGACGCTGCCGATGGCCCAGCTCCTGCGCATGGGCCGCGGCGCGGTGATTCCCCTCGACGCCGGGGTCAATGACGAGGTCTGGATCCTGGCCAACAACCACCCCGTGGCGCGGGGCGAAATCCAGATCAACGACGAGAAGATCTCCATCGCCGTGACCGGCGCCGCCAACGTCTACGACTTCATGGCCGGCAGCGCTGGCTAGGCCCTTTGCGGCGCGGGCGAAGCGTCGCCCTTCACAAAGCGGTCGGCGTTTGCTACCCCCCGCGCCTCACCACGAGCGGTCGTGGCGGAATTGGTAGACGCGCAGCGTTGAGGTCGCTGTGGGGCAACCCGTGGAAGTTCGAGTCTTCTCGACCGCACCAGTGAATCAGGTTCTTCAAATTCCTCAGGAAAAAACCGCTTCGACATAGCCACAGGGAGGTCCGCATGAGCCGCGAAACGGACGACCTTGAGCTTAAGGAGCGACCTGAGGCCGAAGAGGACCTCGAAGACCTCGCTCTTGGCGAGGACTACGCCCTAAACCCCGACTACGTGCCGATGGTCGCCGACGCGCTGGATCGCGGCGACGCCGAGCGCCTGCGCGAGCTGCTGGGCGCCCTGCACCCGGCCGATATCGCCGACCTGATGGGCTTCCTGTCGGCCGACGACCGCGAGGAGCTGGTCCCGCACCTCGACGCCGAGACCCTGGGCGAGGTGCTCTCCGAACTCGACACCGAGATCCGCGAGGAAATCCTCGAGCACGTGCCCTCGGCCCTGCTGGCCCAGGCGCTGGGCGAGATGGAGAGCGACGACGCCGCCGATGTCGTCGACGACCTGGAGGACGACAAGCGCGCCCAGGTGCTGGCGGCCATGCCGGAGACCGAGCGGGTCGCGATCGAGACGACGCTGGCCTACGAGGACGAGACCGCCGGGCGCCTGATGCAGCGCGAGGTGGTGGCCGCGCCGCAGTTCTGGACCGTCGGCCAGACCATCGACCACCTGCGCGCCGAGAGCGACGAGCTGCCCGAGCTGTTCTTCGACATCTACGTCGTCGACCCGTCCTACAAGCCGGTGGGCGCAGCGCCGGTCAGCCACCTGCTGCGCTCCAAGCGGGACACCCCGCTCGCCCAGGTCATGGAGCAGGTCACCGAAATCCCGGTCGATATGGACCAGGAAGAGGTCGCCTATATCTTCAACAAATACAGGCTGATATCGGCCCCCGTTGTGGAGCCGGGCGGCCGTCTGGTGGGCCAGATCACCGTCGACGACATCGTCGGCGTCATCCAGGAAGAAACCGAGGAAGACATCCTGGCGCTGGCCGGGGTGGGCGACGCCGGCCGCGACGCCGGCGTGGTCGGGATCATCCGCTCACGCCTGCCGTGGCTGGTGATCAACCTGGCCACCGAAGCCATCGCGGCCACCGTGGTGGGCGCCTTCCAGGACGAAATCGCCAAGCTGACGGCGTTGGCCGTCCTGATGCCCATCGTCTCGTCCCTGGGGGGCAACGCCGGCACCCAGGCGCTCACGGTGGCCGTGCGCGCCATCGCCAGCCGCGAGCTCAACTCCTCCAACGCCATGCGCGTGATCTGGCGCGAGCTGGCCGTGGGCGTCTTCAACGGCGCTTCCATGGGCGGCCTGCTCGGTATTGCCGCCTGGATCTTCTGGCACGATATCCGCCTGTCGGTGGTCGTTGGCCTGGCGGTTCTGGCCAACTTCTTCGTGGCCGCGTTGGGGGGCATCCTGGCCCCGATCGTCCTCGACCGGTTCGGCCGCGACCCCGCGGTCTCGTCGTCGGTCGTGGTGACCTTCATGTGCGACTTCTTCGGATTTCTCGCACTGCTTGGACTTGCCGCCCTTATCTTGTTGTAAGTGCTAAGCTAGTAAGCATGGCGCCCGGCTCCGGCGGCCTATGTCTTGCGGCTGAGAGCCAGCGTTAACGCGCCTGTATCAATCTGGGTCAGAGGGCATGCTGCCTCGCCACCGTGTGTCCCGGACCGCGATCGACCTGATCAAGCGGTTCGAGGGCTATCGCCAGAGAGCCGCTCAGCTCCCCGATGGGCGCTGGACGATCGGCCATGGCCACACGCTGACCGCGCGCCAGGGCGCCGAGGTGTCGGCCGACGACGCCGAGGCCCTGCTGCTCTACGACCTGATCGCCGTCTCGAAGGTGCTGACCGAGCAGGTGTTCGCCACCCTGGGCCAGAACGAGTTCGATGCGCTCTCGTCCTTCATCTTCAACATCGGGGCGGAGAACTTCGGCCGTTCCAGCGTCCTCAAGCGCCTGAACGAAGGCGCGCCGATCCTGGCCGCGGGCGCCATGGAGCTGTGGCGCAAGGCCGAGGTGGGCGGCGAGAAGATCGTCGTCGACGCCCTGGTGCGTCGCCGCGCCGCCGAGAAGGCCCTGTTCCTGACGCCCGACAACGGCCTCTGGGTCCCGGCGCCGTCGCCGGTCCTGCAGCCGCTGCTGGACACCGACGCCTTCGACCTGATCCCCAGCCGCACGCCGGTGGACGTGACCACGGTGACCGCCGGCGACACTGTGGTCGTCCTGCGCGAGGGCGAGCCGGCCCAGCCGACGCCGGCGCCGCCGGAGGAGGACGAGGCCGCCAGCCCGGCGCTGGCCGCCGCCGAGGCCGTCACCGCGCGCCTCTCGACCATTTTCCAGGACCCCGAACCCGAGGCGATCGTCGAGGCGCCCGCGCCCGAGCCCGAGCCGCAACCCGAGACGCCGGCCGCCGAACCCTTCGCGTTGCGCCCCCCGGAGTTCGAGGAAGAGATCTCGGAAGCCGAGGAGGAGCTCTGGGACGACCCCGAGGAGGAGGAGCCGCGCGGCCCGGACCTGTTCGAGACCGCGCCCGCCAACGACGTCATCGAAGACGAGACGCCCGCTGACGACCTGGCCGAGGCCATCGAGCGCGACCGCTATGTGATCGATGACGACGCGCCGTTCGAGTTCGTGGCCCCGACCGTCCAGCCGCTTCCGGAGGAGCCGCAGGGCGGCGGGCTGACCCTGGCGGCGTTGGCCGTACTGGGCCTGATCTTCTTCGGCGGCGGGGCGTTCTGGGCGATCAACGCGCGGCCGCCGCCCCCGGGGGCGCTCCTCAACCCGGCCACCGTGGGTCTGCTCGCCGGGGTCACCGGTGCGATGTTCTTCGCCGTGGCCGTCTATCTGCTGCTGAACCGGCTGGGCCAGGCCTCCGAACGCTCGGCCCGCCAGCGTCGCTGATACGGAACCGTTTCGCGGGCGCGCGGCTCATGCTAAGCCCCGCGCCATGATCCCGAACCATGGCCCCACGCTGGAATTCGGCCTCGGCGAGACCGCCGACGCCATCCGCGAAACCACCGCCCGCTTCGCCGCCGACAAGATCGCGCCGATCGCCGCACAGATCGACGCCGACAACGAGTTCCCCCGCGCGCTCTGGCCGCAGATGGGCGAGCTCGGCCTGCACGGCGTCACCGTCGAGGAGGAGTTCGGCGGCCTGGGGCTGGGCTACCTCGAGCACGTGGTGGCCATGGAGGAAGTGTCGCGCGCCTCGGCGTCGGTCGGCCTGTCCTACGGCGCCCACTCGAACCTCTGTGTGAACCAGATCCGGCGCTGGGGCTCCGAGACGCAGAAGCGGCGCTATCTGCCCGGCCTGATCAGCGGCGAACACGTGGGCTCGCTCGCCATGAGCGAGGCCGGCTCGGGCTCTGACGTGGTCTCCATGCGCCTCGTCGCGCGCAAGGTCGGCGACCGCTATGTCCTGAACGGGACCAAGTTCTGGATCACCAATGCGCCCAGCGCCGACACCTTGGTGGTCTACGCCAAGACCGACCCCGACGCGGCCGGCAAGGGCATCACCGCCTTCCTGATCGAGAAGGGGATGAAGGGGTTCAGCGTCTCCAAGAAGCTCGACAAGATGGGCATGCGCGGCTCCGACACCGCCGAGCTAGTGTTCGAGGACTGCGAGGTCCCGGAAGAGAACGTCATGGGCCCCGAGAACGGCGGCGTCGGCGTGCTGATGAGCGGACTCGACTACGAGCGCGCCGTCCTGGCCGCCGGCCCGCTGGGCATCATGCAGGCCTGCCTCGACGTGGTGTTGCCCTACGTCCGCGAGCGCAAGCAGTTCGGCAAGGCTATCGGCTCCTTCCAGCTCATGCAGGGCAAGGTCGCCGACATGTACGTGGCCCTGAACTCGGCGCGGGCTTATGTCTATGCGGTGGCCAAGGCCTGCGACGCAGGCATGACCACACGGTTCGACGCGGCAGGGGCGATCCTCATGGCTTCGGAGAATGCGGTGCGCGTGTCGCTGGAGGCGGTCCAGGCCCTTGGCGGCGCCGGCTACACCAAGGAATATCCGGTGGAGCGCCTGGTCAGAGACGCCAAGCTCTACGACATCGGCGCCGGCACCAACGAGATCCGCCGCTTCCTGATCGGACGGGAGCTGATCGGGGGATGAGACTGGCGGGGGCCCTCACGATCCTGACCGCCCTGGCGGCGCTGGCCGGATGCCAGACCGCGCGTCCGCTTCCTGCGGCCTGTCCCGTGGGTCAGATCTCGCAGCAGACCGCCCAGCTCTATTTCGGCGGCATGTTCGGCCCGGCCTCGAAGGTCAGCGAGGTGCAGTTCCGCAAGTACGTCGACGAGGAGCTCACCCCGCGCTTTCCCGACGGCCTGACCGTGCTCGACGGCGGCCACCAATGGCGCGGCGAGGAGAACAAGGCGATCCGCGAGGCCGCCAAGGTGGTGCTGATCGTCCTGCCGAAGACCCCCGCCGCCCAGTCGCGGATCGACGCAGCCCGCAGCGCCTACTGGTCGCGCTTCCACCAGGACGCCATGGTCGAGGTCATGCCTCCGGCCTGCGTCGCCCTCTAGCGGCCCGTTCAGCCGCCGGGGTGGTAGCGCCGCTCCACGTGGCCCTTCAGCTCATCCGGGTAGAAGTAGACCTGACGCAGGTCGCCGGTGGCGTAGCGCTGCGCCTGATCGTCGAAGTGCTTTGACGTGGGATCGCCGCTCTCGCCGCCGGCGGTGACCGCGCGGGCATGGACCCGGTCGCCGAACTCGACCGCGGCGATGAAGCTGTTGCCGTTGGAGCCGTAATACTTCTTCGTCCCCGGATAGCGCTTGGCCCCGAACGAGGCGAGCGAGCCCCAGGCCGCCGAGGTGAAGGCCACCGGGATCGAGGGGCCGGCGTCGTCGAACTGCGGGCTGATGTCGTCGGTGATCCGCTGGAAGCGGTTGATCTCGCCCCACTTGGTCTTCCAGGTCCCGAAGTCCTGGTTGAGCCGGCCGACCGCCTCGTCCAGGGCCTGCAGCTTCTGCGCCGGGGTCGCCCGCGCCATGGCCTCATAGACCGTGATCCCGGCCGGCTTGGCGCTGGGCGCGGTCTTCTCGAACAGCGCCTCGGCCCAGAACACCGCCAGCGAGGTCGGCACCGAGTCCGCCGCCCAGCGGTCGTCCCAGGCGCGCAACGGCTCGATGGGCTCGCGCAGCCTGGCCTTCAGCGGGTCGTCGGCCGGCGCGGCGTCATAGGCCGCCACCAGCCCCGGGACCAGCTGTGCGAAGGCCGGCAGGTAGGGATCGTAGGCCGCCTGGATCAGCGTCGGGATGGTGAAGTCCTTGCGCGCGCTCAGCACCCGCAGGGCATGCGGCGTGCGCGGGTTCTCGCCGGCCTGGTCCATGTAGCGCGGGAAGTCGGCGGCCTTCAGGCTCCCGGCGCCGGCCGCCGACCAGGGCGCGTCGTTGGAGTTGTAGAGCCAGCCGCTGGCCGGGTTCACCACGCGCGGCATGTCGGCGAAGGGCGTGACGCCCTTCCAGTCGGTGGCAGGATCGGAGCCGTCCACCGGCTTGGTGTAGTCGAAGCGGTTGTCGCGCTTCGGCATGAACTGCGGCAGCAGCAGCGCCGTCTCGCCCTTGGCGTCGGCGAAGACCGTGTTGTTCGAGGAATTGGCGGCCAGCTCGGCGACCTTCAGGAACGAGGCCAGGTCGGTGGTCTTGGTGCGGCCGAACGACTGCTCCAGCGCCTCGATCGGCCGGAACATCAGGGCGATGGCGATCCACTTGCCGTCCTGCTCGCGCACGATCGGGCCGTGGTGGGTGCGGTAGGTGGTGAAGCGCGCCGGATGGCCGCCGTCGCCGCGATAGGGGACCGTGATCGTCGTCACCGTCACGGGCCGCAGCTCGCTGCCGTACTTGTAGAACAGCTTGCCGTCCTTGCGGACGATGGTCTCGGCGAACTCGTCGATGGTGTCGGCGCCGCTGGTGGTGTGCATCCAGCCTGCGTGGGCGTTGAAGCCCTGGTAGATGAAGAACTGGCCCCAGGTGGACGCGCCATAGGCGTTGAGGCCCTGGTCGCTGCTCACCTGCTGTTCGGAGCGGAAGAAGAACGAGGTGTGCGGGTTGATGTAGAGCAGGGCGTGCCCGTCTTTGGTGATGGACGGCCCGATGGCGATGCCGTTGGACCCGCTGGGCTCCTTGAACCTGGGCGGCTCGTCGTCGAGCGCCGCGGCCTGTTTGCCGCCGTAGAAGGCCTCCAGTTGGTTCAGTGGCGCCTTCTCGATGTCCGGCCCGATGCTGCCTTCGGTGAAGCTGAGCGCCATCCAGGACTCGAACCGCTTGATCACCTTCGGCGTCACCTTCGGATGGGTCGCCAGATAGTAGTTCAGCCCGTCGGCCCAGGCGTTCATCAGCGCCTTCAGATAGGCGGGGCTCGCGGCGTACTTGGCCTTCAGGTCAACGGGGTCGATCACCAGCTTGGCGCGCAGGTCCTGCCAGATCGCGGCCTGGCCCTCGGCCTCGGCGGTGCGGCCCAGCGTGGTGAGGTAGTTGGTCTCCACGCGATTGAAGTCGTCTTCGGCCTGGGCGTAGATCATCCCGAACACCGCGTCGGCGTCGCTCTTGCCGTGGATGTGGGCGATGCCCCAGTCGTCGCGGGTGATGGTCACCCGGGCCGCCTCGGCCTTCCAGCGCGGTAGATCGGCCGCGGCGGCGGGCGACACCGCCAGGAGAGGGGCCGCTAGGACAGTCGTCAGGATCAGGGCGCAGAATGTTCGCATGCGTCCGGACTACCCGGCGCTCCGCGTTGCGTCTAGGCGTTCGGCCGGATCGCCTCGACCGTGGCGGCGTCGGCCGGAAAGAAGGTCTCCAGCGACAGTTCGGAGAGCGTGATGTCCACCGCCGCACCGAACACCGTCGTGGTCGACAGGAACGACAGCAGCCGCTCGCCCAGCAGCAGCTGGAACGGCACCGCCACCCCGCCGAAATCCTCGGGCCGGCGGTCCGGCGCGGGCGGCACGGGATAGGTCTCGACCTCGGCCAGCAGGGCTACGAGGCCCGGGTCGGCGGTCAGCGCCACCTGCCGGCGCAGGCGCTCCAGCAGATGCGCCCGCCACTCGGCGAAATTGGCGATCCGCGGGGCGAGACCTTCGGGGTGCAGGGCCAGGCGCATGACGTTGACCTGGCCGTCCAGCAGATGCGCCGCCACGCCGGCCAGCAGCGGCGAGACCGGGCTGTTGGCCGCCACCAGATTCCAGCGCAGGTCGATCACCAAAGCGGGGTAGGGCTCATGGCCCTTGAGGATCAGGTCGATGGCGCGCCGCGCGGCGGTCAGCGCCGGGTCGTCCAGGGCGCGCTCCACGAACACCGGCGCGAAGCCGGCGGCCACCAGCAGCACATTGCGTTCGCGCAAGGGCACCTCGAGCTGCTCGGCCAGCAGCATGACCATGTCGCGGCTGGGCTGGGCGCGCCCGGTCTCCAGGAAGCTCAGGTGGCGGGTGGAGATCTCGGCGTCGAGGGCGAGGTCGAGCTGGCTGAGGCGCCGCCGCTGGCGCCATTCGCGCAGGTGGTCGCCGACGGACTTGAGGGTGGCAGGCATGGCGCGATCCTAGCGCCGCCTGGGAACGCTCTCCATGACCTCGCAGGTAATGGCGCAAGCGAAGGGCCGCCGGATTGCTCCGACGGCCCCCACTGGGCGCCGCGCCCGGCAAGCTAATGACAGCCTCTCCAGAGCCGGGCGACGCAGCCGCAGTGTGTCCTGTCAGCGGCGGACCGAGGCGGACCCGTCGCCCGAAGCGCTGGCCGAGGCGTGCGGCGGCTTGCTGGCCGAGGCGGCGGCCGAGCCGGAGCCCTGCGCCGAGCCGCTGGCCTTGGCGGGCTTGGTCGAGGCCTGG
>JACXTT010010986.1_pt1 | contig 12151 bp, 9 predicted proteins | sample 9270951 | NCBI WGS metagenome assembly JACXTT01 (sample SAMN15532306, study PRJNA645909) | rock metagenome | isolation source: weathered quartz diorite | place: Puerto Rico | collected 2017-06-21 | reverse complement strand
GTCGAGGCGGTGCTGGCGGGCTATACCGTGTTCCCGGTGCTCAGCCGCGGCGGCGCGCCGCGCCAGGCCATGTCGGCGGACGAGGAGATCCTGCGGCGCCTCTCCGACAAGGAACTGGTGGTGCTGCAGATGCTGGCGCGCGGCCTGTCGTACAAGGCCATCAGCGCCAGCCTCTTTATCAGCAACAAGACCGTCAGCAGCTACAAGGCACGCATCATGGGCAAGCTGCAGGTCTCGTCCCTGGTGGAGCTGGTGGACTTTGCGCGGCGCTGCCGGCTGACGCCCTGATCCCGGTCATTCTCATTAGACATCGTATGACTTGGCGGGCTGCACCCAGCCGGGTGCGTGCGCGCCGGTCAGCCTTGGGCGCCGGCTGTCCCTGAGGCCTTGCGCAGCCGTTCGCGGCTGTTGGTCAGGTGCATGCGCATGGCGGCCTTGGCCCCGTCGGGGTCGCGGCGCTCGATCGCGTCGTAGATGTTCTCGTGTTCGATGCTGACGCGCTCCAGGTACTGCTCGCGCTCGGGGGTGCTGACCTGCAGGCGGCTGCGCGGGATCACCATGGTGCCCAGGTGGCCCATGATGTCCGTGAAGTAGCGGTTGCCGGTGGCGCGCGCGATCTCCAGGTGGAAGGCAAAGTCGCTCTCCACGGCGTCGTTGCCGGCGCCGGCGCTGCGCTTGAGCTCATCCAGCGCCTGGCGCATGGCGGCCAGCTGCGCGTCGGAGCGGCGCGATGCGGCCAGGCCCGCGGCCTCGGCTTCAAGGCTGACGCGGAATTCCAGCATCGCCATCACATCCATGGCCGTGCCCAGCGCGTCCGGCCCGATGCGGAAGGGCGAAGGCGCCTCGGCCGCGCGCGCCAGCACGAAGGTGCCGATGCCGTGGCGCGTCTCCACCAGGCCGCTGGCCTGCAGCCGCGACAGTGCCTCGCGCACCACGGTGCGGCTGACCCCCATTGACGCCATGATCTCCGACTCGGTCGGGAGCTTGTTGCCGGGCTTGAGCTGGCCCTGGCGGATCTCTTCGCCAAGGGCTTGCACCACTTCCTCGGCAAGCGTGCGGCCGCGGCGGCGCAGCGGCGCTTGCGGCGCAGAAACGGGCGGAACGGACTGGGCGGGGGTGGAGTTCGGCATGGTGGATACGGGCGGGGTTTCCCGGACTTGACCGGTTCGAGATGGCCTCATTATACTGGGTTATCAGTCATACGATGACAGATAACATACGCAACACGATGGTCAGGGTGAACGATACTGCGCCCGCCATCGGAAATGCCGGAGACAACCCAGAGATGACCCCAACCGCCGCCCCCGTGGCGTCCGCCCACACCCCGGTCGTGACCGAACTGACCGTGGTGCCCGTGGCCGGGCATGACAGCATGCTGATGAACCTGTCCGGCGCCCATGGCCCGTACTTCACGCGCAATATCGTGATCGTGCGCGACAGCGCCGGCCATACCGGCGTGGGCGAGGTCCCGGGCGGCGAGGGCATCCGCCAGACGCTGGAAGACGCGCGGCCGCTGCTGGTGGGCCAGCCCATCGGCCAGTACCAGGCCATCCTGAACCGCGTGCGCGCGGCATTTGCCAGCCGCGATGCCGGCGGCCGCGGCCTGCAGACCTTTGACCTGCGCATCACCATCCATGCGGTGACGGCGCTGGAGGCGGCCCTGCTCGACCTGCTCGGCCAGCACCTGGAGGTGCCGGTGGCCGCGCTGCTCGGCCAAGGCCAGCAGCGCGACGCTGTGGAGATGCTGGGTTACCTCTTCTATATCGGCGACCGCCAGCGCACCACGCTGGACTACCGCACCGAGCCCGATGCGGATAACGCGTGGTTCCGCCTGCGCAATGAAGTGGCAATGACGCCGGAGGGCGTGGTGCGCCTGGCCGAAGCCGCTTACGAGCGCTACGGCTTCAACGACTTCAAGCTCAAGGGCGGCGTGCTGAGCGGCGACGAAGAGATGGAAGCGGTCCTGGCGCTGGCCGAACGCTTCCCCAGGGCGCGCATCACGCTGGACCCCAACGGCGCCTGGTCGCTGGCAGAAGCCGTGCGCCTGTGCCGCGACAAGCGCGGCGTGCTGGCCTATGCCGAAGACCCGTGCGGTGCCGAAGACGGCTATTCCGGGCGCGAGATCATGGCCGAGTTCCGCACTGCCACCGGCCTGCCCACTGCCACCAACATGATCGCCACCGACTGGCGCCAGATGGGGCACGCGGTACGGCTGCAGTCCGTCGACATCCCGCTGGCCGACCCGCACTTCTGGACCATGCAGGGCTCGGTGCGCGTGGCGCAAATGTGCGCCGAATGGGGCCTGACCTGGGGCTCGCACTCGAACAACCACTTCGATATTTCGCTGGCCATGTTCACCCACGTGGCCGCCGCCGCACCGGGGCGCGTCACCGCCATCGACACGCACTGGATCTGGCAGGACGGCGAAAACCTGACCCGCAACCCGCTGCGGATCGAAGGCGGCCTGGTGCAGGTGCCCAAGACGCCGGGCCTGGGCGTGGAGCTCGACCTGGATGCCCTGGCGCGCGCGCACGCGCTGTACCAGCGCAAGGGCCTGGGGGCACGCGACGATGCCGCGGCGATGCAGTTCCTGATCTCCGGCTGGAAGTTCAACAACAAGGCGCCCTGCATGGTGCGCTGATGCAGTACCGGCAATGACGCCAACTGGTCGGTGCCGTCATCGGGACGACCGGGCTCATCTGATGAAGACACTGCAGGAGACAACGATGTACACGTTCCAACGCCAGCGCGCCCTGCGCCTGCACCACTGGCTGCGCGCCTTTGCGCTCGGCTCTGTCGTCACGGTGGCGGCCCTGACCGTCAGCGCCGCCGCCTACGCCGCGCCACAGGACTGGCCGCAACGCCCGGTATCGGTCGTGGTGCCGTTCCCGCCGGGCGGCTCCAGCGACGCGATCGCGCGCATGCTGACCGTGCCGCTCAATGAAAAGCTGGGCCAGCCCTTCGTCATCGACAACCGCCCCGGCGCGACCGGCGCCATCGGCGCCACCTTCGTCAAGCGCGCGCCGGCGGACGGCTACACCATGATGGTGGCGTCGATCGGCGTGTATGCGGTGAACCCGTTCCTGCAGAAGAACCTGGCCTATGACCCGGCCAGGGACTTCGACCTGCTGACGGTGGCGGTGCGCGCGCCCAACGTGCTGGTGGCCAATCCGCAGTTCCCGGCCAACACTCTGCAGGAGCTGGTGGCCTACATGAAGAAGAACCCGGGCAAGGTCAGCTTTGCCTCGTCCGGCGCGGGCTCGTCCGACCACCTGACCGCGGCGCTGTTCTGGCAGAAGAGCGCCACCGACGGCCTGCACGTTCCCTACAAGGGCGGCGGCCCGGCCATCTCCGACCTGCTTGCCGGCCAGGTCGACGTGTCGTTCCAGAACATCAACGCCGTGCTGCAGCACGTCCGCGCCGGCAAGCTCAAGGCGATGGCGGTGACCTCCGACAAGCGCTCGCCGGTGCTGCCCAATGTGCCCACCATGGCCGAGGCCGGCATCAGGGATGTGGAGGTGTACTCGTGGCAAGGCGTGGCCGCGCCGCGCGGCCTGCCGCCCCAGATCAAGAGCCGTCTGCACGGGGCGCTGGTGTCCTCGCTGAACGACCCGAAGATGCGCCAGAAGTTGTCCGAGAGCGGCTTCGAGGTGGTGGCCAACACGCCCGAGCAGTTCAACCAGTTCGAGGCGCAGGAGCTGCAGCGCTGGAAGAGCGTGATCGAGAAGGGCAAGATCGCGCTGGACTGAAGCCGCTGGACTGAAGCTGCACACCGAAGCACCAAACGCGCCGGCCACGCACGCCCATCGTGCTGCGCCGGCGCGCGCGCCATTGACAGGAGACATGAGCATGACCCAGGGACGCCGCAACTTCCTCAAGCAATCCTCCGCGCTGGCCGCCGGCCTGGCTGCGGGCCCGCTCGCGGGCCTGTCCTCGGCCGCGCACGCCGCGCAGGACTGGCCCACCCGTCCGATCCGCCTGGTAGTGCCGTACACCGCCGGCGGCTCGTCGGACATCATCGCGCGCCTGATCAGCAAGCAGCTGGGCGAGGCGCTGGGCCAGTCAGTGGTGGTGGACAACCGCCCCGGCGCCAACGGCAACGTCGGCGCGGCGCTGGTCGCGCAGGCCACCGACAACCATACGCTGATGCTGTGCGATATCGGCGCGCTGGCGATCAGCCCGTCGGTCTATACCAAGCTGACCTTCAATATCGCCAAGGACCTCAAGCCGGTGTCGATGCTGGCCTACTCGCCGCACCTGCTGGTGGTGCATCCGTCAGTGCAGGCGGCCAGCGTGAAGGAACTGGTGGCGCTGTCGCAGCGCAGCCAGCTCAACTTCGCCGTGACCGCCATCGGCAGCGCGCCGCACCTGGCCGGCGTGGCGGTAGAGCAGGCCACCGGCGCCAGGTGGCAGTACGTACCCTACAAGGGCGGCTCGCAGGCCATCGCCGATACCGTGGGCGGCAGCGCCCAGGTGCTGATGAACGGCATGCTGGCCACGCTGCCGCATGTGCAGTCGGGCAAGCTCAAGCTGATCGCCCAGTCCAAGCGCACGCGCATGCCGCTGCTGCAGAACGTGCCGACCATCGCCGAGCAGGGAGTACCGAATTTCGAATCCGGAACGTGGCAGGGCGTGATGGCCCCGGCCAGCATGCCCGATGCGATGGTGGCGCGCATCAGCGGCGAGCTGATCCGCATCATCCGGGCGCCGGACCTGCGCGCGCAGCTGGTGGCCCAGGGCGCGGAAGTGGTGACGATGACGCCGGGGGAGACCGGGAAGTTCTTTGTTGCCGAGCAGACGCGATGGGCGGGGGTGGTGAAGCAGGCGGGGATCAGGCTGGAGGCTTGACTGGTAGCTTTTCCGCTGCGCCCAACGAGAGACGCCCTCATCGAGGGCGTTTTTTGTTGGGCGTTGCTGATGGCGTATGGGGTTCGTGGGGTGGGGTTGCTTTGCCTTCGTGCCATGCGGTCGGATTGTGGCTCTTGGCGGGCGTGGGCTGTTTCGCCGGCTACGCCGGCGAAACAGCCCACGCCTGCCAAGACCAACAACCGTCCGCGTAGCGACAACTCGCAGCAGCCCACCCACTCGCCCGGTTCTTCGACGCGATGTACGTGGGCATGAGCGGAAGGGCCTGCGGGATCAACCCTTCACCGCTTCCGGCAACAACGCCTGCGGCAAGTTCTGATAACAAACCGGCCGCAAGAACCGGTCAATCGCCGTCGCCCCCACCGAAGTGGATCGCGCATCCGAAGTCGCCGGGAACGGCCCGCCATGCACCATCGCATAGGCAACCTCAACCCCAGTCGGATAACCATTGCACAGCACCCGCCCGGCCTTGCGTTCCAGCACCGGCAGCAGGCGCCGCGCGACCGCGTGGTCGGCATCATCGAGCTGCATCGTCGCCGTCAACTGGCCTTCAAGCTGTCGCGCCACCGCCAGCATCTCGTCGAGATCACGGCACACCACCAGCACCGTCGACGGCCCGAACACTTCGGCCTGCATGCGGTGATCCGCCAGGAACTGCGCCGCGGTGGTCTCGAACATCACCGGCCGCGCCTGGTTGGCCCCATTGCTGTCGACGCCGTCGCCAATGCGTTGCAGACCGTCGAGCGACGACAGCTGTGCCACGCCTTGCTCATAGGCGGCATGGATGCCGGGTGTCAGCATCGTTGCCGCCGGCTTGCCATGCAGCGCGCCGAGCGCCGCGGCGCGGAATTTGTCCAGCGCCGGGCCTTCGATGCCGATCACCAGCCCGGGGTTGGTGCAGAACTGGCCGACGCCGAGCACCAGCGAATCCACCAGCTGCCGGCCGATTTCCTCGCCGCGCGCATCGAGCGCGGCGGGCAGCAGGAACACCGGATTGATGCTGCTCATCTCCGCGTACACGGGGATCGGCTGCGGGCGGGCGCTGGCGGCGCGCATCAGCGCCATGCCGCCCGCGCGCGAGCCGGTGAAGCCCACCGCCTGGATCGCGGGATGCGAGACCAGCGCCGTGCCGATGACATTGCCCGCGCCTACCAGCAGCGAGAACACGCCCTCGGGTAGGCCGGCGTCCTGCACGGCCTTCTGGATCACGCGCCCGACCAGCTCGGACGTGCCCAGGTGCGCCGAGTGCGCCTTGACCACGACCGGGCAGCCGGCGGCCAGCGCCGAGGCGGTGTCGCCGCCGGCCACGGAGAAGGCCAGCGGGAAGTTGCTGGCGCCGAACACCGCCACCGGGCCGATGGCGATGCGCTGCATGCGCAGGTCCGGGCGCGGCGGGTTGCGCTCGGGCAGAGCGGGGTCGAAGGTGGCTTGCTGCCACCGACCCTCGCGCAGCACGGTGGCGAACAGGCGCAGCTGGCCAGCGGTGCGGCCCCGCTCGCCCTGCAGGCGCGCGATGGGCAGCGCGCTTTCCAGGTGGGCGCGTTCGATGAGCGTGTCGCCCAGCGCCTCGATGCCGCTGGCGATGGCCTCCAGGAACGCCGCGCGCTGTGCCGGCGTGGTGTTGCGGTAGGTGTCGAAGGCGGCTTCGGCCAGCGCGCAGGCGCGCTCGACCTCGGCCTGCCCGCCGCCGTGGAAGTCAGGGCCCAGGGCCTGGCCGCTGGCGGGATTGATGGCCTGCAGCAGGGCTTCGGAGCCGCGCACGGCGTGCGCGCCGATCAGCATGTCGCCGGTGATTTGCATGGAAGGATTCCTTGTCAACGTTTGGAACGGGAAAGCCGGCCGCAGGGCATATGCCCTGCGGCCGGCCAGTCGAAGTGCAACGCGAGGACGGCGGGTCCTGCCGCTTACTGCGGGCCGAGCTTGTTGATCAGCGTGCCCAGCATCTCCATCTCCTCGCCGGTCAGGTCGGTCAGCGGCGCGCGCACCGGGCCGCCGTCGCGGCCGACCAGGCGGGCGCCGGCCTTGACGATGCTCACGGCATAGCCGGCCTTGCGGTTGCGGATGGCCAGGTAGGGCAGGAAGAAGTTGTCGAGCAGGCGGCCCACGGTGTCGTGGTCGTCCGCGGCGATGGCGCGGTAGAAGTCCATCGCGGTCTTGGGGATGAAGTTGAACACGGCCGACGAATACACCGGCACGCCCAGCGCCTTGTAGGCCGCGGCATAGACCTCAGCCGTGGGCAGGCCGCCGAGGTAAGAGAAGCGGTCGCCCAGCTTGCGGCGGATACTGACCATGGCCTCGATGTCGCCCACGCCGTCCTTGAAGCCGACCAGGTTAGGGCAGCGCTCGGCCAGGCGTGCCAGCTGCGTTGCATCCAGCTTCGAGTTGGCGCGGTTGTAGACGATCACGCCGATGTCCACCGACTTGCAGACCTGCTCCACGTGCGCGGCAATGCCGTCCTGGCTGGCTTCGGTCAGGTAGTGCGGCAGCAGCAGCACGCCGGCCGCGCCCAGACGCTGGGCTTCCTGTGCGTAGGCGATGGCGGTGCGGGTCGGGCCGCCGGCGCCGGCCAGGATCGGCACCTTGCCGGCGCAGGTGCGCACGGCGGTGTCGACCACGGCCGAGTAGTCCTGCGGCGTCAGCGAGAAGAACTCGCCGGTGCCGCCCGCCGCGAACAACGCGGTGGCGCCGTAAGGGGCCAGCCACTCCAGCCGCGCGGCGTAGGACTGCGGCGTGAAGTCGCCCTGGGCGTCGAAGTCGGTGATGGGGAAGGACAGCAGGCCTTCAGAGACGATTTGCTTGAGTTCGTTGGGTGCGAGCATTGCGGCAATCCTGAGCGGGCCAGTGGCCCCGGGTGGCAGTGGCGGCTGACTGCGGCGGCGCAGGTCATCCGAGTTATCAGTCATCGTACGACAAGGTTTTGGTGAAGGCAATAGGGCGGGTGATCATTCGGGGTTAACCGGGATGCGGCCGGCATTTCCGCTGGAGAGCGTTGCGGGCGTTCAAAAAACGACAGAAATGCGCAGTCAGGGGCACTTCGTGCCTGAGGCGGCGGCGGTCGTACTATGGTGAGGTCGGGTGAGGCTGGGATGTAATGTTGTAGGACAACGTAGGTCACGACGACGCCCTGCCGGCGTGCCCTCCACTCAGGAAATTTGAAACACCCATGCAAAGCTGCCGGTGCACGGGCCCCCGGCGACTGGCACACTGGCGTCCTGGACTGACGGGGAGAACATGGTGGGAGAGTTACAGGCCTTGCTGGAAAACCACGGGCTGATGCTGGTGTTCATGAACGTGCTAGTCGAGCAGGCCGGGCTGCCGGTGCCGGCGTACCCGATGCTGTTCGTCGCCGGCGCGCTGGGCATGCAGGAGACCGGGCCGTCGATCGGCGCGGTGCTGGCTGCGGTCATCTTCGCCTGCCTGATTGCCGATACCGGCTGGTACTTCGCCGGGCGCCGGCTGGGGCAGCCGATGCTGCGCACGATCTGCCGGGTATCGATTTCGCAGGATTCGTGCATCCGCCAGACCCAGTCGCTCTACCTGCGCGTGGGGCCGCGCTCGCTGGTGATTGCCAAGCTGCTGCCCGGTGCCGGGGCCTTGTCCACCGCGATGGCGGGCATGACGGGCACACCGTTGCCGGTGTTCCTGTTTTATGACGCCATCGGCGCGCTGGTGTGGGCTGGCAGTGCCTTGCTGATCGGCGTGGTGTTCAGTGATTTTATCGATGCCATCCTGGAGGCGTTCAGCGCCTACGGGCATATGGCCGTGGTGGGGCTGTTGGTGGCGTTCGCGCTGTTCCTGGCGTGGCGCTGGTGGCGCCGCTTCCGGCTGCTGCGCCGCACGCGGCGCGTGCCGCGCATGACGGTGGATGAGCTGGAAGCGCGCCGGCTGGCCGGCAGCCTGCCGGTGGTGATCGACGTGCGCGCCCACGGCGACACGCCGATGGAGCGCATCCCCGGCTCGGTGGTGCTCGACATGCAGGGCGCGCTGGACAGCCTGGACGCGCTGGGTGTGCCGCACGCCGGGGCCGACATCGTGGTCTATTGCGCCTGCCCCAATGAACTGTCCGCCGCGCTGCTGGCAGAGCGCCTGCGCGTGGCCGGCTACCCGAAGACCTGGGCTCTGGCCGGCGGCTTCGACGAATGGAAGCGGCGCCACGGCGGCACCGCCCCGACCGAGGCGGCCAACCAGCCAGGGCCGGCCGAAGCCGCCTGAACCTGCCAGGCCGCCGGCGCTGCGCTCAGCGCTTGCCCGCGGTCTGGAAGACCGACAGGTCCGGGTAGACCGCGCGGATCTTCTCCCACTCGGCGGCATTGAGGAACTGGCACTTGCCGGCGCCGAAGCGCTTGGACACCTCCACGCAGAAGCGCACGGCTTCAGCGATGTCGATCTCGTGGTTGGCCGAGGTCGCGCTGCCCGACACCACCGACTGCGCCGTCACCGCCACGCCGACCACCGGCGCCTGGGTGGCCACGTGCGGCTGCATGATGCTGTTGAAGTGGTACAGGCCGTTGTGGTACGGCGTGATGTCCTGCTGCGAGATCGGGAAGGTCACCGCCGGGCAGCCGGTGGTGGACTCCATGGTCGCCACCAGGTCTGGCGCCACGCGCAGGATGTAACCCTGCATCGCCGTCGGCGAAATCGCAAAGCCGCGGTGCTTGATGATGCTGTTGCCCTTGGACGCATCGATCGACAGGATCGCGTCCATCTCCGGCAGCACCTGGTAGTCGTTCATGGTGTCGGACGAGACCGGCATGCCCATGAACGGCACCGGGTCGTGCGGCTGCATCGAGACATTGGTCGACAGGTGCGTGGTCACGATCACGTCGCCCACCAGGTGGTCGCCGCGCGCCTTCATCTGCGCCAGCTTGAGCGCCACCGCCAGGCAGCCGATCGGGCCGTCGGCGTCAGACACCAGCCCCACCAGTTCCGGGCGCGCGCCAATCGCGCCGTTGCGGCCGATCACGCCCAGCGTCGGTGCACTGCCGCCGCTACGCTTGCCCGTGGTGCCGGGGATCACGATGGTGATGAAGTCGGTGGTGTTGGCCGTGTTCTCGGGCGGGGCGTTGCGGATCGTGGTCACTTCCACGCTCACGCCGGCGCCGGCATAGGGCGCGAACAGTTCGCTGACGACCGCACCGTTGGCGTGCGGGCTGTCCAGGGCTTCATGAATGACCAGCGTCTGCTGCAGGGCCATGGCTTTCTCCAAATGATGTGCCCTGCCCGCGCGGCGCGGGCAGGGCGTCTACAAAAAGTCAGAACTGGTGGCGCAGGCCGACCATCACCGTGGTCTGGCTGTCGCGCCCGTCCAGCGGCTTGCCGCTGCCGCCGGTCCAGCTGGTGGTGTTGTTGCCGAACAGGCCCGACCAGTCACCGTGCACACGGTCATAGGCCAGCGCCAGGTAGGCATCGGTGCGCTTGCTGAAGGCGTAGTCGGCGACTGCGTAGGCGGTGGTGCGGTTGCCGCTGAAGCCGTCGGCACGGGTGCGGTTGTGCATCACGCTGCCGATCAGCGTGACGTTGCCGGTGACCGGGTAGCTCGCGCCCAGCGTGAAGAAATCGTCGTGGCGGCTGCCGCCGAAGACCGAGCTGATGGTGGCGCGGTTGGTCGGCGTGGCCGCGGTTGACATGCTGGTGATGGTGGCCGTGTCGGTGCCGCCCTTGGACGAATCGAAGCCCGCGTCGCGGTCGCTGTGGATGTAGTTGGCGAACAGGCTGGCCCGGCCCACCGCGGCCTTCAGGCCGGCCAGGTAGATGCTCGCGGCGCGGCTCTGGCTGTCACGGGTCTGCTGGAAATCGCCCACTGCGGTGATGGGGCCGGCGGCGTACCTCACGCCGAACGACATCGACGAGGTCGCGCGGGTGTTGCCCGCGGTTTCGCCCAGCGCGTATTCGGCGATCACCGATACCGGGCCGAAGTTGCCGGTGTAGCTGACGGCGTTGTCGTAGCGCTGGCCGGTCAGGTAGACCATCCACGCATTGGACGGCGCCGCGCCCACGCCGAGCGGGTCGACGTAGTACAGCATGGTGTTGGCCGTGGTGTACTGCCGGCCCAGCGCCAGCTCGCCCCACTGGTTGCCGATCTTCACATACGCCTGGCGCCCGAACAGCTGCCCCTGCTGGTCCAGCTTGCCGGTGTCGGCCAGCAGGCCGTTTTCCAGCACGAAGCCGGCCTTCAGGCCGCCACCCAGGTCTTCAATGCCGCGCAGGCCGAAGCGGCTGCCCGACAGGAAACCTTCGCCGCCCTGCTGCAGCCCGATCTGGGCATCGCCCGCCGGGTTCGAATGGGTCTGGTAGGTCAGCGCGGTATCGATCACGCCATACAGCGTCACCCCGGACTGCGCCATCGCGGCGGCCGGCAGGCCCAGCAGCAACGGCAGTGCCAGGCGGGCCGCATGGCGAGTGGTGTGGCTCATCTTGTTTTCTCCTCCAAAAGGCAAAAGGGGGCTTGCGCGGGCGGCACGGCGCGGCCCGCGGGGCGGTTTTCTCTTTGTTGTGCCCGGGACCGGCCCGGGTCAGTGCGTCAGCGGCTCAAGGCAGTGCCGCCGGCTCAGGCAGCAAAGCCCGGCCAGTCCTGCATGCCGGCCGGACCGGTGATCTGCGACAGCGGGAAGGTCTCGCCTTCGCGGATGGTTTCGACCTTGCCTTCGGCCGGGAACCACAGCGCATGGCGCTCGCCCAGCACGGTGCCGCGGGTGCCGTCCGAGAACAGTGCCGAACCCTCCGGCAGCGCAAACACCTGCTCCGGCGCGTTGATGTGCAGGAACTCGGCCAGGCGCTCTTCGCGGCTTTCGCCGTTGTGGCCGGCGGGCTTGCCGCTGATGAAGTGCGGGTTGATCTGGAACGGCACCAGCCCCAGCGCGCGCAGCGACGGCGGCTGCACGATGGGCATGTCGTTGGTGGTGCGGATGGTCGGGCAGGCGACGTTGCTGCCGGCGCTCCAGCCCACGTACGGCGTGCCCGCGCGCACCCTGGCGCGGATCGCGTCGACGATGCCGGCGTCGTACATGCGCTTGAGCAGCGCAAAGGTGTTGCCGCCGCCGACCGCGATGGCCTCGGCCTGCTCCACGGCGCGCAGCGGATCGCCGCTGTGGTGGATCGATTCCAGGGCGTAGCCCAGCGTCTCGAACACCGGCTTGACCATGCCTTCATAGGTGTCGAAGCTGAAGGTCACGCCGGCGAACGGCACGAACAGCACCTTGCGCGGCTCGCGCCTGAGCAGCGTGTGGATCTGCTCGCCGGCGTGCTCGAGGTAGCCGAGGTTGTCCTTGCGCGAGCTGCTCATCAG
>JACXTT010010985.1_pt1 | contig 12152 bp, 13 predicted proteins | sample 9270951 | NCBI WGS metagenome assembly JACXTT01 (sample SAMN15532306, study PRJNA645909) | rock metagenome | isolation source: weathered quartz diorite | place: Puerto Rico | collected 2017-06-21 | reverse complement strand
AGCTGCAGCCGGACAGCGATCTCGGTGCGCGGCTGGTTACCCGGAACGTCGGGCACCTCACGGACGAAGATGTCGATCAGGCCCTTGAGGCGGGGGTGGCGCGGGCGCGCGGCCTGCTGACGTCGGGATTGATCGAGGGCGCGGCATTGCGTCTACTGGGCGAAACGCGCCTTGTCGGTGCAACTGGGAGCGTTGCGTCTGCACCGCAAGCGTTTCAAGGAACAACAACGAGCATTTTGCATGCTTGACCGGGAGCGAGGCTGACAAGATGGGTGCCGTCATTCGCAAGATCGTCACCGTGGTCGAGGAGACCCATCTGGAGATGGGCAAGACCATCGCGCCGCCGACGCGGCGGGCCGCCGCGATCGCCGTGATCGAAAATCCCTTCGCCGGCCGCTATGTCGAGGACCTATCGCCCTTGATCGCGATTGGCGAGGAACTTGGCGAATTGCTGTCGAAGCGGGCAGTGGCCGCGCTCGGCATCGAGGGATCGAAAGCTCATTCCTACGGCAAGGCCGCCGCCGTCGGCGAAAACGGCGAGCTGGAGCACGCGGCCGCGATCTTGCATCCGAAGATGGGCGCGCCGGTGCGCAAAGTCTTGAGCAAGGGCGCGGCGCTGATCCCCTCGTCGAAGAAGCGCTCGGGTCCGGGCACCACGCTGGATATTCCGCTCGGCCACAAGGATGCGGCGTTCGTGCGCAGCCATTTCGACGGCATGGAGGTGCAGATCAATGATGCGCCGCGAGCCAACGAGATCATGGTCGCGGTCGCCGTGACCGACAGCGGACGGCCGCTGCCGCGCGTCGGCGGGCTGACAGTTGCCGAGATCAAGGGCGAAGACGGTTTGAAATAGTCTCTTTGGAAGACACTGGAGGTACGGGATGCGTGGTTATTTCGTAGGGGCGGGATTGGCGGTCGCGGTCGCGACCATGGCGGGCAGCGCCATGGCGCAGAGCGAGATCAAGATCGGCGAGATCAACAGCTACTCGCTGCTGCCGGCGTTCACCGAGCCCTACCGCAAGGGTTGGCAGCTCGCGGTGGAAGAGGTCAACGCCGCCGGCGGCATCAACGGCAAGAAGCTCGTGGTCGTCTCCAAGGATGACGGCGGCAAGCCGGCCGACGCGCAGACCGCGGCGAACGAGCTGGTCTCGAGCGAGAATGTCGCGATGCTCGCGGGCACGTTCCTCTCCAACATCGGCCTCGCCGTCAGCGACTTTGCCAATCAAAAGAAGGTGTTTTTCCTGGCGGCGGAGCCTTTGACCGACGCCATTACCTGGTCCAAGGGCAACCGCTACACCTTCCGCCTGCGTCCCTCCAACTACATGCAGGCCGCAATGCTGGTGGAGGAGGCGGCGAAGCTGCCCGCCAAGCGCTGGGCCACCATCGCGCCGAACTATGAATACGGCCAGTCGGCGGTCGCGGTGTTCAAGAAGCTGATGTCGGAGAAGCGTCCGGACATCCAGTGGGTCGACGAACAATGGCCGCCGCAGGGCAAGATCGATGCGGGTCCGGTGGTGCAGGCGGTTGCCGCGGCGAACCCGGAAGCGATCCTTAACGTCACCTTCGGCGCCGACCTCGTCAAACTCGTGCGCGAGGGCAACACCCGCGGCCTCTTCAAGGACCGCAAGGTCGTGAGCTTCCTGACCGGCGAGCCGGAATACCTCGATCCCTTGAAGGACGAGACGCCGGAGGGATGGATCGTCACCGGTTATCCGTGGTACTCGATCAAGACGCCGGAGCATGAGGCGTTCCTGAAGGCCTACCAGGCCAAGTACAACGACTATCCGCGGCTCGGCTCGATCGTCGGCTACCAGACCATCAAGTCGGCAGCCGCAATCCTGGCCAAGGCGAACTCGACCGATCCGGAGAAGCTGATTGCGGCGACCGAAGGTCTTTCGGTGCCGTCGCCGTTCGGCGAGATCACCTTCCGCAAGATCGATCACCAGTCGACGCTTGGTGCCTTCGTCGGCAAGACCGCGCTGAAGGACGGCAAGGGCGTGATGGTGGACTCCGTCTATCGCAGGGGCTCGGACTACCTGCCCGGCGATGCCGACATCGAGAAGTTGCGGCCGAAGGATTAGGGCTTGCGTAGGGTGGGTTAGCCGAAGGCGTAACCCACCGCCTTACGGACGAAACTGAATGGCGGGTTACGCTGCGCTAACCCGCCCTACGAAGTGACGCTTGTGATCTCCAACGCGGACCGCCTATGGCCTTCTACGTCGTCCAGTTCCTGACCGGTCTTGCCAGCGCGGCGTCGCTGTTCCTGGTCGCTTCGGGCCTGTCGATCATCTTCGGCGTGACGCGGATCGTGAATTTCGCCCATGGCGCGTTCTACATGCTCGGCGCCTATGTCGCCTTCACGCTGACCGAGCGCCTCGGAGGCGCGCTTGGCTTCTGGGGCGGCATCGTCGCCGCGGCGCTGATCGTGGCAGTGATCGGCGTGCTGGTCGAGATGGTGCTGCTGCGCCGGATCTATCACTCGCCCGAGCTGTTCCAGCTGCTCGCGACCTTCGGCCTCACGCTGATGGTCGAGGACCTCGTCGTGCTGATCTGGGGCCCGGACGATTTGCTCGGCCGCCGCGCGCCGGGCTTCAGGGGGGCGGTCGATTTCTTCGGCCAGAATATTCCAAGCTACGATCTGTTCCTGATCGTGCTTGGGCCGGTCGTGCTCGGCATCCTCTGGCTTTTGTTCCAGCGCACCCGCTGGGGCATCCTGGTGCGTGCGGCGACGCAGGACCGCGACATGGTCGCCGCGCTCGGCGTGAACCAGAAATGGCTGTTCACCAGCGTCTTTGCGCTCGGCGTCTTCCTCGCAGCGCTCGGCGGCGCGCTGCAGATTCCGCGCGATGCGGTGAACCACGCGATGGATCTGCGTATCATCGTCGAGGTCTTTGTCGTCGTGGTGATCGGCGGCCTCGGCAGCATCATCGGTGCCTTCGTCGCCGCGGTGCTGGTGTCGGAGCTCAACGCCTTCGGCATCCTGATCTTCCCGAAGATTTCCATCATCCTGGTGTTCCTGGTGATGGCGGTCGTCCTGATCGTCCGTCCGTGGGGCCTGTTCGGCAAGCCGGAGGCGCCGGCGCGGCGTACGCCGGGCCTCACCGTCAACCCGTGGCGGCCGCTGACGATGAATGAGCGGCTTGCTGCGCTCGCGGCGCTGATCGTGGCCGCCGCGCTGCCCTTGTTCGCCGGCAACTATGCGCTGACGGTGGGATCGGAGATCGCGATCTTCGTGATCTTCGCGGTCAGCCTGCATTTCCTGATGTCGGTCGGCGGGCTCGCCTCGTTCGGTCACGCCGCCTATTTCGGCCTCGGCGCCTATGGCGTGGCATTCCTCGCCAAGCTGGCAGGGCTGCCGATGATCGTGTCGCTGCTGCTCGGTCCGGTGCTGGGGTTGCTCGGCGCGGCCGTGTTCGGCTTCTTCGCCGTCCAGCTCTCCGGCGTCTATTTCGCGATGCTGACGCTGGCCTTTGCCCAGATTGTCTGGTCGATCGCCTTCCAGTGGGTCTCGGTCACCGGCGGCGACAACGGCATCCTCGGCGTCTGGCCCGAGAAATGGGCCGCCAGCCCGTCGCATTTCTACTGGCTGTCGCTCGGCATTGCCGCGCTTGCGGTCGTGATCCTGCGCATTATCGTGTTCTCGCCGTTCGGCTTCGCGCTGCGCGCCACGCGGGATTCGCCGCTGCGCAGCGAGGCGGTCGGCATCAACGGCAAGCGCATCCAATGGACGGCCTTCGTGATCGCCGGCACCGTCGCCGGGCTCGCCGGCGCGCTGTTCGCCTATCTGAAGGGCAGCGTGTTCCCCGACAACATGGGCATCGGGCTTTCGGTCGATGCGCTGGTCATGGTGCTGCTCGGCGGCGTCGAGACGGTCTCCGGCGCGGTGATCGGCGCGATCGTCTACAAGGCGCTCAACATCTGGCTGGTCAGCCAGACCGACTGGTCGAAGCTCGTGCTTGGCGCCTTCGTGGTGCTGATTGTCGTCGCCTTCCCGAAGGGCATCGTCGGCACGCTGGAGACGATCCTCAATCGCAGGCGCAGATCGTCGTCGCCAAACGCGTCGCTCGTCACCTCCCGCATCGAGACCGCCGAATGAGCATGGTTCCCACATTGCTGTCGGTTGACGGGCTGACCAAATCCTATGGCGGCGTACATGCCGTGCGCGGCGTCTCGTTCGAGCTGCGTGCCGGCGAGATCCTGGCGCTGATCGGGCCGAACGGCGCGGGCAAAAGCACCTGCTTCGACATGCTGAACGGCCAGAACATCCCGGACTCCGGCCGCATCCGCGTGATGGGCGAGGAGACCACCGGCAAGAAGCCGCGCGTGATCTGGCGGATGGGCGTGGGACGCACCTTCCAGATCACGGCGACGTTTCCGACCATGACGGTGCGCGAGAACGTGCAGGTCGCGCTGGTGTCGCATGGCCGGAAATTGTTCAATCTGTGGGCCTCGACCGGCGGTTACGCGCGCGACGAGGCGGGGCGCCTGCTCGATCTCGTCGGCATGGGCGCGTATGCCGAGCGGCCCTGCGGCGAGCTCGCCTATGGCGATCTCAAGCGGCTGGAGCTTGCGATCGCGCTCGCCAATCAGCCGAAGTTGCTCCTGATGGACGAGCCGACCGCCGGCATGGCGCCGCGCGAGCGTATCGAGCTGATGCGGCTGACCGCGCGCATCGCCCGCGAGCAGGCGATCGGCGTGCTCTTTACCGAGCACGACATGGACGTCGTGTTCGAGCACGCCGACCGTATCCTGGTGCTCAACCGCGGCACCTTGATCGCCGAAGGCTCGCCCGCGGAAGTCCGCGGCAACGCCCAGGTCCGTGCCATCTATCTCGGCGAAGGGCTGCTCTATGATGCGCGGCACCGCGAGGGAGCCCACGCATGAAGCTCTCGGTGAAGGATCTCAACAGCTTCTACGGCCCGGCGCACATCCTGTTCGATATCGCGCTCGAGGTCGGCGAGGGCGAGGTGGTCGCGCTGCTCGGACGCAACGGCGCCGGCAAGTCGACGACGTTCCGCTCCATCGTCGGCCTGGTCGAGAATCGGTCCGGCCAGATCGTGTTCGAAGGCAAGGACGTCTCGCGCGAGCCGACGCATGCGATCGTGCGCGGCGGGCTCGGCTATGTCCCGGAGGAACGCCGCATCTTCACGGATCTGACGGTCGAGGAGAATCTCGAGGTCGGCCGCCAGTCGAAGCGGCCCAACGCCCCACAGTGGGATCGCGAGAAGCTGTTCAAGCTGTTTCCGAACCTCGGCGAGATGCGCGGTCGCCCGGGCGGGCGCATGAGCGGCGGCGAGCAGCAGATGCTGACGATCGCGCGGACGCTCATGGGCAATCCGTCGCTGGTGCTGCTCGACGAGCCGTCGGAAGGACTGTCGCCGAAGATCGTCGAGCAGATGGTCGATGCGATCCTCGCGATGAAGAAGGAGGGGGTCAGCATCGTGGTCTCCGAGCAGAACCTGCATTTTGCGCGCCTGATCTCCGATCGCGCCTACATCATCGAGCGCGGCCGTATCTGTTACGGCGGCACCATGGCCGAACTCGATGCGCGTCCGGATGTCCGCGACGCGCATCTGTCGCTGTAGGGGCACGGCGGCCATGGCCAAGAACGGTGCACCAAAGCGAAGCGCAAAGGCTGCCAAGCCCGCCTATGTCCTCGACGACCAGAACGGCTTCATCCTGCACCAGGGGTCGCAGCACCACGCCATGATCTTCGCCCGCGACATCGGCATCAACCTGACGCCGACGCAGTGGGCGGCGCTTGCCAAGCTGTCGGAGACCGGGCCGTGCTCGCAGAACCAACTCGGGCGGCTGACCTCGATGGATGTCGCGACCATCAAGGGCGTGATCGACCGCCTGACCGCGCGTGGTCTGACCGAGACCTCGCCCGATCCCGACGACGGCCGCCGGCTCCTCGTCAGCCTCTCGCGCGCGGGTCAGCAACTGGCTGAGAAAGCGGCGCCGACGGCGCTGGCGATCTCGAAGGAGACCTTGTCTCCGCTCGATGCCAAGGAACGCGAGACGCTGGTCGCACTGCTGAGCAGGTTACGCTGATCCGTAGATCCGTAGGGTGGGCAAAGGCGCGTAGCGCTGTGCCCACCACAACAGCGCACTGCTCGTGACGGTGGGCACGCTTCCGCCTTCGCTCTTCGAGCTACGGCGGACAAGTTGCTTTGCCCACTCCACAATTCTTTCCGTCATTGCGAGCCAACGGGTCGCGCGAATGCGCGCCCGATGACAAGCTCCGCGAAGCAATCCATTGCTCCACTCGTTGGTGCATGGATTGCGTCGTCGCTGCGCTCCTCGCAATGTCGGTGATAGCTCAGCGCGCCACGATCTCCGGCACCTTGCCTGCCGGCGGCGTATTGCGGCTGCGTTGCGTCCGGACGATGCCGTCGATAATGGTCATCCCGATGCCGGGGAGGTCGCCGAGCTGGACGCTCTCCAGGATGTTCTTGCCCGGCGAATGCTGCGCCTTGTCCATCAGGACGAAGTCGGCGGAGCGGCCGACCTCGATCAGGCCGCAATCGAGCTCGCGCATCCGCGCGGTGTTGCCGGTCGCCAGGCAAAAGGCGAGCTCGGCCGGCAGGTCGCCGAGCGATGACAGCATCGAGACCATGCGCAGGATGCCGAGCGGCTGCACGCCGGAGCCGGCGGGGGCGTCGGTGCCGAGGATGACGCGGTGCAGGTCGCCCATCTCGCGCGCGGTGCGCAGCGTGAACAGCGCCGAGCGCTCATTGCCGTTGTGAACCAGTTCCAGCCCGCGCTTGCAGCCCTCGCAGATGCAGCGGATCTGGTCGTCGGGCAGCGCGGTGTGGCCGCCATTGATGTGGCCGACCACGTCGGTGTCGGCTTCCAGCACGACGTCCTTGTCGATCAGGCCGGAGCCGGGGATCGAGGGGCCGCCGGTGTGGATCGTGCTCTGGATGCCGTATTTGCGCGCCCAACCCACCATCTTGCGCGCGGTCGGGCCATCCTTGACGCCGCCGAGGCCGACCTCGCCGAGCAGCTTGACGCCGGCCGCGGCCATTTCCTTGAAGTCGTCTTCGACCATCTCGCATTCGATGACCGGCGCGCCGGCATGCACCTTCACGCCGCCGGGGCGGAGCGTCCAGAACGCGCGTTGCGCGAAGATTGCCATTGCCTTCAACCCGACCACGTCGCGAGGCCGGCCCGGCATGTGCACCTCGCCGGCGGAGATCATGGTGGTGACGCCGCCATGCAGATAGCTGTCGATCCAGCTGATCTGGTTCTGCCGCGGCGTCCAGTCGCCGGCGACCGGGTGGACGTGGCTGTCGATCAGGCCCGGCGCGACGGTCGTGCCATTGGCATCGACGATCGTGGTGGCGCCTTCGATGTCGACGTCCTTGAAGGGGCCGATGGCTTGGATCTTGCCGTTCTCGGCGACGATGGTGTCCGCGTCGAGGATCGGCTTCTCCAGGGCCCCCGAGAGCAACAGGCCGATATTGCGGATCACCAGCTTGCTCGGGCCGGTCGCCTGGGGTGCATCGTGCGCCATGGTTTTTCCTTTTGGTTCAACGCCTTCGCCGGCCATTGTGCCCGTGGCTTGACGGCCGGATCAAGCTGGATTATTCATTTGTATACTAACGATCGTGTACAAATGATTTTGCCGCCAATCCGGCCCGCACGTCAAGGAAACTGACGATGAGCAATTTCAACCAGGAAAGCGTTCTGAGCGTTCACCACTGGACCGACACGCTGTTCTCCTTCACCACCACCCGCAATCCCTCGTTCCGCTTCCGCAACGGCGAGTTCACCATGATCGGGCTCAAGGTCGGCGAGAAGCCGCTGCTGCGGGCCTACAGCGTTGCCAGCGCGAACTACGAGGATACGCTCGAATTCTTCTCGATCAAGGTGCCGGACGGCCCGCTCACCTCGCGCCTCCAGCATCTGAAGCAAGGCGACGAGATCATCGTCAGCCGCAAGGCCACCGGCACGCTCGTGATCGACAACCTCGAGGATGGCCGCAACCTCTATCTGGTCGGCACCGGCACGGGCCTCGCCCCGTTCCTCAGCGTGATCAAGGACCCCGAGACCTACGACCGCTTCGAGAAGGTCGTGCTGCTGCACGGCTGCCGCCGCGTCAAGGAGCTCGCCTATGGCGAGATGATCACCGAAAGGCTGCCGAAGGACGAGATGATCGGCGAACTCGTGCGCGATCAGCTGATCTACTATCCGACGGTGACGCGCGACCCGTTCCGCAACCGCGGCCGCATCACCGACCTGATCACCTCGGGCAAGCTGTTCGACGACATCGGCCTGCCGGCGCTCGATCCCGCGCATGACCGCGTCATGATCTGCGGTTCGCCGGCACTGGTCGCCGACACCCGCACGCTGCTCAACGGCCGTGGCTTCGTCGAGGGCAATCACGGCGAGCCCGCGCAGTTCGTGGTCGAGAAGGCGTTCGCGGAGCGCTGATCTTCAGTTCAGCCCCTCATGGTGAGGAGCGCGAAGCGCGTCTCGAACCATGAGGCCGCCAATCGGGCCTCGCCCTTCGAGACGCTTGCTCCGCAAGCTCCTCAGGGTGAGGGGATAGAAGGTGCCGGGCCTTTTGCAATCCTTACGGCCTGACTGCCGGTGTCTCCATCTTCATCCCGCGCGCCCGCGACATCAGATAGAGCTCGAGCGCGACGAGCTCCGGCGAACCAAAGTCGTAGGCCTGCGCGCGGATGCCGGTGATGCAGGCGCGCAGCCGCCGCTGCAGCGATCCGAGCGACTGCCATTCCAGCCGGTAGAGCGGGTAACCGGTCGCCTGTCCCTGCGTGATCGCACTTCCTGCGAGCTTCTTGTCCCAGTTCTCGTCGTGGCAATTGGCGCAGCCGAGATTGAGCTGGCCCTGCCGCTGCATGTACAGTTCATGCCCCTTCTCGATGAACGGCGCGAGCTCCGGATCGCCAGCGGCGTCGATCGGCATGCCGCGCGACTGCTGCGCGACAAAGGCCGTCAGCGCAAGCAGCTCCCGGCTTTCGTAAGGAAGCGGCGTCGCCTGCTGGTGATTGGTACGGCAGAGGTTGATGCGGCCTTCGAGGTCGACGGGCTTGCCGAACACCTTCTCGAAAGCGGGATAATGCGCGGCAATGCCTTTCATGCTGACGCGGGCATCGTTGTGGCAGTCGGCGCAGGCCTTGTCCGCGGCGCCGGCCTTGCGCTTCCACAGCGCCTCTCCGTCAAGCACCCACAGCATGCCCGGATTGGCGGTGTCCTCGTCCTGCATCGCCCTGGTATCCGAGGTCATGAAGGTGTAGCCGGAACGGCGTTCGGCCTGCGGGATTTCCGCGGCAAGCGCCGCGCCCGCTATCGCCACCAGAATCGCGATGCCGCCGACGAGTCTCATTCGACCGTGATCGAAGCCGAAGCAACTTCAGAGAAGCCCTTGTCGCCGATCCATTCGAACTCGAATTTTCCGCTTTCGGTCGCTGTCGTGAAGAAGGTGATGAACGGATTGGCAGCGGTCGCCGGATAGAGATCGGCGCGGAAGATTTCGGTGCCATTGTAGCGGCAGGTGAAGCTCGTGATGATGTCGCGCGGCACCACTTCGCCAGAGGCGGTGTGGCGATAGCCGGTTTCCATGATATGCGACATCAGCGTCTTGATCTCGATGATGTCACCGCGCTTGGCTTTGGCCGGTATGTTGATCAGGGCCGCAGGCATCAGATCACCTCCTCGGTGCAGGCGGCGAGCGTGACCACGACATCGGCGGTCGCCGACCAGAACGTGTCGTCGGAAAGGCGCGCGATCGCTACCACCTTCTGGCTGTCGGCCAGCCGTATGCGGGTCGACACCTGCGCGCGGCCGGCACGCGGGCCGAGATGGAAATTGCCGATGTTCGGCTGTGGGTTCTTCTCGTTGAAGACGTGGATGCTTTTGACGTACTCATCCGCCGTCATCGGGCTCGTGACGCTCACGATCAATGGCACCGTATTGCCGTTCTCGACCAGCGGCGGGATATCGAGCTTGACCTTGCCGGTCCGCACATTGGCGTCACCGACGACATTGCGGATCGCCGACGACAGCATCGCCGGTGTCGCATCGGCCGGCCGCACGATCACGGCGGGCACCGCGCCGAGCACGGCGGCGCTGCCGGCGAGGCTCAAGAATGTTCGGCGCGTTGTGTGGTCCGAGTTCGCCATGGTGTTTTCCCTTGTCTGCGCATGATCTCTTCGGAAAACCGGTTCCCACTTTTCCGGATCATGCGCTAATCCCGCAACGTCACCAGATACGCCACCATATCCTCGATCTGTTCGGCCGACAGGATCGGCTTGCCGCGCCAGGAGGGGCCGACGCGATCGAACCCGTCCACACGATAATAGGACGGCATGATCGTCGCCGCATTGAGGCGTGAGGCATCCACCAATCGTAGCCGCAACTGCCCTTCCGACCAGCGGCCGCCACTGCCCGCGAGATTCGGCGCCAGGTCGCCCTGGAATTTCTGCTCGGGAAATGGGCCGCTGTGGCAGAGGATGCAAGTGCTGGAGCGCTCGACAACGAACGCGCGCCCGCGCGTGGCGTCGCCTCTCGTTCCCGTCAGCGGCTCGAGAATGGCGTCGCCGGCGACGGTGTAGGGACGCAAGCCCTGCGCCGTGGCGGGCGAGGGCGCTTCGAACCACACGGTTGCCAACAAAGCTATGGTTGCAGCCCTAGCCAAATGTGTCCACCGTGATGGTCTTGAACCAATCCAGCGCCTGCTCGGCCTCGCGCTGGCGCACCTCGCGCGGCGCATCGACCGGGCTCGTGTTGACCTCAGCCTCGGCGTATTGGCCTTCCTTCGGCTGGTAGATGCCTCGCAATGAGAATGCATAGCCCGGCGCCACCGTGCTGTAGCAGGCGCCATCGAGACGCGGCGTGTCCGGCGGCTTTCCCGCAAGCGCATCCACGATCGCCGCTGCGCAGGCCTTGCCTTGCGCGTTGGCGGCGGAGGCGGATTTCGGAATGCCGCCGGCGATAGCGGCGTCGCCGATGACATGGATGTTCGGCACGAGCCTCGAGGCAAAGCTGACGGGATCGATCGGGCACCAGCCGGTGCGATCGGCGGCGCCGGCGATCTCGGCAATGCGGCCGGCCTTCTGTGGCGGGATCACGTTGGCAACCTGGGCTGTGTAGTTGCCGAAATCGGTGACGATCTCGTTGGTCGCCGGATTGACCGACGTCACGCGCCCGCCCTGCGACAGCGCGATGCGCTCGATCATGCCGGGATAGAGCTCCTTCCAGGCGCTCTCGAACAGCTTCTGCTGCGAATAATTGTCCTTGGCATCGAGGATCAGGATCTTTGAGCGCGGCTTCCGCGCCTTCAAATAGTGCGCGATCAAACTGGCGCGTTCATACGGCGCGGGCGGGCAGCGCAGCGGCGCGGCCGGGACGGCGATCACCACCAGGCCGCCATCGTCCATGGCTTCGATCTGCCGCCGCAACAGCGTAGTCTGCTCGCCGGCCTTCCAGGCATGCGGCATCTTGGCCGACGTGGCCTCGTCGTAGCCGGGCAGCGCGTCGAAGCGCATATCGATGCCGGGCGCAAGCACCAGGCGGTCATAGGCGAGCGTGCCGCCGTCGGCGAGGCCGATCGTCCGCGCCTGTGCATCGACCTTGGCCGCGGCCAGCGCGACGACAGAAACGCCGTCGGCCGCGATCCGGTCGTAGCCAAATTGTTGCTCGGAAAGCTCCCGCAGTCCCGCGATCACCTCGTTGCTGAACGGGCAGGCGGTGAATGTCCTGTTCGGCTCGATCAGCGTGACTTGCAGCTTTGGGTCGAGCCGCCGCAGCGCCCGTGCGCAAGCCGCGCCGCCAAAGCCGCCGCCGATGACGGCGACGCGCGCGGAGCCTTGCGCGAATGACGGGCGCGCCAGCGCCGTCGCCGCGACGATTGCTGCGCCTTGGACGACATCCCTGCGCGTCGGACGACGCCTGACCGCCATGCACGATGATCCGAAAGAATGGAACGGCGGCCACGTGGGCCGCCGTTCGTTGTTTGATCAGGCGAAAGTGATGTTCTGGTCGCGCAGCGGGAACGAGCGAATCCGCTTGCCGGTCGCCGCGAAATAGGCGTTGAGCACCGCAGGCGCTGCAACGCCGATGGTGGGCTCGCCGACCCCGCCCCAGAACCCGCCGCTCGGCAGCATCACCGACTCGACTTTCGG
>JACXTT010010984.1_pt1 | contig 12155 bp, 10 predicted proteins | sample 9270951 | NCBI WGS metagenome assembly JACXTT01 (sample SAMN15532306, study PRJNA645909) | rock metagenome | isolation source: weathered quartz diorite | place: Puerto Rico | collected 2017-06-21 | reverse complement strand
TTCTTGGTCAGTTCGCCAAGCACTCTCAGCTCGGCGAACTGCGCTTCATCGCTCGCATCGGCGATGCAGCCCGGCCGCAAACCGTCGCCGAGCGAAAAACTCACGTCGTGCTTCTTGAAAATTTTGCAAATATCGTCGAAGCGCTCGTACAAGAAATTCTGCTTCTTGTGATGCTCCATCCAGTGCGCCATCAGGGAGCCACCGCGGCTCACGATTCCGGTAATCCGCTTGCGTACGAGCGGCACATGCTGCCGCAGCACTCCGGCGTGAATCGTCATGTAATCCACGCCTTGCTCGGCCTGCTCTTCAATCACTTCGAGCATTAGTTCGGGCGTCAAATCTTCCGGCCGGCGCACGCGGGAAATGGCTTCGTAGACAGGAACAGTACCGACGGGCACGGGCGATGCGTTGATGATCGCCTTCCGGATCTTGGGAATATCGCCCCCCGTCGAAAGATCCATCACGGTGTCCGCGCCGTAATGCACGGAGTGGTGGAGCTTTTTCAGCTCTTCGTCAATATTGGAAGTGGTCGCGGAATTTCCGATGTTCGCGTTGATCTTGCAAAAGAACGCGACGCCGATGCCCATCGGCTCCAGATTGCGGTGGTGAATGTTCGCGGGAATAATCGCGCGCCCGCGAGCTACTTCGCTGCGCACCAGTTCGGGTTCCAGCTTTTCGCGCTTCGCAACGTACTGCATCTCCTCGGTAATTACGCCTTCCCGCGCAAAGTGCATCTGCGAAACATTGCGGCTGCCGTTTCGCCCCGCCCCGGCCGATTCTCTTTTTTCAATCCAACTGTCGCGCATTGCCATAAATTCCCCCAGAAACGCGGAAGCGCCCAAAAATCAATGAAATCAAATTATGGCACCGCGGCACACTGCCAGCAACTCGCCGGCACTGAAAGACTTGTTGAGTTTAGGAATGGGAATTTCAAACGACAGGATTTGCTTCGCTGCGCAAAACCATCTGCCTCACGAGAAGCGCTGCAGCACCACCGAGCGCGAGCACAATGCCCACAAGCAAGAGCGCCCATTGAATGCTGCCTGTGCGCGTGCTGACAAATCCGATGATGTACGGGCCCAGCCCGCTTCCCAAATTTCCCACGGAATTGATCAGCGCAATTCCTGCCGGCGCCGCCGCGCCCACAAGCGTTCGCGAGGAAATCGCCCAGAATGGCCCGAGCATGCATTGCGTCCCGGCGTACGCCACGGCAAAGCAGGCAACCAACAGCGCAAAACCGGCAAGATGTCCCGCCGCGGCCAGCGAAACTGCCGCAATAAAAGCAGGTATCGCCGTATGCCAGAATCTTTCGCCCGTCTTGTCGGAATGGAATCCGTTCAGAATCATCGTTACGACGCCTAGCAAATACGGAATCGTCGTGAGAAAACCCAGGGCGAGAATTCCGAAATTCGACGCCTGCTTGAACACCGTCGGTAGCCACAGACTGATTCCGTAGGAAGTCGTATTCAGCCCAAAGTAGACAAACGCGAGGAGCCAAACGCGAGTCATTGCAAACGCGGAAAACACGCTGATGGTCTTTCCGCCTTGCGATTCCGCTTCTTCGTTTTCCAGCGTTTGCAAAAGCCATTGTTTCTGCCCTGCGTTAAGCCATCGCGCGGTTTCCGGCCTGTCAGCGAGAACAAAAAATACGGTAGCGCCCAGCAGAATCGCCGGCACTCCCTCGATCAAAAACAACCATTGCCAGCCTGCAAGTCCGTGCAATTTGTCCATGCCTAACAGCAATCCGGAAATCGGGCCGCCGACAATTCCGGAAATGGGCCCCGCCGTCATGAAGATTGCCGCGCTCCTGGCGCGCACTCCGGCGGGAAACCAGCTTTTCATGTAGAGGATCACGCCCGGGAAAAATCCCGCTTCCGTTACGCCCAGAAGGAAACGCAGCGTATAAAAGCCGCGCACTGTTGCGACGTGCATCATGGAAGCGGAAACGACTCCCCACGCAATCATCAAGAGGGCGATCCACCGGCGCGGGCCGACGCGATATAAAATCAAGTTGCTCGGGAGCTGAAAGAAAAAATATCCTGCGAAGAAAATCCCCGCGCCCAAGCCGTAAACCGTGTCACTGAATCCCAGTTGCCGCTGCATTTGCAGCGCAGCGAAACCCACATTGATACGATCCAGATACGCCACCACGTAAAGCAGCAACAAAAACGGCATCAGCCGCCAAAATAGTTTGGGGATGACCTCGCCGCCGACGCTGTTATTCGTTTGAGTCGCCAAAAGGCCAGCCACACTTGGAAAAAGCGCAGCCGTGATTCTACGCGAGTTTCAGCTGGCGGCGCACTTCTTCAACAATTTCTTCGGGAGTGTGGCGAACGGAAACGGCGATCGCGTCCTTCGGCTCTTCCAAGTCTGCGAATTGTCCGGCAAGAATCGCTTCGCCTGCGAAGTGGCCGTGCCGCGCCAGGATATGCGCGCGCATCTCCTCGCATGTCCCCTTCAGGTATACGATTCTGATGGCGAGGCCCGCACCGATGGTTCTTCGGTAGTTTTCCTTCAATGCCGAGCAGGCAAGCACGCAATCCATTCCCATTTCGCTCTGCCGCGCCACTGCGTCATGAATCGCAGCGAGCCACGGCGCGCGATCCGCGTCCGTCAGCGGAATGCCCTGTCTCATTTTTTCGATATTTGCCGCGGGATGAAAATCATCCGCGTCCAGGAAGGTGCAGCCAAGTTGTTGCGCGAGAAGTTTGCCGACGGTCGTTTTGCCCGCCCCGGTCGTCCCCATAACGAGTACGATCATGCGGCGCCTTTGAGGTTACGCCTTGCGCAAAGTGATCAGCGTAATTTCCGGAGGCACGCCGAGCCGGACGGGAGCGCCCACCGTTCCCAGGCCGCGATTGACATAGAGCTGTGATGCTTTCGCCAGTCCTTCGGCGGAACTTGCTCCGAGCGGCTGCGCATACAACCCCGCGATGTAATCCGTAATAAACCGCGCCGGACTCAGCCGGTGATCCAGGATTTCCACTTGCACTTGTCCACCATGCGTGTGACCGGCAAGGGAAAGTTCAATTCCGAGTTCAGCAGCTCGATTGAACGAATTCGGATTATGCGAGAGCAAAATGTTTGGCATGTCGCGCTTCACTAATTTCTCCACACCAGTGAGCGTCTGAATTTTGACTCCGCCCGGCCCGCGTTCGCGCTGATAATCCACGCCGATGAGATTCAGTTGCGCGCCGCGAAAGTTTATCTGAGCATTTTCCTTGCGCAGCAACTTCATGCCTGCTTGTGCAAAAAGCCGCTGCGCCGCGTCTTCCGCCTTGGCGTAAATTTCATGATTTCCGTTGCAACCGTAAACGCCAAGCGGCGCCATCAGTCTGCGAATTTCATCGATACAATCTGCGAGCGGATCACTCGCCCCAGTAATAAAATCCCCTGTCACGACCGAAAGATCCGGCGAAAGCTCATTCGCCATGTCAACGGCACGCCGCACGTCATCGCGCGAAATGTATCCGCTCAAGTGAATGTCGCTCAATTGCGCGATCTTCATTCCATCAAGTGCGTCGGGCAGATTCGCCAGCGGAATTTCCACGCGGCGAATCTGATAGTTCAAACGCTCCGCAGCAAATCCGTACATCGCACCAAGAAATGGCGCTGCTCCCGCCGCTGCTGTTGCCGCTTTGAAAAAATGACGACGTGAGGGATCGGCCAGAACTTCTGCACCAGCATGCACCGTTTTCGGGTGAGAATTCCGTGCAGCGCCTCTGACTCTAAGCCGTCGCGCGCCCCATTTCCACCCAATCTCAAGCCCGCGCACCAGCTTCACCGCAAGAAATCCAAAAAACGCGCAAGTAAACCACATTCCTACAAATGACGGGAAAATGTTCCCACGAGGAATCCAATGGCTTCGCCCCATACGTATTCCGTCCACGAACGCAAGCACCGAGACGCAAACCACCGCGAGACACACCAACCGGGCCGCAACGCGCAGGGCCGTGCTCCTCCAATTGGCACTTACGCGCCAAAGTCCGCGATACCAAAAGAATTGGGAATACAAAATCAGGGAAAAGAGTCCCAGCCCAATCAACAAACGGGCCACCAGCCAGCCAACATTCACAGAGAACTCCTCCAAGGGAACCCTTTTAGCTTACCATGCATGGCGTGGAAGACAATTTGGCACGCAGTCCGCGTTTCAAGAATCTGGTTGGGCGTTCTGGTATCAGAGAGTAAGAGTAAGATTCGCCTCTGCTGGAAGAACACTTCTTTTCGCGAAGTGCGTCTCAAGCATAGACCGCGCCCCTACGGCGCGACGGAGGATGCAATGAAGAAACTGTGGTGGATGGCAGGAATCGCAATGGCGGCGGCTTTTATGGCGCTGCCCGCATTGGCACAGGAGGACGCCGCTAAGAAGGCGCCGCCCAAGCCCGCGCCAAGCCCTTCCCAAGCCGTCCTAGACTCATGGAATGACATCGGCCGCAAACTGATCGCGATTGCCGAGGATATCCCGGAAGACAAGTACGGCTATAAGCCGCATCCCGATTCGCGGACGTTTGTAGGCAATTTGCTGCACGCGTCGGCGTCCATGTACTACTTCACCGACACAGCGGAAAGCAAAAAGGCCCGCTTCGGCGACGATCCCAAAGCCGATGATTATAAGACCAGGGCGCAGGTCGTCGCTTTCGTGAAGAAGTGCGTGCAAGACGGCGCAGACCTGATCAAAGCAAAGGGCGACAAGGGCATGAACACGGAAGTCGCGGATGGCGGCCCCGCAAAAATTCGTCTGTACGATCTGGCTTACGGACTAATCGAGCATTCCGGCGAGCACTACGGCCAGCTGGTGGTTTATTACCGCGCGAACGGGCTCGTCCCGCCCGAGTCGCGGCCTAAGAAGTAAAAACCGAGCCGTTTTGCAATGGTTGTAGGGCCGTCTTCCGGTGGGGACGGCCCTTATTTTTGTGACGCTGCCGCTCCCGCTACGCCATTCTCCAAAATAGCCTTCAATCGTTCCGGCTCATTCGTCGGCGGCAAACAAGTATTTCCGAAACAAACGAGCGCCATCGCTTTGTCGGTGGGCAGATGGGGCAGCGTCTCACGCAAAGCTAACGGCAAATGTTCAACGTTTAAGCCTGGTTTCATGCGCAGCACGGACTTGCCAAAGCGGAAAACGGAATTGGCCGTCTCTTCCAATGACCCGGCTGTTTCATCACCCTCCGCTCCTGTAATTACAACTTGAATTGGATGATTGGCAAAAAGCGTCGACGCTAATCCATAGGTGGCAGCAAACATTCCATATTGCGGCGCGATTCCCGCAAACGCCTCAAGCGTTCTTTTGGCCCAGTCGTAGTATTTCTGTTCGCCGGTGTAGTGATGGAGCCGAGTCAGAGCCATCGCTGCAACGGAATTCGTTCCCGGCGTCGGCGAATCCTGGAAAGGTTTCCGCCGTACATCCAATCCGCCCATCGGTGGCGCGTCGCTCGCGCGATCGAAAAAGCCTCCGTTTTCCGCGTCACCATATTTTTTAATCGCCACGTCCATCGTCCGCTGCGCCGCTCGAAAATATTTCGCGTCGAGCGTTGTTTCATACGCATCCAGCAGTGCCATCACGCCAAACACTTGGTCATCCAACGACCCTCGCAGCGCCGGCCCGCCAATTCGATGCGCAAATCCCTGTTCTTCGCTCCACACCTCGCGCAGCATGCGTTCCGTCGTTTTCAACGCAAAAGAGCGACAACCTTCAGCAATCCATGGAGAGATTAAGGTGCCACGCGATGCTTGTAAGTACGCTGAAACAAACATTGCGTTCCAACTCACGTACATCGTCTTGTCGATGAAAGGTGTCGGCCTCTGACCACGCGCTTTGAGCATCTTCTGCTCGGCTTGCAACTTGATGGTGACAATATCGTCCGGATCGCGCCCTAGCATTTCTCCAATTTCTTTGAATCCTCTCGCAATCCACAACACATTTTTCGCCGGGTTGTGATGCATCTCGCCGTGCGCTTCCACATCGTAATAAAGCTCGATAACGCGTGACTCTTCTGGGGTGAGCACCGCCCGGACTTCGTCGAGCGTCCATGTAAAGTAGTCGCCGTCATCATCAAGCGAATAATCGGCATCCTGGCTTGCGTAAAACCCGCCATTTTCCTGATCCGACAGAATTTCATTCACCCACAAAACGATCCTGTGCGCGGTGTCCGTAAAAGGAGCCTCCCAATTTTCCTTTTGAGCTAAACCGATCGCATGCAAATAATTCTTCAAAAGCTCCGAATTGTCATAACTCATCTTCTCGAAGTGCGGCACGAGCCATCGCTCATCCACGGAATACCGGTGAAATCCACCGGCTAACTGGTCGTAAACTCCGCCACGCGCCATCTTTTCAAGCGTGGTTTCCGCCATAGCCAGCAAATGCCGCTCTTTCGTCTGCTGATACCGTTCCAGAATCAAGTCAATTGCCGAACAGTGCGGAAACTTCGGCGCTTTTCCAAATCCCCCGTTTTTGATGTCAAAAAGTTGCGTGATAGCGCGTACTTGTGTGTCCACCACATCCGCGTCAAATTTCCCATGCGCGCCCGTAAACATTTCTGCTTGCGCCACGGAATCCGCAAGAGATTCCGCTGCGCGCACCAAATCCTCGCGCTTGTTCTTGTATGACTCCGCCACGGCCAGCAGCACGCGCCGGAATCCCGGTCGCCCAAATTGATCCTCTGGTGGATAATACGTTCCGCCAAAAAACGGCTTGCCATCCGGCATCAGAAATCCCGTGAGTGGCCAGCCGCCTTGTCCAGAAATCGCGCTTATCGCGGATTGATAGCGCGCATCGACATCCGGCCGCTCGTCGCGGTCCACTTTCACCGGCACAAAATGTTCGTTGATGATCCGCGCGATCGTTGGATTTTCGTAACTCTCGCGGTCAATCACGTGGCACCAGTGACACCAAACCGCTCCAATGTCGAGCAGCATCGGCTTGTCTTCCTTTTGAGCGCGCGCAAACGCTTCTTCGCCCCACTCGTGCCAGTCAATCGGCTGGTGCGCCGCGGACCGCAAATACGGACTCGCCGAATCCTTCAGCCTGTTTTCCTTCTTGTCGCTCATCAGCTCTCCGAAAATAAATGGGCGAAACAAATAAGGGCGCCCGACCTAATCGTGGCGCCCTCTGAACTCCGGCGGCTCACCGCTTTCGAACTACTGAACTTGATCTCCCGGCCCTAAATCCCGTGGATCCAGCGGTTTCCTGCCGGCAAAACCTTCGCTCTGCCGGTGATAATAGCGAATCCGGTCCTCGCCGAGCTTCCAGCACAAATATACTTCCTCGTTATCAATCACCGAGGGGAAATCCAGCAGCCCAACGTCCAAGTCCTTGATCAGACATCCCGTTTCCAAGATCTGATCCAGCGCCGACTTCAACGTTTGCGCGAGCTTTGTGTGCTCCCGACGCACTACCGACAATTTTTCGTGGGGCACCAACATTCCGCCCATCATCATGATGCGCGCCGCAACCGCTCCCAGCTCTGCATCTAGCCCGGACAATTTTTTACGGCAGTCCATTGCCTCAATTAGAATCGGTTCTAGCTCACGGCGCGTGCGTTCCGCTTCGGTGAGCGTGAATAATCTTGGCTCTGGAGTTTCTTCTTGAGGTAGCTCGTCGTCTTCGTCGGCCATGAATTTTCCGTGCGGGGATATTCTCTCTTTGATGCTAACGCAAAGCCAGCATGCGGTCGAGCGCCACACGCGCGTAGTGCCGCGTCCGGTCATCCACCGAAATGCGGTTCACAATTTTCCCCGCTGCCAGATTTTCGAGCGCCCAAAGCAAGTGCACCGGCGTGATGCGGAACATCGTCGTGCAAACGCACACGCTGCGGTCGAGCGACATCACTTTGCGGTCTTTCAATTCCTTGCTCAAACGGTTGACGAGGTGAATTTCCGTTCCCACGGCCCACTGTGAGCCAGGTTCCCCTGCTTTGATCGCTTTGATGATTCCTTCCGTCGAGCCGATCTGATCCGCGGCCTGCGCCACTTCAAACCGGCACTCCGGATGCACAATCACGCGAATTCCCGGATTTTCTTTGCGAACTCGTTCGACGTGCTGCACCGAAAATCTCTGGTGCACGGAGCAGTATCCCTTCCACAAAATCGCTTTTGCCCGCCGAATTTGTTCTTCCGTATTGCCGCCGAGATCCTGATACGGGTCCCAAACAATCATTTCGTCCAGCGGAATCCCCATGCGGTAGCCGGTATTGCGGCCCAGGTGCTCGTCCGGCAAAAACAAAACTTTTTCACCGCGTTCGAACGCCCATTTCATCACCGCGGCCGCATTCGTGCTCGTGCATACCGCTCCGCCGTGTTCGCCCGTAAACGACTTAATCGCCGCCGTCGAGTTCATGTAAGTCACGGGAACGATCTTGCTGGTGTCCGTCACGCTGCCGAGTTCGCTCCAACACGCTTCGACTTGCCCGATATCCGCCATGTCCGCCATCGAACAGCCGGCGTTCAAATCCGGCAGCACGACCACCTGATGCTCGCGCCGCAAAATGTCCGCGCTTTCGGCCATGAAGTGCACGCCGCAAAAAACAATGTATTTGCCATCCACTTCGGCGGCCTGCTGCGAGAGCTTCAGCGAGTCGCCGCGATAATCTGAAAATTTCACCACTTCATCGCGCTGGTAGTGATGTCCCAGAATCACCACGTCTTTTCCGAGTTTTGCTTTCGCTTCCGCGATGCGCTCGTCCAGCGTGTTGTCCGGCACAAGCAAATAGTTATCGAAATCGCAGCCCACGCCCTTTTCAATTTCTGGCGCGCGCAGCGTTTCCGGCTGCTCGATGCCGATGAGGGTAGTCGTGCCCGAATTGGAATGGAGTCTGTTCATTTTTTCGTTGGATTGAAGGCGTCTTTTTGCCTCACAGTTTAGATGATTTTCGGCGGGCTTAGGTGAGATTTAAGACTACCCGCCGATAAACACCATAGTACGGTTCGGCTGCACGAATCCCGGATCATTGATGTGGTGTCCATCTTCTTTCTCGTTCACCACGGATCGAATGTACGTTTCCAGATCGTCGTCCGAAGCGCCATCCCGCAAAAATGCACGTAAATCGTGATCGTCCTTGCTGAAAAGGCACGTCCGTAGTTTTCCGTCTGCAGTCAACCGGATGCGCGAACAATGTCCGCAAAAGGGCTGCGTTACCGGCGCAATCAAGCCAATCTCTCCCGGCGCGCCATCAGCAAATTCATACTTCCGCGCCGTCTCGCTTTTTTCATGTGGAATCTGCACCAGCGGCCACTGCGCAGTGATTCGCGCGAACACTTCCGCCGCCGGAACAACTTTCTCGCGCGACCAATGCCGGTCCGCATCCAGCGGCATAAATTCAATAAACCGCATGATTACTCCGCGCTCTCGCGCAAATTCGGCGAACGCCTCAATCTCATCATCATTGATTCCGCGAACCAGCACGGCGTTCAATTTCGCCGGTCCCAATCGTGAATTCTGCGCCGCGTCAATTCCGTTCATCACGGACGCAAACGATTTCGTCCGTGTGATCTTCTCGAATTTTTCCCGGTTCAGCGAATCAAGGCTGATGTTGATTCTGTGCAGCCCCGCCGCAATCAATTTGTCGCATCGCTCCGAGAGCAGATGCCCGTTCGTCGTCATGGACAAGTCGGCAAAACCCACGCCCGAAAGGAACTTTACATACTCTTCCGCGCCGCTGCGCACTAATGGCTCGCCGCCCGTCATGCGGACTTTGCGAATCCCCAAATGGTAGAAAACGCATGCCAGCCGTTCGAGTTCCTTCCACGAGAGAATCTCATCGTGGTCCCGGTAATTTTCCGGATCGGCTGAACGGCAGTACACGCACCGGAAATTGCACCGGTCCGTCACGGAAATACGCAAATCCGTGATCTGCCGTCCGAATTTGTCCTGCAAGCTCATCCTGGTCCAAGAAACAAAAAAACCCGATTCGCAGAGTGGAATCGGGTGGCTGTCGAAAATACGAATATTTTCGTCCAGCGCACTCCTTTCCAAAATAAAATTCGCCGTTCTGGCGAACTCTCTGCGGGAGGCCCCGGCGTTTCCACTGGAACCCTCAGCCCTATTGATGCTTTTGGGCGTCGCCCCGATCGCCACGGGTTTTCTCTCCCGCCCGGCCTCCGGGGTCGGAGTATCTGCCTAAAGTCTACGCCTCACGCTACAAAAAGCGCAAATAAGCAAACTGCGGCCATTTGATGCTCAAGATTGCAATGCGGACTGTCGTTTTTGCAAGAAGCGGCGCACTGCATCATCTCGCTCCAAGCCGATTGCAATTTCGTAAGCACTCCTGGCCTCGTTGTAGTTCCCGGTCCTTGTCAGCGATTCCGCTTGAGCCGCCCAATACGGCTCATACTCAGCCAGCCGTTCGTCAGTGCTCAGTTTCTGCAGAATGTTTAGCCCCGCCTCGGCGCCTTCCGTTTCCGCAATCGCCAAAGCTCGATTGACCGCAACCACGGGCGAACCTGTGAGCACAAACAAAGCATCATACAGCTCTACAATTTCCGGCCAATTCCAGTTCCCCGTGCGAGCGCGATGAACGTGCGCCGACTGCAACGCCGCCTCCAGTTGGTAACGGCCCGGAGATCGCATCGTGCTGGCTTGCCGAAGAACCCGCTCGGCTTCTTGAATCATCGCCGAATCCCACAGTTCCGTGTCTTGCTCGGAGAACGGAACGAATTCTCCATCTTTGCTGCGGCGCGCTCTGCGCCGTGCCTCCGCATGAAGCATTAACGCCAGCAGGCCCAGCACTTCTGCACTCTGCGGCAGCAACTCGGTCATAAGCCGCGCCAAATACAGACTCTCGTCGGTCAAATCACGCCGAACGATATCCGTTCCCGCCGGATCGGTCCACCCTTCCGAAAACGCAGCATAAATCGCGTCCAGCACGGCATCGAGCTTAGCGGGAAGCTCTTCACGCCCCGGAATATCAAATGGAATCCCGGCTTGCTTGATTTTTTCTTTCGCGCGAACGAGCCGTTTCCCCATCGCTGCAGGAGAAGTGAGAAACGCGGACGCAATCGTTTTCGCATCGAGCCCCAGCACCGCCTGCAGAATTAGCGGGGCGCGCACACCCGCATCAATGGCCGCATGCGTACACGCAAACATGAGAGCCAGCCGTTGGTCCGGTATGTGGTCGCTCCCTTCTGCCGCCTTCAAACCGTCCTCCAGTGCCCGCAACTCATCGGCCACCACCTCATGCCGCTTCCTGCCGCGATATACGTCAATCGCTTTTCGCCGCGCGGCAGTCAGAAGCCACGCTTCGGGATTTGCGGGACATCCGTTCTTGGGCCAGTCCGCAAGCGCTGCGACAAATGCCTCAGAAAGGGCGTCTTCGGCAGCAGCCACGTCGCGCGTGCGGGCCGCAAGAAACGCGACCAGTTTTCCGTAGCTCCGGCGCGCGACGTCTTCCGCCGTGCTGTGCGCCAGGTGGTTGCGTTCTTCGGCCATCTTCGGTTCATTCATTAGCTGTCCACGCAACCCACCTTGGCGCACATCTCATTACGCCAGCAATTTACATGCTCCAAATCGGACGCACTTCGACCGTTCCATGCCCAACCGCCGGGCAACGCGAAGCCCAGGACAGGGCTGCGTCCAGGTCCGCAACTTCGATCAGATAGTAGCCGCCAAGCTGCTCTTTCGAATCGGCAAAAGGCCCGTCCAGTACTTGCGGTTTGCCGTTAGCCCCATTGCGCACTGTGGTTGCCGTCGCAACGGGCTGCAATCGGTTGCTCCCCTTCCACACCCCAGCCTTTTTCAGAGCTTCGGTGTACGCCATGTAGGCAGCATACCCCTGCTCCTGCTCAGCTTTCGTCATCTTGGTCCAGCCGGACTCATCCGCGTAAAGCATTAGCAAATATTGCATTTAGGTTCTCCCTCGTTTTGTAATTGGGCGACTTAACTATCGCTCTCACTACCATGACGCTCGGGACTGGGCGCTTTGGACATCCCCGTTCCTCTGTTTTACAAGCCATTGTAGCCACGAAACCGCCCTTTCGCCCTCGAACCGGAAGCAATCGCTCCTGTGATAGAGTTTCCTGCACGCCATGCGGATCTTCGTCCTGGGAGCGGGGGCGACCGGCTCCCTCCTCGCACAACTTCTCGACCGTCATGGCCACACCGTCTGGTGTGGCGACCGTGACCCGACCCGTGCGCGCCGCTTTCTCGGCAAAAAGAGCAAAAT
>JACXTT010010983.1_pt1 | contig 12155 bp, 12 predicted proteins | sample 9270951 | NCBI WGS metagenome assembly JACXTT01 (sample SAMN15532306, study PRJNA645909) | rock metagenome | isolation source: weathered quartz diorite | place: Puerto Rico | collected 2017-06-21 | reverse complement strand
TCCGCGCCGAGTGGCGGGCCGCGGTGACCCTCGAGCGATCGGCCCGACCGCTCGCGCCCTCGGTGCTCGCCGCCGAGGTCTGGGAGGTCATCAAGGACGAGGACTGGGTCCTCGCCAACGGCACCGGCAAGGGCTGGGCGCGGCGACTCTGGGACTGGCGGCCCGAGCGGACCTACGGCGGCAGCGGCGGCGCCGGGCTCGGCTACGGTCTCCCCGCGGCGCTCGGCGTGACGCTCGCCCACCGTGGGTCGGAGAAGCTCTGCGTGAACCTCCAGGCCGACGGCGACCTGCTCTACGTGGTGAGTGCCCTCTACACCGCGGCGCACCACCGGCTGCCCCTCCTGACCGTGATGTTCAACAACCGCACCTACGGAAACGACGAGGAGCATCAGGAGGTCGTGGCCAAGGCGCGGGGACGGCCGGTCGAGAACAAGGTCGTGGCGATCCGCCTCGACGACCCCGCGCCCGACTTCGCCAGGATCGCGCAAGGATTCGGGATTCACGCCGAGGGGCCGATCGACACCGGGGACGCGGTCGGGCCCGCGCTCCGCCGGGCGCTACGCGTCGTCAGGGACGAACGCCGGCCCGCGCTGGTCGACGTGCTCACCCGGCCTTGAGGGAGGCGGCCAGCTGCTCGCTTGGCGAACCCGGCGCCTCGGGATATGGTGAGGGCATCGATGACCTAGAGGACACGTGGCATGCGGGTGCTGATCGTCGAGGATGACGCGGTCGTGGGCGAAGTCCTCCAGGACTTCCTCAGCGGCCTGGGCCATGAGCCGGAGCTCGTGCCCTCCGCCGAAGAGGCGTTGCTGCGGCTCCAGCAGCGACGGCCACCCGAGCTGGTCCTGCTCGACTTCAGGCTCCCTCGCATGAGCGGGCTCGACTTCCTCAAGCTCCCGCTGGTCCGCGACTCCCGGATCCCGATCATCGTCGTGTCCGGCATCGCGACGGAGGACGAGGCGGGGGAGTGCCTGCGGCGCGGCGCCGTCGACTTCGTGGCCAAGCCCATCCCCTTCGATCATCTGCAGCGGCTCGTCGAGGTCCTGGAGCCGCAGGTCCGCGTCGAGACGGTTGCTCCGGCCGGACACCCCGTCGAGCGGCGACAGGCCCCCCGGGCACGCGTCGCGCTCCCCGTGGAGATCCGTCCGGACAGCGAGCGCGGATGGGCGACGACGAGTGTGGACCTCAGCGTCGAAGGGATGAAGGTCCGGGCCGGGCCGGTGCCACGCCCGGGACCGACGGCCCGCCTCTCGTTCGTCGCCCCCGACGACGACGACCGTCTCGAGATCGACTCGGTCCTGATCCGCGTCGACCTCGACGGGTACGTCTTCTACTTCCTCAATCTCACGGAGGCTCACTTCGAGCGGCTCCGCCGTCTCGTCGTGCGGCTGGCCGCGCGCCAGCGCGCCCCCTGAGCCGGCCGCCCCAGGCCTACACCTCCAGCCACTCCTTGCGCACGCCGTCGTTCCGGCGCAGATCCTCGGGCGTGCCCTCGAAGACCACGCGCCCGTGGCCCATCACGTAGACCCGGCGCGAGATAGTGAGCGCGATGGTGAGCTTCTGCTCCACGAGGAGGATGGCGACGCCCCGCTGGGCGATCTCCACCAGGAGATCGGCGACCTGCCGGACGAGCATCGGCGCCAGGCCCTCGGTCGGCTCGTCGATCATGATCAGGTGCGGGTCGCCCATCAGGGTGCGGCACATGGTGAGCATCTGCTGCTCGCCGCCCGAGAGCACGCTGCCCGGCTGGTCCGCGCGGTCGCCGAGGACGGGGAAGAGGCGGAACATGTCGTCGACCGACCAGCGGCCGGGGCGCCGCGCGTGCTTCATGCCGAGCAGGAGATTCTGGCTCACGGTCAGCGTCGGAAAGATGTCGCGGTTCTCCGGCACGTAGCCGAGGCCCCTCCGCGCGATCGCGTAGGGCGGGAGGCCGCAGATCTCCTCGTCGCGGAAGCGGATCGAGCCCTGCGCCTGCACGTCGCCCATGATCGCCTTGATGGTCGTCGAGCGGCCCACGCCGTTGCGGCCGAGCAGGCTCACGATCTCGCCCTGGCCCACGGAGAGGCTCACGCCCTGCAGGATGTGGCTCTTGCCGTAGAAGGCCTGGAGGTCGGTGACCGTCAGCATCGGGCGGCCCCCTGGGGGACGGCCAGGTAGGCTTCCTGGACGGCGGGGTTCGCCCGGATCCGTCCCGGGGTGTCGTGGGCGATGATCGCGCCGTAGACCAGGACCGCGATGCGGTCGGCGAGGTCGAACACCACGCTCATGTCGTGCTCCACCATCAGGAGCGTCTTCCCGGCCGTCACCTGGCGGATGAGCTGCACGACCTGCTCGGTCTCACTCCGGCTCATGCCCGAGGTGGGCTCGTCGAGCAGGATCACGTCGGCCCCGCCCGCGATCGCGATGCCGATCTCGAGCGCGCGCTGCTCGGCGTAGGACAGGACGCCGGCCGGCACCCGGCGTCGCGCCGTCAGGTTGAGCTGCTCCATCACCACCTCGGCGCGCTCGCGCACGTCACGGGCCTTCTCCACCAGATGCCAGACGGAATATCCGTAGCCCCGCGACCACAGGACGCTGCACCTCAGATTTTCGAACACGGAGAGGCGCGGGAAGATGTTCGTCACCTGGAAGGAGCGGCTCAGGCCCCGGCGGTTGATCTCGTAGGGTCGGAGGCCGGTGACGTCCTCGCCGTTCAGGCGGATGCGCCCGTGCGAGACCGGGTACTTGCCGGTGATCAGGTTGAAGAGGGTAGACTTGCCCGCGCCGTTGGGACCGATGAGGGCCTGACGCGTGCCGGCCTCGATCGCGAGGGTCACCCCGTGGATGATCTTCGTCCGGCCGAAGGCCTTGTGAACCTCCACGAGCTCGATCGCCGGCCTCATCGGGCCCCCACCGGACGGGTCACCTCGGTGAAGGCGGCCGCGGCCCACGGCGCGGCGCGCCGCAGACCGAGGCCGCCCACTGCGGCGAGGGCGCCGAACGCGAGCCAGGGCCAGAGCGTGCGGACGTTGACGACGACCCAGAACAGGCGCCGCGTGGCCCGGCTCGCCGGCGTCGAGACGACGAAGTGGATCATCTCGAGGATCCCGATGACGCCGACGACAGCGAGCAGCCCGAGGAACCCGGCGACCAGATAGGGACCGAGCAGCCGCGCGAGCCGCCCGGCCCGCCAGGCCGGGGCGTGCAGGACGAGGATCCCCGCCAGGCCGGCCGGCACGAAGAGCACGGTAGCGAGGAAGAGGATCCCGACGTAGAGCAGCCAGATGCCCGTGTAGTCGCTCAGCATGGACTGGAGGAACGTGAAGACGATCGCCCCGAGGATCGGGCCGATGAAGGAGCCGACGCCGCCGATGAACGTCATGAGGAGGACGGCGCCGGAGGCGGTGAGGCCCATGTTCTCCGCGGTCAGGATCTCGTAGTTCAGCGCGAAGAGCCCGCCCGCGACGCCGGCGAAGAGCCCGGCGGCGCAGAACGACACGAAGCGCACCCGGCGCTGGCTGTAGCCGACGAACTCGGCGCGCTCGGGGTTGTCGCGGACGGCGTTCGCCATGCGCCCGGCCGGCGTCTGCGCGAACGCGTACATCAGCCCCGCGGCGACGAAGGCCCAGAAGGCGATCAGGTAGTACACGTGACGGTCGGTCGTGAAGTCGAGACCGAGGATCAGGGGCGCCTTCGCCCGGTTCGTCGTGATGCCTTCCTCGCCGCCGAAGAATCGGTCGAGGATGAGCGCGGAGGAGGCCATGAGCTCGCCGATACCGAGCGAGATCATGGCGAACACGGTGCCGGCCCTGGTCGTCGAGAAGCTGCCGAAGAGCGCCGCGAAGCCGAGGCCGCCGAGGCCGCCCACGACCGGCAGCAGCGGCACGGGCAGCCAGAAGGCGCCGCGACCCGCGAGGTTCAGGGCGTGGGCGGCGATGAAGCCGCCGAGGCCGAAGTAGACCGCGTGGCCGAACGAGAGCATCCCACCCTGACCGAGTAGCATGTTGTAGCTGAGCGCGAACACGACGGCGATCCCCATCTGGTTCATCACGGGAATCGCCACGGGCGTTCTGAGGACGTTTGGCAGGGCGGCCAGGATCACGGCCGCGGCGATCCAGGCGCCGTAGCGGCGGCTCACGTCTCGCGGGTGCCGAAGAACCCGGTGGGCCGCACGATGAGGATCAGCACCAGGAGCAGGTACGGCATGATCGGCGCGACCTGCGCGACGGTGACCCTCCACAGGTCGTGCAGCATCCCGCCGGCGTCCACGCGGAGCCCGACCGCGGCGAGCGCGCTGTTCAGGGAGACGTCGAGGGCCACCGCGAAGGTCTGGACGATCCCGATCAACAGCGAGGCCGCGAAGGCGCCGGTGAGCGAGCCGAGCCCGCCGATGACCACCACGACGAACACGATGCTGCCGAGGACCTGCGCCATGCCGGGGAACGTGCCGAGGACCGGGCCCGCGATGACCCCGGCGAGCCCGGCGAGCGCCGAGCCGATGCCGAAGACGACCATGAAGACCCGGGGCACGTTGTGCCCCAGCATCGCGACCATGCCCGGGTGCGTCAGCGAGGCCTGGATGATGAGACCGGCGCGCGTCCGGGTGAGGATGGCGAAGAGGAAGACGAAGATGGCGACCGAGACCAGCAGCATGAAGGCCTTGTAGGCGGGAAAGCTCGTCTTGAAGAGGCGGAAGAGCGGGAAGTCGAGGAGCCCCGGCACCTCGTAGCTCTTCGCCGTCCGCCCCCAGACGAGCTGCACCACCTCCTCGATCACCACGGCCACGCCGAAGGTGAAGATGAGCTCCGCGAGATGGCCGAATCGGTGGACCCGGCGGAGGCCGTAGCGCTCCACCAGCGCGCCGAGCACGCCGACCAGCAGGGGCGCCACGACGAGCGACGTCCAGAAGCCCAGGTAGCCGGTCAGCGTGAAGGCGAAGTAGGCCCCGAGCATGTAGAAGCCGGCGTGCGCGAAATTCAGCACGCCCATCATGCCGAAGATGAGCGTGAGCCCGCTCGACAGCATGAAGAGGAGCAGGCCGAAGACGAGGCCGTTCAGCAGGGAAAAGAGGACCAGCTCGAGCATGGTGGCGGGCGGGCGGGGCCCGCGCCGGCGGGCCCCGCGCCGCCCTCGCGGACGCTCAGCTCGACCGGTCCATCTTGCAGGCGGCGGGCTGCGTGGCCTTGTCGCGCTCGACCTTGCTCTCCAGCGTCAGGCCGAAGCCGGAGTTGTCGAGGTCGAAGAGGATGCCCCGGTTGGTATGGACGGAGATGTAGATCGGCATCAACAGCTGGTGGTCGTCCTTGCGCATGACGACGGGATCGCCGCTGAGGTTCGTCCACTCCATGCCCTCGAGGGCCGTCGCGACCTTGTCGACGTCGGTCGCGCCGGCCTTCTTGATCGCCAGCACGAGCATGTTGAGGGCGGTGTGGATGCGCGGCTGGTTGACGTCGTTGTTGGGGTTGAGCCTCTTGTACCCGACGATGTAGTCGCCGAACGCCTTCGGCGGGTTCGGGTTGCCGGGGTGGCTCTCGTGCACGAGTCGGATGCGGTCCACGCCCGCGGCGCCGATGGCCGCGGTGACGCCGTCCGAGGCGGCGTAATAGGTGTAGAAGGGCACCTTGAGCCCCGCCTCGTTCGCGGCCTTGGCCAGGTTCACCATGTCGGCGCCCCAGTTGCCGGTGATCACGGCGTCGGCGCCCGAGGCGATGATCTTCTGCACGTACGGCGAGAAGTCCTTCACCTTGCCGATCGGGTGCAGCTCGTTGCCGACGATCTGGACGTCCGGCCGCTTCTTGCCGAGCATGCTGACCGCCGCCTCGGCCACGGCCTTGCCGAAGGAGTAGTCCTGGCCGATGATGTAGACCTTCTTGAGCTTGGCGTTCGCCTTCATCACGTCCGTCAGCGCGGCCATCTTCATGTCGGCGTGGGCGTCGAAGCGGAAGTGCCAGAAGTGGCACTTCTCGTTGGTCAGCGCCGGGTCGACCGCCGAGTAGTTGAGGTAGAGGATGCGCTCGCCCGCGTTGCGCTCGTTGTGCTTGAGCACGGCGTCCGAGATGGCGTGGGCGACGCCCGAGCTGTTGCCCTGGAAGACGAACTGGATGCCCTCGCCCGTCACCTTCTTGAGCTGGATCAGGCTCTCCTGCGGGCTCACCTTGTTGTCGAAGGGCGCCATCTCGATTTGCCGGCCGAGGACGCCGCCGGCCTTGTTGATCGCATCGGCCGCGAAGCGGAACTGCTTGAGCCCGTTCTCGCCCGTGGCGGCGAACGGACCCGAGAGCGGGTCGATGTAGGCGATCCGGATGGGGTCCGCCGGCGTCGCCCCGGGCGCCAGCCACGCCACCACCGCGAGCGTCAGGATGCCGATGAGCACGATTCGCACCCGGGACATCGTGGACCTCCTTTGTCCTCTCGTCGCGCTGGACGGCGACGGCGCCGCTACCGTGGCACGACCGGCGCCGTGTCGTCAAGGCGCCGGTCGGCGCTTCAGAGCGCGAGCAGATCCCCCCGGAGAGCCGCGTCATCGCGAAGGCGGGAGGCGGGCCCACTGAAGCGGATCGTGCCCTTCTCGAGGACATACACGCGATCCGCCAGCGCCAGCGAGAACTCGACGTTCTGCTCGGCGAGCAGGATCGTGAGGCCCTCGCGCTTGAGCCGCGCGATCTGATCGCGCAGATGGTCGATGACGAGCGGGGCGAGGCCCTCGGACGGCTCGTCGAGCAGCAGGAGCTCGGGGTTGCCCATGAGCGTGCGGGCGATCGTGAGCATCTGCTGCTCGCCGCCCGAGAGAAACCCTCCGTTGCGCCGCGTCAGCTCGGCGAGCTTCGGGAAGAGCTCGAAGACGCGCTCGATCGACCAGAGTCGCGCGGGTCCGCCGCGCACGGGGGCCGCGCGGCTCGCGACGTCCAGGTTTTCCCAGACGGTCAGATCGGCGAAGATCCGCCGGTCCTCCGGCACGAACCCGATGCCGGCGCGCGCGATGCGGTACGGGGGCCACCCGGTGATGTCGACGCCCTTCCAGACGACGCGGCCCGCCTGCGGCGGCGTCAGGCCCATGATGGATCGGATCGTCGTGCTCTTCCCGACGCCGTTCCGCCCGAGCAGGCACACGCACTCCCCGGAGCCGATCTCGAGCGACACGCCGAAGAGCACGCGCGACAGGCCGTACGCCGTATGGAGGTCGCGGACCTCCAGCGTGGGCGCCGTCCCACTCACCGCCGCTCTCCCAGGTACACCCGGCGGACCTCGGGGTCGTTGCGGACCTCCCCGGGCGCCCCCTCGGCGATCACCCGGCCCTGGTGCAGCACGGTGATCTTCTGGGCGATCGAAAAGACGACCTCCATGTCGTGCTCGGTGAAGAGGAGGGTCAGCCCGCGCTCGCGCGAGATGCGGTCGATGAGACGAATGGTCTCCCGCGTCTCCGTGGCGGACATGCCGGCCGTCGGCTCGTCCAGCAGCAGGAGCCGCGGCTCGCTCGCGAGCGCGATGCCGAGCTCCAGCTGCTTCTGGGCGCCGTGCGAGAGGAAGCCGCTGACCTCGCCCGAGCGGCCGAGCAGGCCGAGCGATTCGAGGAGCATCTCGGTCTCCGCGCGGTAGAGCGGCTCGACCCGGGTGAAAAGGTCGCGCCCCCGGCCGCGGTGGGAGATGAAGGCCGCCTGCACGTTCTGGAAGACCGTGAGCCGGGGAAAGATGTTGGTCCGCTGGAAGGATCGCCCCATCCCGAGGCGGCAGACGTCGTGGGGCGGGACGCCCGTGATGTCACGCCCCTGGAGGATCACCGCCCCGGCGTCCGGACGGAGGTGGCCGGTGATCAGGTTGAAGACCGTCGTCTTTCCCGCCCCGTTCGGGCCGATGATCGCCGCGACCTCGCCGCCGGCGACGGCCAGGCTTACGCCGCCGACCGCCTCGAAGCCCCCGAACGCCTTGCGGAGCCCGCGGACCTCAAGCACGGCGAAGCCTCTCCCGGGCCCGGCGCCAGAGCGCCAGGGCCGTGCCGGCGAGGCCGCCGGGGAAGCCGAAGAGCAGGACGACGAGGACCATGCCGAGCACGAGCGGCCAGTACTCCGTGTAGGAGGCGATCTGCTGGTTGAGGAGGATCAGGACGAGCGCGCCGATGCCCGGGCCGTAGAACGTGCCCGTCCCGCCGAGGAGGGTCATGATGAGGACCTCGGAGGACTTGGTCCAGTAGGCGAAGTCGGGGAAGACGCCCCGGTTGAAGATGCCGAAGAGCCCGCCCGCGAGCCCCGCGAACGCGCCCGCCAGCGCGAAGGCGGCCACCTCGTACCGCCGGACGTTCACGCCGATGAACTCCGCCCGCTCCGCGTTCTCGCGGATCGTGGGCAGGACGCGCCCGAACGGCCAGCCCGTGATGCGGCGGAGCACCCAGAGGCAGAAGGCGACCAGGACCAGCGTGACGAAGTAGTAGTACTCGGCCGTCCGCCAGCCGCCCACGAGCGGCACCGCGCCGCCGAGCCGCTCGAGCCAGGCGAAGTCCGGGTAGGGGATCTCGGGCATGCCCTGCTCGCCGCCCGTCACCTCGTTCCACTTGAAGCAGATCGCCCAGACGATCTGGGCGAACGCGAGCGTCAGCATGGCGAAGTAGATGCGCGTGAGCCGCACGCAGAAGAAGCCGAACACCAGGGCGAAGGCCCCGGCGAGCACGCCGGCCGCCGGAAAGGCGAGGACGAAGGACAGGCCGGCCTTCTTCATGAGGAGGCCGGTGGCGTAGGCGCCGATCCCGAAATAGGCCGCGTGGCCGAAGGAGACGAGCCCGGTGTAGCCGACGAGGAGGTTCAGGCTCGTGGCGAAGAGCGCCCAGATCGCCACGTCGTTGGCGAGGAACGTGTAGAAGCGCGAGCCCAGCGACGGAACGCAGAACGCCGCCGCGAGCACGAGGACGGGCGCCCAGCGTACGCGAGCCATCAGGGATCGGCGCGTGGGCCGGACGGCCGGCTCATCGGAGCGGGCGTCCGAGGAGACCCCAGGGACGGACGATGAGGACCACCGCCATGAGGGCGAAGACCGAGAAGATCGAGAAGCGGGGGAAGAGGAGGATCCCGAACGAGAGCACCTGCCCGTAGATCACGGCGCCGAGCAACGTGCCCCAGAACGATCCGAGCCCCCCGATCACGACGACCACGAACGCCTCCACGATGACCTCGGTGTCCATGCCGGGGACCGTCGCGCGCATCGGCGCGATCAGCGCGCCCCCGAGCCCGCCGAGGAACGAGGCCAGGACGAACACGCCCGTGTACAGGCGGTCGACGTTGACGCCGAGCGCGCCCAGCGTCTCCCGGTCGAGGGCGGCCGCGCGGATGAAGCGGCCGACGCGCGTGCGCTGGAGCACGAGCCAGAAGGCGAGCGCGATCCCGGGCCCGAGGACCAGGACGAGCAGGTTGTAGGAGGGGATGGTCGCGCCGAAGACCGAGAAGGATCCCGAGAGCTCCGGCGGCCGGCTGACCGACTTCTGCTGGGTGCCCCAGATGATCTTCGCCGCGTCGCTGAGGATCAGGACGAGCGCGTAGGTGAAGAGGAGCTGGTAAAGCTCCTCGCGCTCGTAGAGGTGGCGGAAGAGCAGGCGCTCGACGAGACCGCCGAGCGCGGCGACCGCGAGCGCGGCGCCGAGGGCGGCGGGCCAGAACCGGCCGGGCCCGGCCCCGAGCCACTGGACGAGCTGGTAGGCCGAGTACGCGCCCAGCATGTAGAACGTCCCGTGGGCGAAGTTGAGCACGCGGAGCACGCCGAAGATGAGCGAGAGACCCGACGCGATGAGGAAGAGGAACATCGCGGCCGTGAGGCCGGAGAGGCTCTGCGCGAACACGAACGATAGATCGACCATTCGGGATCGGGAGGGGCGGCGGGAGCGCGCGGGGCGCGCTCGCGGCGAGTGGGGTTCCGAGCGAGCGAGTGCGCCCCGCGCCCTCCTGTCGAGCGGCCGCTAGTCCATGAATTTGGTCGGATCGACGTACGTGACCGGCTTCATGATCGGGAACGGGTACTTCGGGTCCATCACGGTCTTGCCGTAGAGCTGACCGCGGTTCGCTTGGTGGTCCTTCTCGCGGATCGTCTGCGTCCCGATCGGCGTCTCGATCGTGAGGCCCAGCAGCGCCTTGGCGACCTTGTCGGAGTCCGTGCTGCCGGCCTTCTTGATGGCCTCGACCAGGAACTGCATGCCCGTGTACCCCTGGATGGCCCAGGACGACGGGTACTCGTCCTTCAGATACTTGCTGAGCCGCGCGGTGTAGTCACGGTGCGCCGGCGTCTCGCCCCAGTAGAAGGCGTCGTAGGAGTTGCCCCAGATGCCGACCGGGTAGTCGGCGCCCATCGACTTCGTCGTCTCCGGCGTCGCGGCCTCGCCCACGCCGATGAAGTTGTACTTCACGGCGTCGAAGACGCCGAGCGCCTTCGCCTGCTTGGAGTACGTCACGAAGAAGCCGCCCCAGATCGACGAGAAGATCGCCTCGGGCTTCTTGGCCATCTGGGCGTTGATGAACGGGTTGTAGTCCTGCTCGCCGAGCTTGGGCCACTCTTGATCCACGATCTGCACGCTCGGCTTGATCTTCTTCAGATGGTCCACGAACGCCCGCGTGACGTCCTGGCCGTAGGCGTAGTCGAAGCTGATCGTGGCGATCCTCGTGACCGGCCACCTGGCCACGATCTCCGCGGCGCTCCGGCCCTCCATGGTCGTGTTGGCGGCCGTCCGGAAGACGTACGGGTGCAGCTTGTCGGGCGCGGTGAGCTGGTCGGTCTTCGGGATCGGGGCGATAAAGACGATCTTGTTCTCCTTGGCGACCACGGAGACCGCCGGCCCCTCGGCCGAGGTGAGCGTGCCGACGAGGAAGTCGACGTTGTCCTTGAGGATCAGCTCGCGGGCCTGGCGCACCGCCTCGTTGGCGTCCGCCTTGGAGTCGCGCACGATGAGCTCGATCTTGCGGCCGAGCACGCCGCCCTTGGCGTTGGTCTCCTCCACGAACATCTGGGCGCCCTTCGAGGCTGGCTCGCCGAAGAGCGCGGGCGGCCCCGACAGGGGGATCGGCATGCCCACCTTGATGGGCTTCTGCGCCTCGGCGTGGGCCGGCACGAGGAGCGCCAGCGTCAACAGCGCGACCGGGACCATGCGGCGTCGCATGCGGACCTCCTTCATCGCGTGAGGAAACGGGTTGTCAGAAAACCGGGCCGCCCGGAACGTTGCGGCGAATCCGGTAGAGCGAGGTGGACGCGGTGATGAAGAGCGACCGGTAGTCGTCGTCCCCCCAGGCGAAGTTCGCCGTGTGCTCGGGGACCTCGATGATCTCGAGCAGGTTGGCGTCGGGGTCGAAGACGTGGATGCCGCCCGGACCGCAGCAGTACACGTTGCCCGCGGAGTCGAGCTTCATGCCGTCGGGCGCGCCGGGCTTGTCGCCCTTGGTCTCGGCCCAGAGCCGGCCGCCCGCGAGCGCGCCGGTCGCGGTCACGCCGAACACGCGGATGTGCTTGCGCGCGGTGTCGTTGATGAACAGGCGCGTCTCGTCCCGCGAGAAGCAGAGACCGTTCGGGCGGTCGAAGTCGTCCACGAGCAGCTCGGGCGATTTCGGATCGGGGCCGACCCGGTAGACGCCCTGGAAGGAGAGCTCCTGCGGCCGCTCGACGCCGTAGAACTTGGCGCGCCCGTAGGGCGGGTCGGAGAAGTAGACACCCCCATCGCTCCGGCAGACGATGTCGTTCGGACTGTTGAGCTGCTGGCCGCGATAGTGGGTGGCGATCGGCGCGATGCGTCCGTCGCTCTCGGTGCGGGTCACCTGGCTCGTCGCGTGCTCGCAGGCGACCAGCCGGCCCCGCCGGTCGTAGGTGAGGCCGTTGGACATGTTGCACGGCTTGCGGAACGTGGTGATCCCGTCCTTCGCCGACCAGCGTCGCATGTGGTCCCCGGGCATGTCGCTGAAGAGCAGGAACTTGCCCGTCGGGTGCCAGAGCGGACCCTCGGTGAAGAGGAACCCCGTGCCGAGCTTCTCGAACCGAGCGCTCACCTCTTGACGGGCTGCCCGGGCTTCCCGGCCGCGTACCAGTCGGCGGGCGGTACCTCCTCGAAGACGATCCACACCGCCTCGCGCGGCAGGTTGCAGACCTCGGAGATCGTGTCGGTCACGCGCCGCGCGATCTCTTCCTTGCGTTCCTTCCCGTGGCCCTCGTACAGGCGG
>JACXTT010010982.1_pt1 | contig 12156 bp, 12 predicted proteins | sample 9270951 | NCBI WGS metagenome assembly JACXTT01 (sample SAMN15532306, study PRJNA645909) | rock metagenome | isolation source: weathered quartz diorite | place: Puerto Rico | collected 2017-06-21 | reverse complement strand
CATCGGCGTGGCGATCGCCGCCGCCGCCCAGCTCCCCGACGGCGCCGCCGGCCCCCTGCTCGGCGACGTGACCGCCCAGCTCGCCGCCGCACGAGACCTCGACGCCGCCCGCTACCGCCGCACCCTCGACGCCGCCGGCGACCGCCTCCGCGCCATCGACGCCACCCTCCCCCATTGACGCCCTTGCGCCGTTATTACTTCATGGTAATATTACACGTAGGTCATGGCGTGGGAGGTCGAGTTCACCGACGACTTCGACGCGACGCCAAAGGAGAAATGACCATGGCGAAAGACTTCAACGAGTTGCGGGCAAAGATGTCGCCCGAGCGCCAGCGTCGCAACAAGGAGGCGGCTGATCGGGCGCTCCTCGAGATGAGCCTGCAGGAGCTTCGGCAGAAGGTCGCGGAGCTCAGCCAGCAGGACGTGGCCGAGATGCTCGACGTCACGCAAGGCTACATCTCGAAGCTGGAGCACCAAGACGACATGCTCGTCAGCAAACTGTACGCCTACGTCGAAGCGCTCGGCGGTGAAGTCGAGATCCGAGCCCGGATCCGCGATCAGGAGGTGCGGATCAAGACCGTCGGCGAAATCGAGAAGCTCAAGGCCGCCCTGGAGCCCAAACCGAAAAAGAAGTCGGCGTGAACAGGAATGCACGATGATCAAGACGATTGACAAGGCCCTCGCATCCACGTTCGGCAGCCAATTGAAGGTCGCCGACGAGGTATTCAAAGCCCAAAAGATGATCGAGAATCTGGTCGTTCCGCCCGCAATGCGCTCCGTCTTCCAGATGGAGAAGATGTTCGCGGACCACGCCCGCCTCATGGGCGCCGTCACCACGAGCCACGAAGCGACGAGGATCGGCGCCCAGTTCGACAAGCGGACCGAATGCACCCTGCAACGCGATGTGAGATCGATGCTCGACGCGTATCGCATCGCCGAGGAGAAGCTGCAGCTCAATAAGATGGTCGACAGCCCGCGGCGCGACATGGATCGAACCATAGAAAAGCTCCAGCTCGGTGACGACCTCGCTCGGCAGTTCGCTCGTTTGGCTACTGCTACAAGAGCGAGCTCGCCGAGCGCGGTTACCTGCTCCGCTGTTTGGATAGATCGCGCGAGGCACAGCGACAGACAACGCGGCCGTCCACAATGAGAGCAAGCATTACCAGGCCGAGAGGCCAGCATGCCCGGCCATCTCGTCTCCGGCTGGTCTGGTCCCGCGACAGCCGACGCGAAAACGAGGACGACGAATAGTGCGTGTCCGTGGCCCGGCGGGGCGGCGAGCGCTCGAAGACCGGCGCCGTCGTGGCGTGACTGCGTCCCGCTCAGACTTTGAATGGCTTAAGATACGTATCCGAGCGGTCTTCACGCGAACCCGAGCTGCAACCACGGTGGGCGTGTTCCAGCTAAGCTAACCGCATGACGAGCGCAGTGCGCAAACTCCTCGAGGATCCGGTTCCCCCGCTCAACGAGGCGGCCGAAGTAGCCGGTTACATCCTGCACCAGCCAGAGCTCATCATCTCGAACCTCGACCTCGACGAGCCGGTACCCGTCAAGCGCCGCGCGGGCTACATGGCCCGCTTTCCGCTGCCCGGCGAGCCGAGACCGGGCCCGATCCCGCCGGAGCTGCGGCGGTGAATTGGGCACTTGTGGCGCTCGGCCTCGCCGCTGCGACCGCGACGGCCTGCCAGCGATCCGAGAAGTCGCTGCGCGATCGCGAAAAACCCTGCTCGAGCAGCGCCGATTGCAATGCCGGCTTCGAATGCGTGTATGTCGAACCCGGCTGTGACCATCCCGCGCGGCGTTGCATGCCCATCGAGTGCCCGGAAGCGGGACCCTTTTGCGCGTGCGACGGCACCGTCGTTTTTGGCTGCCCGGGGGGAGCCAAGGTCCCTTACCGACGGGCGGTCCCCAACCGAGGACGGCCGTGCGATTCATCGGACGCTAGCGCGCCATCGAACGCGCCGCCGCCGCGATCGACCGACGATACCATCGCTTGCAAGACCGACGCGGACTGCCCGACGCTGCCGTGCGGACCATGCGAGCCGGGAGTGTTGTTCCACAAGCAGCAAGTACTCCAAGAGTGCTATCGAAATCCATGCGACCACGCCGCCTCGGCGTGCAATGCGGACCACAAGTGCGTGGTCGGCCGCGGCGTGACGAAGAATCCGTAGGTGAGCGGCGCCACTGCGACGACGGCGTCGTCGACTACGCCTCTCTCGCCCGGCTGACGGCCTCCCTCACCTTTTTGCCGAGGCGCGGATCGGCGACGATTCGTGTCAGCCAGGACCGTCGCAAGTGCGGCCACGCCTGTGCCGGTAAGTCGAGCTCCGCGAGCACCGCGCTCTCCTCTCCACGCTCCGCGGCGATGGCGAGCCGCGCGTAGTCGTCGGCCGTGACGGCTCGCCGGAGACGCGCCAGCTCGGCGACGTAGGCGTCGTCGAACCGCCGCATGCGCTCGTTCTTGCCCCGCTTCGCTTCGGCGCGCGCCTCCGCCTCGTAATGAGCGTGGAGGACTTCCCAATGTTCTTCAGCCATTTGGTTGCGTGCGAGGACGTCCGCGCGATCGACAGGCCGACAGGCGAGCTCCGCTGCCAGCGCGGCGCACTGCTCCAGCGAAAAGCGCGCGACGAGAACGTCCCGATCGACCGGCAACGACAGCGCGGTCTCCGGCTCCGGGGGCGCGGGCGCCGCGGCGGTAGGATACGCGTCAATCGCAGCGACGACCTGCGCAGCCGCCGGCTTCGACCACTCCGGCGGCTCGGTCCAAGGTGGGGCCGTCGACTGCGGCGGCGGGCCCGCTTCGAAGGAGTCTACCGGGCGCGGCTTGTCAAACGGGAGCGCAAGCTCGAAGTGGCCGAGAGCGGCGACCTGGGCCGTCTCATCGATCGACCCGCCGGGGATGACGCGCGGAACGGTGACGATCTGCGGCTGGGGCGATCCTTTCGTGAGCCCACCGCCGTGCTCGACGAAAGGGAGCGGGTCGTCGTCGCGGGCGACGCTCGGCATCTCCGCGGTCGTGTCGATCGAGACCTCGGCGTGCGGCGCCGCGGCGCGAGCCGGAAGCGCGCGATCGGGCTGGACGGCAAAGCGGGGTGACGCCCCGGGAGCGACCCACGAGAACGCGCGCCAAAGGAGGCATGCGATGCCGCGGTCGGCCTCGATCACCAGCGTGTCGCAGCGCGCGGCGAGCTCTGCCGCGGCGCCGCCGTCGAACGAGACGAAGACCCTCGGCTTCATGGGATCCAGCCGCGTCACCAACCGGTCGGTACCGGAAATCACATTGGTCAGATCGAGATCGACTTCGACCGGAAGCGTGAGTAGCCGCTGGTCTGCGGGCGCGACGTTGAATCGTTGTGTGTCGACGCCGTCCAGCGCTGGCAGTTCGCGCAGCGCACGTTCATCCCACGCATCGACGCTTCGACAGGTGCCGCCCGCATCGCAATGCCGCACGGCACCGAAAGCGCAGAGCGCATCCGAGCTCGTGGCGGTCTTGTCGATCCCGGCGACCACGATTCGAGGGACGCCCGAAACCCCTGCGCGTGCGCCGTCTGCGACGACGATGACCTCGGCGGGTCCCTTGAAGGGGGCGCAATCTGCCGGCTTCCAGATCCTGCGTGAGTCGTTTGGTGAGGCAACGTCCGCGGGCAACAGCTCCTCGGCGCGCTCGGCGAAGGGCGATGCGCCGGACCGCAGCCGATACGTGACCTTTGCGACGACCGTCACGCCGAGGTAGCCGCGCCGTGGGTGCCAGGCCAGGGCGGCGACTCGGAATGGCCACGACCCGACGACAATGCTCATGCGCCGTGCCCGCAGTTCGCGCGGTCCATGCGGAGCGGACGGTAGCACCTCCGACCGACCGCTCCCAGCGCACGGCCGCGTCACCGCTCGAACATGCGCCCGCAAGCGGCGAGTTGGGCACGAACACTAGCAACGGCTTCGCCTCAACCCGGACGACGAGCTAGCGCCACCAGCGGCACCGCGGCGATCACCTCTCCGGCGATCATGCCCAGGAGGCCGCCCGCGCCGGCGATGATGCAGCCGAGGCCGCCGACGAGCCCGGCGACGACCGCGGCGGCGAGGAGGAACCACGCCCTGTCGTCCTGCCGCCGGCGCGCTTGCCACGCGACGACCATGCCCGAGGCGACGCCCGCGCCGAAGCACAGCGGCACCGCGGCGGCGGTCATCGGCAGCCCGAGCCAGCGCGCGGCGAGCGGCAACAGCCACGAGAGCAGGCCCGCCGCGAGCCCGGCGCGCGCGCCGGCGCCGAGCGATCGACCGCGCCATACCGAGAAGGCAATCGCGACGAAGGCGGCCGCGCACAGGCTCCACAGCGCCGGCGCATCGATGCAACACGAGTGCGACAGCGCCGCGAGCGGCACCGCCGGCGCCGCGTAGAGCAGCGCGGTGCGCAGCCGGCCGATCTCGTAGGCTCGCCGCGCGCGGGCGATCAGCGCTTCACTCATGACCATACCTCTCGTGCCAGGCGGCCCGCAGGCGGGCGAGCGCGCGCTGCAAGCGTTTGCGGAACGTCGCCGCCGCCACGCCGACGGCACCGCCGCGCTCGCGCTCGATCGCCAGGGCGATCGTGGCCGCGTCCGCGGACGAGAGCGCACCCAGCGTTTCGCCGAGCGCGTCGCCGATCTCGCGCTCGAGGAGCCGATCCTCGGGCGTCGCGTCGCTGCCGTCGGTCGCGGCGTCGATCGCCACCTCGCGCCGGCGCAAACGGCGCTTGCGGACGGTGCGGCACTCGTAGCCGGCGATCGCGAGGATCCAAGCGAGCGCGTCGCGCTCCGGGTCGTACTCGCCCGCGCGCGCGAACACCTTGATCAGCGCCTCTTGCGCGGCATCCTCGGCGTCGGCTTCGCCGAGCATGCGCCGCGTCAGATCGCGCACGAGCGGCAGCGCGGCGGCGAACACCGGCTCGAAGGCCGACCGATCGCCGTCCGCGAGGCGGGCCAAGTCCCGCCGAAGTGCTTCCCGCAGCTGCTCCTGCACGATCTTCTCGTTGCTGCCGCCGCGGCCGCGCGCAACCTCATTCGCGGTGGCAGCAGGGGCAGTCGCACCCCTCGGGGCAGTAGGTGCAATGACCGTCGTCGCAGCCTTGGCAACGACCCTCCGCCGCGGCCCACGCCGAGACCGGCGCCGCCGTCATCACCGCCACGATACCCATCATCGCCAGGATCTTCCTCATGTTCGTTTGGCCTTTCCCGGCCGCTCGACGGCCGTACCCGTATAGGCGCGGGCCGCCCGAACGTGACACGCGCCCGACGCTTCAACCGACTCGGCCGGTCCGCAGCGTCGCCTTGTTCTTCTTGCACGCGCGCCAGCAGTCCCAATCGGTCTCCCAGTAGCCGGAATCCTTCGTCGGCGCGCGCGCCAGGTGCTCGTGGATCTGGGCGGTCGCCGCGGCTTCATCCCTCCCGCTGGCCTTGAGCCACGTGTCCGGCGCGGTCTTGACGCGAATCTGCGGCGACTTCGCCACGCAGTAATAGGCGGTCCCGATCGCCGCGTCCTGAACCTCCTGTTCGCTCGGTGGCTCCGCGCACGCGACCCAGGCGACCGCCCCGGACATGGCGGCCCCTTCGGGCGCGCCGGGAGCCGCAGCCAGCGACGCCCGCATCCGCTCGGCCCACGTCGCCAGATCGGCGAACACCGTCGGCCGGGCGTCGTCGTCGTGGAAGTAGGCGAGGATCGCTCCCGTGTCCGGGTCGAAGACGCGATGATCGCCGGCGCCGTTCTCGAACAACGGGATCCACCGCGGCTCGTAGCCGCGAACGCCTTCGCTCGGGTCGGTGAGAAACCGCCACGCGTCGACGGCGCTGTCGCTCGAGTGGAGGAAGTAATTGTCCTCGCTCGAGAAGCTGAGCGGCTTCGTTTGCCCGTCGTGCCAACCGAACCACGCCACGAGCTCGGCCGGCAGCTCCCGGCCGCGGAGGACCGTCTCCCTCAGCGCCTCGAGCGCGGCGCCCGCCGCAGGCGGCGCGAGGCTCGCCATGACGGCGGGACGTGCCTTTTTCAACAGCGGTTCGAGCGCCGCGAGCAACGCGGTGAGGTCGGACATGCGGGGCATGATACACGAGCGCCGCCGGCCGAACGCCCGGCCTCGAAGAACTTCATGGCGATCGAACAAACCGAAACTCAGGCGCGTTTCCTTGTATCCTGCGTCACGGTATCGGAGCGGGACGACGGCTGCCTTCGCGATCGAGAGATTGGGAGGGCAAGGTCGCGAGTCGAGGGAGTGGCTGCGTCGTGAATGAGTTGGTGTCGCGACGTGCGGCGTTGGCGGTCTCGCTGCTCGCCGCATCGATCAGCGGCTGCTCGCGTCCGCGACCCGCGCCGACGGGCTTGCCTCCCGACGGGTCGTCCACGAAGGCTCCCCTGACCGCAGCCTCGGATGCTGCCGTCGGTTCTGCACCGCCCCCGAGCGATCCGGAGGCCCCGTATCGTTGCGTCGCCGACGGGGACTGCGTGACCACTTGCCGTTTCGGTGCGCTCTCGGCCGCGTGGTGGCGCGCACGGGGCGTAGCGAGCGCAGACCGCGATTGCGAGGACGGCTGCTCGAGCAAGGGCCTCGTGGCGCGCTGCGAGCACGGGACATGCGCGACTTACGACACGCGGTTCGGCGGCACCAAGCGCGCGGACGACTGCACGCGCCGCCCGGTCCCATGACGCCGCGTCGCGCCATTTTCCGCGCCGGCAGCACGCCGCGGGCCATGTCCGGTCGCCCTACTCGATGTCGAAGTGGAGCACGTGCGCGCCGGCGAGCTCGGCGTGGGTGACCGTGCTCGCGGCGAGTGGCGCGCCGTCGAGGGTCACGCCGCGCGGCGCGCGACCCGGCTTGGGCCAGCGCGAGCACTCGAGCACGAGGTCGCCGCTCGGGCGGTGCAGCACGACCCTCGGGTAGCGCGGCGCCGCGACGACGTAACGGTCGGTGCCCGGAAGCGGATACAGCCCGACCCCCGCGAACAGCAGCCACGCGCTCATCGTCCCGCCGTCGTCGTTGCCGGGGATGCCGTCGGGGCCGGCCGTGTAGAGGGTCGTCACGATCCAATCGAGCCAGCGCCAGCTCTCGCCGCGCGAGCCCCACGCCGCGAACAGCCACGGCGCGCCGATGTCGGGCTCGTTGCTCGGCCAGTAGTGCCGCCGCACGCCGAGCAGGGAATTGTCCTCGGTCGAGGCGTCGAAGAACTCGCGCAAGCGGGCGAGCGCGGCGTCGGTGCCGCCGAGCGTCTGGGCGAGCCCCTCGGGATCGTGCGGCGCCATCCACAGGTAGTGCCAGGCGTTGCCCTCGACGTACTCGCCGCTCATCGCCTCGGGATTGCCGAGCGGAGCGAAGCTGCCGTCCGCGTTCTTGGCGCGGAAGAAGCCGCTCTGCGGGTCGTACAGGTGCGCGTAGCTCTTGCCGCGCGCGGCGAGCTCGGTCGCGCCGGCGGCGCCGAGCCGTTTGGCCCAGCGGGCGAGCGCCGCGTCGGCCACCGCGTATTCCTGTGTCTTCGACACCGATCCGCCGACGCTGCTCGGCAGGTAACCGAGCTTCAGGTAATCGGCGACGTCGTCGCGGCCGCCGCACGGGCCGGGCGAAGGGCCATAGGCCGCGACGCGCGCGAGCTCGTAGGCCTTCTTCTCGTCGTCGAAGGCGACCCCCTTTTGCGCCGATTCGGCGAGCACGATCTCCCCCGGCGAGCCGATCATCGTATGCGAGTCGCCGTGGGCGATGGCCCAGCGCGGCACCGCGCCTCCCTCCGCCGCCAGATCGACGAGCGACGCGGCGAAGTCGGCGTTGTGCTCGTCCTCGCCGAACAACAGCCACGGGTGCAGCGTGCGGTAGGTGTCCCACAGCGAGAAATCGCTGTAGCGCGGGCGCTTGCCTTGCACGACCTTGCCGGCGACGTCCACGTGCCGGCCGTCGACGTCGCTCGTGAGGGTGGGCATGAGCGAAGCGTGGTAGAGGGCCGTGGCCATCATCGCCGCCTCGCGGTCGCTCGCGCCCCACAGCTCGAGGCGATCGACGTTCTTCTTCCACGCCGCCTCGGCCTTCGCGCGCATGCCGTCGAAGTCGAACGCGGGCGCCTCCGCCGCGAGGTTCTTCTCGGCCCCCGCCGCGTCGACGAAGCTGACGGCGACGCGCAGCTCGACGGTCTTGGTCCCCGCGGGAAACTGCAGCCACCCGCCGATGGCCTTGCCGGACGCCGCGCTCTGGCCCGGGTGGAGCGCGTCGTCGAACGTGCCGACCGCGCTCGGCGCGACGTCCAGGGCGCCGTGCACCCACAGATCGTACCCGCCGGCGCTGCCCGACATGCCGCCGCCGTGCTTCACGTGCGCGTCGAACAGCCCGGCGGCGGCCAGCGCGAGATCCGTGGCCAGGGTCTCGCCCGACAAACGGTGATCGAGATCGAGCACGAGCACCGGATCGGCGCCGGCGGGGAACGCCACGCGGAACGCCGCGGCGCGCAGGCTCGCGGTGATCTCCACGCGGATGCCGTCGGCGAGCGCGACCGCGTAATAGCCCGGCTTGGCGATCTCGTCGGCCTTCGCGAAGCCCTTCATGTAGCCGGCTTGCGCGCGCTTGCCGTCGGTCATCCCCGACGTCGGCATCAGCCCGATCGTCCCGTAGTCGGGCACGCCGGTGCCTTCGAAGTGCACCAGCGAGAAGCCGCCGATGAACGGGTCGTCGGCGTAGTAGCCGCCGCAGTGGTAAAAGCCGGCGGGGGCGCCGTCGCCGCGCGTGTCCGGGCTCGGGTGGATCATCCCGAACGGCAGCGCGGGGCCCGGGTAGGTCGAGCCCATGCCGAAGCCGACGCCGCCGGTGCCGATGCGCGGGTCGATCGCCGCGAACAAATCGGCGCGGGTCGCCGGCGGATCGGCAGGCTCGGGCGCCGGCGCGTCGGACGCATGCCCGCAGCCCGCCGCCAGCGCGACGACGACACCGGCGACGGCGAACGACCGCATGGAACGAAGCTACCACGACGAGCCGCGCCGACCGCGACGCAAGGCGATCGATCGTGGGGCTTGGCGCATGCGCCTCTACGCGCTACGCCGGTTGTAAACTCGCGCCTGTAGCTCAGTTGGATAGAGCGTCAGACTTCGAATCTGAGGGTCGGGGGTTCGAGTCCCTCCGGGCGCGCCTCGTAATCACTCGCGTTTCTGTCGCGTCGCTCGCGACGGTCGCCCGCCAAAAGACACGGCGCGTGCCTTTCGAGCGGCGGTGGGGGCGCGGGCAATGCCGCAGGCACCGCGTCGAGGATCTGTGCCGCGCTCCATCGTTCCACGTCACGCGTCCCCGCGCCGGATGCGTCCGCCGGCGCTTGGGGCGGCGGGTTCTGGATTTCCGGCACGTCGAGCCCGAGTAGGCAGCCTGGTGGCGTCTTCATGTTCGCGCCGATTTCCGGGGGAGCGGGCGGCGCGGCGTGCCGGCGAGGTTGGGTGGCGCGGCTCACATTTGTCTTTGAAGGATTCGCAAGGTTGTGCAAGTAGGGACGAGGCCGTGGCGAAAGTTCGCAGCATGACGTCGGCCTCCCCGGCCGAACAGGCCGAACACGCCGAACGGGCCGAAGAGCGCATGTCTCCGCCGCCCATATCGGGGGTGCCGAGCCCGAAACCGCCGCCGGAAGGGCCGATTTCGCTCGTCCGGCGCGTGCGCGGCGTGTTGCGCACCATGCGCCCGCACCAGTGGTTCAAGAGCGTGTTCGTGCTGGCGCCGGTGGTGTTCGCCAAGCAGCTGACCCGGCCGGAGATCATCGAAGAGAGCCTCGGCGCGTTCGCGGTGTTCTGCATGCTGGCGTCGGCGGTGTACACGCTCAACGACTTGGCCGACGCGGAGGCCGATCGCTTCCATCCGATCAAGCGCCACCGGCCGATCGCCGCGGGCGTGGTGTCCACCGCCACCGGCAAGGTGATGACCGTAGCGCTCGTGGCGGTGTCGTTCGGCGCGGCGGGGGTGTTCTTACCGGCTCCTTTCCTGTGGGTGGCGGCCGGCTACCTCATCAACAACCTGGCTTATTCGTTCGGAATGAAGCGGCTGCCGTACCTCGACGTCCTGTCGATCGCCGCGGGCTTCGTGCTGCGCGTCTACGCTGGCGGCCTCGCCACCAATACGCCGGTGTCGCACTACATGGTGGCGTGCACGGCGTTCCTGGCGCTGTTCCTCGGCTTCGGCAAGCGCATGCACGAGCTCGCCGGTGCCAACGCCGCCAAGCAGCGCGCCGCGCTCGAGCACTACTCGCCGCGCTTGCTACTCGTCGCCATGTCGCTGACCGGCCTGGCGAGCGTGACGACCTACCTGCTCTACAGCCTGGATCCACACACGCGCGCGTTCTTCGCCTCGCCAGACCACCTCGAGCGCTGGTTGTGGCTCACCGCCATCCACCCGGTCGTGGCGCTGCTCCGCTTCGTGCGCATCACGCGCCGCGCGACCAAGGCTGAGTCGCCGACCCAGGAGATGCTGCGCGACGTGCCGTTCATGTTGAACCTGGTGGTGTGGGTGGCCGAAGTGGTGGTCATTGTCTACCGGCTGCGGCCCACCTGAGCCATGACCGAAGCCGCCCCAAAGTCGAAGCCAAGTCGCCGCCGGTGTTCCTGGTCTATCACCTCGGCGTCGTCACCCTAGAGGCGCGCAACGCGGCGGACTTCTTCACGCAGAAGCTCATCGCGCTGGCGCAGAACAGCACGCTCGAATACTGGGCACCACGCTCGCGGTTGACCCGCGCCCGCGTCGAGGGGACGCTCGCGGCGATGGCCAAGACGAAGGGACTCCCCGCTACGCTCGCCCGCATCGACGCGCTGCTCACGGTCGTGTCGCCCAACAACGGCGCCACGCTTTCGCCGCCAGCGAAGGACGCCAGCATCACGCGCCTGAAGAAAGCCCTGCCCGTTCCCGACGAGGTGGTCACGCTGTTTCACTGGCACGACGGGCAGAAGAAGCCGGCCCAGCTGCATCCCGAGGACAACCGCGTGCTGTTGTCGGTCGCGGGCGCGCTCGACGCGTGGAAGTTTCTCGGCGACCCGAGCGAAGAAATTCTGCAGCCGTGGTCCAAGAGCTGGCTGCCGCTGCTGTCCAACGGCGCGGGCGACTATGTTTGCGTCGAGACGGCGGGAAAGAAGCGCGGCCAGCTCGTGACCTACTACCACGACGACAAGACCCGCCCAGTGGCCTGGCCGAGCCTGGCCGCGTGGGCCGGCGACCTCGCCGGCGCGCTCGAGAAGGCGGCCAAGAAACCCAAGCCCGCCGCCAGCGTGCGCGTCGTCATCGACGCCAGCCAGGCCAAGTGGAAGAAGAGCAAGCGACCGCGCGAGGCGCAGCTCGACAAGCTCGCACCCGGCGCGGTGGTGTGGTGGCCGCGCATGATCACCAGCAACGGCGTCGCGTTCACGCCCGGCGCGCTCCTGTACCTCAAGGTCGAGAAAGGCGAAAAACCGTGGCGCTTCGCGAAAGGCGCCGATCCTGCGGCTGCGCTCGCCAAGCTGCAGAGCTATCTCGACGGCCCGCGCCGGCCCGACGACGGCAACTGGAAGGCCGACTCGCACACCGTGGCCTTCTACGCCAAAGAGGATTGTTACGACGACCTCGCGGACGACCCCGTTCCGGTCGACGTGCACGAGGGCGCGGTGGTGCTGAAGGGCGGCTGAGGGTCAGCGGACCAGGCGCCACTTCACCTCGGTCGTCACCTCGAGGTGGAAGTGGTTGAAGTGCGCGCGGTCGTAGTTCGGCGACAGCATCGACGTGAACATGCGCTTGTCGGCTGCCTCGCAGTAAATGGCGCGCAGCTCGAGCGCCTTGCCGAGCGCGTCTCCCTGCGCGGCGGGCTTTTGCGCCTTGGCACCGCAGCTCTCGGCGCCAATTTGCCCGTGGTAGCTCCAGTCCGCGGGCACCGTTCGACGGCCTTGCGCTCGCCATCGCGGTCGTGGTTCTTTGGAGGTGCCATGGTGACGAAGCTCGCGATCATCGCGCTCATGGGCTTGGCGGCAACGGGGTGCCAGGTTTCGCTCGGGCCGCAGGGCTCGACCGGCGCTGGAGGCGCGTCGAGCGCGACCGGGGTCGGCTCGACCGGCACCGGGACCGCCATGCCCGGTTGTTACCAGCTCGCGGGCACGCAGCTGAGCTCGGGAAAAGGCGAGATTCACACCGACTCCAGCTACAAGTGCGACGCGCTCGCGGAC
>JACXTT010010981.1_pt1 | contig 12156 bp, 12 predicted proteins | sample 9270951 | NCBI WGS metagenome assembly JACXTT01 (sample SAMN15532306, study PRJNA645909) | rock metagenome | isolation source: weathered quartz diorite | place: Puerto Rico | collected 2017-06-21 | reverse complement strand
GGCCAGCACCACCGCCCGACGGGAACCCCAAAAACAGAACAAACAAAGCTGAAATGACACCGGAAAACCGGACATTTCAGCTTTGCTGGCGCCCGGACATTTCAACTTTGCCTGGACACGATGCATGAAGCACTTTTGGCAGGGAGCCGCGTGCGCTTACCCCGCCGGTACCTCAGCCGCCACCACCGACAGACCTCACGTCGCTTCCCCGCCTTGCGCCAGCGCATGTCGCACCGCTTGCACTTGCTGATACAGACCGGGCAGGTCAGTCTGCAAGGTCTTCCAGACAATCTCCAGATCCACCTTGAAATACCCGTGCGCCACGGCGTTGCGCATTTGATAGGCGAAGGCAAGGGGCAGCTCCGGATGGGCTGCCGCCCCGCTTAGTCGTATTTTCATCTACCACGGGGCGTCACTAGCGGGCAGCTTAGCCGCTTGAGCCAGCCGCGTAGCTCTGCCGCGCGAAAGGCTTGGAACTTGCCGCAAAGGGCCAGGAGCAGATCCGCTTGCGATGCTTCAATGAGGGTTGCGGCCTGGCAAACCGTCAGTCCACTGCCCCGAATCCGTTCGGTGATGTCTCGCACAATGCCCGCCTTGAGCGGGATTTCGTCTGCGTCAGCGAAGCCAAGCTGCGCATAGACATTGGTCGTTCCATACTCGAAGCGAAACACGTGGACTCCTTTACTGGTAGACAACAACCCCTTTCTGCCGCTGCACGGCGGTGGCTGAGGGCGCGATTATTCCGGGAAGGCAATGTAAAGACAACTTCGGGGAAATACCAAGAGTGCCAGGGCATCCAAGGAACTGAGCGGTACTCGCACGGACGCGTCGCGACGGCTGATCACATCAAGATGTGATATAAAACCGCCTCGTAAACGGCGAGAGCTCGGGCCGTGGGCAACCTCTACATTGGGGGATGGAAGGGAAGGATCGCCCGATGGCAATATCATTGCGCTGGTGGTTGCGACCCGCCAGCAGACGCTCCGCCCTCGGCATTTCCACGCAGAGGGCTTTCTCTTTTTGCGGGTCATCGACGACAAGCAGCTAGCGCGGCAGCAAGCCCGCCGACGGTCTTTGCGGTCACTAGCCGTTGATGGTTCGTTCTAGGTTCTCGACCCTTGCAAGAATATCTTCGAACGAAGGCGGGTTCTTATCGAACATCATTGGCGCCATCGCCCAGTAGTCAATGCGCAGGTCCTTGATGCGCGTCGCGTTCGGGATGAGCTGTAAGGTGCCGGGCCGTGCGAGGTCGTAACGCGCCCAGCTCGACCGAAAGAACGTTGCTTTGTGCGTCACGACTTGTGCGAGAAGGCCGAAGTCGGTTGCGGCCTGCTTCCCCTCCTCGGTGTCGAACAGCATGGCGAGGTCGTAATAGTGTCGCGAAAAATACTGTGGTGTCGGCGCCTCCATTGGGCGGTGTGCCTCCGCATGCAATGCAGTGGCCTTCTCCCAGAAAGTACGCCGTGCGGATAGCACCGTCACCGTACAGGTGGAGTCTTCGAAGAAGCCGGGATAGTCCTCCGCCGCGTAAGGGCGAATCACTCGCTGCTCGAGCTTTACCCGCGGGGTGATGTAAGCCATGCCCTCGTATTCGGAGGCCTGTAGTGCGGTCGGATAATGGAAGTTCACCGTCTGCGCGTCGCGCAGTGTCGATCTCCAGGGACCACCGCCCCTGGGTCGGCTCGCCCAGTTGCTCGACGATCGCGGCTCGAAGCGCAGGTAGCAGCTTCTGGGCAATATGGTCCTCGACATCGCCTATCAGGTCTTTGATGAGCTGGTTCGCTTGCTTCCGGCTGATTCCCTCCATTTCGGGATCGCGGTCGCCCGTGTAGCCGAGGTCGGCTCGATCGAAGGACAGATCGATATCCTCGGAGAAGCGGCGGATGGCGCTGAACGCCTTGGATAGCGACGTTCCGCCTTTGAAGACGAGGGCCGCAGCGTCCCGGCGCTGCAGGACCGAACAGTCGCTTTAACGTCCAGCAGACCCAGAAATCCTTTTCGATGATCGTATTGGCGACCCCTCGACCGGCGCCAGTTTCGCCAAAGAGAGCGGCTCGATCATCCGCCGGAAGCTTGGCGACTTTATCCATCGAGCTCACCCGTTGCCGCGTTAGCAATCGATACGAGGGTCGGTCGCATCCACGCGGGCGCCTGGATCGCGGTCGATGCGAGCGTCCGCTTGTCGCTGGCCGACAGACGACTCGCTGCGACTCGCACAACGTCCGCGGCACGCACGGGCCCCACATGACGAAGCGCCTGAAACACGGTGCCCGCCGCACTGCCCGGAGCAATCAAATGCTTGGGCGAAGCATGCCGCAGATCGACGACGCGCTTGCCGAGCACGACACGGCGAGAGGGGCCGTTGGTCAGATAAGTCGTTTTCGCTGAAACCTGCGTGGTCAGCCCCAGAACATTTGCCGCGCGTGCGCCGGCGATCTGTACTTGAGACCCGGTCTCCCGCGCAAGCGCCTGCGCCACGTCATCAGGCGCCGGGGAAAGCGGGCCAAGCTTCGGGTGAACTTTGGGAAAGTCGTACAGGCCTCGTGCCAAACGACGGAGCTTTCCGCCTTTCGTCAACCGTGAAAGGGCCTGGTCAATGGCTGCCCTACCCCCTACGTCCAGGAAATCACTGGGTGTGAAAACTCCCCCACGCCCGGCAGCGCGGGCGCGCCTCATGATCTGGTCCGGAACGGATGGTGTGGTCTTCATAAGTCAGAAATTAACCTATTTTTTTCTGACATACAAGCGCCGCCGTGCAAGAGTTTGAACGTGTCGTTTGTGGCACATATTGCTTCAGCAAATGGAGCATTCTGCGCAAATTCTGTGCAATGGCAGAATTGCAGTCATGGCTCCCCGACTCAAAATCTGCCACTCACCAGCGCTCCTGTAGAGAACCGGAATTGACCGGACTGCGGTCTCTGAAAAATCAATGACTTAACAGCTAATTCCGTCGCGGCTCGGTCGTCTCAGAACCGGAATTAGCCGGACTGCCGTGAAAAGAAGCGCGAATTAGCCGGACTGCTTCGCAGGCGCCCCTGGCGCACATTTCGTAGCATTCATCCCAACCTCGAAGTTCGACCTGGTTATCGGTGCTCGTGCCCGGCACTGGCTCTTGCCGACCCTTTGACGTTGCGCTACGTCAATTGAGTGGTCGCTTTGAACGTGATAGCAGACAAGGGCTAAAAGCGAACAGCCTTACCGGCCCCCGGCTTGTCCATCTAACCGCGTAGGCTCAGTGGAACTCATGCAGCAATTCTGCCGCTGCACCTCCATCAGGGATGCCATGTCGCTAGGCCCGACACGCAGCACGCGCGATCCTGCAAGTATGAAAGCTCGCGACCCGCACCCAGCATCAACTCGACGTAATCACCCAGCTTTTCGCGGGTCAAGCGGCTGATAGGCCCAGTTTGTATGTCATCGCGGATTCCGTAGTCAACGGAATGGTTTGAAGGGGTACATGGAAGACGCCGCCGAACCCAAGTTGCGAATCTCACTGCGAACTAACGCATTTCTCGTCAAGTAGCCGCATGCAATCCCTCAACGATGGCTCGCTTGTTGTCGCGGCTGCGTCGGGCATGTTCGCGCATCAATGCTTCAGCGCGGCTACCTTCGTTTGCGCTGATCGCGCGCAAAATGTCTTCGTGGTCGCTCTGCGCTCGCTGAAGGAAAGCCAACTCGAGCGAGGGTTGTACACCGCTGGCACCTAACGCGCCCGGGCCGGCCATCGGCGTCTTTGCGATGTGATCGAGCGCCGATGCCAAGGCCGGATTTCCTGCACCATCGACCAACGCTCGGTGAAAGCGACTATTCATACCCGCCCAATGAGCGGTGTCTACTGGATTGCCGCTGGCCAAAGCGTCGTCTATCAATGCCCGCCCTTCGGCAACACAGGCGTTGAGGACCTCGATCAGCGCGCGCGAAGCACCGGCTTCCGCGATAGTGCGGGCGGCCATCCCCTCCAATGTCCCGCGGACGTCAATCGCCATCGCGACCTCGTTGAGCGTGACTTGGCGAACGCGAAATCCTCGTTTAGGCAAGCGCTCGAGCAATCCCTCTTTTTCCAGTTCACCTAGTGCAAGGCGCAGTGGAGTGCGGGACACGCCCAGCTCGGATGAAGACTGAAGCTCACGAATCCGTTCACCGGGCGGCAATTCACCCGCCAGGATCTGGCGTCGCAACTCCATCGTCACCCGTTCGATTTGTGATGCCATGCCGCCCCAAAATGACAAAAAGTGCCAGATCACGCACATAAAGTGCGTGGTTGCCCCAATTATGACATGTACGAATTGCCCTTGACCTCCCTCATGAGGGTCACCATAATTGCATGCATTGCATCAGATAAATATAGCTTTTAATCTGGTGCATACAACTATTTGCATGCAAAGAGGGACGCCAGTTCCCTCAGAACGGAGACAGACAACATGGGAACAACTCCTGCGCCCCAGGAAACCTCCTTATCGGAAGGGGCGACTGGCCTCTGCCGCCGCCTTTTCTGCACCGGCATCCTTGCCGGGCTGGCGTCCTTGGGGGCCGCCCCCTCAGCCTTGTCCGCGGCCGAGGTCTATCCCGCAAGGCCTCTCAGACTGATCGTGCCTTTCCCCGCTGGAGGCGGGGCGGACACGCTCGCAAGGCTGGTCATGGCGCAAACGTCGAAGGAATTGGGACAGGCCATCGTCATCGAAAATCTCTCGGGCGCCGGCGGGAACGTGGGTTCGCAAGCAGCCGCGAAAGCAGCGGCGGACGGCTATACCTTGCTCTACGGCACCAACGGCACTTTCGGAATCAACCACTCGCTCTACAAGCACCCTGGCTTTGACCCGCTGCAAGATTTCGTGCCGGTGTCGCAATTGACAAGAATAGGAACGATGGTTGTCGTGCGACCTGGGCTGAAGGTATCCACGCTGCCTGAGCTACTCAAGCTGTTGAAGTCGAATCCCGGCAAGTACACCTTCGCCTCCGCAGGAAACGGGACCACCTCCCATCTCGCCACCGAACTACTGAAGGCATCTGCCGGCCTATCTATCGTCCATGTTCCCTACCGCGGTGGCGCACCCGCGATCACCGATCTGTTGGGCGGCCAGGTCGACATGATGATCGACGTGATACCGAATTTGATGCCCAACGTGCGTGCGGGCCGCCTGCGTGCGCTTGCGGTGAGTACGGCAAACCGCGTGGCAAGCCTGCCCGATGTGCCGACTATTTCTGAGTCTGGCCTGACGGGATTTGAAGTGAGCGCCTGGGACGGCATCTTTGTCCCCAAACGAACCCCACCAGACGTCATTGCGAGACTGCACGCAGCCATTCGCAAGGCGCTCGATGACCCTGGGCTCCGCCGGCAATTGATAGAGCGAGGTGCCGAGCCGGTATCCAGTTCGCCGGCGGAATTCAATCGCTTCGTCAAGCTAGAACTCGACCGCTGGGGCGCGGCTGTCAAGCGCTCCGGCGCAAGCGTCGACTGATATCTCACCCAACCGAAATAGAGGATTCGCCATGCGTAAACAAGACAACGCCACCGTAGCTCTACCGGAGGGACTGCCTCGCTATGAGCGTCCACCGCTCGTCGAGAGCCGCCGTCCACGCTGCCCGCCTTTCGTCGAGATATCCAGCTCGGACCAATTGCTGCCCTATCTCGAGCATGTCGCACGCAGGCCTTACAACCATGGACTGAATGCGTGTTGGGATCTGAAGGAAGGCGAGAGGGTCCTGCTACGCGTCGACAACTGGCACAGCGAACTCACCATCCAGGCTTGCCAGCGAATCCTTGAAAAGTACAAGGTGAAATACGAAATTCAAAGAATTGACCGCGGACCTGTTCCGCCCTGGGTGGGCGCTGACGAAGTTGAGTATTACTTATTCCGAACCAAGGAACTGGCGGAATGGATGGATATGTGGGAGGAGGAGGAAAAGAAGCAGCAGTATGACAAGATATTGATGGGCTATGGCGGGCCGGTGCTGGCAGAACGCTACATCAAAATCCAGCGCATGCCGTTCATCACCCCCGAGATTCTGGCGTCACCCGCACACGCCATGCCGATCGAAGTGATCAACGCCATCGACCGCTGGACCTGGGATCGGATCCGTACTGCCAGGCGCGCACGTATTACGGACCCGGAGGGAACCGATATCGAGTTCACCAACCACGATGAGTACTGGGATTCCAAGCGGGAGTTTTACAATCCGGATCTGACGGCCGCTACATGGCGCGGTAACGAGCACTTTGGCAAGACCTACCTTCCCGGTCATATCACAGGGCGCCCATGGATGTTCCACCCGTTCAAGGAGGACGGCTGCGGCACGATTGCCGGAACCACGAACCATATCGCTCCTTGCGACTGGACCCAGCTCATCGTCGAAAATTCAAAGATCACCAAGATCAATGCTGGCGGTGCGTTTGGCGACAAGCTGCGCGATGTGATGGAGCGAACCAAGGATATCCAGTATCCGACGTTCCCTGGAAAGGGAATCATGTACTGGTGGGAAGCTTCCATTGGCACCAATCCACATATTCACCGCCCCCGCAAAGACTTTCCTTCGGGTTTTGTGAACTGCCTGTACGAGCGAGTCCGCTCGGGTGTTATCCATATGGGTTTCGGAACCATCATCTCATCGATGGCCGAACGTGAAGCGGCGCGTATGGGGCACCTTGTCGGCCATTGGCATCTGCATCTGTACTTCCCGACTTACACCACCGAGCGTTCCGGCGACAACGAGAACATCATCGAGAATGGTCGCCTGCTGGCGTTGGATGACCCGGAAATTCGCAAGCTCTGTGCCAAGTACGGAGACGCCGATCTCTGGCTGGACGAGAGCTGGAATCCCGCCGTGCCAGGCATCAACGTGAAAGGCGATTACTGGAACCATTACGCCAAAGATCCGCTGCACTGGGTCAAGACCGAGCTAGAAGTCTGCCGCAACTATCACCCCATGTTCATGAGCATGGTCGAGGCCGATGACAAGTACTGCCAGGGCGAAGGGGCTGATTGGTGGAAGGGCGGGTGCTGTAATCATAGCGGCGTGCAGGCAGAGATCTTGCCAGGCAACTGCTGTGAAGCAGCGCCTGCAGCCCAGGCAGACGGTTGCTGCCATGGCAACCATCAAGAGTCCAAATAACAAAGTGCCGGCGAGGACGTGTTCCCCTTCTGTGGCCAGGGGGGGAGCACTCTGTCTTGCCATACTCGCCGCAGGTCTGACCGATGCCGCGGGATGGCGGGCGACCGTGTATATCGCGCAATGCGTCGGAACTCAATCTGCTTTTGACCTGAGAGTCCTTCGGCAGTTTGACCAACACGTCCTTGCCTTCCCATGGAGCTCCGCATTGATGCTTGTCCTTTGTGCGACACACCGGACAGGCAACTGGCTTAGATGGCTTGCACGTTTTTTCGTGCGGGCCGGTGCGATGCTGGTTTCGATGCCGGTCGCTTGCGGGGGCGCCTGGATGTTAGCGACGCATGTCGGTCGGGACTGGCAAGCGCTTACGTATGCCTTCGCCATGCTTCTCATCGGCAGTGCACTCTCGCATACCCAACCGCTGATTCGGCGCCAATAGCCAGCGCTCTCCCTCTCTCAAGCATCCCGCAACGGGTATCCCGGTGGATAGTCTCTTTTGAGAGCCGAGTTGTAACTGACAGGGAGCAAAGCTTGAGGACGGCCAGTTGGAGTTGAGGCCGAACTTCAGTCAGAGTTGCAGATGTTCGAACGCGGCGGAAGCGTTGCCGCCGGCCTTGGACTTTGTCATCCGCTCCTGGCCGGTAGCAACTCCGTACTGACCACCGGCGCCAATAGTCCGCCTCACTGCCTACTCGGCCGTTCGAGGGCAAAAGGATCGTACGGCCGAAAGTGGCCGGAAGCGGACTTCATGCACCGTCGGAACCCATGATTGCATCGAATCCTAGCTACCGGCCAATCCTTTGGTGCTGGCATTTGATCTATGGCAACACTATATGTAGTGTCAGTGAGGATACTTTGCGCTATATCTTGTATGGAATTGCGCGATGGAGAAAATCGTCAGGGGCACAACGACAGTGGACGTCGAATCGTCCATCAATGAATACCTGGACCGGAGAGACTGGCGGATTAACGCCAACGCCAACCAAGGCTATTCGCTGGGCGGTCTGATTCTCAATGTGGCCGGCAAGGTCACCGCCAACTACTGGCTCTCGCATGTCTACGCGCCTGAGGCGGGCGCCGCTCACCGCGAGGGTGATCTCCATATCCACGATCTCGACATGCTGTCCGGCTACTGCGCGGGCTGGTCGCTGCGCACGCTGCTGCATGAAGGCTTCAACGGCGTGCCGGGCAAGGTGGAGGCCGCGCCGCCGCGGCATATGTCGAGCGCGGTCGGACAGCTCGTGAACTTCCTGGGCACGATGCAGAACGAATGGGCCGGCGCACAGGCCTTCTCGTCCTTCGATACCTATATGGCGCCGTTCATCCGCAAGGATGCCATGGCGTACCCGGAGGTCAGGCAGCACATCCAGGAACTGATCTACAACCTCAACGTGCCGTCGCGCTGGGGCACGCAGACACCCTTCACGAATCTGACCTTCGACTGGACCTGTCCTGACGATCTCAGGGAGCAGGTGCCCGTCATCGGTGGCGAGGAAATGCCATTCTGCTATGGCGACCTGCAGGCGGAAATGGACATGATCAACCGTGCGTATATTGAGGTGATGACACGGGGAGAAGCCAAGGGCCGCGTCTTCACATTTCCAATTCCGACCTACAACATCACGCCGGATTTCCCCTGGGACAGCGAGAACGCCGCGCGGCTGTTCGAGATGACCGCGAAGTACGGCCTACCGTATTTCCAGAATTTTGTGAATTCGGATCTGACGCCCAACATGGTCCGATCCATGTGCTGCCGCTTGCAACTGGATCTGCGCGAGCTGCTCAAGCGTGGCAACGGTCTGTTCGGCAGCGCCGAACAGACTGGGTCGCTGGGCGTAGTCACCATTAACTGCGCGCGGCTTGGGTACCTGCATCGTGGCGATGAAGTGGCCCTGCTGAACCGGCTTGATGCGCTGCTCGACATCGCGCGCGACACGCTGGAGGCCAAGCGCGAGCGCATCCAGCAACTGATGGATCAGGGGCTGTTTCCCTACACGAGGCGGTATCTGGGCACATTGCGCAATCATTTCTCGACGCTGGGCGTGAACGGCATCAATGAGATGATCCGCAACTTCTCCGGGGACGCGCACGACATCACCACGGAAGCCGGGCACGCCATGGCAGTGCGGCTTCTGGACCATATACGCGGGCGCATCGTTGAATTTCAGGAAGCTACCGGCCATATGTACAACCTCGAGGCGACGCCCGCGGAAGGCACCACGTACCGCTTCGCGCGTGAAGACCGCAAGCGCTGGCCCGCTATTCTGCAGGCCGGCACCCCCGAACAGCCCTATTACACGAACTCGTCGCAGTTGCCGGTGGGGTTCACCGATGATCCCTTCGAGGCGCTTGCACGCCAGGAAACCGTTCAATCGAAATACACCGGCGGCACCGTGCTGCATCTCTACATGGGCGAGCGGCTGTCGAGCGGCGACGCTTGCAAGCGGCTGGTGCGCCGCGCGCTGGAGTCGTTTCGTCTGCCCTACATCACGGTCACGCCAACATTCTCCATATGCCCAAAGCACGGCTACCTGGCTGGGGAACACCGCTTCTGCCCGAAGTGCGACGAGGCCATTCTCGCGCACAAGCGCGCGGAGCTGGCAGCGTGACGTTTCCCGATTTCCAACCCGATGTCTGTACGCAAGGCAACCCCATGACAGATCTTGCTGTTACCCGGCTTTCTTCCATCGAAGCCGCCATTGAACTCAGGGACGAAGAACGCCAGCCCTGCGAGGTCTGGACCCGTGTGATGGGTTACCACCGTCCGGTGGAAAGCTTCAATACCGGCAAGAAAGGTGAGCACGCCGAGCGCAGGTTCTTCCATGAACCTCGCTGCACGGCCTGAGCCCGACATGACCAGCTTGCGAGTCGGCGGCCTCACGCCGCTGACCAGCATCGATTTTCCGGGACGGCTGGCTACCGTGGTGTTCTGCCAGGGGTGTCCCTGGCGCTGTGGCTATTGCCACAACCCGCACCTGATTCCAGTCGGGGGTCGCCCAACGCGGACTTGGGGCGAAGTCCTGGCATTCCTTGCACAGCGGCGCGGCTTGCTGGACGGGGTGGTTTTCTCCGGCGGGGAACCCACGCTGCAGGCCGCGCTGCCCCATGCAATGCGCGATGTGCGGCAATTGGGATTTGAGGTTGCACTGCACACGGCCGGCATGTATCCGGACCGCCTAGCCGCCGTACTGCCATTGGTGAATTGGATTGGTTTCGACATCAAGGCCCCGCTGCATCGCTATGACGCCGTAACCGGTACACCCGGCAGCGCCGACCGCGCGATGAGTTCTCTGGACCGCCTGGTGGCGAGCGGCGTGGCCTATGAATGCCGCACGACGTGGGATCCTGGGCTGTTTGACGAAGCCGACCTGATGGCGCTGCTCGATATGCTCGTGGCGAAAGGGGTACAGCACTGGTCGTTGCAGGCCTGCAATCGCGCAGGAAAGCCGGTGCCACCTCCTGACGGTATTGCCCACCGAATTGCAGTGGCATTCCCGGGGCTCTCGCTGAGCACGCCAGTCTAAGCGGTGGGGCAATCGGAGCACCAGCGGTGCTGGGAAAGTTCGAGGCTGCCCGATTGGGCGGCTGAGCAGCGTCGTTACCGCTCCGCGGACATGTACCGGGGCGAAGGCCAGCACCCGGGGGGCCCATATGAATCGTTCCTTGCCGCGGGCTTGATTTCGGCCACATACCGGTACGCTGGGTTCTACCGGCCCGCACTGGCGCCGATCGCGCCGGCGGCGTCCCTGGAGTCCTTCGCCGTAGCCGACCGCTTCCGACCCTCAGCGGTCAATCGGGCCGTCGCGAAATGAATGGCTAATTCCGAATCCAAATGGACATTCGTCGAAGCCGAGTTCTATCCCTTCGCCAACGTTCGTCGATCACCCTTGAACAACAGATCAACGCTCCGGAACGACCGTTGGCCACGTGCCGACATGGCGCTCGAGGGAACCATGACACTACTGAGGTTATGCCGTCGGGATCGAAGTGCATGAGTTCGTTTCGGATTTCTCGGACTCGGTGGAGGTTCACGAATTACCACGCCACGGTCCAACGGCACGCCAATTTTCTCCCAGTTGTCGGGCGATTCTAGAAGCCGGATAGTTTCCCCAAGGGTGGGATCGGCCGCACTTTTAATGGCTCGATTCTCGTCACCCGGGTCTTTGGCTTGCAGTAGCTGCTCGGGCGTGAACTTTTTGTCGATGAGCGAGCGGAGGTACGGCGGCGACGCCGTCCTCGCAAGGCCGAATGGTTTCGGATGGATATGCCGGGGCTTTGCTGCGCAGCAATCATGAAGCCATGGAGCAAGAAAGGGCAAAGCAACGGAACCCGATCACGCGTGCCAGAATAGGGCCTTTGCATTCGCCCGAATGCGCGCCAACCGAGCCTTTCCGGAGATCAGCGCATGTATCGCGGAGAACGTTTCAATGGCTACAGCCACCTGGCCGGGGCCATCCTTGCCGCCGCCGGCATGGCGGTGCTGGTGACATCCTCGGCGCTGCACCACGACGCGTGGAAAGTGGTCAGCTCCGTGGTCTACGGCACCACACTGGTCCTCCTTTACACGATCTCGACGCTGTACCACAGCCTGCGCGGCCCGGCCAAAGACATCTTCCAGCGGCTGGATCATTGCGCCATCTACCTTCTGATCGCCGGCAGCTACACACCGTTTGCGCTGGTCACGCTGCGCGGTCCCTGGGGCTGGACGCTGTTTGGGATCAACTGGGCGCTGGCCGCCATCGGCATTGCACAGGAACTCTGGATCGGTCGCCGCACGCGCGTTTTCTCGCTGCTGATCTACGTAGTGATGGGCTGGCTGGTCCTGATTGCCACTGGGCCGCTGATGGCCGCGCTGCCGGTGCCGGGCTTGTGGTGGCTGGTGGCGGGCGGCGCGCTCTATACCGTGGGTATCGGCTTCTTTCTCTTTGACGAGAAGGTGCGGCACTTCCACGGCATCTGGCATCTGTTCGTGCTGGCGGGCAGTGCGTGCCAGTTCGTCAGCATTCTCTGGTACGTGGGATGACCCGTTGCCACTTGCCGGAAACGCAT
>JACXTT010010980.1_pt1 | contig 12157 bp, 14 predicted proteins | sample 9270951 | NCBI WGS metagenome assembly JACXTT01 (sample SAMN15532306, study PRJNA645909) | rock metagenome | isolation source: weathered quartz diorite | place: Puerto Rico | collected 2017-06-21 | reverse complement strand
CGATCAACGTGATCTCGACCATTCTCAACCTGCGTGCGCCGGGCATGACCCTGATGAAGATGCCGCTGTTCGTCTGGACCTGGCTGATCACCGCGTTCCTGCTGATTGCCGTGATGCCGGTGCTGGCGGGCTGCGTGACCATGATGCTGATGGACATCCATTTCGGCACCAGCTTCTTCAACGCCGCCGGTGGCGGTGATCCGGTGCTGTTCCAGCACGTGTTCTGGTTCTTCGGCCATCCCGAGGTGTACATCATGATCCTGCCGGCGTTCGGCGCGGTCAGTGCGATCATCCCGGCGTTCTCGCGCAAACCGCTGTTCGGCTACACCTCGATGGTCTACGCCACGGCGAGTATCGCCTTCCTCTCGTTCATCGTCTGGGGGCACCACATGTTCGTGGTCGGCATTCCCCTGGTTGGCGAGCTGTTCTACATGTACGCGACCATGCTGATCGCGGTGCCGACCGGGGTGAAGGTGTTCAACTGGGTCAGCACCATGTGGCAGGGCTCGCTGACCTTCGAGACGCCCATGCTGTTTGCGGTGGCCTTCGTCATCCTGTTCAGCATCGGCGGTTTCTCCGGGCTGATGCTGGCGATGGCGCCGGCGGACTTCCAGTACCACGGCACCTATTTCGTGGTGGCGCATTTCCACTACGTGCTGGTGCCAGGGGCGATCTTCGGGATTTTCGCCTCCACCTACTACTGGCTACCGAAGTGGACCGGGCACATGTATGACGAAACCCTCGGCAAGCTGCACTTCTGGCTGTCGTTCGTCGGCATGAACCTGACCTTCTTCCCGATGCACTTCGTCGGCCTGGCGGGGATGCCACGGCGGGTACCGGACTACAACCTGCAGTTCGCCAACTTCAACATGGTCTCGTCGATCGGCGGTTTCATGTTCGGGGTGACGCAGTTGCTGTTCCTGTTCATCGTCATCAAATGCATTCGCAGCGGCCCGCCGGCCCCGGCCAAGCCGTGGGATGGCGCGGAGGGCCTGGAGTGGAGCATCCCGTCACCGGCGCCGTATCACACCTTCACCACGCCGCCGGAAGTGAAGTAAACCATGGCCGACTCGATCTCGCTCAAACGCCTGGTCACGCGCCTGTTGCTGGTGGTGGTAGCGATGTTCGCCTTCGGTTTTGCCCTGGTGCCGCTCTATGACGTGATGTGCAAGGCCTTCGGAATCAACGGCAAGACCGCCGGGCAGTATGAAGGCGAACAGGTGGTCGACCTGTCGCGGCAGGTCGGCGTGCAGTTCCTGTCGACCAATGCCGCCGACATGGTCTGGGAGTTCCATCCCAAGGCCGACCGCCTCGATGTGCACCCCGGAGCCGTCAACGAGATGCTTTTCGTGGCCTACAACCCCACCGACCAGGTGATGAAGGCCCAGGCGATCCCGAGCATTTCACCGGCGAACGTGGCGGTGTACTTCCACAAGACCGAATGCTTCTGCTTCACCCAGCAGACCCTGCAGCCCGGGCAGCGGATCGAGATGCCGGTACGTTTCATCGTTGACCGTGACATGCCCAGGGATGTGAAGCACCTGACGCTGGCTTACACGCTGTTCGACATCACCGCCCGCAACCCGCCCGTGGCGCGTACGGGCGGGTAGGACATTTGGCGTGCCCGATAAGGAGAACAATAAATGGCGACTCATGAGCACTATTACGTACCGGCCCAGAGCAAATGGCCGATCATTGCCACGGTGGGCATGCTGACCACGATGTTCGGCCTGGGCACCTGGTTCAACGACCTGAAGGCGGCGCGCCCGGATTCCCACGGCCCGCTGATTTTCTTCGTCGGTGGGTTGCTGCTGGCCTATATCCTCTTCGGCTGGTTCGGCACGGTGATCAAGGAAAGTCGCGCCGGGCTCTACAGCGCGCAGATGGACCGTTCGTTCCGCTGGGGCATGAGCTGGTTCATCTTTTCCGAGGTGATGTTCTTCATCGCCTTCTTCGGCGCGCTGTTCTACGTGCGCAACCTGTCCGTGCCCTGGCTGGCCGGCGACGGCGGTGCGAAGGGGCTCATCTCCCACGTGCTGTGGCCGGACTTCCAGAACGTCTGGCCGTTGCTGCACAACCCGGATCCGAAACTCTTTCCGGGGCCCAAGGAGACCATCAGCCCCTGGGGGCTGCCGCTGCTCAATACCGTGCTGCTGGTCAGTTCCAGCGTCACCGTGACCATCGCCCACCATGCCCTGAAGAACGGCCATCGCGGCGCCCTCAAGCTCTGGCTGGCATTCACCGTGTTGCTGGGGCTGGGGTTCCTGAGTTTCCAGGCCAAGGAATACATCCACGCCTATCACGAACTGGGGCTGACCCTGGGCTCGGGCATCTACGGCGCGACCTTCTTCATGCTCACCGGTTTTCACGGGGCCCACGTGACCATCGGCACCCTGATCCTGTTCGTGATGCTGATGCGGGTCATGCGCGGGCACTTCAATGCCGAGCATCAATTCGGCTTTGAAGCGGCCAGCTGGTATTGGCACTTCGTCGACGTGGTCTGGATTGGCCTGTTCGTTTTCGTCTACGTGCTCTGAGCTTTGCCGGACCCTGGGACTTACCAGGGCGCCGAGGACACCAGTTGGCCGCTGAAGAAGCCCCAACTGATCAACGCCAGGGTGATCACGGCCAGTGCCACGCGGACGGTGAGGGCATTGACCAGGCGCTTGGAGTGGGCGTCGTCCTTCACCAGGAAGAACAGGCCGCTGAACAGGCTGGCTACCGTGGCCAGCAGCATCAGGACAATCGCCGCTTTCAGCATGGTGAGACTCCGGGGGGAGAGGCACATGCAATTGAGTATAGCGAGTCGAATACCCGCCGCCGGGGCGCGATCATGAGGCGCTTTCGCCCTGGCATCGCCCCGACGCTGGTGGTGCTCGTGCTGTTGCCATTGCTGGTCTGCCTGGGCTTCTGGCAACTGAGTCGCAGCGAGCAGAAGCGCGTGCTGCTGGAGAGCCATGCCCAGCGGCGCACGGCCGAGCCGGTGGCCGCCGACCAGCTGCAAGCCATGCCCGATCCGGCGTTCCGGCGGGTGCGGCTGAGCGGCCAGTTCGACGCCGAACACAGCTACCTGCTGGATAACCGCATGCGTGACGAGCGGGTCGGCGTGGAGCTGTTGCAGCCGTTCCACGACGAGGCCAGCGACCTGTGGCTGCTGGTCAACCGTGGCTGGCTGCCCTGGCCGGATCGGCGCACGCCGCCGGTGTTCAGCACTCCCACGAAGCGGCTGGAGATCGGTGCCTGGGTGTATGTCTCGCCCGGCGCGACCTTCCAGTTGGGCGCCGACCCGGCCAATGCGAGCTGGCCGCGACTGGTGACGGCAATCGAGCCGGACAAGCTCTGGACGGAACTTGGGCGCACCGGCTTCAACTACGAACTGCGCCAGGAGTCCGGCCCGGCGACCTACGAGGCCGGCTGGCCGGTGGTCTCCGAAGGCATGGGGCCGGAAAAGCATGTGGCCTATGCCGTGCAGTGGTTCGCCATGGCGCTGGCGCTGTTCGGCCTTTACCTCTACCTCGGATGGCATAACGCAAGGGAGCAACACCATGGGAGCGGCCATGAATCCACTCGACACAGCTGAAGTCCCGAACCCGCCACGACGCGGCCGGGGGCGCTGGCAACTGATCCTGATCCTGCTGGTGGTGGTCGGCCCGATGCTCCTCGCCACCGGGATGTACAAGCTGCAGTTCTGGGTACCGGAGAGCCGCAACTATCACGGCGAGCTGATCGGCAATGGGGAAAGCCGCGCCGACCTTGGCGTGCAGACCGACGAGCAACGTTGGCAGATGCTGGTGACGGCACCGCAGGAATGTACGGCGGACTGCCAGCAACTGGTCTACCTGGCGCGACAGATCCAGATCGCCCTGGGGCGCGATGCCTCCCGGGCCAGCCATGCCCTGGCGACCGCGCAACCCCTGGAGATGGCCTACGACGCCAAGCTCAAGCGCGAATACCCGCAGTTGCAACGCTACCCGCTGGACCTCGCGGCCTATACTCGAGAGACCAAGGGCGATGGCGCGGCGCAACTGTGGATCATCGATCCCCACGGCAACCTGGTGCTGCGCTACGACGCCCGGGTCAAGGGCAAGGACCTGCTCAACGACCTGGTGCAACTGCTGAAACTGTCGAATATCGGCTGAGGGCATCGTCATGGCCAAACCTGGATTTCGCCTCGCGTTGTTCGCCACCTTGCTGGCGCTGATCGTCGTCCTGCTGGGCGCCTACACCCGCCTGACCCACGCCGGCCTGGGTTGTCCCGACTGGCCGGGCTGCTACGGCTTTATCAGCGTGCCCAACAGCGAAGCCCAACTGGCCCATGCCGAGCTGCATTTTCCCGAGGCCCCGGTGCAAGCCCACAAGGGCTGGAACGAGATGGTCCATCGCTACTTCGCCGGCACCCTGGGACTGCTGATCGTGCTGCTGGCCGCGCGCTCCTGGCATGAGCGCCGGCGTGACGGGCAACCACTGAAGTTGCCGCTGTTCCTGCTGGGGGTGGTCTTCGCCCAGGCGGCCTTCGGCATGTGGACGGTGACGCTCAAGCTCTGGCCCCAGGTGGTGACGGCGCATCTGCTCGGCGGCTTTGCCACCTTGAGCCTGCTGTTCCTGTTGACGTTGCGCCTGTCCGGCGTGCTGCCGGCGTTGGCGGTGCCGCGGCGCTTGCAGCGCTGGGCCACGGCCGGGCTGTTGCTGGTGATCCTGCAGATCGCCCTCGGCGGCTGGGTCAGTTCCAATTATGCGGCGGTGGCCTGCATCGACCTGCCGACCTGCCACGGGCAATGGTGGCCGAACGCGGATTTCGCCAACGGGTTTCACCTGACCCAGCATATTGGTCCCAATTACCTGGGCGGCCAGCTCGACAGCGACGCGCGCACGGCGATTCACCTGACCCACCGTGTTGGCGCCCTGCTGGTGACCCTGGTGCTGCTAGGATTGGCCTGGCAACTGCGGGCGGTGGGCATGACCCGGCTCGCCGGTTTGCTGCTGCTGGCGCTGGCGGCGCAGATCAGCCTGGGCCTGAGTAACGTGTACTTTCACCTGCCGCTGCCGGTGGCCGTGGCGCACACAGCCGGCGGCGCGGCCTTGCTGCTGACGCTGGTGCTGATCAACTACCACGCGCGTACCGCGCTGGTCAGGGTGCGGGCGCAAGCGCCGGTGCGCTGGCGCCTGAGCCCGATTAAAGCGGTCCACGCGCCCATCACGATCAAGGGGGAACTGCCGTGGCGACCATAATCGGTGAGCGTCGGGCCCAGGCCCGCTGGCGCGACTACCTGGAGCTGACCAAGCCCAGGGTGGTGGTGCTGATGCTCATCACCTCGCTGGTGGGCATGTTTCTCGCGACCCGGGCCGGCGTGCCCTGGACGGTGCTGGTGTTCGGCAACCTGGGCATCGGCCTGTGTGCCGGTGGCGCGGCGGTGGTCAACCATGTGGTGGATCGGCGCATCGATGCGCTGATGGCCCGCACCCACAAGCGACCGCTGGCGCAGGGACGGGTGTCGCCCATGGCGGCGCTGAGTTTCGCGCTGATCCTCGCCGTGCTCGGGCAGGCCCTGTTGCTGACCTTCACCAACCCGCTGACGGCCTGGCTGACCCTGGCCTCGCTGCTTGGCTACGCGGTGATCTACACCGGCTTTCTCAAGCGCGCCACGCCGCAGAACATCGTGATCGGCGGCCTGGCCGGGGCGGCGCCGCCGTTGCTCGGCTGGGTCGCGGCCACCGGCCATGTCAGCGCCGAACCGCTGTTGCTGGTGCTGATCATCTTCGCCTGGACCCCGCCGCACTTCTGGGCCCTGGCCATCCACCGCAAGGAAGAGTACGCCACGGCGGATATCCCGATGCTGCCGGTGACCCATGGTGAGCATTACACCAAGGTGCATATCCTGCTCTACACTCTGGTCCTGCTGGCGGCCAGCCTGCTGCCGTTCGTGATCCACATGAGCGGGCTGCTCTACCTGGTCTGCGCGACGGGCCTGGGCGCGCGCTTCCTGCACTGGGCGTGGGTGCTGTACCGTGGCAGTCAGCCGCATGCGGCGATCAACACCTTCAAGTACTCTATCTACTACTTGTTCCTGCTGTTTATCGCGCTGCTTGTCGATCACTACCTATTGTTGAATCTATGACTCGAGTTCAGAAAACCGTTTTTATTCTCGTCGCCGTGGTGGCCCTGGTCCTGGGCTTGACGGTCAACAAAGTGATCCATAACCAGCGCCAGGGCGAGCCCACGGCGATGATCGATGCGGGGATTATCCTGCTGCCCCAGAGCCGTTCGCTGCCGGCGGTGAAGATGACCGACCAGAACGGCCAGCCGGTGCAGGTCGACGGGTTCAAGGGCAAGTGGAGCCTGCTGTTCTTCGGCTATACCTTCTGCCCGGACATCTGCCCGACCACCCTCGCCCAGCTGCGCCAGATCAAGAGCGAATTGCCCAAGGACATGCTGAGCCAGTTGCAGGTGGTCCTGGTGAGCGTGGACCCGAACCGCGATACCCCGCAGCAGCTCAAGCAATACCTGGGTTACTTCGATCCGGATTTCAGGGGGCTGACGGCGGGATCGACCGACGACCTGCAGAAGGTCGCCAATGCGCTGAGTATTCCGTTCATTCCGGCGGACACCAGCAAGCCCAACTACACGGTCGACCATAGCGGCAACCTGGCGATCGTCGGGCCGGACGGCACCCAGCGCGGCTTTATCCGCGCGCCGCTGAACAACCAGAAACTGGTGGCGCAGTTGCCGGAATTGCTCAGGCGCCAATAACCCAGGTTTCGCTGACACCGCCAAACCCTTGTAGGAGCTGGCTTGCCGGCGATGAGGCCCGTGAGTCTTACAGCGTCCTTAGGGTCGCCATCGTCGGAACGCCGCCCGCAGCAAGCCGGCTCCTACAGGAGCCATATCGGGGTGTTCCGTTATTTGGCGAACATCTGCCCGATATCCTTGAATGCCTTGAACTCCAGGGCGTTGCCGCACGGGTCGAACAGGAACATGGTCGCCTGTTCGCCCACCTGCCCCTTGAAGCGCACGTAGGGTTCGATCACGAACCGTGTGCCCTTTTCCTTCAGGCGTTCAGCCAGGGCTTCCCAGGCCGCCCATTCCAGCACCACGCCGAAATGCGGCACCGGCACGTCGTGGCCGTCCACCGGGTTGCTCAGCGCCTGCTCCTGGGCCGCCGTCTTGGCCTGATAGTGAATCACCAACTGGTGGCCGAAGAAGTCGAAGTCGACCCAGTGATCGCTGCTGCGTCCTTCCGGGCAGGCAAAGACGTCGCCATAGAAATGTCGGGCTGCCGCCAGGTCATGGACCGGGATTGCCAGGTGAAACGGTGAAAGCGCCATGTCGGATACCAGGCTTGGGGAAGGAGCCTTCAGTGTAGAGACGATTATTTTGCTGAAAAGCGCATATTCTTGCTTCCGAGCCCGAATATTTTTGCTAGGTGAGCCCCATGCTCCGTGAACTCAAGACCTTTATCCGTGTTGCCCGCGAAGGCACCTTCGTTGCGGCCGGCCAGCAGGTGGGGCTGACCCAGTCGGCGGTCAGTGCGCAAATGCGGGTGCTGGAGCAGCACCTGGGGGTGCGCCTGTTCGACCGCAGCGGGCGGGCCGCCGTGCTGAATGCGGCGGGTCGCCATGCGTTGCCGCTGGCCGAGCAGATCCTCGCCTTGTACGGGCAGATGGCCCTGTCGACCACGGCCGCCGAGTGGCAGGGTGAGTTGCGTATCGGCGCCATCGCCACGGTGCAGACCGGCTTGCTGCCGCAGGCCTTGCCGCGTTTTCGCCAGGCGGCGCCACGGGTGGAGTTGAAGTTGGTGCCCGGTGTCTCCCTCAACCTGTTGAGCCAGGTGGATGCCGGTGAGCTGGACCTGGCGCTGTTGATCAAGCCGCCGTTCGAGCTACCCAAGGAGTTACTGGAAATTCCCCTGGCCAGCGAGGCCTTTGTGCTGATCGCGCCCCTGCAGTTGCTGGGCGATGACCCACTGCAATTGCTCGCCGAGCAGCCGTTCGTGCGCTACGACCGGACATCCTTCGGTGGGCGCCTGGTCAGTCAGTTTCTGCGTGAGCAGCGGATACAGGTGCGCGATGCGCTGGAGCTGGATGAGCTCGAAGCGATTGCGCGGATGGTGGAGTGTGGGCTGGGGGTGTCGCTGGTGCCCCGGGCGGGGTTGTGGTTGCAGCGGGCGGATCAGTTGCGGGTGATCGACCTGGGTGAACTGACCTTTGAGCGCCAGTTGATCGCGGTGTTGCGTCGCGCCCAGCGCCAGCCTGCGCTGGATTGCCTGCTGGAGTGTCTGGTCGGGGCCACACCATGAGAGCACCCTGGGGGTCTGCGGAGGCACTGTGGGAGCGGAGCTTGCCCGCGAAGAACGATAACGCGGTGTAATCTGTAAGACCGCGGTGTCTTCTTCGCGGGCAAGCTCCGCTCCCACACAAGCTTTGCTCTCAAGGAGAGCGACTCGGCTTAGAACGCCGGAACGATCGCGCCCTTGTACTTCTCGGCAATGAACGCTTTCACTTCAGGGCTGTGCAGCGCTGCTACCAGCTTCTTCACCGCGTCCGAGTCCTTGTTGTCCTCGCGGGTCACCAGGATGTTCACGTACGGCGAGTCTTTACCCTCGATGATCAGCGCATCCTTGGAAGGATCCAGCTTGGCTTCCAGGGCATAGTTGGTGTTGATCAGGGCCAGGTCGACCTGGGTCAGCACGCGCGGCAGGGTGGCGGCTTCCAGTTCGCGGATCTTCAGGTCCTTGGTGTTCTCGACGATGTCCTTCGGCGTCGACAGGATGTTGTTGGCATCCTTCAGCTTGATCAGGCCAGCTTTCTGCAGCAGCAACAGGGCACGGCCGCCGTTGGTGGCATCGTTCGGGATGACCACGTTGGCGCCGCCCGGCAGGTCAGCGAGTTTCTTGTACTTGCTGGAGTAAGCACCCAGCGGCTCGATGTGCACACCGGCAACGCCGACCAGGTGAGTGCCCTTGGCCTTGTTGAACTCATCCAGGTACGGCTGGTGCTGGAAGAAGTTGGCGTCCAGGTGTTTCTCGGCCACTTGCACGTTCGGTTGCACGTAGTCGGTGAAGACCTTGACCTTCAGGTCCACGCCCTCTTTGGCCAGTACCGGTTTGACGAACTCGAGGATTTCCGCGTGGGGAACCGGCGTGGCCGCCACGGTCAGGGTTTCTGCGGCGTGGGCCGAGAAGGCCGCAACGGCGGCAAAGGCAGCGATCAGTTTTTTCATCGAACGACTCCATATGAGCGGCGCGGGTTCGGGCGCCTGCCGGCCTGGGGCCGGCTGATTCAGTAGCAAAAGCCAGGTTTACTTGCGGGAAAAGTGCACCACCAGCTTATCGCCGATGGTCTGCAGCACCTGGACCAGGACAATCAGCATGACCACCGTGACCACCATGACATCGGTCTGGAAGCGTTGGTAACCATAGCGGATGGCCAGGTCGCCGAGGCCGCCGGCGCCGACCACACCGGCCATGGCGGTATAGCTCACCAGGGTGATCGCGGTCACGGTAACGGCCGCGAGAATACCTGGACGGGCTTCCGGCAACAGCGCATTCAGAATGATCTGGCGGGTGCTCGCCCCCATCGCCTGGGTGGCTTCGATAATGCCCCGGTCGACCTCGCGCAGTGCGGTTTCCACCAAGCGTGCGAAGAACGGCGCGGCGCCTACGACCAGCGGCGGAATGGCCCCGGCCACGCCCAGGGAGGTGCCGGTGAGGAGCACGGTGAATGGAATCATCACGATCAGCAGGATGATGAACGGCAGCGAGCGCACCACGTTCACCACGAAGGCCAGGATCGAGTAGGTAGCCTTTTGCTCCAGCAACTGGCGCGGGCTGCACAGGAACAGCAGGATCCCCAGCGGCAGGCCCAGCAGGATGGTGAACACCAGCGAGGTGCCGAGCATCAGCATGGTGTCGCCGGTGGCTTCCCAGATATCCGACCAGTCGATGTTGGCGAAGAAATTCAGAAACAGGTCCATCAGCGCAGTACCTCCATATGGACGTCGGCGGCGGTGAAGCGCGCGAAGGCGGCGTCCAGGTCGCCGCCGGTGATGGCGAGCGTCAGTTGCCCATACGGGGTGTCCTTGATGCGGTCGATGCGCCCGGCGAGGATGCTGTAGTCCACCCCGGTTTCACGGGCAACGGTGCCCAGCAGCGGCGCGTAGGTGGCGTCGCCCTGGAAGGTCAGGCGCACGATGCGGCCCGGCACGTGGGCGAAGTCGTCGCGCTGCTCGCTCTCGTCGATCTGCTCGTCTTCCTGGACGAAGCGGCGGGTGGTCGGGTGCTTGGGGTGCAGGAACACCTCGGCCACTGGCCCCTGCTCGACGATCACGCCGGCGTCCATCACCCCGACCACGTCGCAGACCCGGCGGATCACGTCCATCTCATGGGTGATCAGCACGATGGTCAGCTTCAGCTCGCGATTGATCTCGGCCAGCAGTTGCAGGACCGACGCGGTGGTTTGCGGGTCGAGGGCACTGGTGGCTTCGTCGCACAGCAGGATCTTCGGCTTGGTCGCCAGGGCGCGGGCAATGCCGACGCGCTGCTTCTGTCCGCCGGACAACTGCGCCGGGTACTTCTTCGCGTGGTCGGCCAGGCCCACCCGCTGCAGGAGTTCGGCGACGCGCTGGTCGATCTCGCGCCGCGACAGCTCGCCGGCCAGGGTCAGCGGCAACGCGACGTTGTCGGCCACGGTCTTGGAGGCCAGCAGGTTGAAGTGCTGGAAGATCATCCCGACCTGTTGGCGGAAACGGCGCAGGCCATTGGCGTCGAGCGCCGTGACCTCTTCGTCGTCGACGACGATCTTGCCGCCGCTGGGGGTTTCCAGGCGATTGATCAGACGCAGCAGGGTACTTTTACCCGCGCCGGAATGACCGATCAGGCCGAACACCTGACCGTTCTCAACCCGCAGGTTGGTGGGGTGCAGGGCGGGAATATCCTTACCGGCGACCCGGTAGGTTTTATGGACGTTATGAAACTCGATCACGTAGCGAACCTTGTGGGGCGCAATGGAAAAAGGTCAGCGGTTAGCCGGGCGGGCATTTTAGCCTGTCTGCATAGAGGTATTTAGCATTTATTTTGCGCGAAACCTTTCAATCGGTAATAAGCCGATCGACGGTCGGAGACCCATCCGTGGGCGTCGATGTCACTGCTGGTGTGGGCTCAACACCACCTGCGCCTTCACCTGCCGGTCGATCTGCTTGTCGATCTTCAGCTTGAAGTCCGCATCGAGCTTTTTCACGCGCTTTTCCAGCAAGGTCGCCAGCCACGGATAGTCCTCGGTGCGCGGCACCTGGAAGGTCACTGTGCACTGGTAGTTCACCACGTCCGCGGCCAGCGCATCCATCTGCTTGCGCAGTTGCGCAATGTCCTGGATGTTCAGGGCAATCGTGCTGCTCTCGGCACTCGGATCGATCAGGCGCGCCGCTGGCTTTTCGGCGGCCTTGAGCGCGGCCTCGGCCTTTTCCAGCTCGGCTTTGCGCGCCTGGGTAATCGCACCGTTGACCCCGCCGGTCAGGGCCGGCGCCTTGGGCATCAGCGCTCGGGCGCGGCTCAGGGCCGTGGCGGCGGCGTTGACGTCGCCTTTTTGCAGCACGATCTGGCTGCGTTGCAGATAGGCTTCGGCCAATTGCCGCTGGTAGGTCACCCACTGGGGATCGTCCGGCGACTGCGTCTGCAAGGCACCCAACTGGTCCTCGGCGGTGGCCAGTTCATTGCTGCTGATGCTCTTCTCCAGCGCGGCGATGGCCGCAACCCGGGCGTCGGGCACCGCGGTGTCCACCGGCGGGGTGCTCTGGCAGGCGCCCAATAGCAGGGAAAATGCAACAAGGAGCAGATAACGGGAGGCGAACGGCTTCATTCCTGCGACTCTCTAATTGCGCAAAAAACGATCAAGTCTACACCCCTCTGCGTGGCAGGACAAAACTCAGCAGAAACAAGGCGGCGGCCGTGACCACGATGGACGGCCCCGCCGGGGTGTCCTTGAACCAGGATAGCGTCAAGCCGCCGCATACCGCGAGCATGCCGAGCAGGCTGGCGCCCAGGGCCATCTGCTCCGGCGAACGGGCGTGGCGCTGGGCGGCGGCGGCCGGAATGATCAGCAAGGAGGTGATCAGCAGCACGCCGACGATTTTCATCGCCACGGCGATCACCACGGCAATCAGCAG